>Garth_p2__coassemble_561_pt1 | contig 82445 bp, 74 predicted proteins | sample Garth_p2__metabat2_low_PE_037 | metagenome-assembled genome bin Garth_p2
AATGCGATATGCGGAAGTGTCGGAACTGGCAGACGAGCAAGACTAAGGATCTTGTAAGCATTGCGCTTGTGTGGGTTCAAGTCCCATCTTCCGCATTTCGGAAATCATAATTTCCGAACAATTAAATATTCATCGCGCGGAGAAACTTCTCCATGAATGCGATATGCGGAAGTGTCGGAACTGGCAGACGAGCAAGACTAAGGATCTTGTAAGCATTGCGCTTGTGTGGGTTCAAGTCCCATCTTCCGCATTTCGGAAATCATAATTTCCGAACAATTAAATATTCATCGCGCGGAGAAACTTCTCCATGAATGCGATATGCGGAAGTGTCGGAACTGGCAGACGAGCAAGACTAAGGATCTTGTGAGCAATGCGCTCGTGTGGGTTCAAGTCCCATCTTCCGCATTTTTTATTTCTTCGATAATATAACATTTACCCCGTAAAGCTTCGGTTTTACGGGGTTTTTGATTTCATTTTTATTTTTTATCTCTATCCGGCAGAATGTTATTTCATATTCAGGCTAATGTTTCCAGTGAAATTCTCACATTCAATTCCAATATAATTTCCACCTTCAGGAAGCATCTTTCCTGCGTGCAGCACGCTTCCCTCTTCCCTTTCCAGGTTCCTGTTTACGAAGCTTCATTTCTTTTTTATTCTTGGACATCAATAACAAAAGCACAGTCCAGAGAACCATGACTCCAACTCCAAAAATCGCCAGCGAAGAATTTGGAGATGTAGTTGTTCCGGCATATTCACTCATATCAAAACCCACCAAAATCAAAGCAGCAGAAAAAGGATATATGCTGGCAAAAATACCGCCTTTAAAAAACAGCATACTATATCCAAGGAAGAAGGACAGAATAGAACCACCCAAATATGCCCCTCGAATCTGCCCAAAAAGCAAAATCAGAGGCATACAAACCAGATAGGTCGTGAAACTCGCCAACACAATCTGCGTACTGCCATGAAGAAACACTTCCTCTGTCAGTCCCGATAACTCAACTGCCAGTCCAGTAATCACGGTAATGCAAACGCTATATATCCCCAGCAGGACTGCAAGCATACCGACTAAAAACAGCTTAACTCCCAGCATTTTCGGCATAGAAATCGGAATTGCCATAATATTTTTCAGTGTGTCATGAGCTGATTCTCTGTCAATGATCCATCCACCAATCATTACTAATGAAATCGGAAGAAAGATCTGCGTATTTCCCCAGACAACATTCTCAAACAAAGCAGAAAAATCATAATTTGGATTTCGGTACTCTGCTTCAACAATCAACTGACTTCCATATTGAACCAAAGGACAAAGCGCAAGTGACACCAGCCCCACCAAAAGAATCTGACACCGGCGCAGTTTCAGTAATTCCGACTTAAGTAAATTCCACATAATCACACCCCCTTAAATTTCCTGATGCCGATAAACAACTGCAATCAACGCAAGAAATACAATTGCTTCCACAATAATCACACCGAATACCTGATTGCAATTTAGAAAATATGGGCTGATTCGTTCCAACAAACCGGCTAACTCCTCACTGGTCTGGCTTTGGTCATAAAATTGAAATGTCCAACGGAAAGCCAGAGGCCCCGGAAACAGGGTTCCAATGTTCAGCCCAAAAGGCTGTGTAAGAAATATATCGTTCATAGAAAGAATATAATTCACAATCGTATAAAAAAAGGTAATCACAACAGATACGATATAGTTTTTATTAAGAAGAACAACAAGCAGAATACAGGGAAGTGCTCCAACCCACATAATCATTCCTTCTCCAAGCCCAACGCCAAACAATATCCAAAACCCCACTGGCTTCCAGCCCTGAAGCAGTAAAACTACAAAGTTTATCAATCCTCCAATTGCCATGAAACCGATGGCAAACAACAGCAAAACCAGCATCTTGGAAAGCACCAGTTTCGTTCTGTTTACCGGTATGGCAGCAAGGTTTTTCAGAGTATCATTATCCAGTTCTTCAAACAGCAGATTGGAAGCCAGTATCACAAGAAGCGGCATTAAAAGCAAATATGCACTGAGCTGAAACAAACTGGACATCATTCCATTTACTGCATCCACATCGGTGTTTACATCTGCCAGAAAGAAAGCGTAAGCTAATGGCATGAAGGCAGACAGCAACAGGGAAATAAATATTAATGGCTTCCGTTTTAATTTCCAAAATTCGCATTGAACCAGTTTAAGCAATTCCCTCGCCTCCCGTCACACGTTTAAAGTAATCTTCAAGGCTTTCTTCTGAGGTTGCAGCCTCCGATACCTCCAATCCGTTTTCTACAAAGGCTGTTACGATTTTCCCCACAGGCAGTTCCAGATTATTCAGGCGTAAATGGTGGTCGTCCTGTATGGAGAAGTGACTTTCATGGAAATGACATTCCAAAATTCTTGCCGCCTGCGCAGTATCCGAAAGAGTAAACCGGATATGCTTACTACTCTTTTGTTCCAACTCAGCAAGACTTTCCTCTTCCAGCAATGTACCGTGGTCGATAATTCCAATATCATCAGCCAACAAAGAAATCTCCGAAAGAATGTGACTGGAAATCAAAATTGTTTTCCCTTTTGCATCGCAAAGCTCCCGGATAAAGGAACGCACCTCTGCAATACCGATGGGATCAAGACCGTTGATCGGCTCATCCAAAATCAGAAGCTCCGGGTCGTGCATAACGGCAAGAGCAATGGCAAGACGCTGCTTCATACCAAGGGAATACTGGGAAAAGAGCTTTTTATCTTTATAAGGCAGTCCCACAAGATCCAGAGCATCTCTGATGGCATGATTATTCGGTACACCTCGCAAAGCAGCAAAAATACGCAGGTTTTCTGTACCAGTCAGATTAGGATAAAAGCCTGGGGACTCAATCAGGCTGCCGATACGGGGCAGCAATTTCTTTTCATTCCCCTGCAAAGACTTTCCCCAGATTTTCACTGCCCCGGAAGTTGGCTTTATTAAACCCAGCAGCATTTTCATGGTAGTGGTTTTTCCGGCTCCGTTCCTCCCCAGAAGACCATAAATTCTTCCACGCTTCACATGGATATTCAAGTCAGCCACGCTCTTTTGTAAGCCATATTGCTTCGTCAGATTTTTTGTTTCAATAATATAATTTGTATCCATACTCAAAACCTCCTGTTCTATAAAATATTCTATCATACCAACCTTGCATTAACCTTGCCGTAACCTTGCATTAACCTTGCAATTTAAAATCGACAAAACGACAAAGGTTCCCGCCATAAAGACGAGAACCTCTTAACTCTCCAAAGGAAAAAGTAAAGTAAATGCAGTTCCTTTTCCCGATACACTTTCAACTGCTATGCTTCCGCCCATCTTCTCTACAAGCTGATGGACAATAGAAAGGCCAAGGCCGCTGCCTTTTTCAGCTCGACCTTTATCACACTTATAAAGCCGTTCAAAAATATGCTTCAAATCTTCTTTCTCAATTCCCACCCCATTGTCTGCCAGTATCAGCTCCATGCTATTTTTCTTCTTTGACAGGGTTATTTTAATTTTATCTGCATGACTATGAGCAATTACATTTTGAATGAGATTATTAATAATCCTTATATAGCTGTCCACATCCAGCATTACCCGGACAGGCTGCTCAGGAATATCAATATCATAATCAACCTGTTTATCCTCAAAAATCGGTATCCAGTCAATCAGGATATTCCTTGTCAGCTCTGCGGTCTCAACAGAATGGATTTCCAAAACAAACTCGTCAGAATTTAGCTTAAACCAGTCAAAAAGTACATCAATATACTCTTTCAGATCGTGGGCTTTCCGGCGAGCAGTTTCAATATAATCATCCCGTTCCTTTCCTCTGACAATCCCCTTATGGGCAGCATCAAGATAGCCGATGAGGGTGGTAAGGGGCGTCCGGACATCGTGGGAAAGGCTCGTCATAAGCTGGCGATTAGTCTCTTCTGTCTGTCGGACAATCGAAAGCCTGCTTTCATAAAATACAACAATTTCATTGATTTCGTAGGCAAGAGGGGCTGTCAGTTCGTTAGCCGCAGACAAAATACGCCGATTGCCGTTTCCATTTTTTACATCCATCAGAGCGTCTGTCATTTCTGCTATCTGCTTCTTTACACGCCGAATAAAAAAGATGGAAGTCAGCACAGCCAGAACAGCAGTCGCAAGGGAAAGAAAGACAATAATTTTCATATCATTTATACCTCCTTATTAAAGCGGTAGCCAATCCCTTTGACCGTCTGGATATACTTTGGACTCGAAGGTGTCACTTCTAATTTTTTACGAAGCCGGCTGATAATCGCCATAATATTACTGTCATCATAGAAATATTCTTCACCCCATACTGCCTCATAAATCTGCTGTTTTGTTAAAATTTTGCCCTGATGTTTTGCACAGTATAAAAGCAGATCAAACTCCTTTGGGGGAAGTATGAAAGTGCCGTTTCCCGTAGTAACGGAACGATTTTCAAGATCAATCTGCAATCCGTCAAAATCCAGTTTCTGCATAATCCCGGCTTGCCGATTAAATCGTGTATAGCGACGAATAAGAGAAACAATACGAGCAATTAATTCATCCATATCAAATGGTTTTGTCAGATAATCATCTGCTCCGGCCCGCAGGCCCCGAACTTTAGAAACGCTGTCGTTTTTGGATGTGAACATCAAAATCGGCAAGTTACTCTCTTTGCGAATTTCCTCCAGTGTTTCAAAACCATCTATTCCCGGCATCATTACGTCCAGCACCACAAGCTGGTATTTCTGTTCTTTTAATTTCTGCAGTCCCTCTTTTCCGGTATTACAAAAATCAGCTTCTATATTTTCCGATTGTACACTACGTTTAATTAGCGCACACAATTCTCTGTCATCATCTATAATCAAAATTTTATTCATTCCGCACCTCCACAAAAAACATTATAGTTCTCCCATTCAAACAATGCAAGTGCGTAGATAGTAACCTGCTTCGCAGGCAATCTCAATATTACATCTTCTAATGGACTGTTTATTTAAAGAAATTTTTATATCTTATTCCTATCATTTGTGATATAATTCGTTCAAATAGAATTTTCAGGAGGACAAACACATGAAATTAATCTATGCCATTATTAATGAAGATGATACAGAAAGTGTTGTAGAAGAACTGAATAAAGCAGATTACAAGGTAACAAAACTTTCCACAACCGGAGGTTTTTTAAAAAGAGGCAACACCACTCTTATGATTTGCACAGAAGATGAAAATTTAAAAGATGTAACCTCCAGAATTGAACGTGTATGCGGCAAACGCCACAAAGTAGAATATGACGTTCCCTGCATGAATTACTCCGCCGGCGCAATCGGCAGTTATTTCCCTTCCTGGTACGGCGGAACGAAAAAAGAAATCGAAGTGGGCGGTGCAATTATCTTCGCTGTGGACGTCTGCTATTACGAAAAAATATAACTGGCAAAAGGAGGCTTGCGCCTCCTTTTCTATTCCTTCACAGCTCCTGATATCACGCCTCCAATAATATGCTTCTGCATCAGCAGATACAAAAGCACCATAGGAATCTACGTTGAATTTTACAGTGTTTTTGCAACTTCTCTTAAAATTTCCTGGCTTGCAGACGGAATTCTTCCAAGACCGTCCGGGCCTACGTTTAATAAATAATTAATACCCATACCATTTAATTTTTTCTTAATCTCTGCAATTTCCCCTGCACTCTTCCAATTTTGATCCCATGCACAGTATCCCCAGCTGTCATTCATGGTTGCTGCCGTCTCATAAAGTCCGTAAGGAGAAGGCTTAAAACCATCAATCTCATTCATCAAAGCCGGATCAAATTCTGCATTTTCCGGCATTTCCTTTGGAATCTCATTATCGCCCAGAGATACATAATCATAAGCTCCGTTTCCAAGTCTTGAGTTAATCAGGCAGTTCGGCTGATATTTCTTTACCAGTTCAAAAATCTGGCGGCTGTGTTTTTCTTCCAACGTCATGGGTACATCAAACCAAATCAGGCAAAGCTCTCCGTAATTTCTTAAAATCTCTTCCACCTGTGGATGAATTTTATTCCGGAAGCAGATGTCAAAATCTTTCTTATCGTTTTCTGGAAAATCCCAGTCATTACACCATGCCGTTCCGGAACAAGGAATATGACCGGATAAGTATCCGCCGCCGTGCGGCTCATGCCAGTCAAGGTCTTGTGAATAATAAAGCCCAAGTTTCATTCCGTGCTTATAACATGCCTCTGCAATTTCTCCCACAACATCTCTTCCAAATGGTGTTGCATCCACCACATTAAATTTGTCTACTTTTGAATGATACATAGCAAAACCTTCATGATGCTTGCTTGTCACCACAAAATATTTCATTCCGCAGTCCTTTGCAAATTTCACCCACTCCTCCGCATTAAAATAAATAGGATTAAAGGCGGATGCCAGCCTCTCATAATCTGCATTTGGGATTCGAAGGCAGGTCTGAATCCACTCAGCATAGCTGTTGCTTCTTTTTCCTCTCCACTCTCCTGCAAGAAGGGAATAAAGTCCCCAATGAACCATCATTCCATACTGTGCTTCTTTAAACCATTTACGCATATCCATACGTCATTCCCTCTCTTTCGTCTCTTGTTTTTTGATAATTTTATAATATACTAATAAGAAAATAATGTACATAACATTTTTGTACGAAAAGATGGACTTTTTTATGCAAACATGAATCCTTAAAAAACAAGGAAAATCATCAGCGTTTCCTTCCTGTACTCTGCCCAGATACTTCCTCCCATCTCTTCTGTCAGGGCTCTGGCAATAGAAAGACCAAGCCCTGTGGAAATACGGGCGTCTTCCACGGTAAAAAAGCGGTCAAACAGTTTTTCTACCTGCACAGTCTGAAGCTTTGGCGCTTTATTTGAAAAATGTATTTCTCCGTTTTCCAAAAGCTCCACTTTCATTTCTCCTTCGCTGTACTTTATCATATTACTTATGATATTTCCAAATACCCTTACAAGAGACGCTTTATTTACATTTCGGATAATTTTCTTATCTGGCATTTGAATTTCCGGTACGATTCCCTTACTCACCATGGCCCCGTAAAAACTTAAAAGACACTCCTCCAAAACACGGGAAATATCTGTTTTTTCTTTCTTTTTCGGTTCCTCTGAACGGACAATCGTATAACAGAACAGTTCCTCTGTAAGATCTTTCATTGCTTCCGTCCTGTTCTTTATACAAAAAAGATACCGCTTTACTGCTTCACTCTTTTCCTCCTCTTCCAGAAGCTCAAGATACCCACTGATTGCGGTAAGCGGCGTTCGAAGGTCGTGGGAAATATTTGTAACCGCCTCTTTTAGTTCCCTGTCGCCCTGCTGATACTTCTGTCTCTGCCTGCGCAGACGTTTCAGTTCCCTGTTTATATCTGCTGCAAGCCTTCGAATATACCTATCCCCCGAGGAAACTGTAATCTGCGCATTCGTATCCTCCAAAAGACACTCCCTGAATATTTTCCGGATTTCATCTGTGCCTTTCTGCATCATTCTGATTTTTACAAAAAGTCCGACTGCTGTTAAAAAAAATCCAGCACTTATAATCCAGGGAAGCATTCTTTCACCGCCTTTATTTTAGATTTCTTTTCTTAAATATGAAAACTCCCAGACTGCAGAATAAAGCCGTCAGAGCCGTATCATAAATTATCACTGCACCGGGACGAGAAAGTTCCAAAGCCGCAAGCTGCACCGCCTGCCCGGAAGGATTTATATCCAGAAGAAATTCCAATACTTTTCTTTTTGCACCAAAAACATAATACGGATTAGGAACCTTCATAAGTTCCGTATCTTCCGTTATGACAGAAATATCTCCGCCCTGCTCTGTTTTCGGAATATACATATATTCTTCCTGCGACAATTTGTCGTGAACAGCCATTGCTCCACAGAGAAGGGAAAAACCCAGAAGAAGTCCTGCCACAGAAGCCCCCGCCTTTGTACCCACACTCACAGTAAGAAAGGTAAAAAGTGCCGCATCTGTTATGCACATTCCAGCTCCTGCAACAATATATACAACTATTTTCATCGCAGATACGCCTTCTGCTCCCATAAGAAAAAGACCAAGAATTCCTGAAACCAGAATTGAAGAAAAATAAATAAGCAGACATGCCGCCGCATTTACAACAAACTGGGAAACATAAATCTGAGCTCTTGTATAGCCTCCGATTAATTTATTGCGGAGAGTGCCATCGCTGTATTCTGTTCCAAAAAACAGGCTCACAAAAACAGCAATTACAAGAATCATAATCGTCTCTATAACAAAAAGTCCATCTTCAAAAGTATAAGGAATTGTTTCAGCAAGAGAATTGAAATGTGCCTGAACTGTCAAAAACGCAGACCAGATATTTACTAGAACCATCCCTGTCCAAAACACCCTGTTTTTCTTTATTTTATAAAATCCTGCAGAAATCAGATTACACATGTCTTCCACCTCCCACAAGATTCAAATAGTAATTTTCAAGCCCTTCTTCGAATTCCTGTATAGACAATGTTCTGCATCCTTCTTCTGCAAGCGCCATTACAAGCCCCGTTACTTCCAGTTCTCCATAAACGTCTGCCTCCTGCCTGGAATGAATCCGATATTCCAGCCCCATAGCGTCACAAACTGTACATAGTTTTTTCGTATCAGTCACTTTCATTTTCCAATATTTGCCGCAAATACGAAAAAGCTCCTTTGCACTGATTTCCTGTACTATCATTCCATTGTCAATAAATCCATAATGGGTGGCAATTTTAGAAAGTTCATCTAAAATATGACTGGAAATTAAAATGGTAATCTGATACTCTCTGTTTAACTTTAAAAGAAGTTCTCTGATTTCAATAATTCCCTGGGGATCCAGTCCGTTTACCGGTTCGTCAAGAACAAGGAAATCCGGATTACCGCAAAGCGCAACTGCGATTCCAAGACGCTGCCGCATTCCCAAAGAAAATTTTCCGGCTTTTTTCTTTCCGGTATGAGAAAGTCCTACAAGAGAAAGAAGTTCGGGAATCTCCTCATAAGAAGGAATCCCCCGCATGCGGAACTGCTCCTTTAGATTCTCTTCTGCCGTCATATCCTGATAAATAGCAGGCGTTTCCACTACTGCGCCCATTCTCTTTCTCATTTTATAAATTTTTGTATCCGTGTGTTTTATTCCAAACAAACTATAGCTTCCCGCTGTGGGATTTTGCAATCCGCAAATCAACCGGATAAGTGTTGTTTTTCCTGCACCGTTTTTCCCGACAAATCCGTAAATAGCCCCTCTTGGAATTTTCATATTCAGATTATGAAGAACTTTCGTGTTTTTATATGTTTTACATAAGTTCTGTGTTTCCAGACAATACTCCATCTTTCTGTCTCCTTTCATTTGATAGTCTCAGTCTATCGGAAAACAGTAAAGACAGCAGGCAGGAAAAAGTAAAGATTTCGTCAAGATTTTTTATCTGTAAGACGAAACCCAATTCCCCACACAGACTCTATATATTCCTTTCCCTCTTCCTCCCCCAGCTTTCTGCGAAGATTGCTGATATGCTGTTTCAGAGAGCTTTCCGTACAATCCAGAGTATCCTCGCTGATCCTGTCCAAAATAACCGTTTTTGCCATTGCCTGCCCGGGATTTTGCATAAGAAGCTTTAAAATAGCAAATTCCGTTTTTGTAAGTTTTATCTTTTTATCAGAGGCAGATACTTCATGCGACAGATAATCTAAAACCAGATTTCCTACTCTTAATTTCTCCTTATTTCCAGGAGCTTTTGTTTTTCGAAGCTGCACCGCAATCCTTGCAAGAAGCTCCCGGACTTCAAACGGCTTCGTAAGATAATCACAGGCGCCGTCCATCAAAAGCTTTACTTTATCCTCAAGCCCCGACTTTGCGCTTACTACAATAACAGGAATTTCTCTTATTTTTGAGAGCACTTCTTCCCCGGAAAGTCCCGGAAGCATCAGGTCAAGAAGTACCAGATCCGGCGTTTCTTTTTCCAGAAAGAGAAGCGCTTCTGTCCCGGAATAGGCACGGGAAACCTCGTATCCCGCTTTTTGAAGCGCTTCCTCAAGCATATCGCCGATATAAACATCGTCGTCAATAACGAAAATTTTTTCCTTTAACTTGCTCATCAGGCATCACTTCTGGAAAATCCGTTTTTCATGAGACAGCTGGATGTATAGAGAACTTTATCAAGAAGCTCCTCTGTTTCTTCCTGTACAAAATCAGATATTTCTTGATTTGCAGCTTCAAAAAATGCTGTTTCGTCTTCCGGATTTTGCTCCAGAAACTCTCTGTCAAATTTTTTTATCATCTCAGCAGCCTTACTGCTCACCGCCCCCTGATACCGCTCAATGTGAGAAGCATTTTCTCCAAAATGAGGATCCGCAAGAGCAGCAATCATTCTGTTTGTCCAGTAAAAATTATCTGTTGTGGGCTTTGTGTGTGCACCTGCTAAATATGCCGGTGTTTTATTGATTCTTGTATAAAATGGAACCATTTCATTAAACACATTGCTTCCAAGAGCAATCCACTGAATTGCTTTTAAAGACTCCGGCATATACGGCCGAATCTGTACCAGTCCCAGTACATTATTGCGGTTCACGCCGATTGCTCTGTATTTTCCTGCCATTTTGCTGTCAAAGCTTTTTCCGTATACATCATACGGTGTTCCCTGATAATGATTGGAAAGCGCCCACTTTACCTCATCAAGTGTGATTTTTCTTTCTGGCACAAATGCCCAGGGAAGATCATCGCTTTCTGGAGTAAAATCCGCATTCGGACCATCCCACACAAAAGAACGGGGATTAAAATACCGAAGCATTGCCCATGCACGAGGGGTATTATAAATATGATCTCCATCGTCATGAGAGCCAAAAGCATCTCTTGGATTAAAGATTTCTTCCGGATTCATGCGACGGTCAAGATGGTTTTCTTCCACAAGCGTTTTTAAAGTCAAAGAGCACATATGCTCTGCCTGTTCTCCATAGGCATCCTCAAAATCAAAAAAGTCCATTCCCAACTGATTTGGCATAACAACATATGTATCATCCGGTACTTTTTTTGCAATCCAGTTGTGTCCTCCTATTGTCTCAAACCACCAGATTTCATCTTCATCCTGAAATGCAATGCCGTTCATTTCATAAGTTCCATATGTCTCCAGAAGCATACCAAGACGTTTTACCCCATCTCTTGCAGATGTAATATAAGGAAGGGTAATCGTCACTATATCTTCTTCGCCAATACCACCTGGTGTTTCTTCTGTATGTTCGTCTCCTTTTTTATAAACAACGAGAGGATCTGCTCCCTGTACCCTAGCGTTTGAAGTAATTGTTTCTGTAGCAGTCATAGATACATTTTTCTCATTTACGCCAAATGCACCCCAGATTCCTTCTGAAGGATCATTATTGGGCATATAAGTGTACTTCATCGGATTTTCCGGCAATGGAATTTCCACATGAGAAAGTACAGATTTATAAACTCTTGGCTGATCCTTGGGCAGCATAACCGCAAATCTCTTCGGGTCAAATTTTCCCGCACAGGAATCCTCATTTCTGGCTACAATAGTAGAGCCGTCATAACTTGCTTTTTTTCCAATTAATATTGTTGTACACGCCATATTCATTTCCTCTTTTCTTCTGTATTATTTCTGAGTTATATTGGTTGTATTACTTTTGTGTAATTCCTCTTTCTTCCAAAATATCATCAATTAAATATCGAATAAACTCTCTGCAGCCTCCGCAGCCTGTACCGAACTTTAACTGTTCCTGCACTTCCTCATAAGTCGTTGCCCCGTTAAGAATGGCATCTTCTATTTTTCCGTAACTGATATTTTTACAATTACATGCAATTTTATTTCTGTTCATAATCTATCCCTCTTTTCTGAAACTTTCTGTTCATGTTTTTTATATTGTACAAGCATGGTCATCTTTTGTTCTTATAAGCATTTTACGATATTTTGCCTCTTTTGTATAGCCTCTTTCTCTCTGCAATGAAAAAATACGAATTGCTCCAACCATTCTCCAAAGACCGCAAACAGCAAAAGAAACTGTTATAAAACAACTAAGGGAGATGCACAAATAACTGCGTATCTCCCTATATCCTCTGTCCAACAAGCTTATACTATTGTATTTATATTGAACACTACAATTAATTTATTAAAAGCATGGCAATTTTGAAAATAACTCGCAAAATCACCATGCTTTTTTAATTAACATTTAGAATTTTTTGCATATTCCCCCTGAAGATCAAACCCGTGATTCATAGGCCCGGAACCTTTCCCCAAATCAAGCATCGCGGCAAGAGCCTCAGAAATATAGTCTTTTGCTCTCCGAACAGCTTCCGCCAAAGTAAATCCCTTCGCAAGATTAGAGGCAATGGCGCTGGAAAGTGTACAGCCGGTACCATGTGTATTTGAATTATGGATCCGTTTTCCCTCAAACCACTGAAATCTGCCATTTTCATAAAGCAAATCATTGGAATCATTGATACTGTGACCGCCTTTAAGCAAAACTGCACAATGATTGTCATCTCCAATCTTCTTTGCAGCAATGAGCATATCCTCTTTTGTTTCAACAGCCATACCGGAGAGAACTTCTGCTTCCGGAATATTTGGTGTCACAAGAACAGCAATTGGAAGCAGCTCTTTAATCAGAGTCTGAACCGCGTCATTTTTTATCAAAGCAGAGCCGGAAGTTGCTACCATTACCGGATCAACTACCACATTATTTGCATGGTAATATCTCAATCTGTCAGCAATCACACGGATCAACTCACCTGATGATACCATGCCGATTTTCACCGCATCCGGATAAATATCTTCAAATATAGCATCAAGCTGTTTTTCCAGAAAATCAGGCGTAACCTCCTGAATTGCTCTTACTCCTGTTGTATTCTGGGCAGTAAGCGCTGTAACAGCACTCATACCATAAACTCCATTCATGATCATCGTCTTCAGATCTGCCTGAATCCCCGCGCCTCCGCTGCAGTCACTTCCTGCAATCGTCAATGCTGTTTTTAAATTCATACTTGCATTTTCCTTTCTTAAAATCGCTGTTTCTTAAACACACCTTACATCTATAATCTTACCTAACCGGAAATAAACTCCCAAAAATCTTTTGTATGCACAAAATTCACCAGATAACAATCAGCCAGACGGCGAATTTCCTCTTGATATTTCTCACTTTCATCATATACGGCTATTACTGAAAAACCATCTCTCCTTGCTGTCAAAGCTGCATGAAACGCATCTTCAAATACAACCGTTGTATTTCGTTCAGCTCCACAGGCCTCCATTGCTTGCCGAAAAATAAATGGTTTCTCCTTGCCATGCCCGATTTCGCTGCAGGTGAAAATCGCATCAAAATATTGACTCATTCCACACCTCTTCAAAGCCGCTTCTATCTGATACCGTTCAGAAGCTGTGGCAATACACATGGAAATCCCCGCTTTTTTCATATGTTCCAGAAACTCACAAACCCCAGGTTTCGGTAAAATCTCACTAAGATAAAAATGCTCAACCATCTGATTGATACCTTTCATGATTCCTTCCGTTGAAAGTGGCAAATTATACTCTCTCCGCAAATAACAGGCTGCCTGATAAAGGCTTAGCGTTCTGACGGCTTCACGCATAGACGGCTTCGGCTCTTTTCCAAGGGAGCGAAGATAACGTTCTCCAATCTCATCCCAGATAAACATAGAATCAAACAAAGTTCCATCAAAATCAAAAATCGCACATTTTATATTCATCCCTTTACCATCTCTTCCGACAGCCTGCGAAGCATGCAGCATTCATCTTCGATATTCTCTGCTGCAAAAATCGCACTGACCAGAGCAACTCCATCAACTCCTGTGCCGGAAAGCTGAGATATATTTGCTTTACTGATACCTCCAATCGCAACGACAGGAATATCTACAGCAGAACAAATATCCCGAAGAACCTGTCTTGACAGAACTTCTGCGTCTGATTTTGTAGAAGTTGAAAATACCGCTCCAACACCCAGATAATCTGCACCACTTTTTACGGCTTCCAGAGCTTCTTCTACTGAATGGGCAGAAACACCGATTATCATATCTTTTCCAACTCTCTGTCGAACCTGGGAAGCTTCCATATCTTTCTGTCCCACATGAACCCCATCCGCATGACATTTGATTGCAATTTCTACATTATCATTTATCAGAAACGGAACCTTATATTTTTTACAAAGAGCTGCCATCTCTATTGATTCTCTCAGAAAATCTTCCTCATTTAAATCTTTTTCACGGAGCTGAATGCAGGTTGCGCCGCCTTTTAAGGCAGCTTCAACCTGTTCGTATAAACTTTGTCTGCCTGTCCATGCTCTGTCTGTAACAGCATAGAGAAGCATTGTTTTTTTATCGCACTTCATATTTTGCACCTTTCCCCAACATTTCCGGAGTCATATTATAAACTGCATCAATAATATAGTTTCGATACGTGGCATTTCCGTCCATTTCTTTAAGTCTGCTATACGCCACCTCACCGGCGTAACCCATAGTACAAACAGCTGCGACACACGCTTCCAACAGACATTCTGGATTTGCCGCTGCAAAAGCAGCCGTCATAGCTGAAAGCTGACAGCCTGTTCCTGTAATAGAAGCCATCATAGAATGTCCGTTACGGATACAATATGCTTTTTTACTATCCGCAACAATATCAATTGCACCGGTAATCACAATAACAGCCCCTGCTTTTTCTGCAAATGCTTTGGCAAAAGCAACGGCTCCTTCCAGGTTTTCTTCCGTTATTTTATCTGCCACATCTGCATCTACCCCTTTTGTTGTCCCACTTCCGGACGCAAGCGTTTTAATTTCAGAAATATTACCACGAATCACAGAAAACTTCACTTCTTTCAGAAGTCTTCTTGCTGTATCTGTCCGCAGCTTAGACGCTCCCGCACCCACCGGATCCAACACAACGTGATGATGCAATTCATTTGACCGTTTGCCCGCAATCAGCATGGCATCGATTGTTCTCGTATTCAGTGTCCCGATATTAATATTCAGTCCTGCGCAAATCTCTGTAATCTCTGCAGCTTCATTCTTATCATCAGCCATGATAGGGGAAGCTCCACAGGCAAGCACAATGTTTGCACAATCGTTGACTGTCACATAATTTGTAATATTATGAATAAGCGGATTTTTCTTCCTTACATTTTCAAGCATATTCTCAAGCATATTTCTTTCTCCCAGTTATCAAACAGATTCCTGCATGGTATGCAGAACATTCGATTTTTTCAAGCTGTAAAGCAGAACTGCAGAAATAACCGCTCCACCAACAGTAGAAATTAAAAACGGAACGATATAGGCATAAAAAGCAAGACCGGATGCACTTTGTCCCATAAAAAGAATTGCCATAGGATACGCACACAGTCCGCCAAGGATTGCTGTGCCAAATACTTCTCCAGCAAGCGTTCCGAAAAGATTTCCGGTTTTACTGTAAACCAGCCCACACAGCAAAGCTCCAAACATACTTCCCGGAAAAGCCATAAGGCTTCCAAGTCCAAGCAGATTTCGAATCAGAGAAGCTCCAAAGGCAACACCTACTCCATAGCCCGGTCCCAAGAGAACCGCACACAGTATGTTGATCATATGCTGTACCGGAGCACACTTACTCCCAAATACAGGAAAAGAAAACAGGCTTCCCACAACGGCAACTGCACAGAAAACACCGGCTATCGATAATTTTTTAATGTTTATTTTTGTCATATTTATTTTCTCCTTTGAGTTAATCAGGAAACGGCTGTAATCAGCGACGCTTCCAAAATAGATATAGTTATCCCTTGATAACTACGGAAGTTCGGTCGATACTTTCTGGTATCCTCTCACGCCGGAACACGGCTTCCCATCGCTGATATACAAAACTCAGGGCGCTCCCCCTCAGTCCGCCACATAAGTGGTCTCCGCTCCCCCTTTCTCAAAGATAATCAAACATAATAAAACAGGAGACAAACCTTACGGCGCCTCCTGTAAAAAATCCCTGTATAATGACTTCCTACGGCGGCATTATCCGCATCAGGTTTAAGGGTCGAAGTTCGATTACTTCCTCTCAGCCTGCAAACACAAGCTCCCCTGTATTTATTTCGATAATTATTTTACCTCTGTTTTCCAAAAAACACAATAGATTTTCTAAAAAATACAATAAAAACGCTTATCACATTTTTTATTTTGTTGTCTTTTTCCCAGAAATATCCGGAAGCTGACAGCAATAAGCAATTCCAAGAGGCGTAACCAGAAGCGGATGAACCGGCTGATAAACCGGAAGCTTCAGGCGTTTCTCAAATACCGGTGTAAATTCGCGAAACATGGAGGAACCACCTACAACATAAATAGCCGGAACATCATATCCTTTGATAAACTTTTCTGTTATTAAAGCCATTTTTTCTACAGTAGCTTTAATCACAGGGAATATTTCATCCTGCCTGTCCGTCTGTCTTTTCAGTAATTCCGCCTCTTCATAGGAAATACGATAATGCCCCGCAACCGTCATCGTCATATGAGTTCCCCCAGTTGCTTCATCATCCGTATAAATTACTTTTCCGTTATTTAGAATGCTGATTCCTGTAGTACCACCACCTACATCCACAACAGCGCCATCACTTATTTTTAATACAGCAGCGGCAGCAGTCGGCTCATCTACGATATTCGTCACTTCAAAACCGGCACCCTCCAATACATACCGAATACTCTTAACACTACCTTCAGATACTCCAGGCGGAATTGCTGCTGCCGCATAAGTAAGCTCCGTACCAAGCCTCTCTTCCAGTGTTTCTTTTAACTTTGATACAAGTTGTACGCATTCATAATAATTCAAAATCACTCCATCCTGAATTGCGTGAGAAGGTGCAGAAATTCCCGCTATAGGGCGATTTGCAGTATCCACAACCGCCAGAACGGTATTTGCAGTTCCAAGATCCACGCCCACTTTTAATCTTCCTTTAAATTTTTTGCATTCACCTGTTTCTACAAGCTCTGCGAAATTTGACAATGTTCTGTTTTTTAAATCCATTTTACAACTCCATTTTAAATTTTAATATTTGTTCTTTTTATAATAACTTTTGCACATTTAACGTCTGGGCAATGACAACATTTACTGTCATAAATACAAAAATATATTTTATGATACTACTAATTTTAAAAGAATAGAGATTAAAATGCAATATAAACTTACAATCTCTTATTCTCCTGTACCCCTCAGCAGAGTTTCATCCCCATCCATCTCCTCCATAAATCTTTCACTGTCTGCTCTGCCGTTTTCAACCGCAAACACCTCATTTTCTGGATTTTTGAAGTTCCTCATTTTTTTGATTTTCCCGACAGGAGAGATTTACAGCGGAGCTGATTCCTTGCGACTTTCTGTGTCATTTACGATTTTTCTTATGCTTTTTCTTATGATGATTTACCCAGTAAGATTTTACAGAAATTCTTCTCCTTTTTATATCCTCCATAAATTCACTATCATCAATCCCACTATCAATAGTGAATAATTTTTTGCCATTGACATAAACACGAATAGAATTTCCCTTCATCTCGCAATATGTAATATCTTCAAAACGAAAAATTTTCTTTCTCCCAAAAGTTGAACGCCATGTAATTTCATCTCCGTACACTTCCAGCTTCCACATAATCATGTTCAACGAGCCAATTAAAGACACAATAAAGAAAATGGTAAAAACGAGTGGTGGAAATAAATCATCTTGTTGGATAGCACTGGCTACCGCAGCTCCCCCAAAAAGAAACACTGCCAAAATAAAAAATATAGTAAGTACTTTTTCGGTTTTTATTATATAATGTTTCCTAATTATTCCCTTTTTCTGTTCTTCCTCTCGCTCTTTAGCTCTTTTTTGTTGAATGTTTACAAGATATGTCAAAAGGAAAAAGACAAGTAAATATGGTCCTGTTTGTGTAATTATATTAAAACACATTCGTAAAAAAACACTCATTTTCCCCTCCGTAGCTTCAGCTATATAAAAATAATTGGTGTTAGAATATAAATAGTACAAGTCAAAATGAGAATTCCTTATAAGAAAAATCATGGTACAATGTAGGTACCGCACTGAAGGAGGATCTCATTATGGCAAAGCACTATGACAAACAATTTAAGCTGGATGCAGTCCAGTATTATCATGATCACAAGAACTTAGGACTGCAAGGCTGTGCTACAAACTTAGGAATCAGTCAGCAGACATTATCACGCTGGCAGAAAGAACTGCGCGAAACAGGTGATATTGAAAGCCGTGGTTCCGGTAACTATGCTTCTGATGAAGCAAAAGAAATCGCACGATTAAAACGAGAATTACGAGATGCACAGGATGCCCTTGAAGTATTAAAAAAAGCAATCAACATTCTGGGAAAATGACGGAAGCCATTTATCTCGAAGTTACGGAGATGGCAGAAACTGCCCATAAGGCAAAACGCCAGGTTTCTGTCTCCGGAATGTTGAAACATCTTGGCGTTTCTCGTTCTGGTTATCATGCGTGGCTAAAACGTGTTCCTTCTAATACGGAAAAAAGACGTGAAGCCGTAAAAGCTAAAATCCAAGATATTTACGATGAATCCAAACAGAATTATGGTGCCCCTAAAATCACCAGGGAATTGCGTAAATCAGGAGAAATCATCTCCGAACGTACTGTTGGTAAGTATATGAAGCAAATGGGCATCAAAGCCCAGTGGGTCAAGCCATGGACTATCACAACCAAAGATTCTGACTTCAGCAGCGAATTAAAAAATATCCTTGATGAACAGTTTAATCCAGAACGTCCAAATGCTGTTTGGTGTTCTGATATCACTTATATCTGGACGATAGACGGATTTGTTTATCTGACCAGCATTATGGACTTATATTCCAGAAAAATCATTGCCTGGACACTTTCCAAAACATTGGAGGTATCCTGCGTGATTGAAACAATAAAGAAAGCCAAAGCAAGACGCAATATCGATAAGCCTTTAATTCTGCATTCAGACCGGGGAAGCCAGTATGTATCAAAAGAATACAAACGTGTAACCGCAACCATGCAGTGTAGTTATTCTAAAAAGGCATATCCATGGGATAATGCATGTATTGAGTCGTTCCATTCCCTGATTAAGAGAGAATGGCTGAATCGGTTTAAGATTCGAGATTATGATCATGCATATCGTTTGATTTTTGAATATTTGGAAGCATTCTACAATACGAAACGAATTCATAGTCACTGTGATTATATGTCACCAAACGATTATGAAGAGCTGTATCGTAGGCTTCAGCAAGACGAATTGCAGCTGGCAGGTTAAGATGAGGAAAACCTCATTTTAACTTGTACTAAATCTTGACATAGGACCAACATGAATTTTAAAACCCTTGAAAATGCCCATTTTCTGGGATTTTCAAGGGTTTTAAAATTCATGTTATCTAGGAAATTAGTTTCCCATCTGTTTTGCAACTTCTTCTGCAAAGTTCTCTTCTTTCTTCTCGATACCTTCACCAGTCTCGAAACGAACGAAGCCTTTAACTGTAAGGTTTGCACCATTCTCTTTTGCAACCTGCTCTACGTATTTTGCAACAGTCTGTTTTCCATCCTCTGCTTTTACGTAAACCTGGTCAAGAAGGCAGATTTCTTTCAGTTCTTTTTTGATACGTCCTTCGATCATTCCTTTGATAACCTTCTCTGGTTTCTGGGATTCTTTCGGGTCGTTCATAATCTGAGCCATAAGAATTTCTTTCTCATGTGCAATGTAATCAGCGCTTACTTCGCTGTCGCTTGTGTACTGTGGTTTAAGAGCTGCAATCTGCATTGCAACGTTTCTTGCCATCTCTTTTACAGCGTCATTTACAACATCTGTCTCAACGTCTACAAGAACGCCGATTTTACCACCCATATGTGTATAGGAAGCAACAAAACCATTCTCCTCTTTCACCTGAGTAAATCTTCTGATGTTCATGTTCTCGCCGATTACAGAAATCTGAGCTGCAAGTTCTTCGTTTACAGTTTTTGCTGTATCAAGTGCCCACGGCTCTGCAAGGAAAGCTGCAACGTCTGCTGCTTCAGTTGTAAGAGCCTGTGCTGCAACATCTGCAACATAGTTCTGGAATTTTTCGTTCTTTGCAACGAAGTCTGTCTCTGCGTTTACTTCTACAACAACTGCTTTTTTGCCATCTTCTGCAACTAAAGTCTTGCAAAGACCTTCTGCTGCTACACGGCTTGCTTTTTTCTGAGCTGTAGCAAGACCTTTTTCACGAAGGAATTCTACTGCTTTATCCATATCGCCTTCTGTTGCTGTAAGAGCTTTCTTACAATCCATCATTCCGGCGCCAGTCATTTCTCTTAACTCTTTTACCTGTGCTGCTGTAATAGCCATTGTTATTTCCTCCTGGATAGTTACGATTATTCTTCTGTTGCTGCTTCCTCTGCAAATTCTTCAGATTCTGCTTCGATTTCTCCATCTACATCTGCTGTTCCCTGGTTTGCCTCGATAACAGCGTCTGCCATTTTGGATACGATTAATTTAACTGCACGGATTGCATCATCGTTACCCGGGATTACATAATCCAGTTCTTCCGGATCACAGTTTGTATCACAGATACCGATAAGCGGGATTCCCAGAGAATGAGCTTCCTGAACACAGATTCTTTCTTTTTTCGGGTCTACGATGAAGATTGCATCCGGGATTCTCTTCATTTCTTTAATACCGCCTAAGTTTTTCTGTAACTTAGCCAGTTCTTTTCTTAATTCAATAACTTCTTTTTTAGGCAGAACTTCAAATGTTCCGTCAGCTTCCATAGCTTCGATTTCTTTCAGACGTGCGATACGGCTCTGGATTGTCTTGAAGTTTGTAAGCATACCGCCTAACCATCTTTCGTTTACATAGAACTGTCCACAACGCTCTGCCTCTGTTTTGATAGCATCCTGAGCCTGTTTCTTAGTACCAACAAATAAGATGTTTCCACCGTTTGCTACGATGTCAGCGATTGCATTGTAAGCATCGTCTACCATGCCTACAGACTGCTGTAAGTCGATGATGTAGATACCGTTTCTCTCTGTGTAGATGTATGGAGCCATTTTAGGGTTCCATCTTCTTGTCTGATGTCCGAAATGTACACCTGCTTCTAAAAGCTGTTTCATTGAAATAACGCTCATGTTTTTTCTCCTTTTGGTTGTTTTCTTCCGCACTGCTCATTTTCTGTCCGGACCCGCCGTCACACCGTAGGGCACCATCCATTCAGAATCACTGTGCGTGTAATTTCTGTTGACTTGCAACTCCTGAATTATAGCATAGAAAAACCCTCTGTGTAAAGAGGGTTCTTCAAACTTTTTATGCTTTTTTTAAAACAGAGAGTTCTTCCTCTGTAAGCGGCCTGCACTCTCCCTTTAAAAGAGTTTCCGGCAATGTGAGAGATCCCATTGCAATTCGCTTCAGATAAACAACTTTCTTTCCCACTGCCTCCATCATGCGTTTTACCTGATGAAATTTCCCCTCACAGATTGTAAGATAAATTTCTGACTGCCACTTTTCCGGCTCTTGAGAAATCCTCTTTACGGAAAGAATTTCAAGCTTTGCAGGAAGGGTTACTTTCTCTTCCCCTATATCCACGCCTTTTTCCATTGCTTCCACATCCTCATCTGTGACAGCTCCATCCACCAGCGCATAGTACACCTTATCTACATGCTTCCTGGGAGAAAGAAGATTGTGAGCAAGCACCCCATCGTCTGTGATCAAAAGCAAACCTTCTGTATCCTTATCAAGACGCCCCACAGGAAATAGTCCCTTTCTTTTATCCGGAATCAGCTCAAGCACTGTTTTTTCCCGTACATCTTCTGTTGCGCTTATATAGCCTGCCGGTTTATGAAGAATATAGTACACAAATTCCGGTGCCGCTCCAATCTCCTGCCCAAGAAGCATTACCTTGTCTTCTTCATTTACCTTCTGTTCCGGTTTTTTTACAGGAATTCCATTTATCTGCACCTGACCCTTTTGAATCATTTTTTTTACTTCACTTCGCGTTCCTGCGCCTGCATCTGCCAGAAATTTATCAAGTCTCACCGCTTTTTTCATTTTCTTCTCCCTGTACCTCTTATTCGAGAGGAATGTTCGATTCCAAAAGACCTTCCTGTACTTTCACACTGTCCTCCAGAATAAAATCCGGTACCTTATCTTTTAAAATATGACCCATACCACCGTATGCAGGATAACTTCCATAAGTATCATCCTCTTCTATATATGTAATTTCCACCTGGAAATCTTCTGTTTCCGCCCAGCCGGGTGTGAGAAATTCCGGAATGATTGCTTTTTCCAGCTCTTCTATCTGTTTTTCCTCTTCATACCGTACCGTACTCATTTCCAGGGTATCCTCTTCTTTATTCTCTTTTGTATAGTACACGTCTGCATACTCCAGATTTTCTATTCCCTCAAAGAGATAATACCCTTTTTCTTTTAAAAATGCAACGGTTCTTCTGAACTCCGGATAGAGATACACACTTCCGCTGTAAAAGACACCAGATGCTTTTCCAGGTACCATGTTTTCCGGATGCGATGTTGACGGCAGAATTCCATAGTCAAAATAAAGCAGGGCGCATGGAAGCGCTGTGAACGTTTCCGCATTCGCATCTTTAATATCTTTTCTCAGGTTTTCCAGAAACTCTTCTTTTTCACCTTTTTTAATAATCTGCTCATCCATAAGACTATTGGACAAAGTAAAGTTTCCTGAATATTTCTCTTCTATATTTAAAAATCCGTATTTCCAGTTTATATAATCGGAATCTCTGCATACCTCTTCCATCAGCATCCGGCACTGACTGCTGTCTATCGCATACTGCCTGTAAATTTTCCTTCCCAGCCCGGTATCAAATCTTACAGGAATATAGCACATATTTTCGCCGTATTCTACAGTATCTTCCTCGCTGACTTTTCTTAGAACTTCATACATTTTCGGAGTTTTTTCTACCACGGTAAACATCTCTCTGCGATTTGTTCCATCCTGCTTTTCTTCGTATTTCCCACCCTCTGTTCGGAAAATTTCAGGTATACTTTCATAAGTATTTACATCATAGAGTCCCAGGGAAATACATTCAATATCTTCATACTCCGGTATATATGTCCCATATCCAATTAAATCTTTCTTGAATATAAATGCGATTGCCGCTACTGCCACAATGGAAATAACAAGCTGAAGTTTTTTATGCAAAAAACACCGAAAATCAAAATGATAAAAAGTTTCTAAAATTCCATGAATCATGACCATTCCGAAAACTGTACCTGCAACCGCCCAGACCGTTCCATTCTCTCCTGCCGGTGCCATATAAGCAAATAGACCAATCCCGAGCCCTGCCGGAATTATCACCATAAATCGAACGACCGGCTCGCACCAGGAATATACAAGTGCGTTTCCTGCTTTTTCCAAAGGTCTTTTTTCAAATGCCAAAAATGAAATGATTCCTATAACTGCCGCTGCAAAAAATATTCCAAAAAACAAAAGAATTTCACCTTCTCCTTTTCTGTATATTTCCAGAAAACGCTCTGCTGCGCATAGCGGAGAAAAGTATGTCGATAAAAATCCCAGAATACCATGCGATGTATAATAATAATTTTTGAAAAAAACATCTCCATATATTCCCAGAACATAAGAAAGTGCCGGGAAATAAAATACAATACCCAGGGAGCATAAAATCCCCATGAGGATATTTCCTGTCATACTTAAAATAAATACGGTGCAAAAATAAATCAGCAAATATTCCAGTAAATGAAATACCATCATTTTTACTGCCATTCCCATAAGTCCCAAGCTGAAAAAGCCTCTGGATGCTCCGATGCACACAGCAAGAAACTCCATGATCACATAAGGAATAATATAAAAAACAAGTCCTGTAAAAAGTCTCTGTAAAAAGATCTGTTTCCTGTTTACTGGAAGGCTATGATAAAAATCTGCCTTTCTTCTGGAATAAAGATACAGGAAACTACTTGCACCATTTACAAATGCAGAAGCCATCGCTACAATGGTTCCCGTCAATACAAAGCCATCTCTCCAGAGATTGGCATAAAGAATTTTCATTTGCCCTGCTGTGTAATTCACATGCTCCCACCGTCCAAGCATAACAAGTTCAGCCACCGGAAAAGCAAAAAGAAATCCGACTGCAATAAAAAGTGGAAGCCATGACTGACTTTTAAATGCGGTTACTATATTTTTATTAGAAAAGATTTTGGATTTCATATCCCGCCACCTCCGTCTCACTTATAAATATTTCTTCTAACGATAACGGAATTACCTCATGGAACAGCGGACATTTTTCCTCCACAGTATGAAGAATTTCTTCTTTTGTTCCCCTTGCCGTAATCATAAGAAGAGAGCCCTGATGGCTGACTTTTAAAATATCCAGATCACGCATCAGTTCATACTCTTTTGCTTTATTAGAAAATACGCACTGCACTTTATGAATATTTCTCTTCATTTCCTCAAGTTCTTTAGAAAGAAGAATCCCACCCTTATGCAAAAGTCCCACATGATCACAAATGTCTTCTAATTCCCGGAGATTGTGGGAGGCAATAACCGGTGCGAAGTCCCGATTCATAATTTCAGATGCAAAAAGACTTTTCACTGCCTGGCGCATTACAGGATCCAGACCATCAAATGTTTCATCTCCAAGAAGATATCTTGTATTTGCACTGATTCCCAAAATCACCATCAGCTGCTTTTTCATTCCTTTGGAAAATGTCGAAATTCTTCTTTTTTCATCCATCTGAAACTGTTTCATCAGTCGATGATATTTTTCTTTATGAAATCCCGGATAATAATTTCTATAAAAATCCATCAGATTCTCCGGCGTATAATTTAAAGGAACATAGCTGTCGTCCGGAATATAAAAAACAGAAGCTTTTCTTTTATCATTTTCATAAACTGCTTCGTTATCTACAAGCACCTGTCCTTCATCCGGCTTTAAAATTCCTGCAATAATACGAAGAAGCGTACTTTTCCCTGCGCCATTGCTGCCTACAAGACCAAATACTTCCCGGTTATAAATATTAAGCGTCACCTTATCTACAGCACAAACTTTTCCGAAAGCTTTTCTGCAGTTTTTTACCTCAATCATATTTCTCCCCCCTGTAACACTCCTGAATTTCTGAAATGAGCAGTTCTTTATCCACTTTCAGGGTTTTCCCCTTCTTTACCATTCCTTTAAACTCTTTCAGATATTCCTGGCGGCCAATCTGCAGCACTCTGTCTGTATCTGCCACAAAATTGCCCCTTCCTTTTATTGGATAAATCAATCCCTGCTGTTCAAGCTCCATATAAGCTCTCTGTATCGTGTTCGGATTAATGGATAAATCCACAGCAAGCTGACGAACAGAAGGCATTTTCGTCCCCACCGGTAAAGCACCTGTAATAATCAGTGTTTTAAATTTTTCTGCCACCTGCTCATATATCGGTCTTCTGTCCTGATAATCCAGCAAAATCATATGCTCCCTCCCATCTACTAGTGTATTAATTGTCTTAATACACTTAGAGTAGCATATTTTATTTTAAGATACAATATTATTAAATCTTAAAGTTCTATAAACAAAAAACCGAAAAACAGAACGGTACTATATCTATCCTCTGTCTTTCGGTCTTTTTGCTTCTCTATTTGATTTTATTTTACACTTACCACTTCATATCCTGCATCTGTCACTGCTTTTGCAAGTGCCTCTTTATCCGTATTTTCCGGTGCTTTTATATAAGCCGCCTTATCCTCCAGGTTTACATCTGCCTGCACACCTTCAAATCCTTCCAGCGCTTTTTTCACTGCTGCCTGGCAATGTGGGCACATCATTCCGTTAATTTTCATTGTAATCATTTCTGTTTCCTCCTTTTTTTCATTTTTTTCTATGTCATTGCTCTGAAGCACAGCTTCCTCCTGTTTATTTTTCTCCCCTTTTGCAAAAGGACGGAATCGTTTCAAACGAAGGGCATTTGTAACAACAAAAATACTGCTCATACTCATTGCCGCAGCTCCCAGCATGGGATTTAATTTCCAGCCGAAAGCTGTATAAAATACTCCTGCAGCCACTGGGATTCCAAGTGCATTATAGAAAAATGCCCAGAAAAGATTCTGTTTGATATTTCTGATTACGGCTTTACTTAAACGAATTGCCGTCACCGCATCAAGAAGATCATTCTTCATCAAAACAACATCTGCGCTTTCAATGGCAACGTCTGTTCCCGCTCCAATCGCCATTCCAACATCTGCCCTTGCAAGAGCTGGTGCATCGTTTACACCGTCTCCTATCATGGCAACTGTTTTTCCCTGCTCCTGAAGTCTGGCAATCTCTCTCTCCTTATCCTGGGGCATGACTTCGGCAATGACTGTGTCAATATCCAGTTTTTTACGAATTGCCTCTGCTGTTCTTTTATTATCTCCTGTAAGCATGACAACCTCAATGCCAAGCTCCTTCAGCTGCCGCACTGCCTGACGGCTTGTAGGTTTTACCACGTCAGCTACCGCAAGAAGCCCTATAATCTTATTTTCTTCTGCAAAAATCATAGGGGTTTTTCCCTCATCTGCAAGCGCTTCCAGACGCTTTTCGTATACGCCAAGAGGGATACCCTGCTCTTTCATCATGCGACTGTTTCCTGCATAATACCAACGGCCGTTTATTTTTCCTTTTACGCCCTGTCCCGGAACGGAGAAAAATTCTTCTGTCCTTTCTCCTTTCATTCCCTTCGCACCGGCATACTCTAAAATTGCCTCGGCAAGCGGGTGCTCGCTTCCCCGCTCAAGCCCTGCTGCGACCTTTAAAAAGTCACGTTCCGAAATCTCTGTCTCCACATCTGTCACAACAGGTTTTCCCTGTGTAATCGTTCCTGTTTTATCAAGAACCACACTTTTAATGTTGTGCGCTGTCTCAAGGGCTTCTCCTGATTTGATCAAAATCCCGTTTTCTGCTCCTTTTCCTGTTCCCACCATAATCGCAACAGGTGTCGCAAGACCAAGGGCACAAGGACAGGAAATTACAAGAACACAAATCGCACAGGAAAGAGCAAATTCAAAGGTAGCTCCTGTAATGAGCCATGCAATGGCGGTCACAAGGGAAATTCCCATTACAGTCGGTACAAAAATCCCTGCGATTTTGTCTGCTGTTTTTGCAATGGGAGCCTTACTGGAGCTTGCTTCCTCTACAAGGCGGATAATCTGAGAAAAAGTCGTATCTTCTCCTACTCTTGTCGCCTTAAAACGAATAAATCCCGTTTTATTTACTGTTGCCGCAATAACCGTATCATTTACCTGCTTGTGAACAGGAATGCTTTCTCCTGTAATAGCGGCCTCATCCACACTTGTGCTTCCTTCTATAATAAAACCGTCTACAGGAATACTCCCACCCGGGCGAACAATCACAATATCCCCCGCCTGTACCTGTTCTGCAGGAATTTCCATCTCTTTTCCGCCACGCTCTACTGTAGCTGTTTTTGGAGCAAGATCAAGAAGCTTTGTAATTGCCTCACTTGTCTTTCCTTTTGATTTTGTTTCCAGATATTTTCCTACGGTAATCAACGCCAAAATCATGGCAGCTGACTCAAAATACAGATCATGATAATATCTGTGAACAAGCTCCATATCTCCATTTGCCAAACCATAACTCATGCGGTAAATGGCAAAAATCCCATATACAAGTGAGGCTGTAGAACCAATGGCGATCAGACTGTCCATATTTGGAGCAAGATGGAATAAAGTCTGATATCCTTTTATAAAATACTTTCTGTTTACATATATAACCGGAAGGCAGAAAAGAAGCTGAGTAAATGCAAAGCTCACTCCATTTTCCACTCCATCAAGAAACGACGGAAGGGGAAGTCCCACCATATGCCCCATAGAAACATACATAAGTGGTATCAAAAATGCAAAAGAAACAATCAAACGCATTTTCATATTTCTAATTTGTTCCTCTACAGGAGACCGACTCGTTCCCACACTTCCTTTTGCTGCCTCTTTTTTTACAGTTCTCTCTCCCTGTACGCTGGCGCCGTATCCAGCCTTTACTACTGCGTCGATAATCTGTCCTTCCCGAAGGACATTCTCATCATATTCTACCTGCATACTATTTGTAAGAAGGTTTACACTTACCTTTTCTGCTCCTGAAAGTTTTGAAACGCATTTCTCTACTCTGGAGGAGCAGGCAGAACAGGTCATACCTGTCACATCAAACTTTTCTTTTTTCACCCATCTTCCCTCCTGTCATTTTAATATTTTACCCAGCATGGAAACAAATTCATCTATTTTTTCTTCCTTTTCCTCCTCTGTTTCCGCATTTGCAACACAGGATTTTAAATGCGCTGTCAAAATCTCTTTATTAATTTTATTTAAAATCGCTTCTGTCGCCATAAGCTGCTGAGAAATTTCAATACAGTACCGGTCCTCCTCCATCATTCGAAGAATCCCGTCCATCTGTCCTCTTGCAGTCTTTAAAAGCCTTGTCATTTTTTTCTTATCTGCTTTCATCTCGCCCTCCCTTACACCCCTCCGGGGTATAGTGTGAATATACATCAAAAAAACTCCTCTGTCAAGAGTTTTATGAATGAAACTTTTGACAGAGGAAGTTTTTGATACCAACAGATAAGGCAAAGCACACTCTTTTTTAAATTGCCCGATATCCCCGCTTTTTCCCTTTTTTTGCAAAATAGAAAATCCCAAAAAGCATAGCTGCCAGAAGAATTCCATATAAGATAAGAATGGCTGTATTTGCCATTGCTGCATATGGTGTGCCTTCAAGCGCCAAAAGCTTTGGAGCTGCATCCGTAAGAATAAGAGAAAACACATTCGCACCGATATGAAGCAGAACACTGCTCCACCGGTTTCCGCTCATCTCCAAAATATACGCCATAACTGTGCCCAGGATTCCCGCATAAATAATCTGCACAAAATTTCCGTGGAAAATGCCGAAAATCACACCGGAAATGATAGCTGCCGCCGGGATTTTCATATAGTCGCGAAGTCTTAAATACATCAGCCACCGAAAAATGGTCTCTTCCGCCATTGGCGCTACAATTCCCATCCAGAGAATCATTTCCCAGAGACTGTACCCGGTTGTAATGCTTTCCATCATATTTTGATATGTGTTGTCCTGCACAAATATCTGAAGGATTCCCACAAAAAGATTCACATAAAAGGCAAGTCCTGCTCCAAGAAGAAGTAAGAGCCCGCATTCTCCCGGATTTAATTTATCTTCCGGAGGATTTGGCACCAGTCTTCCAAAGACTCTTCGATCTCTGTCCTTTTTATAAAGGTACCACGCAGGAATTATAGTAAGTATTCCTGTAATCCCTGTGATCAAAATAGAAAAACGATCAAATCCCTCATTGCCATACCCTGTTATCTGCGTGAGAAAAACAAGAACTGCGCTTCCCAGGATCTGGTAAATGCAAAGGAATAAAACCAGAGGACTTAATCCCCGCCACACCTTTCCCGGCAAGCTCTGACGGCGCAGAGGGCTCAGGCGAAAAAATCAAGGATTTCCCCGGCAGATGCTGCTATTTTAAGCGGCTGTGCTGCCTGAAGCTCCTCCATAGTTCCATATCCATAAGAGACTGCAAGACACTCAATTCCACAGGCTCTTGCCCCTAAAACGTCATGCTCTTTATCTCCCACCATTAAAACCGATTCTCTTTTATCGGAAAGTCCAAGACGTTTTAAAGCCTCTTCCACGACAGCTGACTTATTTGTACGATTTCCGTTCATCTCACTTCCCACTACTTCATGAAAATATCCGAGAAGGTGAAAGTGTTCCAATATCTGAAGAACAAATTTCTCCGGTTTTGAGGAAGCAACCGCAAGAAGGTATCCTTTTTTTCTCAGCTCCCGAAGCATTTCCTCAATGCCCGGATATACGCGATTCTCAAAAATTCCAATCGTGGAATAGCGCTCTCTGTAATAAGAAACCGCAAGCCGTGCTGTCTCCTCATCAAGATCTGCAAATTTCATAAACTGTTCCATAAGAGGCGGTCCTACAAACACCCTAAGTTCTTCCAGAGAGGGCGCCGGTTTTCCCAGTTTTTCCAATGCGTACTGTACCGATTTTGTAATTCCCTCACCGGATTCTGTAAGAGTCCCATCTAAATCAAACAAGATTGCTTTATACATAAAATTAAGTCCTCCCGTCGTGTGATAATAATATTAAGTCAAACGATGCCTGGCATCTTTATATTTGTTTATTATATCATTGTTTTTCTGCATCGTCCATGAAATTTCTGTGTTCTTTTATCCCTCCTCGGAATAAATCCAGGGTTCCATCATTACCAGACGGCAGTCCTCTGTAATCACAAGAAGCTCTATTTTATTTTCTCCTTCTGCAGGCTCCATCTCCCAGAAAAGCCGGTTTCCCTCACGCCACCAGCTACATTCCCGGTGATTATGACGTACAGAAACAATCCCCACCTGCCCCTCTGACTGAATTTCCACATAAGGCATTCTTTGATTTTGGGGAACAGGAAGATGATGAAAAAACACGGAAAAATCCTGAAAGATCGGAAATGGTCCAGAGTCTTCCTGTATAAACGCAGAAGAGAAATCCGAGGTCTGAATCGGAGCCGGAGAGGGCGACAGTGCAATTGACGGCGTCGGAATTTCAGAAACATCCGGAATTGTCGTTGGAGTCTGCGTTTTGATAACCGTATGCTCCTCCAAAGGAGACGGTACGGGAATCTGACCTTTTGTGATTATATCTGCCCGATTTTCTTCCATGTTACTCGATTGGCTTTCGCTGTGTGACTGATTTTCCGAATCATTTTCCTGCTCCGGTACAGACTGATTATTTTCCTCTATGCCAGAATAGGGATTTTCCGGGGCAACTTCTTCTATTACACCTTCTCCTGTTAAAATATCCCCGAAATGCTCCTGTTCCGGCATCTCTTCCCAGTATTCCTGTTCTGATCCTGTCTCTTCTTCCACGCCTGTTCCCGATTCTTCCCACCAGTCAGAAGGGTACTCCTGCCCTTCTCCCGTTCCCACTTCCACATCAAAGCCCCCCAATTCCATACTTTTTGCCTGTGTAAAACAAAGGCAGATTCCTGTAAAAATCCCGCTGCCAATCCATTTTGCCTTATTCTTTTTCCCCATAAACCCGCTCCTTCCATACCTTCTCATTTTCTGTGGAAACACCATCCAGTTTTCCCTTTTCTTCTTTTTCCTCAAACTCTTTCAAAAGCTTTCTGCTTTTTTCTGTCTCCCCTTTTTTCCACAGGAACATTCCATATTCTGTATATCCCTCTCTGTACTCCGGCTCATAGAGCAGAAGCTGCCTGTAATACTCCTCCGCCCGCTCCATATCCTTCTGATACTCTTCATTTACTGCCAGAAGTAGAAGAAGACGCCTCTGTTCTTCCTCTTTTTTGTACAGTCGAAGAAGTTTCTGCAGCTTTGTCTCCAGCTTCTCACAAATCCCTCTCCTCTCCTCCTCTTCTGCCTCTTGAAATTCTTTCCGATAATAAATTTCTGTCACTTTGGAAAGGGCTGTTTGAAAATCCGGTTCTTTTTCAGAAGAAAGCAGGGGCAGGATAAGAACAGAACAAAGACAGAATACTGTAAATGCTCCCAGGAAAGCATAAAGGCCTTTTGTCTTGCCTGTTTTTAAGTCCTTTAAAATACAGGACAGTCGTTTTTCTGCTTCCTCCGCATTTTGAAACCGAAAATCTTCTTTTTGCATACAACATTTTTTTATTACAAGAAACAACTCCGGACATTTCATAAAATAAAAAATTCTTCTTTTTCCCATCAGCCTGTCCAGTGTTTTTCCAAGAGCATAAATATCGCTGACTGCTGTAATGCGTCCCCTGTACTGCTCCGGTGCAGCATATCCCCTTGTTCCGAGACATACATTCTGCTCCTGCCCATGCCCGAATACTGCGCTTCCAAAATCAATCAGGTACAGTCTTCCTGTTTCTGTGAGCATCAGGTTTCCCGGCTTTAAATCCCCGTAAAAAACAGGCGGCGTACAGTGATGCAGGTATTTTAAAATCTCTGCTGTTTCCACTCCGATTTTTAAAATTTCTTCAGGAGAAAAAACTTTCCCTTCTTTTATCCATTCTTCCAGATTTTTCCCCTTTATATACTCCATCACAAGATAACAGTGCTCTTCTTTTTCCAGATAATCCATCATTCGGGGAAGCCCCTGATGACCCAGAAGTCTTAAAAGTTTTGCTTCTCTCTTTTTCTCCAGCGGAAGCTCCTTTACAGCCCACAAAGTGCCAAGCTCCATATCTCTCGCAAGATAAATATCCCCTTCTCCTCCTTCTGCTATCTTTTCCAGAATACAGTATCTTCCCTTTAAAATCCGTCCGGTAAGAGAAATCGGTATCACCTCCTATGAAATTTTGTTTTAATCTTTTCTAATAAAAAATAATTGGAAAACTTTACAGCAGAACGCTGTAAAAAAGAAATAAAATAATAAAATCCCTGTCCTTATCATATCACAGCGGATATGTAAGGGCAAGGATTTTTTGTAAATTACATTCTCTCCGGAGCTTCAAATCCAAGAAGGTCAATACATGTTTCCAGAACTTTTTTTGTAAGATTTAAAAGCTGGATAAAGGATTCCTTCTGTTCCTGATTTTCTTCACTTAAAATCTTTGTTTCATGATAGAAGCTGTTAAATGCATTTGATACTTCATAAATATACGCACAGATTTTATGAGGCGCTTTTTCTTCAAATGCATTTTCTACTGTTGCGCCGAAAGCAGTAAGCTGCAGCATAAGATTTTTCTGGCTTGTATTGACTGCGCCAAGAATTTTTCCTTTTGCCAGATCGCCGCCCTCTTCTGCATAACGATTCAGAATTGACTTGATTCGTACAATCGTATAGAGAATATACGGACCTGTATTTCCCTCAAATGAAGTAAAGCGGTCCACATCAAAAATGTAGTCTTTTGTTGCCTGATTGGAAAGGTCACCATACTTAATTGCAGAAAGACCTACGATTTTTGCAGTATCTCTTGCATCTTTGTCGCGAACACTTCTGTTATCCACGATTTTTGTATACATCTCTTCGTTGATGTCTGCAATCAGATTTTCAAGACGCATTACACCGCCATCTCTTGTTTTAAACGGCTTTCCATCTTTTCCATTCATTGTACCGAAGCCCAGGAAAGAAAGCTTTGTATCTTCTTTTACAAGACCTGTTTTTCTTGCACAGCGGAACACCTGGATAAAATGAAGTTCCTGACGCTTGTCTACCACGTAAAGAATCTCGTCCGGCTCAAACAGCTTCATACGCTCCACAATCGTAGCAAGGTCTGTTGTTGTATAAAGAGAAGCTCCGTCTGATTTTAAAAGCATACACGGTGGAATTTCTTTCGTGTCTGTCTCTTCTTTTACATCAACAACAAGAGCGCCCTGATCCTCGTATGCAAAGCCTCTGTCCTTCATATCCTGTACCATATCCGGAATGTACGGCTGTGCATCGGATTCTTTTTTCCATAAATCAAAAGATACATTCAGATTATTATAGTTACGTTTTAAGTCAGTTACAGACACTTCCATAATGTGATTCCAGAGTGCCATATATCCCGGTTTTCCCTGCTGAAGAAGATGGGTTGCCTCAAGAGCCTCATTTCTGTAAGCTTCGTCCTCTTTTGATTTTCCGCTTGCGCAAGGGTAGATTTCCTCAAGCTCGCTGATTGTAAACGGTGCTTCCTTCGGATACTCTCCCTGGAAATTGTCGTCAAAATATACAAGCTCCGGTTTTCTGTGTTTTAACTCTGTGATAATAAGTCCCATCTGAAGACCCCAGTCTCCGAGATGTACATCCCCGATTACTTTATGTCCCACAAAACGCCCGATTCTCTTAATGCTCTCTCCGATAATCGCAGAACGAAGATGTCCTACATGCAGAGGTTTTGCAACATTCGGTCCGCCATAATCAATAATAATAGTTTTTGGATTTTCTGCTGCTGTAACGGAAAGCTTTTCATCCTGTGCCATTTTTTCAAGATATTCTGCCAGAAAATCTTCTTTTACACGAAGGTTGATAAATCCCGGCTTTACTACTTCTGCCATTGAAAATACAGAATTTTCTCCAAGATTTGCCACTACTTCATCCGCAATCATAAAAGGAGCTTTTTTATATGCCTTTGCTCCTGCCATTGCTCCGTTACACTGAAATTCACATAAGTCCGGTCTGTTTGATACGGTTACCTTTCCATAAGATGGGTCGTATCCTGCTTTTTCAAATGCAGCGGAAAGCTCTTCCGCCATCTGTTCCATCAGTTTTTTCATAATCTCTTTGTTACTCCTTGTATTTTCTGTTTTGACTTCTTCAAATTTTTACTTTTTTGGTACATCCGATTGCAAGGGCTCCATATCCGATATGGCAGGCAATACTTAAAGACAACGGCGCCATACGGACTTCATGTCCCGGAAATGCCGCTTCAATTTCCTTTTTAAATTCTTCTGCTTCCTCCGGGTTTCCTGTGTATGCGCTTTCTATACACATCAGTCCCTCTTTTTCATATTCGGCAAAACGTTCCCGCATATCCTCCTGAGCTGCTTTCAGCATTGCTCTTTTCGCCTGTTTTTTACCTCTTACTTTGGTATAGGCATCCAGCTTCTCTCCCTGAATCTGAAGTACTGGTTTTAAATTCAGGACTGTTCCGATGGCAGCTGCAGCAGGAGTAATCCGTCCGCCCTTTTTCAGATATTTTAAAGTTTCCAAAGTAATATAAATACTGGATTCCAGTTTTTCTGCCTCCAGCACCTCTTTAATCTCTGCTGCACTTTTCCCTGCCTCACGAAGCGCCAGCGCATCTGCAACTGACTGATATTGAGTAACAGAAATTCTCTGATTATCTACTACCTGCACTTTTCCATCGTAATCTCTTGCAAGTCCCATTGCAGTTTCACAGGAATTACTAAGTCCGCTTGACATAGGGATATGTACAATTTCATCATTTTCCTTTAAAAGCATATCCCAGAGACCGCATACTTCTGCCGGGCTTGGCTGGGAAGTGGAAATCGGCTCATCATTTTTCAGTCTTTCGTAAAATTCTTCCTGAGTCAGGGTTACTCCCTCAAGATACATGGTTTCATTAATATAAAAAGGCATGGGAATTACGTGCACTCCCATCTTCTTTGCCTGTTCCTGTGTTATGCCGCTGTTACTGTCTGTCACAATGGCAATCTTTCCCATATTCATTCTCCTTTACTAGAAAATATACATACTGTGTTTAGTGTAACATACTTTTCTGTTCTTCTCAATTAAAAATTGAAAAAATCCTTTCTGCGTGATAAAATATGAAAAAACAAATTGTGATGGAAGGAGTGTTTCATATGTCATTTATACAAGACAGCTATGCACTGGCAGCAGAAACTCTGAAGAAAAAATTCGCAAAAAGAAACATGGATGCTTTTTACTGTGCCACAAAGGAAGAAGCCAAAAATCGAATCCTTTCCATGATTCCGGAAGGCTCTTCTGTTACCTGGGGCGGAACGGAATCTATGGAAGAAGCCGGAGTATGCGAAGCGATCCGTACGGGAAATTATGAATTTATCGACAGAAAATCAGCAAAGACTCCGGAAGAAGCAAGGGCGCTTTATGGAAAAGTCGTTTGCGCCGATTATTTTCTCACCAGCACAAACGCCTTCACTACAGATGGGGAGCTTGTAAATATTGATGGTGCAAGCAACCGGGTTGCCTGCATTGCCCACGGTCCGGCTCATGTTATCGTCCTTGCCAGCATGGACAAAATGTGCGCTTCCGTAGAGGATGCTTATAATCGAGTGCGCACACTTGCCTGTCCGCCAAACGCTATGCGTGTCGGTGCAGATACCCCCTGTGCAAAAACAGGTATCTGCGGCAATTGTTTAAGCCCTGACTGCATCTGCTGCCAGATTCTTGTTACAAGATATTCCCGGATTCCGGGACGAATCACCGTTATTTTATGCGGAGAAAAAGCAGGCTTTTAAAAACCTGCTTTTTTTCATCTTATTCCACTCTCACTTTTGCAAAATACTGCGGCAGATGGAAATTCGGCGTTTCATTTTTGATTTCCGCAAAGGTTCCATAATGCTCAATTGCCGGCGTTTCGGAAATTTTATAAAAGTTACAGTAAAAGACATCTCCGTTTTCTATGTCTGCTTTTCCAAGTTCTTTTATCAAAGTTTCCGGAATCAAAAGCTTTATGCCCCAGCAGTCTTCAGCTTTATATACTTCCGGAAGAACAGATTCATATACCTCATCTGAAAAATGGCTTCTGCCTTTTCTTCCTTTTCCATATGCAGCGTACAGGGCTCCTGCAGAATTCATCTCAAAATTTATATACATGGAGCTTTCTCGTATTTCTCCGTCTTCATCTGCGAATCCAAGAAAAACCTCTGCTGCGCTGTCATCACACACGCGAAATCCTTTTACCTTTCCGCTTTTTCCGTTTTCCATATTCGTTTCTGTTCTGGGAGAAGATTCCTTACAGTACATTTCCACATAAAGCCCTTTCCCTTCCAGATATCCCATATATCCCCATGTTTCCGGCTTTGGTCCATCCACCCATTGATAATTAGAAACTTCAAAACGCTCACAATTTCTTATTTCTTCTTTTGTGTTAATTCTCTTTACCAGATATTCCACTTGAAAGCCCTCCCTTGTTTGTTTTCGTTTTTCTCATTATAACGCTTCTTCCCAGAAGGCACAATAATAATGTTCCAAGAAAAGCAGTTCCTGCCTGAACTGTCTTCACAATCTGCTCTGTCTCTGAAGGTGTTTTTGGAAGTATGAGATACATCTGAAAGCCTTCAGAGAGCTCTTTCCACTTCTCTGACCAGAAAGAAAAATCAGACCATTTCCCCGGAATCCAGTCTTTTGAAAATTCCATGCTTTGTGCGGAAATCCCGGTAAGTCCGTTTCTTAAAAGAAACGCCTCCCCCGCTCCTTTCTTTGTCTCCCCCTGCTGTGGCCGCACAAAAGCTCTTGTGTAAAGAGTTTTACTGTCTGTAGGGCGGAAAAGAATCATGGGCTGTTTCCAGGGAATGGTATCTCGTACCACATACGTTTTTCCATTTAAAAGAAGCTCACTTCCTGCCGCCTCCCTGCTTCCGAAAAGCGCATATGATGTTTTTTCATCTATAATACAGCCTTCTCTGTCTTCCTCTGAAAACCCCTGCACTCTTCCGTCAAAAAGAGAAGCGTCTCCCAAAAGACCACATACCATTGCTTCTCTCTGCGTTCCGTATTTTTGAGACTGCAAAACGGAAATCCCACCTTCCCAGTAGAAACATACGTCTGTGGGAGTTTCCGCCCTGCTCTCTTTTTCTATCATCTCTGTCACCTGCCCTTTATCTGGATACATACCGGATAAAAACACTGAAGCACCGGGATTTTTCTGTAATGTTCCACAGAGACGAAGCCCGTAAAAAAAACAAAGCACTCCCAGAAAACAAAGAATTGCCCCTCCCGCCTGTCGAAACCGGCAGGAGGATTTTTTGCCTTTCATGATTCCTGCAGCCTTACAGGGCTGCCCTCCGAAATTTCCCTGTCTGTGCTTATAATGACCTGCTGCTCGCTGGAAAGACTCCCCTCTTCAAGCGCCGCATACAAATTATTTTTATCCCGCACAGTTACCTCTACCTTCCTTGCCACAAGCTGCTCCCCGAGAATCGTATTTTCTTTATCCGTTACATACACAAAGCTTCTCCCATTTTCCTCTCGGAGCGCCGACAGCGGAACACATGTGGTAAACGGTCCTTCCTCTCTTGTGATGGAAAATTCTGCCGTCTCCCCGACAGACAGGGTATTTTCCGGAAGAAGAATGGAAATCCGGCGACTGTCTTTATCCTCCTCTACCTCTGATATGGATTCTATCTGCGCGTCCGGAATTTCCGTTCCGCCGCTTCCCTTCACAGACGCCTTTCCTCCCATTTCCACATATTTCAAATCATCTTTATAAATCGTTCCCGTCATACGGAGACTCCCCCCTGTTTCATAAAGAATCACCGAAGCCTCCTCTGTTGTCTGGCTTCCCGTAGAAACGCTCATGTTTTTTATCACCCCGTCTGCAGGCGCTTTTACTTCTCCCTTTGTCTCAAGAATTACCTGCAGCTTCTTAAACTCCTTCTGCAAAGCCGCAAGCTCTGCTTCTGCATTTTCCAGGCTTCCGTCCGTTGCCTCTGCCATCTGTGCGTCCTCAACTGCTCTCTCTGCTTCGCGCACCTCCTTATTTCTTGCAATAATCACCTGATTCAACGCTTCTTCTTTTGCCCGTATTTCCTCCTGAAGGGCGACCTCCTGCTCTTTTGTATAAACGTCTGCCCCGTTTCCGCCCTGTATGTTTTCCTGACTCTCTCCGGATTCCAGGTGATCAGAAGAACCGTCGGATAGACTGTCGTCTCCCTGAGGCAATGTGCTTTGTGCCTGCGCCCTTTCATTATAGAAATCCTGAAGTTTCTGTTTTGCCGCATCTACTTCCATTCTTGCATTTGACATATTAATATCTCCGTATTTTATGGCGTCGTTATAATTTTGCTGTGCCCTACCTTTTTCCGTTTCTTTTTTCTGTCCATCTACAGAATCCGCACTTTTTAAATCCTCTGTTTTTCTTACCGCAGTGTCAATTTCCATCTGTTTTTTTTCTGCGGTTTCCTGTAAAGTATCCAGATCCAGAACAAAAAGTGTATCTCCCTTTTTTACATTCTGCCCTTCTTTTGCAAATACCTGCTCCACCTTCTGACCGGCGAGGACGAATACAGCCTGCTCCTTTGTTCCCTCCACTCTTCCGGTTCCTTTTACATTATGGGCAATCACCTGATTTTGCATCTTCTTTGTATCCACATTTGCAACATTTAAAGAATCTGCCGCTCTTGATAAAAATGTAAACACAAGCATTGCTGCAAAAAATATTGTAATCCATTTCACTAATTTTCTTTGTTTATCCATCTCTTACTCCTTAATTGCCGTAGAAATAATTCCCTGTTCCAGATAATCCTGCCCTGCCAGAAATACAAGAACTGCCGGAAGCAGTACAACGGCAGACGCCGCAAATGCTAACCCAGCCTTTTCCAGACTGATGTTTGGAAGAAATAAAGACAAAGGCCACAGACTTTTTGTCTTTAAAAACGCCATCGGCTGTTCAATTAAATTCCAGTACTCCAGAAATCCAAGAACCATAGCAGATATGATTCCAGGAGAACCAAGAGGCAGCCCCACACGAATAAAAAGCATAAATTCTCCTGCTCCGTCAAGTCTTGCCGCCTCCATAAGCGCTTCCGGAATCCCCTCAAAAAACCGATACATAATAAACACCGGAAAAGTAGAAAACACAGCCGGAAGAATAATCCCCGTAAGAGTATCCAAAAGGCCCAGTCTGTCCAAAACAAGATAATTGCTTAACATCATAACCTGAAAGGGCATCATCATAAGGGCAATATATATGATAAAAAGAAGCTTTTTTCCGGGAAAGGAAAATCTCGCAAAGCCCCAGGCTGCCGGAACGCCCACAAGAATCTGCCCTGCAAGGATTCCTCCCGTAAGCTTTACGGAATTCCAGAACATAACGAAAAATTCCGGAGAATCCAGAAGAAGTTCCACATACGAACGAAGGGTAGGATACCTTGGAAGCATCTTCCAGGAAGCAAATCCCTCTCCCCCTGTAAGAATCGGCTGGAGCAGTTCTTTTAATTCTCCTGCTCCCATAAGGGAGCCGGCTGCAAGAAAGAACACCGGAAATGCGGCAAGCAGCGCAAAACAAACACAAATAAAAGTTCCTGTTTTTTTCATATTCCGGCTCACTCCCTTTCCCATGCTTTTTGAAGAAATAAAATCAAAACCAGGATCACAGCTCCTGTAACTACTGCAGCAGCAGACATTTTATCAAGTGATAAATCTCTGTACCAGTTATTAAAAAGATGCTGCAGAAGATACATATTTTCCTGGGGATAATCCCCGGCTACAAGATATGCCTCCCGAAATACCTTAAATCCATTTAAAAGAGAAAGAACCACTATGGTGAAAAGGGAAGGAAGCAAAAGGGGCAGTGTAATTTTTGTAAAACACTTCCACTCTCCTGCTCCGTCTACTCTTGCCGATTCATACAAAGAGGTATTAATTGCTGAAAGCCCCGCAAGCCAGAGTACAATGTCGTATCCCAGATTTCTCCATATATAACTGAATACCAGTACATAAAAAGAACTTTCCGTATTCATGAAGTCCTGTCCTTCTATGGAGAAAAAGGAAAGAAAATGGTTTAAAAGTCCCTGGTCGTGAAACATAAGCTTCCACAAAAGAACAACAGAAGCAACCGGGATTGCCATAGGCAGCAAAAAGAAACTTTTTGTCATCTGACGAAAGTGTTTCTGCCCGGATATAAAAACAGCCACTCCCAGGGATAAACACACAAGTAGTGGAATACATACTGCAAAAAAACGAAGAGTGTTTTTTGCAGCAAGCTGAAATGCCGAATTTTGAAATATGGTCACATAATTGGAAAATCCTGTAAACTCTCCGCTCACCGCTCCAAAAAAAGAACGCCGGATTACGTCTATATAAGGAACGAGCCAAAATAGGCACACTCCAAAAAAACTGGGAAGAAGAAAGAAAATCCCCTTCCATTTTGCTGCTTTTTTTCTCATATATCTGCCGCCTTTCTTTCTGTTATCCTTACTATAGCAGGCTTTTCTCTATTTTTTCTCTAAGACTTTTTTCATTTTTAGAGATAACTTCAAGATTTCCATGTTATACTATTTAGATAATGCCGGAATCAAACGGCACCTTTTATCAAAACATCTTTTCAATATACATAGAAAGTGGGAAGTAAACATGAAGATTTTAATAATTGAAGATGACAAAGAGCTTGCAAAAGCCATGAAATTTCAGCTTGAAAAAGAAGATTTTTCTGTGGAGCTGTGTCACGATGGAGAAGAAGGCCTTTATTATATGCAGGAAAAAAGCCATGACCTTGTAATTTTAGACAGAATGCTCCCCCATATGGACGGCGTGACCCTTCTAAAAGAAGCACGACGTTCCCATGTCTCCACGCCTGTTATTTTTCTCACTGCACTTGGAGAATTAAATGATAAGGTCTGCGGACTGGAATGCGGAGCAGACGACTATATGGTAAAACCCTTTGCTTTCGAGGAGCTTCTTGCAAGAATCCGCTGCCTTATGCGCCGTCCCGGAAAATGGGACGATTCCTCCATTCTTCGTCTGGGAGACGTTTCCTTTGACCCGGAAAGTAATCTTTTGTCAAAAGAGGATTCTGAATGTACCCTTTCCAAACGGGAGGGAAGTCTTATGGAAATTTTCCTGAGAAATCCGGGGCAGACTCTTACTCGAACCGTTCTTTTAAACCGCGTGTGGGGTATGGACAGCGATGTGGAGGACGGAAATCTTGATAATTATATTCACTTTTTAAGGCGTCGCCTGAAATCCGTAGGCAGCACTCTCAATTTAAAAACAGTCCGTGGTGTTGGCTACTGTATGGAAGTATTTTATTAATCGCCATTATAAAAAGTGGGTCCGCTTTCCATTTATCTCATGGAAAACGAACCCGCTTTTTCTTTTATTTCTTTATTCTGATAAGTACAAGTTCACCTGTGATGCTGCTTTTTCTACTGCTTCTTCTACGGAAATCTCTCCTTTTATATAGGAAGCTCCTGCATCAAGAACGGCACTTAAAATCATACGGTTTTCTTTCACCGGTGCTGTCAGTGTCTTTCCAAGCTCCTGCATTTCTTTGATTACACTTTCTCCCGGCTGAACAATGCTTAAGTCAACACTTTCTCCTGTCTGATTGTTATAGCTGCTTGTAACAGAAGTCACATCTCCTTCTTTTGCATTCCCCATCCAGTAAGACACGTCTTCATAAACAGACTTTCTCACCGGAAGTCCGCTTGTTGTACTCACTCTCTGCCCTTCATCACTGAATAAATAGCCTACAAATTGTTCTGCCGCCTCTTTTTCTGAGGATTTGGCGCTGATTCCCACAATCTTCTGAGGGATAAAGGCATCTTTTGTCTGACCATTCCATAATTTTCCGGAAATACCATCGCCCTGTTGTTCTACCGAATAAATGGAACGTAAGTCAGAAGGGGAATAGATACCTCCTGTTCCCAGAATGTTACTTTCTGAAATCAAACTCAGGCCTCCTACTCCAAACTGAGAAAATACTGCACCATATTCCGAATAAAGATTTCTGACTTCATTGGCTTCTTCCATTTCTTCTGCTGTTACTCCAAATGCAGCAAGCTGTTCCTCTGCCGGTGCCTTCGCGCTCTGATAAATCCGGTTTGTCTGCTCTAAAAATTCCTGTACTGCTGCCTGATTCAGAGTTCCGTCTTCGTTTACCCATGCAGACATATTTACTGCCGAAAGTCCTTTCAACAGCATATACGGACTATATGAACTTACGAATGGAAGCATATCTTTTGTATACTCTTCTTTATGTGATTCTATGGTGTCTGCCATAGAGGTCAGATCGGAAATCGCATCCACATATTCTTTCTTTCCCTGAATATACGGAATACCGAATTTTACAGGCATCTGGTAAATCTTTCCTTCCCCGTCTTTATAAGGTTCTATAATATTTTCCAGAATATCCGCATCTTTTAAAATTCCGCTTAAATCTTCAAGCATCCCCTTCTCAATATACGTATCTGCGGCAATGCCGTCCATAAGAAGAATATCCGGTCCTTTTCCCGCCATAATTTCCGTATTTAATGCTTTTAATGCGTCTGTCTCTGTCACTGCATCCTCTCCTGTCATACCAGTCTCCAGATTCAGATAAATATCCGGATATTTTTTCTGGAAGGCTGCTGCTGCCTGACGCAGGAAGTCATCGTCTGTAAGAGAATATACGGTAAGTTCTGTATCCGGAACAGCCGGTGTGTCTTTTGAGTACACATACTTGCAGATTCTTCCCACAGGGTCACTCTGGCTCACATCAGAAACCGCCAGATAAAACGCACCGTCCTTATCCCTCACTATAGCCGTGAACGCTATGTCCGGAGAACTGAGGGAATTTAATTTTCCGTCTGCCACCTGCTCCACAACGCTTCCTCCAAAAGCATATCTGTAAATTCCGTCATGACTTACATAGAAAAGGCTGTCCTTTTCATCTCCATCAATAAATAGAAGATTATTGATGCCCACTCCTGTCATCTGCAAATTATCCGGATTGGAAGAAATTTCTTTTGTCAGCACCTCCTCTTCTTCCAGAGGCTTTCCTGTTTCCATATCATAATAATGAATCTCTGTATCCACAACCGAAATTAGCCTGCTTCCCACTGTGTCAAATATCGTCACCATGCTGCCTGCATCATACGTATGCACGATGCTTCCATCTTGAGGGTTTATTTCCTTTACCCCATCACCGGAAGATAACAGAAGATTTCCCTTATCCGAAAAACTGCAGCTGAAAACATATCCTCCTACTGCCTCGTTTAAATCCAGTTCCTTTGCTTCTCCCGTTGGAGAAATATAAAAATAATGAAGGACATAATTTTCTTCATCCTGCATTTCCAGAAATGTGGTAAAAATTCCTCCGTCCTTTGCAAGAGCCACAGAAGAACCAAACTCCAGACTGTCGTCCGCTTTTGCAAGCTCCCGCATACTTTTAGGCGCTTCCCATGTTTTTCCTCTGTCCTTAGAGTCACTCACCTGCACACCATCTTCTGTAAAATACACAAGACGCATTGTTTCATTTTCCATCAGTTCCATTGCTATAATCTGCGAACACCCTTCCGGAACAGCAAGCTCCTCCTCCAGGTATCTTCCCATTGCTTTTTCTTCTGAAGACTTTTTTCCGTTTTCGTCAGATTTGGAAGAAGAAACTGCCTCCTTTCCACAGCCTGTAAAACCGGCAATACTTCCCACTGCAACACAGACACCCATTGCTGCAGCAATATTCCTTTTATGTTTATGATACCAGCTCATGTGTAACCTCCTTTTTGTTTATGCTACTACCTTAACAGGGTTTTCTCTAAAGAATCTCTAATCTTAGAGACTTTTTTTAGAAATCTGTGTTATGATAGTTTTACTGTTTAAGAAAGGAGAATCCCATGTTTCGAAAACTTCACACACAGATGACGCTTTTTTCTGCCGCAGCTACAGGCGGAATTTTAATTCTTATGACGCTTGTCTGCCTTTTTATTGCAGAAAATGGTACAAAACAAAACAGTTATACTACTTTTTCTCAGAATGCGCAGGCGTGTATTTCCTATCTGGAGACACAGACAATGCTTTCTCATTCCTGGTTTCAGGAAACCCAAAGCAATTATGGTCTTTCTATTAAGATAACCGATAACCAAAAGCCGCTCTTCTTTGATAAGCTTCATCTTACAGAAGAAGAACAAGATGCCTTTAAAGAGGCATCGGAGCTTGCTCTAAAACAGGAAGGACTTGATTTATCCGGATCCTTTCGAAATTCTCACCTTACAAGCTCTGCATTTTTTACCATGAAGGATTATTATGTCTGTACAGCTGTTATTCCTAAATCAGAAAATAATTTTTTAAGCGTAATTATTCTTCATTCCTTAAGCAATTTGAACCGACAGCTTGTAAATCAGCGTCTCGCCTTTTTCGTCGTTGTGCTTTTAGCTATATTGGCACTTTTTATTTTTTCCTGGTTTTTCACAAGAAAAATGATACGTCCCCTTTCCGAAAACCACAAACAGCAGACCGAATTTATTGCTTCTGCCTCCCATGAACTCCGTTCCCCTCTTACGGTTATCCTTTCCAGCATTCAGGCTATGGAAAAGGCTTCCTCCGAGGAACAGAAGCACTTTGCTTCCATTATAAAAAATGAGGGAAACAGAATGTCGCGGCTCATTGGCGATATGCTCTCCATCGCAAATGCAGATAACCACTCCTGGAGAATCTTTCCCACTCCCTGTGAACTTGACACGCTTCTTCTGGATACCTTTGAAAAATATGAACGGCTGATGCAGGAGAAAAATCTCCGCCTGCATATTTCTCTTCCGGAAGAGACACTTCCCACCTGCAAATGCGACAGCTCCAGAATTTCCCAGGTACTGTCTATTCTCCTTGACAATGCCCTCTCTTACGTCCCTGCCGGAAAAGATGTATTTCTTTCTCTTTCTCAGGGAAGCAAACATTTTTATCTTACTGTAGCGGACAACGGTCCCGGAATCCCTGACAAACAAAAGGCTTCTGTTTTTCACCGGTTTTACAGAGCAGACAATGCAAGGAACAATAAGGAGCATTTTGGTCTCGGGCTTTGTATCGCTCAGGAAATCATTCAGCTTCACAAAGGCACTTTAAAAATCACAGACACAAAAGGCGGAGGAGCTTCTTTTACTATCCGCCTTCCAAAATAATGTCAGACAGCAGTGCAGGAGGGGATCACAAAATCCCCTCCTGCTTATTTTCTGTCTTTTATTCACTTCGAAGCGCGTCAATCGGGTTTAAGTTCGATGCCTTTACAGAAGGCAGAAGTCCGAAGATAACACCGATCAGCATGGAAAATACAACGGAGGCAATAATTGCCGGCACACTGATCGCAGTGGGTGCTCCGGATACCTTCGCCACAACCCGCGATAGTCCGATACCGGATATAACACCTATGATTCCTCCAATACTCGTAAGAACAGCTGCCTCTGTAAGGAACTGGGCAAGAATTGTTTTTTTCCTTGCTCCAATCGCCTTTTTCAGACCGATTTCGCTTGTACGTTCTGTGACAGATACCAGCATAATATTCATAACGCCAATACCTCCTACAAGAAGAGAGATACTTGCAATCCAGATAAGCTGCTGATTTGTACTCTGACTGAGCTTCTGCAGATTTTTTACACGTTCCATGACATCATCTGCCTTGTAAGCAATCTTTGTACTGCCAGAGGACTCCTCGGAAGCAGAAATTCCGGAATTTAAAATTTCCTCCGCACTTTTTCCGGCGGCACTCATATTATCTGTGCTGTCCGCCTTGATAATTACATTTTCCGGCTCGTCAAACTTAAATGCAATGGGCCAGGATTTATTCGGAATCATAATGGAACCCGTGATTTCCTGATGGTATTCGTCATACTGAGAAAGCGTCTGGATATTCGGCATATCGTCCTCCCGCTTTGTGAGGATCCCCACAACCGTAAACGGCTCTGTGCCAATCTCTACCGTCTTTCCTATGGGATTCTCCCCCTCGAAAAGATTTGCAGCCGCATTCGTATCTACAAGAGCAACCTTTGCAAAAGAGTCATAATCTTTCTTTCCGAATCCTCTTCCTGCCTGGACGATATAATCGCAGGTATCGAGATAAGATTCGTCAATTCCGAACACCTTTCCTCCCTGGAAGCTTGTATTTTTATAATACACACTGCTTGTATAGCTTCTGCTGTAATAAAAAGTTGCACTTTTTACATGGTCCAGTTTTCTTACTTTTTCTTTCTGCTCATTTGTCAGAAGCGGAGGCGCCTGATTTCCATTCATACTTCCATATTCCGCATCGTACTCATAATCTCCCTCTTTTAACACAATATCTACTGTGTTATTTCCGGAGCCGATCAAATCCTCCTTAATCTGCTCACTTGTTCCCTTAATTGTGGAAACAATAGCTATAATAGACGCAATACCAATAATAATTCCAAGCATTGTCAGGAAGGATCTCATCTTATGCGACCATATTCCCTGAAACGCCAGGCGTATATTTTCAAACATAAAATTCTTTTCCCTCCTTAAAAGCCATACATTTCTTCCAGTGTGGCATCTTTTGTCTTTGCTCCGTCTTTTACATCGTCGCCGTATGGGAAAGCAACATAATCATCAACAGTCAATCCATCTTTAATCATGATATTATAACCGCCGTCCACGCTGGCTCCAACTGTAACAATCTGTTTCTTTAATTTTCCGTCTTTGTCTTTTTTATAAACATAGCTTGTTCCGTTTTCTGTACGCACAAAGGCTTTTGATATGATCAGAAGACTGGTATCAGAAACTTCTTCGCTGAGCATAATGTTCAGCCAGCTGTCTTCTCCTACCTGTACTGATTTATCCGGGATCGTTGCTGTAAAATTATAGTAGGACACATTGGGATTTCCATCACCCATATAAAACATATTTCCATCAGAGTCTATCGGATAATCCGACACGTCAATAACTTCTGCATTAAATTCTCCGCTGTCATAACTGGAACATTTTAAAATCGTCCCTTCTTTTACCTTATCAAGAAGAAGCTCTCCTACCTGTCCCTGCACATAATATCCTTCTTTGCTTTTTACTTTTAAGAAAGCATCCTGTGAGGTACTTCCGGTGACCGGGTCTCCTATATAGGCAATGGTTCCGTCAAGCTTGCTGTAAATTTCCCGGTTTTCCATCTTCCGCTCCAGTTTTTTGATTTTTAAATCGCTTTCTTCTATATCAATTTTCAGGCTGGCAATACGGTTTCTCTGAATCTTTATTGCCTCGTCTCTTGTAAGCGTCGTTCCGGAACCGCCTCCGCTTCCGTTTCCTCCGTCCTGCGGCTCTTCATTTTCTTCATATCTGGAGGCCTCATCAACGGTGAGTTCTGTCTCAGCAAACATATAAACAGGATTGGAGAGAAGACTTCCGTCTATGTAGTAGTACCCGATACAGGATACTTTTCTGTCCTGAAAATCACTGATGGTATCATTCTGATGAAACTCAAGCTGAAACCAGCTTCCTGTCTCACTTAGCTTTTCTGTTCCGTCCTGGCTGTATCCTGCCATTTTATTGAAGAAGGAACCCATTACCGTTATTTTTCCCTTTGCACTGCTGCAGAGAAATACATAGGGATCTTCCTTTGTGCCTGTTCCTGTAAAGGGCTCTGTATTATAATCAAGCGTCATATAAAAAGGCGCTTCCCCATCAGAGATTCCGTTTATATCGGAGGGATCTAAAATATCCGGTGTCGGTGTCGGTCCGTCTGGATCCGGGGTTGGTGTAGGCAGCTCCGGTTCCTGATTTCCTTCACCGGAAGTCAGATCATCCGAGGAAGGTTCATCATAGCTCACATCTCCATTTTGAATGGTTCCCTGTGTCTCTGTTTTATCACTTCCCGATGTCAGAGTATCGTCTCCTGATTCCAGAACCGTCGCAAGAACAGGGAAAAACGGAATAGCCGCCAGGTACATTCCCTGTGAATTTCCTGCTGATGCCTGCTTGTCGTCCGGAATATCGTCTGTTGTTCCATTCTCACCGCCTAAATTATCTGCATCTATGGGATTCTGGTCTGTCTCTTCCACAGGTCCTCCGTTTAAAAGGCTGTTTAATCTGTTGACTGCCTTATTTAAGTCCTGCTCCAGCTTCTGATGCTTCAGCTTTGCGATATTTAACTCCATTTCCACGAGCGTCATATCAAACGTCATCAACTTATCTCCCTTTTTGACGGTATCGCCCTTCTGCACATATACATCCTGGATAATCACATCTTTATCCATTTTCACATTTTGGGAAACACTTGTCACGATCTGACCCTGAAGAGTCGTGCTTGGAGTATACCAGTTGCTTGCGATACTCCCCACATTTACAACCATAACCTCTTTCTGGTTTTTCTTTTTTACATAGGAAAGACCGCCTGCTGTCCCTCCCACCACAAGAGATGCGGCCACAACTCCTATGACTATTTTTTTTATTATGCTGCGCATTTTTTCACCTCTTTTCCTGCAGTTCACCGTCACGTATGGTAACAACGCGCTTTGCATGGGCGGCAATATCCGGATCATGGGTGATCATGAGAACGGATACACCCTCCTCATTTAATTTCTGAAACAGCTCCATAACCTGGGCTCCGGATTTACTGTCAAGGGCTCCTGTAGGCTCATCTGCCAGAAGAAGCTTCGGATTATTTACAATTGCCCGTGCAATGGCAACTCGCTGCATCTGTCCGCCGGAAAGCTGATTAGGACGGAAATCCACGCGCTCGGCAAGTCCCACGCGCTCCAGCGCCTTCAGCGCACGTTCCCTTCTTTCTTTTTTGGGAACCTTCGCATAGTTCAGAGGCATTTCCACATTCGCCAGAGCTGTCTGCCTCGGAAGAAGATGGAAACTCTGAAATACGAATCCAATTTTATGCAGACGCAAATCTGACATTTCATTTTCCGAGCAGGCACTTATATCCTGTCCATCAAGAAAAAACGTTCCCTTTGTCGCCTGATCCAGACAGCCGATAATATTCATAAGCGTGGTTTTTCCGGAACCGGAAGGTCCCATGATTGCCACATATTCTCCTTCCTCCATAGAAAAATTTACGTTCTTTAAAACAGGAACGCTCATTTTTCCCTGCTGATATTCTTTATATATATCCTTCAAATCCAAAATCATTCTAAAGGCTCTCCTTTGTCTTATCTGTATACAATCAGCCTACCGGTACAAGGTCGTCTACAACTTCTCCGGAAGCATCTGTCTGGCTTTCATCAAATTCTGAAGAAACCTCCTCTGTTCCCTCCTCATAAGGAACCATTTCTCCCATTTCCTCCTCCGGAACCGGCTCATCTGAAGAGCTTTCTCCCTCTGTCTCGGAAGTCTCCATATCCACAGTTCCCATATCTCCTGACATATCAGACATCATAGCATTCATTGTCTGCGCTCCGCTTCCCACCACTGCATTCATACCTTCTTCAAGCCCTTCTGCCGGGAATGCAATGCAGTCATCTTCCGTCAATCCATCTACGATTTCATACTCCAAAAGCGCGTCATCGTATTTTCCCAGCGTTACGCTTCTTTTTTCCAGACGATTTTTTTCATCTGCAACCCACACATAAGGTTCCGCAGTATCTGCATCAGCAATAAAGAAATCACTGAGCCAAAGTCCCTCTTTTTTGTCATTCTGTCCTTCGTCAGGCTCTATATAAACGTGTTGTCCGAGCATAAGTCCTTCTGAAGATTCAAGCTGCACATAAAAAGGATAGGAACTTGAATTTGTCTGAGAATCCCCACTTGTACTCATCATCCCGTACATATTATTACTGTCGGAAGAGGCATTTTCCTGATCTACATTTCCCATTGTGCCTTTCCAAGTCTGTGTTTCATCTGCTCTGGAACGGATGATAACCGGATCTCCGGGTATGATATTCTGACGATTCAACTCGTTAACCGTACCTTTGACACGGTAAGCCCCTGTACTTAAAATGGTAATAAACGCTCCGTTTTCCGAATTTTCCCCGCCGTATGCATAGCTGCTGGATTCTTCCACAAGGGTATTTTCCACAGATTCCGATTCATCGCTGCTCATTTTGGATGAATCTATTTTCTGGATCACGCCGTCTATATCGCTTCTTACTTCTGTATTTAACATGGCATTTTCCAGCTTCTGAATTTCCGCAGTTTTACTTTTCTGGTCATACTCGTTTTTCTTCAGATTCATTTTATTTGTTTCTATTTCAATCGTATAAGAAAGCTGGCTGTCCGCCTTCGCCTGTTTTTTTTCTTTTTCTAATGTATTAATCTGCTGCTGGAGATTAACCGCCTCATTTTTGAGCCGCTCCAGGTCGAGCTTTGCCTCCTGCAAATCCTCCTGAATGCTACTTAAATCATATTCAAAAAGAAGCTGTCCCTGTTTTACCTCATCTCCTACTTTGACTTTGACTTCCTTTACCTTTCTGCCATTGTCAATCTTTACCTCCACAGTATCCTGTGGTTCTACAACTCCGGCATACCGGTTCTGCACACCAAGGTCATTTCCCATAAGGGTACTGATGGAGGATACATATACGGTATCTTCTCCTGAAGCCCCTGTCTGGCTGTTGTTATAATAATACCAGCCTCCGGCTCCGGCTGCTGCCGCTATCACAATGCCGCCCACAATCAAAAAGCTTTTTTTCATGATAGTACCTCCAATAATCTTTTAACAGTCTCAAATTTTCTTTCTTATCATACCAGATTCTACAGAAAAATAAAAGCCTGTGGGAAAATCACTGCATTTTTCACAAATTTTTTATTGTTATTTTAGAAAAATCGTATATTTTTTATGCTTTTTTGACTTTCCGTTCATTTTCTGGTAAAATAGAACAGAACAATTTTTTATAGGAAAGGAAAGAACCCGTATGAAGATTGTGAAACGTCTTCTTCCTGCGTTTCTGTTTGCTCTTGTCTTCCTTATGGCAGGCTGTTCCTCTATGAGCAAATCAGATGTAAAGGAAGTAATTACCAGTGAACTAGATTTACTGAAAAATCTGGATTCGGAAAAAACCCAGGAATACGTTTCTTATAAAGAACTGTTTCCTGATGCAAAAAATATGGAACTGTCAGCCGAGGTAAAAGAAGTTTTTTCTCTTTTCTTCCGGAATTTTGATTATAAAATTCAAAAAATTCAGGTAGATAAAAAACAAAAAACTGCTTCCGCTTCTGTAAAGCTCTCCACACTCGATGCCCAAAGTCTTGCAGAAGATTTTGCAGCCCTGAAGCTGAAAACAGAAATCGAAAAGGCAGCCTCCTCAAAAAGTACTGAAAAATTTTCAGATTCCACAGATGACAATTACCGCCTTTTAAACCAGCTTCTGAAAAAAAACAAATACGAAACGACAGAAGAAATCTGCACCATAACTCTGCACTACAAAAATGATGCATGGAAAATCGACCATTCAAATGCTCTGGAAAACGATCTTGTAGGGGATCTGATCACATATCTTGCAGACCCCGATATTCTTTCTCCAGAAGAAACTATGAAGGTTTATCTGAAAACACTGAAGAAAATGGAGCTGGAGGAAATGAATAATTTTCTCGGCATTGAAAGTCTCCTTGCAAGCGGAGACAGTGCCAGAAGCGCTATCGCTTCTGCACTTGTAGAACAGGTACATACAAACTTCAATTACAAAATCACAGAAAGTACAGTAAACGGCTATACCGCTTCTGTAAAAGCAGAGATCACCACTTTCGACAGCGACAGTATTTTAGATAGTTACCACGAAAAACTGAACGATTATCTTTCATCTGCAGACGCTGTAATCGACGGTTCGGAAAAGCGATACCTGAAATCCTATGAACTTCTTCTGGAAACCATCGAAAAAAATGAGGATACCATCACTGCTTCTGCAGTTTTCCACCTTGTAAATGACGGTGCTTCCTGGAAGCTGAAAGATGCAAGCGCAGAACTTGGAAACGCAATTTTCGGAACACTTGTCACCTCTCCCGTATCAGAGGAAAACAGCGAATAATTTTTTACAAAAAGACAGAAACCGGAGAATACAGTCTCTCCGGTTTCTGTCTTTTTACATAAGAGGTGCAAACAGCAGAAAAATACTTGCCATAAACTTCTCTTTCTGCGTTCTGCCCTGAAACATTTCCAACGTATATGGATTGCAGTGCAAAATATCCTTTTCAAAAATTTCCCTGTATTGTTTCACAAGCTCATTGGAATAAAAAACGCCGCATATCTCATCGTCCACCATAAGGCTTCTCATATCCATATTAACTGATCCTATGCAGCAAAGCTCTTCATCGATTACCATAGTCTTGGCATGGATGTAGCCTTTGTATTTATATACCTCCATTCCATATTCCAGAAGCTGTCCGCAAAAATAATTTGTAACAGGATCCAGAAAAAAGCTTGCCTTCACTCCCGGAATCATAAGCCTGATTTTCACGCCCGCCGCTGCCGCTGTTTTCAGCGCGTCCAGCACAGAGGAATCCGGAATAAAATACGGGGACTGAATGCGTATAGTCTTTTTTGCGCTTCGTATCATACTGAGGTAGCACATTTTTACAGACTCCTTATCTGTATCTGCACCTCCTGTAATAAACTGGCACAGCGAATCCGATTTCTTATATTTCTGTGGAGTCAGTTTACAAATATAGGAAATGGTGCTGTCCCAATCTCTTTTTCTTACTGCGCAAAGCCAGTCTGTAAGAAAATATTCATCAAGAACAGAAGTACATGCTCCCTCCAGACGAACCTGGGTATCTCTCCAGGGATTTTTCTTTTTATCCATATTAGCGTACTGTTTTCCAATATTCATTCCGCCAATGTAGGAAATCTGATGATCTATAGATACAATCTTTCTGTGACTTCTGTAATGGGTAAAATACGGTTTCACACGGATAACCTTTCCGTTTGCTTCTGTAAGCGGGCGAAACATTTTCTGTGGAGTAGAGAGATTTGCAATAAAATCACACATCACCCACACATCTACGCCTTCTTTTGCTTTCTGTGTAAGAAGTTCTACCAGCTTTTCTCCCACTACATCATGATGAATGGTGTAAAATTCTATATATATGCTCTGTTTTGCATTTTGAATGTCCTGAAACAGCCTTTTATAATGACTTTCCCCATTCGTTAAAAACTCTGCCTTATCGCAGCAGGTGAGACGGCTTCCATTATATGTGGAATTAAATCGGATTACCTGCATATCTTCCTCTGACAGCATATTTTCTTTTATGTCAGACGTTTCTGTCAGCATGAACCCGGAAGGATTCTTCTGAAGTCTTCTTTTTCTTAAAAATGCCGTCAGCTTTATTGCCGCTGTACTTCCGAAAACAAGATAAAGAATCGTTCCTGCATACGGAAGGCAAATCATTATAAACACCCATAGAAGCGCTTCTGTAGGACTTTTCCGTTCTATAAAAATCACAGTCAGAATCATTAAAATATAAATAATAAATAAAATCGTATGAAACACGGCTTACCCTCCTTCTCGGCTTATTTTTCCTCTTTCATTTTACGAAAAACAGGAATATATAAGAAAAGGGTGACTGCCATCACAATCATCATAACTGCAATCAGGATATTTACAAACATTTCCGGAAGAGTGGGGAATAAGAAAAGTACAAGAAGCCCAACAAACAAAAGAGCTGTACATACTTTTCCAAACCACATGGCTCCATTAAGCATCTTTCCTTTTCTCAGGAAAATAATGCCCATAATTCCCATATATCCTTCTTTTATTAACATAAGCGCAATCAAAAGCCACATAAGCGGATACCTTGTCGCAAGGCACACTGCCAGAGCGGCATGTGTAAGTTTGTCAGCGACAGGGTCAAGCGCTTTTCCAAGCTCTGTTATCATGTTAAAGCGCCTGGCAATTTTTCCGTCAAATAAATCCGTCAGACTGGAAATCAACACTACAAAAGCCGCACACATATAATCCTTTTCACTTTCTGCCGTAATGTAGAGATAGCAGAATACCGGAATCAGAAGAATCCGGAAATATCCCATAATATTGGGAATGGAAAAAATTTCTTTTTTGCTGAATTTTTTCATATGATTATTCTTCTTCTGTCTCATTTACATCAAGACCAAGTTCCTTTAACTGTGCCTCATCTACCGGCTGCGGTGCTTTTGTCATCAGACAGGATGCATCTTTTACCTTCGGGAAAGCAATAACGTCACGAATACTGTCCACCTTAGCCATCAACATCACAAGACGGTCAAGACCATAAGCAAGTCCTGCATGAGGCGGAACTCCATATTTGAAAGCGTCCAGAAGGAAGCCAAACTGCTCATAGGCAGCCTCTTTTGTAAATCCAAGAGCCTCAAACATTTTTTCCTGAATATCATTCTGATGGATTCGTACACTTCCTCCACCAATTTCATTTCCATTTAATACGATGTCGTATGCCTTTGCACGTACTTTACCCGGATCTGTATCAAGAAGCGGAAGGTCTTCTTCCATAAGCATAGTAAATGGGTGGTGCATAGCTGTGAAACGATTTTCCTCCTCATTCCACTCAAGAAGCGGGAATTCTGTTACCCACACAAAACGGTATTCATTTTTATCAAGGATTTCCATCTGTTTTGCAAGCTCAAGACGAAGCGCTCCAAGCACATCATACACAAGCTTTGTTTTATCTGCAGCAAAGAGAAGAAGATCTCCCGGCTTTCCTTCCATTGCAGCAACAAGAGCGTCCATCTCTTCCTCTGTCATAAATTTGGCAAAAGAAGATTTTCTTGTACCGTCTTCTGCAATGGCAATGTAAGCAAGACCTTTTGCTCCGTAGCCTTTTGCAAACTCTACCAGTTTGTCAATCTTCTTACGCGGCATCGCACCCTGTCCTTCTGCGTTGATACCACGTACGCTTCCGCCATTTTCAAGTGCTCCTGTAAATACTGCAAAACCGCAATCTTTTACAATATCACTTACATCATGAAGCTCCATTCCGAAACGCATATCCGGTTTGTCAGAACCAAAGCGGTCCATCGCCTCCTGCCATGTAATTCTTTCAATCGGCAGTTTTACTTCAATTCCAAGCACTTCTTTAAAAAGGAATGCAAGATATCTCTCATTTACATCAATTACATCGTCTACATCTACAAAAGAAAGCTCCATATCAATCTGTGTAAATTCCGGCTGACGGTCTGCACGAAGATCCTCATCACGGAAACATCTTGCAATCTGAATATAGCGGTCGTATCCGGAGCACATTAAAAGCTGCTTATAGAGCTGCGGAGACTGTGGAAGACCATAAAAACTACCAGGATGCACACGTGACGGCACAAGATAGTCTCTTGCTCCCTCTGGAGTACTCTTTCCAAGCATAGGCGTCTCAATTTCAAGAAATCCTTCTTTTGCGAAAAACTGTCTTGTAAGCATTGCCACCTGACTCTTTAACATCATATTTCTCTGAAGATCCGGTCTTCTTAAATCGAGATAACGGTATTTCAGACGAATTTCATCTTTTGTCTTGCTGTTCTCCTCAATCGGGAAAGGAGGTACGTCCGCCTCAGACAGCACACGAAGACTGTTTACACGAAGCTCAATCTCACCTGTTGCAAGATTTTCATTTACTGCCCCGCCTCTTTTTTCCACAACACCTGTCACTGCAATAACAAACTCACTGCGGAGATGTCCTGCTTTTTCGAATCCTTCTTCATCAATGCTGCCATTTTCAAAAATCAGCTGCATAATTCCGGAACGGTCGCGAAGGTCAACAAAGACAAGTCCTCCTTTATTTCTTGCCTTCTGCACCCAGCCCATAAGGGTTACTTCGCTTCCAATCATCTCTTTTGTCACTTCTGCACAGCGGCATGTTCTGTGCAGTCCCTGCATACTTTCAGCCATAGTTTTATATCCTCCTGATTTTTACATTCTGTCGCGGAAAAATTCCACAAACTCTGTATATCCTTCTGTCATCATCTGTTCCTTCTGGAACTTCTTGTTTTTCTTCATAATGGAAATGTTTACCTGTGTACCTGTACTTCTCTCTTCTTCTGCCTGCTTTAAAATTGCAAGAAGCTTATCAGCCGGCATATTTTTCTCTATGAGATATGCTTTTTTTCCGTTCTTTGTAGGAACTTCATATCCTCTCTCCAGAAGAAGCATGACAATTCTCTCAAATCCAATGGAAAATCCGCAGGCACATGTCTGATTTCCTGTAAATTTTCCAATCATTTCATCGTAACGTCCGCCGCCGCCTACGCTGCCGCCGAACTCATCCATTGCAATCTCAAAAATCGGTCCTGTGTAATAAGACATACCACGGACAAGAGTAGGGTCAAAAGACATTTTAAAATCTGCTGTTTTTACGCTGTCCACTGTGGTGATAATAGTCTGAAGATCCTCTGCAACACCCGGTTCCAGAACATCTTTTAATTTTTCTCCAAGGAAGCGAACTCCTTCTGTATCATTTGTTACTTCCTTGAACATTCCAAGATATGTGTCAATGCACTCCTCGGCAAATCCTTCTTTTTTCAGCTCCTCGGCAACGCCTTCCAATCCGATTTTATCCATTTTATCAAGGATAATAAATACGGTATCAAAACTTTCTTCCGGAAAACCGCTGTATTTTGCCATTGCTTTTAAAATCTTGCGGTCATTAATACGAATTGTAAAATTATGGAAATCCAGTTTTCCAAGAAGAGTTGTTGTTGCAAGAACAAGTTCAATTTCCGCAAGATAAGTAGGCTCACCTAAAATATCAATATCGCACTGCATAAACTGGCGGAAACGTCCTCTCTGCGGGCGGTCTGCTCTCCACACATTCCCCATCTGAAGGGCTTTAAAAGGAGCAGGAAGCTCATTTGCATGATTAGAATAATATCTGGAAAGAGGAACTGTAAGATCGTAACGAAGCCCGGAGTCCACAAGATCTGCTTCCTCCTTTGCTTCCTCAAGCTTTAATTTTTCTCCTCTTTTTAAAATTTTAAAAATCAGTTTCTCGTTCTCTCCGCCCTGCTTACTGCAAAGATTTTCAATATGCTCTACGCAGGGAGTTTCTATAGAAGAAAATCCAAATGTGCCGTATGTCTCGCGAATCATGTTCATCACATAATTTCGGATTTCCATCTCCCTGGGTAAAATATCTTTCATTCCGGTTACCGGTTTTTTCTTTAATGCCATATCTTTCCTCCTTTATTATGAACCACTCTCTGAAATGCAAGAAATACCTGCATATCGAAATTTTTTATTTCTTCTATCATAAGCTCCATCGCTGTTTCCATATCAAATGCCTGTCGGTATGGTCTGTCCGAGCGAAGAGCTGCAAACACATCACATACTCTTAATATTCTGGCGCCTAAGGGAATTTCCTCTCCGGACAGATTTGCCGGATACCCGGTTCCATCAAAATTTTCATGATGGTATAAAATGCTCTTCAGGATATATTCTGAATATCCCTGTTTTTTCAGCACCTCGTATCCAAGTGCAGAGTGCATTCTTACATATTTCAGTTCCTCTATCACAAGGGGATCCTGCTCCTGCCCATTAATATATCCGGTAAGCTTCAGCTTTCCAATATCATGAAGCATACCTGCAACTGCAAGGTCATGGCACGTCTCCTCAGAAAGAGACATTTCCTTTGCTACCTCATACGCAAGATTGCTTACGTCCATACCGTGATGCAGCTCAGATTCCAAGTCGAATTTAAGAATTCCTTTTTTTTCTGTTGTCGTTAATGCTGTCTCCAAAACTACAGCCACCTTTCAATGCCCGCACGTTTTCTTTCAATCATTTCTTCGATTCTGGCAATGTAATTTGTGACGTCTTTTACATTTTCCACACGTTCAATTCTTCTTCCGCCATCAAAAACAAGCTTGGAAGAACCTCCTGCTCCCAGTGCAATAATAGGCTGTTTTTCTTCCATGATCAGAATATTATAAATTCCAGCCTTATCTGTCTTTGCATAGCCTACATTCTCAAAATTGCCCTTCATATTTTTCTGCCTGTACAGATAGTAAGGGCTCATTTCCATTTCACGGGCAGCCTCCATTGTCAGATTCATAATTTCCTGATTATTTTCAAATGTCATTTCCTGGTATTTATCTTTGAACATATTAAGTCTTGCCGCCCGCTTTACAGCGAGAGAATGCACGGTCAGACTGTCCGGTGACAAAGCCCGCACTCTGTTCAATGTATTTTGCACTTTAGAAATATCTTCTCCCGGAAGACCTACGATCAGATCCATATTGATGTTATCAAATTCCAGCTCCCGCGCCAGAAGAAAGGCTTTCTCTGTCTCTTCTACTGTATGGCGTCTTCCAATAATATCCAGCGTTTCCTGATTCATTGTCTGGGGATTTACAGAGATTCTTGTAACAGGAAATTCCCGGATTGCCTGAAGTTTTTCTCTTGTAATACTATCCGGCCGTCCCGCCTCTATGGTAAATTCCAAAAGGCCGTCAAAACCAAAGCTTTCTTCCACCTGACTAAGAACCCTTCTAAGCTGTTCCGGCTCCAGTGTCGTTGGCGTTCCCCCTCCGATGTAAATGGTATCCAGTTTCCTTCCCTTCATCATAGGAGCTGTCTCCCGAATTTCCCGGCAGAGGGCATCTACATATGCGTCCACCCTGTCCTTCCATACTTTTAAAGGGTATGAGCTGAAGGAACAGTAAAGGCAGATACTGGGGCAGAAAGGAACACCAATATAAAGGCTGTATCCTTTTTCGTAATCAATCTTTTTGAGAATATCCCTCTCTCTGTTTGCGATTGCAACTGCAAGCGCTGTTTTTTCCGGACTTACAAGATACCGCTCCCGCATTTCCTGCGCGGCCTCGGAATTTTTCATTCCGGACTCTATCATTGCCATTGTAAGCTTTACCGGACGGATTCCTGTTAAGTTTCCCCAGGGCAGATTTCTCCCTGTAAGCTTTACAAGAAGCGTATAAAGACCATATTTTATAATATCTTTATTTTCTTTTCGAAGTGTGCGGGCAGATTCTTCTTCTGCTTCGCAGAAAACAGGGGCATCTTCTTCCTGACTGCAGGAGTGCCCCTTTATTTTCTCCGCACTTGATACACCGTTATACCCTTCTCCTTTGTATCTTAAAACAAAGCTTCCGTTTTCTTCTGACACAGTAAAGGAAAGGTTATATTCTTCCTGTGCGGTTTCTTCTTCGTAAATTGTATGTATTTCACTTTCCGGGTAAAATGCCCGTATCAGTTCGTATACATCATGTTCAAATTCTCTGTCTAAAAATAAAATCCTGATTTTATACAAATGGATTGTACCTCTTTTCATATCCAATGGTTGTGGATGTATCATGTCCCGGATAAACCTCTGTCTCCTCCGGAAGAGAATCCACAAGTTTGTGGAGGCTTCTCACAATTTCTCCCATACTGCCTCCCGGCAGATCCGTTCTTCCTACCGAACCGTAAAACAGAGTATCGCCGCTGAACAGAATATTTTCTTCTTCTATATAATAACAGCAGCTTCCTTCTGTATGTCCCGGCGTATGAATCATCTGAACAGAAAATCCTGCCGCCTCAAACACCTCTAAATCTGAAAGAAACGTATCAGCCTCTATGGAACAAACAATCCTTCCGCAGTTTCCGGACAGATTAAGAGAAGAATCAAGAAGCATCTTCTCCTCTTCTCTCTGTGCATAAACAGGAATATGATACTTCTGTCTCACTTCCTCCACTGCCTGAATATGATCGAAATGACCGTGTGTCAGAAGAATTGCTTTTGGTGTTCCGGAAATTTCCTTCAGTTTTTCAAAAATTTTTTCTGCCTCATCTGCAGGGTCAACAATCAGCACCTCGCCGGTGGCTTTATTTTTCAGAAAATAACAGTTTGTATAAACACTTCCAAGGATACATTTATAAAGTTCTGCATTTTTCATTTTCTTCCTCCTCAGCCAGTGGTACGCTCTACATCCAGCACGCTGTCTACCTGGCGGATTTTTTCAATCAGAGTATTTAACTCTTCCTTACATTTTACATTAAAGCTCATGGAAATTGTCGCTTTCTCCTGCTTGCTGGTACGACTGCTCATTCCGCGAACATCTATCTTTCTCTCTGTAAAAATCTTGGAAAGATCTACAAGAAGACCGGTTCTGTTATTTGCATAAATCTGAATCTCAGCCATATAGGTTTCTGAAGTTGCAGATTCCGGTGACTGCCATTCTGCCTCTATAAGGCGGCTTCTGTCAAGCTCCGACATATTCAGCACATTGATACAGTCTGTCCTGTGAATCGTGATTCCTCTTCCTCTTGTGACAAATCCCACGATTTCATCTCCAGGTATAGGGCTGCAGCATTTTGAAAAACGGACTGCAACATCATGAATCCCTCTTACAATAATGCCGCCCTTATTTTTTGTAATATGAAGCTTTTCCTGGTTCTCTGTGGCAGCCTCAAGGACCTGTTCATCGGTAAGATTCTTTTTATTTTCCTTATCGTAAGCTTCGACCAGCTTATTAAAGACCTGCCCCTCTTTTAAGCCGCCATGACCGATTGCCGCAAGAACTGAGTCCCAGTCGCGGAATCCGTATTTGCGCATAACGGCTTCCTGATACGGCGTTTTTGTATAAAGAGTAATTTTAAAGCCTTTATTTTTGGCATACTGAGCAAGCATTTCCTTGCCCTTTAAAATATTATCTTCTTTCAGTTCTTTTTTAAACCACTGATTGATCTTGTTTTTTGCCTGCGTGCTCTTTACAATTTTCAGCCAGTCCCGGCTTGGTCCCTGGGAATTCTGAGAAGTAATGATCTCAATACGGTCTCCATTTTTAATCTGGTACTCAATAGGAACCAGCTTTCCGTTTACTCTGGCTCCCACCATTTTATTTCCTACTGCACTGTGTACACTGTAAGCAAAGTCAATGGGAGTAGAGCCTGTTGGAAGGTTTTTTACATCTCCCTGAGGTGTAAAACAATATACATTATCTGCAAACAGGTTCAGGTCATTTTTCAGAAGACTCATAAATTCCCGGTTATCAGACATATCTCTCTGCCATTCCAGGATTTGACGAAGCCAGTTTAATTTCTCTTCTTCACTTTTTTTCACCGGAACCTTTCCATCTGAAGACTCTTTGTACTTCCAGTGCGCTGCGATTCCGTACTCTGCTGTCCGGTGCATCTCAAAGGTACGTATTTGAATCTCAAATGGCTGACCATTTGGTCCGATCAGTGTTGTATGAAGAGACTGATACATATTCGGCTTGGGCATTGCAATGTAATCTTTGAATCGTCCCGGAATGGGTTTATACATCTCATGAATTACACCGAGCGCAGCATAACAGTCTTTCACTGTATCTACAAGAATACGCACAGCAAACAAATCGTAAATCTGATCAATTGTCTTGTCCTGATTTACCATCTTTTTATAAATACTGAAGAAATGCTTTACACGCCCGTCTACCTGGGCTTTGATATTGGCATCTTCCATATGTTTTTTTACCTGCTGCACAATTTTTCCTACAAACTCTTCTCGTACACTTTTTCGAAGAGCCACCTTTTCCACAAGGTCATAATATACGTCCGGCTTCAGGTATTTAAGAGAAAGATCATCAAGTTCCACCTTGATTTTGGAAATACCAAGGCGCATGGCAATTGGTGCATAAATGTCCATTGTTTCCCTTGCTTTTTCCTGCTGCTTTTCCGGCCGCATATACTGAAGCGTACGCATATTGTGAAGGCGGTCTGCCAGCTTAATAAGAATAACTCTGATGTCTTTCGCCATTGCAAGAAACATCTTTCTTAAGTTTTCTGCCTGAACCTCCACCTTATCTGCAGCATAAGACAACTGGCCTAACTTTGTAACACCATCCACAAGGAGCGCCACCTCAGAACCAAATTCCTTTTCCACTTCCTCATATGTCATCCAGGTATCCTCCACTGCATCGTGAAGAAGCCCTGCCACGATCGTCTCCTTGTCAAGCTCCAGATCTGCAAGAATAATCGCCACACAAAGAGGATGGATAATATACGGTTCCCCGGATTTTCTCTTCTGATCCTTATGCGCCTCACTTGCAACTGCATACGCCTTCTCAATCATGGAAATATCCGCAGAAGGATGGTATTTCCGCACACTGGTAATCAATTCTTTATAAAGTTCCTCCGGACTTGTAAAATCATTCATGGATTTTACTGCCGCATCTGCTTTTTTTACTGATTCCAGTTTTTCCTTTTCTATCTGCACGGTATTCTCTTCTTTTCCGTTTATAATCTCTGCCATCAATTCCACCTGCCTGTCTACAATACAATAGGTTTTACTTTCCTTCGTAGCAGATTACAGACGCTACATCGTAATTTTTCAGCTTTTCTCTTCCCTTCAAACCGGCAAGCTCCATAAGGAATACCACCTTGACAACCTCGCCGCCAAGCTCCTCTATCATATGGATCGCAGCTTCAATAGTTCCGCCTGTTGCAATTAAATCGTCCACAACAGCAACCTTCTGACCCGGTTTAATAGAGTCTTTATGCATCTCAATGGTTGCACTTCCATACTCCAGATCATAGCTTTCTGATATTGTCTCGCAGGGAAGTTTTCCTTTTTTACGAACCGGTACAAACGGTTTATGAAGATTATAGGCAATGGGAACTCCAAAAATAAAACCTCTTGATTCTGTACCTACAATCACATCTACATCTGTATCTTTTAAACATTCCTGCATGGAATCAATAGCAAGCTTTAATCCGTCTGCATCCTGCAAAATACTTGTCACATCGCGAAAAATAATTCCCGGTTCCGGGAAATCCGGTATACTTCTTACATACTCTTCGAGTCTTTTCATTTTCCCATTCCTCCACTTTATCTCATAAATATTTTTTAGTATATCACTTTTCTATGCCGGAATCAATCTAAAACCCGACAGAATCCGCATAAATGCGCTCACTTTCGAGTTTTTCATCGATACTCCTGGATAATCACCTGAAGATTTTCTCTTCCCTGATAGCGGTTGACCTCCGGATAATAGGTAATCATAATCACTTCTTTTTCGGAAACGTACTGCGAAAATCTCTCTGCTTCTCCAAAATAGATTCCGTCAATTACCGTACCGCTCCCGTCCATAAGCTGCATTTTAGCCACATTTCGATTTTTTCCAAAAATCCTTAAATTTAAAACCCTTAAATCTTTCTGTGCAAAAACAGGCTTCGTATTTCCCTTTCCGAAAGGCTCAAGAAGTGAAATTTCCTCCACCAGCTCTTTCGTGATATAAGACACCGGCATTGGCACATCAATCACCACCTTTGGAATCAGGTCCTCTTCTGTAAGGCTGCAATTTTCATTAAGTCTCTTTCGAAAAATCTCTATGTTTTCTTCTTTTATAGAAAGTCCTGCCGCCATCGGATGGCCTCCGAACTGTTCCATAAGATCTGCGCATTTTACAAGCTCCTCATACATGGAATATCCCTCTATGGATCTTCCGCTTCCTTTTACACAATTTTCTCCTCTTGTAAGGACAAACGCAGGTTTATGGTATTTTTCCCGAATCCTTCCTGCAATAATCCCAGCAAGACTTTCATGACATTCCGGCAGATAAATTACGAGAACTCTGTCGTTTTTGAGAGACGTCTGTTCTACCTGAAAGATTGCCTCCTCTTTTCCCTTTTCTGTAAGAGCTTTTCTGCTGTCATTTAAAGCCTTTAAATCTCCCGCAAGTCTGGCTGCCTCATCTCTGTTTTTCGCACTTAAAAGGGCAAGAGAACGGGCGGCTGTATCAAGACGTCCGCTTGCATTAATACACGGTCCCAGCACAAAACCTATATGGTATGCCGTAATCTTTCCGTCTTCCAGTCCATTTGCACGAATCAGCTCCCGAAGTCCCACATTTTTTGTATCGGCAATCCGGCGAAGCCCTTCTTTTACAAGAATCCTGTTTTCCCCCTGTAGTTCCATCACATCTCCCACTGTGGCAATAGCCGCAAACTCAAGAAGCTCCTCCGCTTCTTCCTTGGGAAAAGAAAAGCTTTCGTAAAGAGCGCAGGCAAATTTAAACGCCACTACAGCACCGCAGAGATTTTTGTTGGGATAAGAGCAATCCGGCTGTTTTGGGTTAATGACTGCATCTGCCGGAGGAATCAGATATTCTCTTCCTTCTTCTGTCTCTTTATAGGGAATCTCATGATGATCCGTGACAATCACCGCCATTCCCGCCTCTTTTGCCATTTCAATCTCTGCCGCCGCTGCAATTCCGTTATCACATGTTACAATTGTATCTATTTTGTCTTCCAGCGCTTTTTTTATAAGATGATCATGAATCCCATAACCGTCTGCCACTCTGTCCGGAATGTATGTATCTGCCTGTGCACCGATTTTTTGAAAACAGCGAATCAGAATATACGTAGAAGTCACACCGTCAATGTCATAATCTCCAATGATACGGATTTTCTTTTTCTGCCTCACTTTTTCTCTGATAATCTCTACCGCTTTTTTCATATCCTTTAAAAGCCAGGGAGAGGGAAGCTCGTCCATTGTACCGAAAAGATATTGACGTACTGCCTCATCTCCCACTACGTCTCTGTTTCGGATAAGTCTTGCTATGACCGGGTTGATTCCAAAGGTTCTCCCTATTCCCTGAAAATCTGCTCCTTTTGCAGTTACCACCCATTTTTCCATTTTGTTTCTCCTCGTATAAAGATAAATATCCCAGGCAGGAGCTACCTGTCCGGGATATTTGTTTTTTTATTTTGTTTCGTTTTCTTTCTCAGAAGCTGCTTTTTCTGCTGCCTCCTGAGCTGCAAGACGTTCTGCTACTCTCTTGCGGTTTTTCTTTTTTGGCTGTGTTTCCTTGGAAGAAGTCCCCTGATTCTGTACAGTATTTTTCTGTACAGGAGCTTTTTTCTCAGCCTGACTGTTTGCTGAAATTGCTTTCACCGGTTTTGCTTTGCCGGAAAGCCTTTTCTTCATAACAAGCCACAGTGCACCTGTGATACACACAGAAGAGTATGCACCACAGATAATACCTACCATAAGCGGAGCTGCAAACTCACGAATGGAAGAAACACCCATGATGTAGAGAACTGCAACCATTACAAAAGTTGTAAAAGATGTATAAATACTTCTTGTAAGTGTCTGTGTAATACTTGCATTTACCACTTCCTCGAGATTTTCTGTGCGCTTACTTCCATGAAGATTCTCACGGATACGGTCGAAAATGACGATTGTGGCATTAATAGAATAACCTACAATTGTTAACATACATGCGATAAATGTATTTCCCACAGATACTCTTGCGATGGCATAGAACGCCAGTACAATGAGAACGTCGTGAAGAAGTGCCAGAACTGCACTGCTTGCAAAACGAATATCTTTAAATCGCAGCCAGATATACAGAAGCATACATACAGTTGCCACAAGAACTGCCACAATTGCGTCCTGACGCATTTCCTTACTTACAGTTGCAGAAATATTTTCTGCCTGAATCAGATTTTCATCTACGTCAAATTCTTTTACAAGCGCTTTATTTAATTCTTCCCTCTCGTCAAGAGAAAGCGCTCTTGTCTTGATAATAACCTGATTTGTTCCCACAACCTTTGTAGGCTGTACATTTTTATCGCCTGTTACCTTTTCTACAAGAGGTGTTACCTCGGAATCAATTTTCTTAATGTCCATATCTTCGTTAAAAGTAACATTTGTAGCGGTACCGCCAGAAAATTCAAGACTGTAATTTAAGGCTTTTCCCTCACTCTGACTGTGGAACAGCATAAATGCAGGTCCGCAAAGTACGAGAACAAGAGAAAGAATAAAGAACACTTTTCTTTTCCCTACAAAGTCGATAGCTTTTCGCTGTTTTGCACTTCCGTAAAACTTCGGATCACGAATTCCCACTGCATAAAGTGCGTTTACGATGAGTCTTGAAATAACAAGAGCTGTAAACATGGAAATCACGATACCAAGAGCCAGTGTATATGCAAACCCCTTAACCGTACCGGAACCAAGCCACATCAACACAAAAGCTGCAATCAAGGTCGTGATGTTTCCGTCGAAAATTGCAGAAAATGCTTTGCTGAAACCACTCTTAATCGAGTTTCTCACAGACATGCCTGCTGCTATCTCTTCCTGAATACGCGCATAAATAATAACATTTGCATCCACTGCCATACCAATACCCAGGATAATACCTGCAATACCCGGAAGTGTCAGGGTAATGTCAAAAGCATTTAAGGTAATGAGAATCAGGGCTGTGTAAAGAATCAGGGCAATTCCTGCTACAAAACCAGGAATACGATATACAAGAATCATAAAGAGAATTACGATTACAAGACCGATAGCTGCCGCTTTCACACTTGTCTCAATCGCTTCCTCTCCAAGCTGCGCTGCCACAACGCTGGAGCGGACTTCCTCAAGTTCAAGACTTAAAGAACCGATTCGAATATAAGAAGCCAGCTCCTGTGCTTCCTCGAGACTTCCCATACCATCAATCTGCGCACTTCCGCCTGTAATTGCCTCAGATACGTTTGGTGCGCTTAAAATACCATTGTCATATACAATAGCAATCTGTTTTCCCACATTTGCTTTTGTTGCCTCTGCGAATTTTTTCTTTCCCTCTTTTGTGAGAGTCAGACTTACCACATACTCTTTCGCATTTGTTGTCTGATCCTGAATAGCTCCGCCCTCTGCCTCTGCTATATCTGTACCTTCCAGCACAACAGAACCTGCCTCACGAATCTGGTCAATGGTTCTTGTAAGCTCATAACCATGTCCGTCATGATATGTGAAGTTTTCATTTCCGTCTTTATCTGTCATTTCCACAAAACACAGAGAACCTGGTTTTCCCAGTTCTTCCAGAATAGCATTTGCATCTGTCACACCTGGAATTTCCACGTTGATACGGTTTCCGCCTTCCTGGTAAGCCTGTGCTTCTGTGCTGTACTGTTCCACACGCTTCTGCAGCTTATATGTCGTATCTGCCATATCATCGCTGCTTGGATTTTCTTCTTTTGCCTCATAGGTAATGCTGACACCACCTGAAAGATCAAGACCGGTTTTGATGTTCTTTGCCGCACCGGTTCCTGTCGGTCCGAATCCCACTGCCGCTGTAAAACACAGTAAGCCTGTCAGCAGAACAGTGAAAATCAGAACAAGAATTCCTCTGTTTTTCTTCATTGTTTTTCCCTTCTTTACTCCTTTTTATTCCGCAAGAGCGGCTTTTATCATGATAGCGCACTCCACACGCTTACGCTGGAGCTCGCACCCGATTTCATAATTTCCCTGAATATCTCCCTTGAAATGGTACGCATTTGCAGCGCAGCCACCGCTGCAGTAAAAACGGGCAAAGCAATTTTTACAGTCCGGTTTTGTGTACACATTACAGTGTCCGAATTCTTTCTGGATTTCAGGCTTCGTAATTCCCTCATCTACATTTCCCATCAGGTATTCTTCTTCCCCCACGAACTGGTGGCAAGGATAAAAGTCACCCCATGGAGTCACTGCCAGATATTCTGTTCCGGAACCGCAGCCTGACAGACGTTTGTACACGCACGGTCCTCCTGTAAGATCAATCATAAAGTGGAAGAAATTAAATCCTTTTCCTTCTTTCTCCCGTTTGATCATTTCCTTTGCAAGAATATCATATTCTTCCAGAATCTTCGGAATATCCTCTTCTTTAATGGCATATTCTTCTGTGTCAGGCGCTACTACAGGCTCTACGGAAATCTGCTTAAAGCCCAAGTCTGCCAGATGAAGAACGTCTTTTGAAAAATCAAGATTATGATGGGTAAATGTCCCTCTCACATAATACTGGTCCTGATTTCTTGACTCTGCAAATTTCTGAAATTTCGGCATGATCAGATCATAACTTCCTGCTCCTTTTCGGAAAGGACGCATATAATCGTGCACTTCTTTTCTTCCGTCTACACTTAACACCACATTGCTCATTTCTTTATTGCAGAATTCCATCACTTCATCATTTAAAAGAACTCCATTTGTAGTAAGAGTAAAACGGAACTTTTTATTGTGAAGCTTTTCCTGACTGCGCCCGTACTCTACCAGGTCTTTTACAACCTGCCAGTTCATAAGGGGTTCGCCTCCGAAGAAATCCACCTCGAGATTCTTTCTGGAGCCGGAATTGGCAATCAGAAAATCAAGCGCCTTTTTTCCCACCTCAAATGACATCAGCGCTCTTCTTCCGTGGTATTCTCCCTCTTCTGCAAAACAATAACGACAGGCAAGATTACAGTCATGGGCAATATGAAGGCACAATGCCTTTACCACAGTCTGTCTGCTGTCTGTAAATTCTTCTATCGCTGCCTCGTAAATATCTTTTGTGAAAAGCATTCCCTCTTCTGCAAGCTTCTTACACTCAGAAACAGAAGTTTCCACATCTTTTTTATCGAAACGACCGTCAAGTTTCTGTATGATCTCAGCGGTGTCCTTTCCTTCCTCAAGATAAGGAAGCACTTCGTATGTAACTTCGTCTACAAGATGGATACAACCACTGTTTATATCCAGGACAATGTTGTAGCCGTTGCTCTGATAACGGTGAATCAGACTCATTTTTTCCTAATCCTTTCTGCTGATTTTCTTCTCATAAAAACAAGAAGAAGCAGCGGATAAATACCCGCTGCCCGATGTTTTTCTACAGCCGCCTTATTTATGCTCGCAGCTCTGGTTTCCTACTGTACAGGAAGTTTTACAAGCAGACTGACAAGATGTCTGGCATTCTCCGCAGCCGCCTTTTTTTACTGTGTTCTGTAAATTCTTTGTATTTAATGTTTTGATATGCTCCATCGTATATCCTCCTTAATATATAAATATTTCTTGGGATAGTATAGCATACATTTTTACAATTTAAAAGACTTTTTTGTGCAAATTTCTCTCAGGAGAGCATTCCGCCAAGTGCCCCTCCGCCAAGACACATGAAAAACGTTGTAACAACATGCTGCACACTCATATCCCACTTTCCCTGCACTCCGAAAGATACAAGGACCAAAAGCAGAAAATAGGCAAGCCCCGTCAGAGTTCCCCAAAAATATTTATCTTTTCTGATAAATTTCCCTGCCGCAAAGCCCCCAAAAAAGCATGCCAGAACATAGACTGCTACAATCCCTCCTGCCGCTGTCCCTTCTCCCAGATTAAATCGGAATAATAAAAACGCAAGGAATAAAAGAAGAAGACCGGTAACTGCGTAAGCAAAAAGCAACGCTTTTAAAACTGCTTTTCCTTTCATAATCAAAATCCCCCTTCCATATGAAAATATATGGAAAAGGGATTTCTCTTATACCTTTTTATTTCCGATTCTTTTTCAGATAAAGAACAACTCCGACTACAATCACCGCTGCTGCCACCAGGATTACAAATGGCAGAATCACAGTAGAATCGCCTGTATTTACAGATTTTTTGCTGTCAGATGTATCTGTATTCTCATCTGTTGTATTCTCATTTTCTGTATTTGTGTTCGTCTTATCTGTTTGATTCTGTACAGAGGTATTCGTTTTACCGGAATCCCCCTGATTTTTCCCATCAGAAGAAGGCGCTTTCGTTACTTCCGGCGCTTTTGTTGTCTCAGGAGTCTTTGTAGGCTCTGCATTTCCGCCATATCCGTCTTCTGCAATTCCATTATCTACAATCGGCTTGCTTCCCGCAATACCAAACGGACTGAAAGAATGCGTACTGAATACCATAACCCCATCTTCTACATTTGGAATAATCGTCTCCATCGCTCCATTATCAAGAAGATGCTCTACGGAATAATCATATCCCTCTTTTACAGGAACAGTCACACTGATGTACTGTCCGTCCGGAATGATATATTCTGTATTGTTCTTTAAATCCCACAGTTCAAACTCATAAGATTTAAAAATTGCTGCGTCTTCCTCATTTGTGAAAGCATAACTCTCCCCGCTTGTTGCACGGAACTGTACATACCACGGAAGATTGATCCCGGAAACAGAAATTCCGTTACAGGTATGATTCTGCTCTGCCATTTCTGCCATTTCCTGCTCGGAAAGATTTTCTTCTATATCAGAAGGCCGATCCATCTCTTCTTCAGAAGGCTCCTGCGGACGGTCAAAAATATTATTATCCTCTTCCCCAGGTGTTTCTGTTATCTCTGCGTCTGCTTCCGGTGTTACCGTCGCCTCAGGTGTTTCTTCCTCTTCCGGCACTTCTGTCACTCCCGGAGTCACCGTTGTTTCCGGCACTTCTCCTTCTGGCGTCACCTCTCCTTCCGGTGTTACAGATACCTCAGGCACTTCTCCTTCCTCTGTCCCATCCTCTTCCGGTGTCACAGGTACATCAGGAGCACCTTCCTCTTCCGGCACTTCTGTCACTCCCGGAGTCACCGTTGTTTCCGGTACTTCTGTCACTCCTGGAGTTACCATCGTCTCAGGTACTTCTCCTTCTGGTGTCACAGTTGCTTCCGGATATTCTCCTGAATTATTATTTTCTTCCTCTGCAAAACAGCTGACAATTACATTTACGTATCCTGTAATCATTCCCGTTTCTTTGTCATATCCAGAAATACCGGATAAATCTACCTCTTCGGAAGGCGTAAATATAACCTTGCAGGACTGAATGTATTCAGACGGAATAAAATCTTTGTCTGCCCAGGATAAAATGCCATAGTCACTCTTTGGAAGCGAAACCTGAGAAAGCTCTATCGGCTCGGAAATTGTTACATTATCCGGTATCAGGTTACCTTTTGTTACTTCAGTTCCGTATTCCGCGGATGCGGTCACCGGATATATCTGTCCTCCAAGTAAAGACGCTGTCAAAACTGCCGCTGCCAGAACGGAAAGACCTTTTCTATTCGTTTTTTTCACCATTTTTTTCTGCTCCATGTTTACCTCCCGGGGACGCTTTCTGCGTCATCTATCTCATCTTTATGAAATTAATCTGTTCTTATCTTTATGTATATTTATCGGTGATACCTCTGTATCTTTATTATAATAACAAATCTTTACTAATTTGTAAAGAATTTGTAATAATATTTTTTCATTTTTTGTCGAAAGAATTATACCATATTTCCCCTGTTTTTTACACCCCTGAATTTACTTTTTTCACCCCTTGCTTTTTTCGTCAAAATCATGTATATTTTTACTCAAATATTAAAAAATAAGGAGTGAACAATTTTGGACTCAAGTGTTCCCATACAGGCGGTTACTATTGTACTTATGATTCTTCTTTCTGCATTTTTTTCTTCTGCAGAAACAGCCATGACAACAGTAAACCGCATTCGTATTCAGGCTCTTATGGAACAGGGAGACAAGCGAGCTATTATACTGGATAAGGTGATTTCCAATTCCAGCAAAATGCTCAGCACAATTTTAATTGGAAACAATATTGTAAACATCTCCGCTTCTTCACTTGTGACAACCCTGACAATCCAGGTACTGGGCAATGTCTATGTCGGAGCGGCAACCGGGGCACTTACCCTGATCATTTTACTTTTTGGTGAAATCACACCGAAGACACTGGCATCACTTCACGCAGAGAAAATCGCGCTGTCCTATGCCAAAATTATATATTTTCTTACAATTATTTTAACTCCTGTTGTTTTTATTGTAGGAAAACTTGGTAATGGCGTAATGTATCTTCTTCGCGTAGACCCTAATGCAAAGGCAAATCCCATGACAGAACACGAGCTTCGTACTCTTGTAAACGTAAGCCAGGAAGACGGAGTGATTGAGCGGGAAGAAAAGCAGATGATTTACAATGTGTTTGATTTTGGTGATTCCACCGCAAAAGATGTTATGATTCCAAGAATCGACATGACTTTTGTGGACATTAACGCCACTTACGACGAGTTAATGGAAATATTCCGGGAAGATATGCACACCCGCTTTCCGGTTTACGAAGAAAACACAGATAATATCATAGGAATCATTAATATAAAGGACTTAATCCTTTATCCCAAAAATCAGGAATTTTCCATACAAAATATCCTAAGGGAACCATATTTCACATATGAATATAAAAGGACTGCCGATTTAATGGTAGAAATGCGTAAAGCCTCTGTAAATCTTGCCATTGTTCTTGATGAATACGGCTCCACTGCCGGTCTTGTTACACTGGAGGACCTTCTGGAGGAAATCGTGGGAGAAATCCGCGATGAATATGATGAAGACGAAGAAGAAGACTTAAAAGAAATTCAGCCCGGCAAAGAATACATTGCTCTTGGTTCCGCCAAGCTTGATGATATTAATGAGGCCTTGTCCATTCATCTGGAATCCGAAGATTACGACTCTGTAGGCGGTTATATCATCGAACAGCTGGATTCTCTTCCTTCCCAGGGACAATCTGTTACTCTGGAAAACGGAATCCGTCTCGTAGTAGACGAGCTGGATAAAAACCGAATTGAAGCCGTACATATCTGGCTTCCGGAAACTTCCGACCACAAATAATTTTTCTGAAATGAAAGCCCCGGATTTTAGTATAAAACGAAAGTCCGGGGTCTTCTTATTTTTATTTCGGCATCAACAGAGAAAACTGCCGGATAATCCTCTCAACCTCTCCCATCACTGCCTGTATCCCTTCTTCTGTATTGTTCCAGTTTTCCCTTGTAACCCCATCTACATCAGACGTACATACAAGAAATTCAGTCGCCGGGTATGCTCTCTGATAATACATTTTGCATCTTCTCGCATGGTAGGCTTTGCAGCAGAGAATTCCTCTTCTGACAACAATCCCCGCCTCATCTGTTACTTTTCTGGAGTACATGGCATTCTCATAAGTAAAAGTTGCTTTTTCTTCCCGAAGAATTGCCTGTTCTGAAACTCCATTTTCCAGAAGTACACTTTTTAAAAACTCCCATTCTGTAAGAAACTCTCCCTTATATTTTTCTTTTTTTGCCAGTACTCCGGAAAAACAGCCTTTTGTCACGCTATACTTTCCGCTTGGCAGTACATACGGCGCATAGTTTTCCTTATAAAGACACGCTGCTCTCTCTGCCATCTGAGGATACCCATTTCCCGGAACAAAAATCACATCTGCCTTTTCCGGACTGTCCTCCACAAAAATAAACTCCTCTATCTCTTTTAAAAACTCTCTGTATCTTTCCATATTTTACCTGCCTGTACTTTTCTTTCTATTGTAACACAGCAGCTATTTTGTGACAATCAGGGTACTGTACCCTTCGTCGCGAAGACGTTGTTCCATACGAATGGCGTTTCCAAGCTGCATAAAAGCCCCAACCTGTACCTTATAAAATCCGTCTTCATATAGAAGAAATGCCGGAAATCCCTTATCTGTGAGCTGATACACAAGCCTGTCGGCATTTTCCCTGCTTTTAAAAGCTCCCACCTGCACTCTGTAATACAGAGGCGATTCTACCGTCTCTTCATCAAGCGTTCCTGTAATTGCCTCCGCTATCGCTTCTGCAATCTCCTGAAACTTATCGTTAAAAAGCCGATTATCTGTATCAGAATTGATAAACCCTGTTTCAATCAACAAAGCCGGCATTTTTGTTCTTCGGAGAACCACAAGTCCCGGTCTTTCCTTTACCCCGATTTCCCGAAAGCCCAACTCTCCAAGTGCCCCTATGATATTCTGCGCCATTTCGTATTTTACGCCGCTCTTATCATAAACAAGAACCTCAACCCCATTATACTGATTTGCCTGCGGACTGCTGTTTCTGTGAAAAGAAATAAAATAATCAACTCCTGCCTGGTTTGCCAGACGTGTCTTTTCAAACGGTGTCTGATATATATCCGTTGTCCTTGTATACAAAACATCTATCCCATTATCTGCCAGAATCTTTCCAACAGCCATAGCAAGCTTCAAATTATCATCTTTTTCCTGACGCCCTTCATAAACTGCTCCCGGATCGACGCCGCCGTGGCCTGCGTCTAACATAATCGAATACGGCATATTGTTTGTTTCCTTTCTTATCTTCTATATAATAAGATATGCCGTTTTTCTATAAATGCCCTTCATTTTCTATAGACAGGTAAACTCTCCTGTTTTCTGGCTGTAATGATAAATGTGCGATGATAAATACTCCTCTTCTGTCGTAGCTTCCTGAATTGTCTCTGCCAGAACTTCCTTTAAATCCTCCGAAGTAACCAGATTTGCATTATGCACCATTACCTCATGAATACTTGTAAAAGCAAGATACAAATCTCCGTCTAGAAGCTGACTAAGCCGTTTTGCTACCCCCGGAAGGAACACCGCAACAGCACCGTTTGTCTTATTTACCGTGCTGAGACAATTCCCTCGCACTGCATCTTTTCTGAGATTTATATCTTTTTCCATAAATTCTTCCCCTTCATACGCCGGATTATAAAGAAGCTTCTGCCACTCATAAATCCTTGGCGGAGACATTCGATATGTGTTATATATTGCTTCTTTGAATACTTCTGCCACATTCTTTCCCCAACCTGCCACAAACCGCCTCATAACCTTTGTGCTGTTTACCACTCCCCCATCCTCCGATATTTTCATATAAAGCACAAGAGCAATCTCTCCTTTCGCCGCATAAACAGCGCCTTTCAGACTTTCTTCATGTTTTTCTAAATTCAAAGGGCGTATAAAGAGATAATCTTTTGCCTTTTCATATGTGCTGAGCCTTTCTGCAATTTTTACAAATTCTTCCCCGGAAACTTTTTTAAGCTGTATCATAATGATTTCTGCAATTTCTTCCAGAGAAACATCGTTGCAATAACGTTCATATAAATCTTCCGCGTAAAAACCGCACACCTCCTTCGTCCCATCATAACCAACGAGTTCTATAAATAATTTATCTCCTGTGGGCGTGTATGGTCCGCCCTTTTCCTGAAAATAAATCTTCTCCTCCGAAATCCGCATTGTTTCTTTTAAAACAAGGCGCAGTTTCCCTACAAACTCCTCATACATCATTTCCATATGCAATTCCTTTCTTTGTGAATAAAGGTCGGACAGACTGCCCGGATAAAATAGATTCCTGCACAGAAAATCCCTGCAAAAAAGATTTTTCTGCACAAAAGAAGGGAGCAGACGCTCCCTTGAGCTACTGTAGCTACAGTATAAACAATATTTATTTGTTTGTAAAGAAAATTCGTTCGACAAAACTCCGGCTTCTTAATGAGAAAGTACTCCACTTTCTTTCAGATATTGCAAAAATCCCTCACAACCTTCTACAATATCCCTGTATGTGACCCTAAAATCTCCAGTATACCAAGGATCTGCAATATCACGCGGACAACTGCTGTAAGAAAGAAATAACTTTACCTTATTTTCCGGATCACTCCCCAAAATGCGCATCATATTGCGAATATTTCTTTCCTCCATACCCAGAATATAATCGTATTTCTCATAATCACTTTTCTTTAACTGAACTGCCCGTTTTCCGTCACAGCGAATACCATACTTCGCCAATTCCTCTCTTGCCGGAGGATACACGGGATTTCCGATTCCATTCCAGATTTCCTCTGTACTTGTTGCTGCCGATTCAATATAAAACTGTTCTTCCATGTTTCGTTTCGAAACCATGTCTTTTAAAATAAATTCAGCCATTGGGCTGCGGCAGATATTGCCGTGGCATACAAACAGTATTTTTATCATTTTCTCTTATCTCCTCATAAGTCTTATTTTTCTTCTCAAACGCCCTATTTTCAAGGGTTTTCCGCTTTCTGAAAACCCTTGATATTTCAGGTATCTTCTCATATCTTCTTATATTTCCTCATGTTATTCTCTGCAATTTATGTAAAAATCTATGCAAAACAATTCGCGTACATAAAGCCATTCTTAGGAGCCTGCCACTCTTCTCAGTTCCTTTTTCTACATCATCAAGATTAACATGAGTATAAGTATTTAATGTAACGCTGATATCCGAATATCCCATAATGTACTGCAATGTTTTGAGGTTCATCCTGGACTTAGCCATATTTGAACAAAATCTATGTCGCATACGTAGGGTGTCACTTTTGGCATCTGGATCTTATAGATTTTATTATGATTCTGGATAATATGCTGCATATATTTTTCCCAGTGCAATGCAACCATTGGCATATCATTTTTATCAAGAAATAAAAAACAATATGCCATCAATCATCAGTTCTGTTCTAGTCTTCTCTCTTTTCAATGATACATCTAAAACAATCTACAACTTACTCTATCATAGGGACAAAACGAATACCACTTTCAGTTTTTGGCTTCTGAATGATATACTCCATCTGCGAGGACCGTTGCGGCTGATGATCCACCTTAATTCACATTTCTTTAAAATCAATACCATGTATCGTCAAGCCGCAAAACTCAGAAATATGTAGTTTGGTATTAAAGAGAATATAAATTGCTTCATAATATTTACTGAAATGCTTATCATCTTTTATGAATTTAAGAAGTGTACGCTCCTGATTTCTTTAATCGCTTCCCTGATAACGGAGTCATTCACAATCACCGTCGACAGTTCAAATCAAAACGACCAAATTCAGTCGTACATATTTACGATTGCTCAAATTTTAATCATAAATTGGGATCACTTATCCCTGTAACGCCTACAGACTTCTCCTTTCGCTCAATAATATCCATTCCCTATTTTTGTGCAGATACACACTTTTATAAAATGAATTTTAAACCATATTTATACAAAAATTTAATTCTATTATCTTCGGCTTTTTATTTCAAAATCTCATTCAATCGTTCAAAATTCAGTATATTTTGTAGACTTTCCTTTCGATTTATTAATTGGATATTTTGTTTCATTCTTTGTCATTTTCATATTTACAATTTCATCAGAATCCAAATTCAATTTGTCCAGTAAATTCTGTGTATACACTATAACATCTGCCAGTTCTTCTTTGACATGTGAAAGATTAAACTCTGCATCATTCCACTGGAAGCATTCCAGCAGTTCAGCCGCTTCGATTACTATAGATTTCGCCAAATTGGCCGGACTGTGGAATTGATCCCAATCCCTGTCTTCTGTGAATTTCCGAATCCGTTCAATTGTATCTTGTCTCATAACATCTATCCCTCACAATCTTGTTTTAATAGTTTTTTCAAATATTGGGCTAAGGATTTATTAGTGCAATATACATAACAACCTTTCATTCCTCTGGTCATAAGAGTCCTATACGTATTTTTAATTATTTCATCAGCTAACTGATCTGCTTTCCTTTTATCAGATTTAGCTAATGCTTTTATTCCCTTTAATGAATTATCTGTTTTTGCACGTTTTGTATAATCGGTAGTAATTTTTCCATTCTCATATCGCAGATCATCACCAATAATTACACCTACATAATCAAATTCTAATCCTTGAGAAGTATGGATACACCCTGCTTCATGAATAGAATCCTGACTGACAGCAAAAGCTTCTCCACCATCCAGGTTCCAACTAATCCCATAATCCCCGATTTCAATATCATGAAATTCCGGATTGTTTCTGGTTGCCTTTGGCCAATTCCAACAATAGCCTGCAAGAATTCTTGCCCTATTCCTTACACGATTCTTTTCAACCACGATTGACTCCATTTCTTCCGGAGAATCACAGATACGAATATCGTAGTCAATTCCTTCAAGATCATAATTTGCCGTTTCACGAATATCAAGTGCATGATCTAACCATGCCAAATATCCATCTGAACCATTACAGCGAAACTGAGAAACCAACTTCATTTTTATAACTTCTGAATGCTCCAAAGCTGCCCATTTCTCTATTTCCCCAACACTTCCAATATCTGATAATGTAACTCGTTGGCTCTCATCGATAAAAAAGACACTACATACAGCAGCATGAATAATTTCTTTTATCTGATTTTCTCCCATATTATGAAACATACCGGATTTCTCATTTAATCTGTGAGCTTCATCCGCCAACAAAGTTCCCACTGCATTTCTTGGTGTTTCCGTATAACTTCCAGATCCTTTAAACAAATTATCTACACTGTTTTTTCTCATATGTCCCTTTAATTTATATTGGTACACAGTTCTCGGTGCAGCATTTTTCGAAACATACTGAGCAAACTGCATACGATTGGTAAGTTCAGCCAGGAGATTGATTGCTACAACTGTTTTTCCTGTACCAGGACCACCTTCTACAATAATGGTTCTCTTTTTTCCATCTTTCTGACATATGCAGGAATATTCAAGAATGCTCTCATATACGACCTTCTGCTCATCTAACATAACAAATTCCTGATTTCCCTTTAGCATATTTACAAGAGCGTCCTGTAGCTGTTTTGATGGTCTAATTTTCCCATGTTCTATTTTTAAAAGAGTATCCTCCTTATCCCCAGTAACAATTTGTTTTTTGATAAATTCACGAAGTGCTTCTCTTTGACCAAATGTAAATGCCGGGGTTTCCTCCATAATATCTTGATACTGCTCTTTATCCAGCGGATCATTTTCCCTTCTCGGGTAGTTGTGAAGGTATGCACATGGATGTAGCCCTATTTCATTATCCTGAACATATTCATTATAATCTCGAATTAATGCCGCATAAGACCATGCTTGATAACATGGATGTACAACTTTTCGCTTTGCACCACCTGTATAGGTTTCTACAATAGCATCTTGTCCATCAACAGCTGATAGCCTTTCCCATTGTTTTAACTCAATTATAACAACATTTTCTTTTCCAGTCATTCCATAACCGGATATTAGGAAATCTATTCTCTTAGATGTCTGGGGAATATTATATTCAATCGCAATTCCTGCATCCTTGGGAATATCCGAATCATTTAATGTAATATACATCTCCTTTAATGAATTTCGCCAAGAATTTAACTCGCTTAATCCTGTAGAACGATTCATTTTTATCTTTATGTTTTCATATAACTTTGTTTCTAATTTATCATTCTCCGTATCAATCATAAAATCATTTTTTGTTCCTGAATAAATAAGCATTTCTTCACCTCATTTAATACGTAATTGTGAAATAATCCAAATACACTTTATATTTATCCTGTGCCGTCAAACACGTATCCGTCAAATATCCTTTTTCATCGTTCCATTCTTTCAATCCACGGTAATAGAACATTTTAAAATTATCCTCGATAATGAACGGAACAATATTATACTTCATACATTCCTTAAACATAATCAGCCTTCCCACACGACCATTTCCATCCTGGAATGGATGAATACGCTCAAACTTCACATGGAAGTCCAGAATATCTTCAAATGTCTTTTCTTCTTTTCCGTTATATTCTGCAAGTAGAGCTTTCATTTTATCGGCAACCTCTTCCGGAAGTGCTGTTTCCACACCAGCAACTTCATTCGGCATCTTTTTATAATCGCCAACACCAAACCAAGTTTTTCTGGAATCGCTGGTGCCATTCTTCAAAATCAAGTGAAGTTCTTTGATGAACTTCTCTGTCAGAGCGGCTTTTGCATGATCAATAATCATATCAATGCAACGAAAGTGATTTGCTGTTTCAATCACATCATCTACATTCAGCACTTCTTTTTCTGCACCAATAGTATTGGTTTCATAAATATATCTTGTCTGTTCACAGGCCAAACTGCTGCCTTCTATTCGATTGGAATGATAAGTCAGTTCAATCTGGGTTTTATGATAAATACCGCCAGAATAAGCTGTTTTCCTTTCCTCCTGAAAAACATCCAACAACGTCCTCTGTTTTTCTCTCTTCTTATTGGAACGCTCTGGTTTTTCTGCATTTTTAGGAATATTCCATGTCTTTCCGGTAATAAATGCTCCTTCTACACGATTATGAGCGCAGTAGTTTCGAACACTGCGTTCCGATATATTCCATTTCTCTGCTATTTCAGCAACTGAAAGATACTGCATCCGCATTCCTCCACTTTTCTAACGGCAAATCAGATTACTCATTTTCACCTATCAAATCTTCCATCTTAACGACATAATGTCCCTCATAGTAATAACTGTGAACAATACCCTTCATATAAATTTCTCAGTCATTTACATTGTCCGTCAGGGCATTTTTTAAAAGAATTTTAATTTCGATATCTTTACGCAAGCAGATAATCCTCTTTATCTACCTTGCTTCAGTCAACCACATAGCCACTCTCTTTTTTCAACATCAAATCCAGCCATATTCTCATGCTTCTCCTATTTCTTTCCCGGAACGGATGAGCCACATTCATTTCTACATATTTTTCTACAATTTCATCAAAGGTTGACTGAGGCATTTTGTCTATGTTCTTCAGAACAGCTTCCAAATACATCAGCGGAGCAAAACGGAAATTTCCTTTTGAAATATTGGCTTTACGTAATTTACCGTCAAATTTGTAATGCCCCATTTATGCTCAAGAATAACTTACCTCGCATTCTTCATGCGAATACTTTTTCAGTCACAAATCTATTTATAAATATACCATCTCGATAATTTTCTCGTCAAATAGCTGTTCGTGCAAGCACAACAGCTGCTTCCCTCGTTATTGTACCATAATATCGGCAATAATTCTAATCATTTGTGTAATATTATACTATAATTTTGCCGTTTTAATATCATCCTTGTAAAACTCTATTTTAAAGTTTTACAAGCAATTTTACCGATAAAGAAACCAGCCCGTTTTCCGAGCTGGTTCCATTTCACATTATACATAAATTACTTCTCTAGCCATTATTTTCTTCTACCATTCCTCTTAGTAAATTCATATGACCCACCTAAGCCATAGCGTCTGTTTCCTTAGCCCAATGCAGATTCTTTTCCAACAGTCCTGCCATAATGACTTCCGCTTGCTTCTCCACTTCATTCAACTACGGGAACAACTGCTCCGCCAGAACCAAAGCACCACACACCATTGGACACTGTTTTTTTGCAGAAAAGCTCTGCATATCCTGCCGTACTTGTTCAAAACTTTCTCTCCCACCGGTTTTAATTCAATTTCGAGTATGAAATAGCTTCCCACAGGCATACAGTTTTTCTGATTCTTCATTGTATTTTCCTTCGACCGTCTCCTACCGAAAGACACAATTCACACCATAAATTCCTCAACTTTCTCATATCTGTTTTGAATATAGACATTCTAGATGACGCTAACATCAGAACTCCCCCACACATATACATAGTAGGAAATTTATTCGCAAATTTTCACAATCGGCAAATCGCCTCTGTTGCTAACGCAGAACGTTCACATTCTTCCGGCAACAATGTGATCTGCCAACACAAAGGACTTCCTTTCATATGTTCTGCTGCATAACTAAGTCCATTAGTCCTGTCATCCAAATAAGGACGATCTATCTGATTCGGATCTCTTAAAAGAATAATCTTTGTTTCTTTTCCTGCACGTGTGATAATTCCTTTAATCTGTGCCGGAGTCATATTTTGCGCTTCATCTATAATCAAATAGGTTTTAAGAATAGATCTTCCGCGGATAAATGTTAAAGCTTCTGTCTGAATCAATCCTCTATCAAAAATCTCCTGTATTTTATCCTGCAATTCCTGTTCATTGGAATATCTTTCATGATCATTGGAATCCACTAGCTGCTCCAGATTGTCCATGATTGGACGCATCAAAGGAGAAATTTTTTCTTGTTCATCTCCGGGCAGAAATCCAATATCAGAATCAAAAAGCGCATTTGGTCTACATATCAGAATTCTCCTATACTCTCCTGATGGATTATTGAGTACTTTTTCTAAACCTACCGCCAGAGAATAAAACGTTTTGCTTGTTCCTGCCATCCCTTTTACAATAACAAGTGGTGCTTTTTCTGCGGGCTGCATCAAAGCTTCTTGCAGAAAATACTGCCCTACATTTCTCGGATTAACACCATAAGGTGCTGCTTTTTTATATTCTAATTTTCGTATAACACCTTTTTCCACTCGTCCTAATTGTGTCTTTTTCGATGATTGATCCGCCTTTAGAATAACAAACTCATTTTCAAATAATTCCGGATGAACACAGACCCCATCGCTTTCGCAACAATATACACTTTCAATGGGCACTCCTTTTTTCTTAAAATCTTTAAACAACTCTTCTGAAACAAATACTTCTTTTCGTCCCAAATATTGTTCCTCATGTCCTACAACCTGCTCTGTTGTAAAATCTTCTGCCTGAATATCGAGAAGTTGTGCTTTGATACGCAAAAGAATATCTTTCGTCACAAGAATTACTTGTTTAGGACTCTCTTTTGACAAACCAATACAAACTTTCAATATTCTATTATCTGATTTATGTTCCGGAAGATCCGGTGGCAATTCTACATTCAAATAATTTTTTTCTACACGCAGCATACCTCCATGTTCTGTAGATATTCCTTCCAGCAAATTTCCTTTTCCTCTGTATCCTTCCAAAATACGGATAGCTTTACGGACATTTTCCCCCTTTTCTCCCTCTTCTTTTTTTAGGTTATCCAATTCTTCCAAGACTGTCATCGGCAAGATCACTTCATTTTCTTCAAAACATTCGACCGCATAAGGTGCCTGAATTAATACATTGGTATCCAGTATATATGTTTTTTCCATGCCAAACCTCTTTACCTATTTATTATTTTCAAAGCATAACATAACTCTGCTATACTTTCCTTAAAGCTTAACACCACATTGCCTATTCTAATACCCTGTTATCATAAAATTCATGTAAAAAAACAAGAAATATTTCCAAACAAAGTAAGCGCAAAATATTGCTACGCTGCCCATGAATCACGCTTGCACCAAAATG
>Garth_p2__coassemble_602_pt1 | contig 57200 bp, 48 predicted proteins | sample Garth_p2__metabat2_low_PE_037 | metagenome-assembled genome bin Garth_p2
AGCAGAAGAGGAAGAATAAAGAAAAGAGGGAAAATGAATGACAGAGGAACAGAAATCCATCTTCGCATGGAGGCGGGGGCAACGGCAGATGAAGTAATACAGGAGATGGGAAGCCCGAAAGAGGTAGCAGAGCGGTTTAATGAAGAGATGGGGAGCAGGCGAGAGGGTAAAATTTTTTTCAGCGGCAGGTCTTATTATAAGTATATTGCCGGTTGTACAGTTTATTATACAATTTCAGGGACTTGCAGTGAAAATATCAGGAGACTTTATCCTGATTCTTGCTGTGGGAGTGCTTTTAAATACAGGTGTATTTATAGCGTCATGGAAGAAAAGAAATAAATAGTCATATATGAAAAGGAATGCTCAAAAAAGCATTCCTTTTTCATAAGTAGATATCTTTACTCAATTACCTGAATCCAGCCTTCCGGCGCTTCGATACGTCCCATCTGAATGCCTGTAAGCGTTTCATATAATTTCTTTGTAACAGGTCCCATTTCTGTCATACCGCTTGGGAAACAGATTTCTTTTCCGTGGTCTACGATTTTTCCTACCGGAGAAATAACAGCAGCAGTTCCGCAAAGACCACATTCAGCAAAATCGGCAACCTCGTCAAGATAAACCTCTCTTTCTTCTGCTTCCAGACCAAGATAATCTTTTGCTACCTGAATCAGAGAGCGGCGTGTAATAGATGGAAGAATACTGTCAGACTTCGGTGTGACAACTTTTCCGTCTTTTGTTACAAAAAGGAAGTTGGCGCCTCCTGTCTCCTCTACTTTTGTGCGAGTCTGCGGGTCAAGATACATATTTTCGTCGAATCCCTGATTATGTGCGTCTACAATAGCATGCATACTCATTGCATAATTAAGGCCTGCTTTGATATGCCCTGTTCCACGGGGAGCAGCACGGTCAAAATCGCTGACGCGGATTGTAAGAGGTTTTACACCACCTTTAAAGTAAGGTCCAACCGGGGTGGTGAATACACGAAACTGGTACTCATCAGCCGGTTTTACGCCGATAACAGGATTTGTTCCGAACTGATAAGGACGGATATAAAGCGTTGCGCCGGAGCCGTAAGGGGGAACATAGGCAGCATTTGCTTTTACAGTCTGAACGACTGCGTCAATAAAACGTTCTTTTGGGAAAACAGGCATTTCCAGTCTTTTGGCGGAATCTGCCATACGCTCTGCATTTAAGTCCGGACGGAAGGTGACAATGCGTCCGTCTTCTGTTGTATATGCTTTCATTCCTTCAAATACAGTTTGGGCGTACTGAAGAACACCGGCACATTCACTGATGGTTACCATTGGGTCTTCTGTCAGTGCTCCCTCTTCCCATGCGCCGTTTTTAAAATTGGAAACAAAACGATAATCTGTATTTACATATCCAAATCCCAGGTTTGCCCAGTCAATATTCTTTTTTTCCATAATAATTTCCTCCGTTTTATTTGATGCTTCACTTGTTTACTATTGTAAAACTTTTACTTATTAACTTCAATGGAAAAATTGTATTTTTTTAGAAAACAGTAAAAAAATATTTGGAATTTCCGGGATGCTTGTTTTTAAAACGGGATTTCGTTATAATAAGGCTATTAAAATAAAGTGGAGTTGACGAAGATGGATCATAAAGAAAAAAAACCAGGTGATCAGTTAAAGGCAATGCTTATGACAGTTACAGGAGGAATCCTTGGCAGCGGGATGGGACTTGGAGTTCTTGTACTGGCGCTCTGGGGTGCGTTTGGGCACAGAAACAATCTGTGGCTTGGCGGAATGATTCTTATGCTTGTAGGTACTGTTGCAGGAATCGTTTTGTTTGCTCTGGGGATGAAAAGGCAGAAGAGATTGGAGAAGGAGGAAAAAAATGTACAGAGATAATACAAAGGTAATTCAGATTGGAAACAGAAAAATCGGAGGAGGAAATCCCATTCTGATTCAGTCTATGACGAATACAAAGACAGAAGATGTGCAGGCGACAGTAGAACAGATTCTGGCTCTGGAGGCAGCAGGATGTGAGATTATCCGCTGTGCAGTTCCTACAATGGAAGCAGCAAAGGCTCTTGGAGAAATTAAAAAAAAGATACATATCCCTCTTGTGGCAGATATTCATTTTGATTACAGACTTGCCATTGCTGCTATGGAAAACGGAGCAGATAAAATCCGTATCAATCCGGGAAATATTGGAAGCACAGAGCGAATAAAAGCGGTGGTAGATGCAGCAAAGGAAAGAAATATTCCGATTCGTGTTGGTGTAAACAGCGGTTCTCTTGAAAAAGAACTTGTGGAAAAATATAATGGTGTGACAGCAGAAGGACTTGTGGAGAGTGCTCTTGATAAAGTAAAAATTATTGAGGATTTAGGATATGATAATCTTGTAATCAGTATTAAATCTTCAGATGTTTTAATGTGTGCAAAAGCACATGAGCTGATTGCGGAAAAAACAAATTATCCGCTGCATGTGGGAATTACAGAAGCCGGAACTCTTTATTCCGGAAATATAAAATCGGCAGTGGGTCTTGGAATGATTCTTTCTCAGGGGATTGGAGATACTATCCGCGTTTCCCTTACAGGAGCACCTCTTGAGGAAATCAAATCTGCAAAAAGAATTTTAAAAACACTGGGACTTCGAAAAGGAGGAATCGAGGTGGTTTCCTGTCCTACCTGTGGAAGAACCCAGATTGACCTTATCGGTCTTGCGAACCAGGTGGAGACAATGGTACAGGATATTCCTCTTGATATTAAGGTGGCAGTGATGGGCTGTGTAGTAAACGGACCTGGCGAGGCAAAGGAAGCGGACATAGGAATTGCAGGCGGAAAAGGTGTGGGACTTCTTATTAAAAAGGGAGAGATTATAAAGAAAGTGCCGGAATCAGAGCTTCTTAATACTTTGCGAGCAGAGCTTCTAAACTGGAAGTAAAGGAAGAATCATTTATGGAAAAAGACTTTTTTGATGTATTTCCCCATTTAAAGGTAAATGAAAAGCTGGAAGAGCTTCTTGATATGGTGTCTGTTACAAAGGTATCCTGCAATCCGGCAAAAACGCATATTCGTGTCTATGTAAAGAGTGAGAGATGGATTCACAAAAAACATCTCTTTGAACTGGAAAAAGAGATTGAAAGACAGTGCTTTCCGGGAATTGCGATTACGGTAACTGTCATTGAAAAGTTTATTCTTTCCAGGCAGTATACGCCGAAGAATTTTCTGGAAGCATATAGGGGAAGCATGGAGCTTGAGCTGCGCAATTACAATATGCTGGAGTACAATCTCTTTAAGCGTTCGCACATAGAATTTCCGGATGATAACATTCTTCGCATGGTGCTTCCTGACTCTGTGATAGCCAGGGAAAAAAGTGAGATCCTTGTAGAATATCTGCACAAAGTGTTTTGCGAGAGATGCGGAATGGATTTGAAAGTGGAGATGGAATTTGAGGAGACAGAGGAGAGCAAATATCGAAAAAATGCAGTTCTTCAAATCCAGCAGGAAGTGGAAAATGTACTGAAAAATGCAGGAGTGCGTGCCCAGGAAAAAGCGGAAGAGGAAGAAAAGAAAAAGGAAAAATCTTCCGGAAAAGATGGCAAAAAGGAAAAGAATGCCGGCAGTCCGGAGAAAAAGACTTTCGAAAAGAAGGCACAAAAAGGAGATTTTCGCGGAGGCTTTCGCCGGGACAGCAATCCGGACGTTATCTATGGAAGAGATTTTGAGGGAGAGGCAATTCCTCTGGAATCTATCACAGGAGAAATGGGAGAAGTCATTATCAGGGGACAGGTTCTTGATGTGGAGGCAAGGGAAATACGAAATGAAAAGACTATTCTCATTTTCCCTGTCACAGATTTTACAGATACCATTGTAGTAAAAATGTTTCTTCGAAACGAACAGGTTCCGGAAGTGACGGAGCACGTAAAAAAGAAAGCGTTTTTAAAGCTCAGAGGTGTTACTACCATTGACCGTTTTGACAGTGAGCTTACAATTGGTTCTATCTGGGGAATTAAGAAAATTGCAGATTTTACAACAACAAGAATGGACACCAGCCCTCAGAAAAGAGTAGAGCTCCACTGCCATACAAAAATGAGTGATATGGACGGAGTCACGGATGCAAAGGCTCTTGTAAAGAGAGCATATGAGTGGGGGCATAAGGCAATTGCCATTACAGACCACGGAGTGGTGCAGTCTTTCCCGGAAGCCAATCACTGTTTTGATGCATGGGGAGGCTGTGTTCCGAAAGAATCTGATTTTAAAGTGCTGTATGGGATGGAGGCGTACCTTGTTGATGATTTAAAAGGTATGGTTACAAACGGAAAAGGGCAGAAGCTTTCCGATGCCTTTGTTGTCTTTGATATAGAGACAACAGGATTTTCTCCTCTTACCTGTAAAATTATAGAAATCGGTGCAGTCCGTGTAGAAAACGGTGAAATTACAGAAAGATTTTCCACTTTCGTAAATCCGAAAGTTCCGATTCCTTTCCGTATCGAGCAGCTTACAAGCATAAATGACGGAATGGTGATGGATGCGCCTGTGATTGAGGAGGTTCTGCCGGAGTTTATAGACTTCTGTAAGGGCGCAGTTATGGTGGCACATAATGCAGATTTCGATATGAGCTTTATTATAGAGAATTGTAAACGACAGGGAATATCTACGGATTTTACATATGTGGATACAGTAGGAATGGCTCGTTTTCTTCTTCCTGCCTTAAACCGTTTCAAGCTGGATACGGTAGCAAAGGCGGTGGGCGTTTCACTGGAAAATCATCACAGAGCGGTGGACGATGCGGCATGTACTGCGGAAATCTTTGTAAGATTTGTGAAAATGTGTGCAGAGCGTGATATTTATGACGTGGAGGAACTGAACCGCCAGGGCGCTGTTTCTTCCGATACGATTAAAAAGCTCCCTACCTATCATGCCATTATTCTTGTAAAAAATGAGACGGGAAGAATCAATCTTTATAAACTGGTAAGCCAGTCTCATTTGAAATATTATCACAGACGTCCCCGCGTGCCGAAAAGCGTATTTGAGAAGTACAGGGAAGGGCTGATCATCGGAAGTGCCTGCGAGGCAGGAGAACTCTATCAGGCAATTCTTCGAAATGCACCGGAACAGGAAATTGCACGACTCGTAAATTTTTATGATTATCTGGAAATCCAGCCTCTTGGAAACAATCAGTTTATGATTGCGGATGAGAGAAACGATATGGTGCATTCCGAAGAGGACTTAAAGGAGATAAACAGAAATATTGTAAAGCTTGGAGAGCAGTTTAAAAAGCCGGTTGTCGCCACCTGTGACGTACATTTTATGGATCCTCAGGACGAGGTTTACAGAAGAATCATTATGGCCGGAAACGGATTTTCCGATGCAGATAATCAGGCTCCGCTCTATCTTAGAACCACAGAGGAAATGCTGGAGGAATTTGCGTATCTGGGAAGCGAAAAGGCGGAGGAAGTCGTCATTACGAATACAAATAAAATCGCAGATATGATTGAGAAAATTTCGCCGATCCATCCGGATAAATTTCCTCCTGTTATCGAAAATTCTGATCAGGATTTAAGGAATATATGTTACGATAAGGCGCATGAAATTTATGGAGATCCTCTTCCGAAGATTGTAGAAGACAGATTGGAGCGGGAATTGCACTCCATTATTTCAAATGGGTATGCCGTAATGTATATTATTGCCCAGAAACTTGTATGGAAATCAAATGAGGACGGTTATCTTGTGGGATCCCGTGGATCTGTCGGTTCTTCTTTTGCGGCAACTATGTCGGGAATTACAGAGGTAAATCCCCTTCCTCCCCATTATATTTGTCCGAAGTGCAAATATAGCGAATTTGACACGCCGGAAGTAAAAAAATATGCCGGAATGGCAGGATGTGATATGCCGGATAAAATCTGCCCGGTATGCGGAGAGAAGTTGTATAAAGAAGGGTTTGACATTCCGTTTGAAACCTTCCTTGGATTTAAGGGAGATAAGGAGCCGGATATTGACCTTAACTTTTCGGGAGAATATCAGGGAAACGCACATCGCTATACGGAAGTTATTTTCGGAAAAGGGCAGACCTTTAAGGCGGGAACTATCGGTACGCTGGCAGAAAAGACAGCCTTTGGTTATGTGAAGAATTATTTTGAGGAGCGTGGTGTTCATAAGCGTTATTGCGAGATTAACCGAATTGTTCAGGGATGTACCGGAGTGCGCCGCACAACAGGACAGCACCCCGGAGGAATCATTGTTCTTCCAAAAGGGGAGGAAATTGAAAAATTTACTCCTGTACAGCATCCGGCAAATGATGTAAACAGCGATATTATTACCACCCACTTTGATTACCACTCCATCGATGGAAACTTGCTGAAACTTGATATACTGGGACACGATGATCCCACCATGATCCGAATGCTGGAGGATTTAACCGGTATCAGCGCAAGGACAGTTCCTCTTGACCAGAAGGACGTAATGTCTTTGTTTGCAAGTACAAAAGCCCTTAAAATTTCACCGGAGGATATTGGTGGCTGTAAGCTTGGATGCCTTGGAATCCCGGAGTTTGGAACTGATTTTGCCATGCAGATGTTAATTGATACAAAACCAAAATATTTTTCCGATCTTGTGCGTATTGCCGGGCTTTCCCATGGAACGGATGTATGGCTTGGAAATGCGCAGGTGTTGATCCAGGAAGGAAAAGCAACCATTTCCACAGCAATCTGTACACGAGATGATATTATGATTTATCTCATTGGAAAAGGCGTGGAGAGTGGGCTTGCCTTTACCATCATGGAAAGTGTCCGAAAAGGAAAAGGTCTTCGTGACGAGTGGATAGAAACCATGAAAGAGCATGATGTTCCAGACTGGTATATCTGGTCCTGTAAGCTGATTAAATATATGTTCCCTAAGGCGCATGCGGCTGCTTATGTTATGATGGCATATCGCATTGCATGGTATAAGGTATTTCATCCTCTTGCATATTACGCTTCTTATTTCAGCATACGTGCCACTGCTTTTTCCTATGAGCTTATGTGTATGGGAAAGGACAGACTGGAATTTTATATGGAAGAAATCCGTAAAAAAGGAGATGAAGCTTCCAAAAAAGAACAGGATACATTAAAAGATATGCGTATTGTACAGGAGATGTATGCCCGCGGCTTTGAGTTTCTTCCCATTGATTTATATACGGCAAAGGCGCATCGTTTCCAGATTATTGACGGAAAACTGATGCCGTCTTTGGATACTATAGACGGTCTTGGAGACAAGGCGGCAGATGCGGTCGTGGAGGCGGCAAAAAAGGGAAAATTTCTTTCCAAGGATGACTTCCGCGACAGGACAAAGGTAAGTAAAACCGTAATTGATTTGATGGATGATCTGCATTTATTTGGAGATATTCCACAGTCGAATCAGATGTCACTTTTTGACTTTACAGGCTGACAAAACAGGAGGATTTATGAAAGAAGAACTGCGGTATTTAGAACGTCTGGCAGAGCTTTATCCAACTATTGGAAAGGCTTCTACAGAGATTATCAATCTTCAGTCAATTTTAAATCTGCCCAAAGGAACGGAGCATTTTCTTTCGGATATTCATGGGGAATACGAGGCATTTTCCCATGTGCTCCGAAATGGTTCCGGCGCTGTGCGGAAAAAAATAGACGATGTTTTTGGACATACGTTAAGCAACCAGGATAAGAGAGCGATAGCCACCCTTATTTATTATCCAAAAGAAAAAATCTCCCTTGTGAAAAAGAAAGAGGAGGATATGGAAAACTGGTATAAGATCACTTTGTACCGCCTCATTGAAATCTGTAAAACAACAGCTTCCAAGTATACGAGATCCAAGGTTCGAAAAGCGCTTCCTCCGGATTATGCTTACGTAATAGAAGAGCTGATTACAGAAAAAGTGGAGGTTTTGGATAAAGAGGCGTACTATGACGCTATTGTAAATACCATCATTCAGATTGGGAGAGCTGAGAACTTTATTATTGCTCTGGCAGAGCTGATTCAGCGGCTTGTTGTAGATCATCTTCATATTCTGGGAGATATTTATGACAGAGGACCAGGTCCCCATTTTATTATGGATAAACTTATGGAGTACCATTCTCTTGATATTCAGTGGGGAAATCATGATGTTGTGTGGATGGGAGCAGCGGCAGGAGAGAAAGCCTGCATTGCTACAGTGATCCGAAACAGCCTCCGCTACGGAAATCTCGATATTCTGGAAGACGGATACGGAATTAACATGATGCCCCTTGCTACTTTTGCAATGGAGGCATATAAAGAGGATTCCTGTCAGTTTTTCCCGGTAAAAGGAGATGAGGACGGGTACAGTTCTCTGGAAAAAGAACTTGGACGGAAAATGCACAAGGCAATTTCTATTATGCAGTTTAAGCTGGAAGGGCAGCTTCTTATGAGAAATCCGGAATATCATATGGATGACAGATGTCTGCTCCACAGAATTGATTACGACAAGGGAGAAATCACTATGGCAGACGGGACGGTGTATTCTCTTCGCGATAATGTATTTCCCACGATCGATCCAAAAGAACCGTATGCTCTCACAGTAGGAGAACAGGAGGTTATGGAGCGCATGGAATGGGCATTTCGAAATTGTACAAGGCTTCAGGATCATGTGCGTCTCCTTCTGGATAAAGGGGGATTATACAAGGTTTATAACGGCAATCTTCTGTTTCACGGAAGCATTCCTCTTAATGAGAATGGAAGTTTGAAGGAAGTGAATGTTTACGGAGAAACATATAAGGGAAAACAGCTTTATGATGCTCTGGAAGCGTATGTAAGAAGAGCCTTTTATTCTTTGGAAGAGGGTGAACTTCAGAAAAGCAGAGATATTCTCTGGTATATCTGGGCAGCCCCCAATTCGCCTCTTTTCGGGAAAGATAAGATGGCGACTTTCGAGGGATATTTTATTGCAGATAAAGAAGCGAAAAAAGAGAAGAAGAATGCGTATTACCGTCTTCTGGAAAATCCGGAGGTTGTGGGAAATATGCTTCGTGAGTTTGGGCTTGACCCTGAGAGAGGACATATTATTAACGGTCATGTTCCGGTACATCAGAGCGAGGGAGAAAGCCCTGTAAAATGTGAGGGACGCGTTATTGTGATAGATGGCGGATTTTCCGAGGCATATAGAAAAGTAACGGGAATCGCCGGCTATACCCTTATTTATAATTCCTATGGATTAATGCTCTGTGCTCACGAGCCGTTTTCCTCTGCTGAGGAGGCAGTTTCAAAAGAGAGCGATATTGTGTCAAACCGTGTGGCAGTACGTTATACATCCCAGAGACAGCTTGTGGGTGATACAGATACAGGGAAAGCTTTAAAAGTAAGAATAGAAGAGCTGAAATCCCTTCTTGAAGCATATAGAAAAGGAATCATAAAAGAAAAAGTGAAAAATGTCTTTACTTATTAAATGGTGTTCTATATAATTGTAACGTATGATTATCACCCTCCAAAAGGGAGGAAACACAAAAAAGGAGACAAAAAAATGGGTGGAATTTTTGGAGTAGCTTCAAAATCCAGTTGCGTTCTGGATTTATTTTTTGGTATTGATTATCATTCTCATCTTGGGACGAGAAGGGGAGGAATGGCGGTTTACGATGAAAAAAAAGGATTTGACCGCGCGATTCATAATATTGAAAACTCACCTTTCCGTACAAAGTTCGACCGGGATGTAGCAGAGCTTGAGGGAAATCTGGGAATTGGCTGTATTTCCGACAATGAACCTCAGCCGCTTCTTGTTCGTTCTCATCTGGGAAATTTTGCTATTACAACTGTTGGAAAAATCAACAATATGGATGAGCTGATTGCACATTCTTTTAAAAATGGCAGTACACATTTTCTGGAAATGAGCGGAGGAAGTGTAAACCCTACAGAGATGGTGGCATCTCTGATCAACCAGAAAGGAAACATGATCGAGGGAATCCGCTATGCGCAGGATATGATTGAAGGCTCCATGACCATGCTGATCCTTACGCCGAAGGGGCTGATCGCAGCGCGAGATAAGCTTGGAAGAACACCGCTTATTATAGGACAGAAGGAAGATGCCTGTTGTGTATCTTTTGAAAGCTTTGCCTATGTAAACCTGGGATATGAGGATGTAAAAGAACTGGGACCGGGAGAGATTGTTGCAGTAACGCCGGAAGGTGTGGAAACACTTCAGAAACCGGGAGAAAAAATGCGTATTTGTTCTTTCCTGTGGGTATACTATGGCTATCCAACATCTACTTACGAAGGCGTAAACGTGGAAGAGATGCGTTATAAATGTGGAGATATGCTGGCACAGAGAGATATGGGAGAAGTAAATCCGGATATTGTAGCAGGTGTACCGGATTCCGGTATTGCACATGCCATTGGATATGCAAATCGTTCCGGTGTTCCGTTTGCCCGCCCATTTATTAAATATACACCTACCTGGCCACGTTCCTTTATGCCGACACAGCAGAGCCAGAGAAATCTGATCGCAAAAATGAAATTGATACCAGTACATCGTCTTATTAAGGGCAAGAGTCTTCTTATGATCGATGACTCTATTGTGCGCGGAACACAGCTTCGTGAAACATCGGATTTCCTGTACAACAACGGAGCAAAAGAAGTACATATCCGTCCGGCGTGTCCGCCGCTTCTTTTCGGCTGTAAGTATCTGAACTTTTCACGTTCCAAATCGGAGTTGGATCTGATTACAAGAAGGACGATTTTAAAGAGAGAAGGAGAAAATGTAGACGCCAAAATTCTGGCAGATTATGCAAATCCTGATTCCACCAATTATAAGGAGATGCTGGAGGACATTCGCAAGGAATTAAACTTTACTTCTTTGAAATATCACCGTCTGGACGATCTTGTAAAGTCCATTGAGATTGAACCGTGTAAACTGTGTACATACTGCTGGAGCGGAAAGGAATAATTACAGAAAGTCCGATGCAGACCAGTATAATAAATACAGAGGTGATACCGTATGAAAAGAAAAAAAGAGAGATTAAAAATACTTCTTATAATATTAATAGCCCTGTTTTTTGTACTGGGAATATCAGCAGTTGCCATAAGCGGCTATAAAAAACATATAGTAGCAGAAAAAGAAAAGCAGGAGATGCTGGAGATTTTGCAAAAGATGCCAAAGGCGACACCGACTCCGGCAGCTACTGCAACACCGACTCCGGAACCGACTGCAACACCGACGCCTACACCGGTGATCACCATGAGGGCAACCTTTAATCCTGATGATTACTGGAATACGTGGTACAGTGCAGATGGACTGGTAAGTCTTAATATTTATAATATCAGCAATAAAAGCGTTTCCTTTTCTTTCAGCCAGGCAAACAGAGCGGATGGTGCCCATGTATGCGAGGCGGATGTAACAGCAGAGGTAGCAGGAAATGCGGCAACTTTTTCATTTAATGATTCTTTTGGAAGCAGCGCGGCAGGAAGCCTTACTTTTGACGGAGGGAACTTATATGTGAATATCCGGACAGAGGCGAGAGCGGAAGGGACAGCTGTAAGCCCTGAAGTAAGCGGCCTTTTTACAAGAGAGAAAAAGGAAGCTCCAAAACCGGAGCCGACTGCCACACCCGTACCGGAAGAAAAACCGGAGAAAAAGCCGGAAGAAACAGAAAAAGCAGAGGGGGATTATATTTTCCCTGAAAGCAATACCCGGTATCTCACAGACGAGGAGATTTCAGGATACTCCTCAAAAGAGCTGGAGCTTGCCAAAAACGAAATTTATGCAAGACGCGGAAGACTCTTCGTCACAGAGAGGATTGCCGATTATTTCAATGGAAAGTCCTGGTATCAGGGGACGGTTCCGCCGGAAGAGTTTGATGCAAAGCAGGATCAGATTTTTAATGAATATGAAAGCGCAAATGTAAGCAAAATCGCTCAGTGGGAAGAGAAAAAGAGAAACGAAGGCAAATAAAAAGAAAATCCCGGACTCAGAGACCGGGATTTTCTTTTTTTGTTTTTTTGGACGCTTTTTTCACATCTGTTCTGCCCACAAGATAATCAATACTTGTGTCATAATAATTTGCAAGGCGGATAAGCATCTCTATGGGAATATTGCGGGAGCCGGTTTCGTAATGGGAGTAAGAACGCTGGCTGATATGAAGAATCTCACTTAGCTCTCTTTGTGACAGGTCCGCGTCTGTCCGCATATCCTGAATACGCTGAAATTTCATATTTTCACCTCTTTCTCAGAAAAGTATAAAACAGAACGATTTGCACTATTGCAATACAGAGCAAAATGGACTATACTAAAATCAGATTTCAATTACTTTCTCGCAGGCAGGTTCCTGTCTGTTTTTCCATATTTTATTTTTTGATCGATCAGACTGCTGTCGGGCAGAGTCTGAAGAAGGGAGGAATATGTTTGCAAGTGTGTTATCGGCTGCTATTTTCGGAATGGAGGTCTGCCCCATCCAGGTAGAGGCGGACGTGAGCAATGGGCTACCTTCTTTTACTATGGTGGGATATGCATCTGCCCAAGTGAAAGAAGCGCAGGAAAGAGTGCGCACAGCTCTGAAAAACAGTGGAGTTGCCCTTCCGCCAAGGAGGATTACCGTAAATTTTGTTCCGGCGGATATAAAAAAAGAGGGTGCAGGCTTTGATCTTCCGGTTGCAGCTGCAGTTCTGGCAGCCTCCGGTATGTTAAAGCCGGAGCTTTTAACAGACGTGATGATGGTAGGTGAGGTGAGCTTAAATGGGGAAATCCACCCTGTTTCCGGGATTTTGCCAAGGGTGATTCATGCAGGAGAGACAGGGCTTCGCTTCTGCGTCATTCCTTCGGGGAATTTAAAAGAGGGACTTCTTGTAAAAAATATAAAAGTGATAGGAGTACGGACATTAAGAGAAATGATGCTTTTTCTTCAAAATCCGGAAAAGCATTTTGCAGGTCAGGAGGAGATGTGTAAAGTAATAGATGAAAAAACAGAAGATTTTAAAGAGATTCAGGGACAGGAAGGGGCAAAAAGAGCAGCGGAGATTGCAGCGGCAGGATTTCATAACATTCTTCTTATAGGACCGCCGGGAGCTGGCAAAACGATGCTTGCAAGAAGAATTCCCACAATTATGCCGGACCTTACCGAAGAGGAGGGAATGGAGCTTACGAAAATTTACAGTATTGCAGGTCTTTTGTCAGAAGAAGCACCTCTTATTTTAAAGCGTCCTTTTCGAAATCCACACCATACAAGCCCTCCCCAGGCACTTACGGGAGGAGGGCGAAATCCAGGACCGGGAGAAATTACGCTTTCTCATAGAGGAATTTTATTTCTTGATGAATTTCCGGAGTTTTCAAGAGCTGCGCTTGAAACACTTCGCCAGCCCCTTGAAGACAGAGAAATTGTGTTATCAAGGGCTTCAGGTACGTATCATTTCCCGGCCAACTTCATGCTTGTGGCAGCCATGAATCCCTGTCCCTGCGGATATTATCCGGATATGAACCGGTGTACTTGTACAGCTGGTCAGGTAAGCCACTATCTTGGGAAGATCAGTCGTCCTCTTCTCGATAGAATTGATATTTGCACAGATATTCCTGCAGTTACCTTTTCCCAGATGACAGATCAGGAAAAAGGAGAAGGTTCTTTTGAGATGAAGGTTCGTGTGGAAAAGGCGCGGGATATACAGAAGGAGCGATATAAAAAGGAAGGAATCCGTTTTAACGGAGAAATGACAGGAAAGCAGATAAAAAAATACTGCACTTGTACAAGAGAGGGGGAAAGACTTCTTGGAATGGCGTTTGAAAAGATGAAATTCAGCGCCCGTTCGTATCATAAGGTGCTTCGCACAGCAAGAACCATAGCAGATTTGCAAGGGAAGGAAATAATTGATTCTTCGCATATCGGAGAGGCGCTTTCCTGTAGGGCTTTTGATAAAAAATACTGGAATTAAGAAGGAGGGCTTCTATATGGAAGAAATAAAAAATAAGATGTACTGCGTAAAAAAAGGAGAGGCGGGGTATCCAAAGCGTCTTCTGGAGCTTGCAGGAATGCCGGAGAAGCTCTATTTCTATGGAAGGCTTCCGGACGACGAAAAGCCGTCTATTGCCATTGTAGGTGCGAGAATGTGCAGTTCTTATGGCAGAATCCAGAGCTTTTCCTATGGAAAATTTGTAAGTCGGGCAGGCGTTCAGGTGATAAGCGGTCTTGCGCTTGGAATTGATTCAGAAGGACATAAAGGGGCACTTGAGGGGGATTCGCCCACCTTTGCGGTTCTTGGAAGCGGGGCTGATGTGTGTTATCCGGCTGCAAATAAGCGATTGTATGACAGGATTTTAAGAAACGGCGGCGGAATTATCAGTGAATATCCTCCGGGAACGGCTCCCAGAAATTATTTTTTTCCTGCAAGAAATCGAATTATAAGCGGCCTTTCCGATGTGGTGCTCGTTGTTGAGGCAAAAGAAAAAAGCGGTTCTTTAATTACGGCAGGTTGTGCGCTGGAGCAAGGGAAGGCAGTTTATGCAGTTCCGGGGGCTGTAAATGACGTGTTGAGCAGAGGGTGTCATAAGCTTATTTACGATGGGGCAGGGATTGCATACTGCCCGGAAATTCTTCTGGAAGAATGGAAAATTTCTGTTAAATCCCGTGAAAAAAGTAAGTTGGGACTTGCAACTGATTTGGATTTGGTGTATAGTTGTCTCGATTTACGACCAAAAAATCTGGATAATGTGATCGAAAAAACCGGGTTTTCCCCGGCAAAGGCAGGCAGCATACTTACAGAGCTGCAGCTTATGGGACTTGTTCGGGAGGTAGCAAGACAGCATTATATCCGGACAGAACAGGATTAGGAGAGGTATTATGGCGAAGTATTTGGTGATAGTGGAATCACCTGCAAAAGTGAAAACAATAAAGAAATTTCTCGGTTCCAACTATGAGGTGGAAGCATCGAACGGTCATGTGAGAGATTTTCCTAAAAGCCAGTTTGGAATTGATGTAGAAAATGATTTTGAACCGAAATATATTACCATAAGAGGAAAAGGTGAGCTTCTGGCAAAGCTTCGAAAAGCAGCGAAAAAGGCTGATAAAATATATTTGGCAACTGACCCCGACCGTGAGGGAGAAGCAATTTCCTGGCATCTCATGCAGGCTCTTAAAGAATCACCGGAAAAAATGTACCGGATTACTTTTAACGAAATTACAAAGACGGCAGTAAAAGCTTCTATTAAACAGGCAAGAGAACTGGATATGGATCTTGTAGATGCTCAGCAGACAAGGCGTATGCTGGATCGTATGGTTGGCTATACAATAAGTCCGCTTCTCTGGGCAAAAGTAAAAAGAGGCTTAAGTGCAGGACGTGTACAGTCAGTTGCTCTTCGTATCATCTGTGACAGGGAGGAGGAGATCAATTCCTTTATTCCGGAAGAATACTGGACACTGGACGGAGAATTTAAGATAGCGGGAGAAAGGAAACCTCTTCTTGCGAAATTTTACGGCACAGACAAAAAAATGAATATTCACACAAAGGAAGAGATGGACGAAATCCTTAAAAATCTGGAAAATGCAGATTTTGAAATTTCAGAGGTGAAAAAGGGAGAAAGAATTAAAAATCCACCCCTTCCCTTTACAACGAGTACCTTGCAGCAGGAAGCGTCAAAAACCCTTAATTTTTCTACGCAGAAAACAATGCGCCTTGCACAGCAGTTATATGAAGGAATTGATATTAAGGGAAATGGAACGGTGGGTGTGATCTCCTATCTTCGTACAGATTCCACAAGAATTTCTGAGGAGGCAGATACAGCGGCAAGAGCGTATATCAAAGAGAAGTATGGGGAGAATTACGTGTCTTTTTCTGAAAAATCCTCAAAAACAGGACAGAAAATCCAGGATGCTCATGAGGCAATACGTCCTACGGATATAAACAGAACTCCGGCTGCTTTGAAGGATTCTCTTTCAAGAGACCAGTTCCGCCTGTATCAGCTTATCTGGAGAAGATTTGCTGCAAGCAGAATGGCTCCTGCCCGTTATGAGACTACATCCGTAAAAATAAAGGGAGGGGAATATACTTTTACAGTAGCAGCTTCAAAAGTAGTGTTCGACGGTTTTCTTTCTGTATATACAGATGAAGAAGAAAATAAAAAGGGAAATGTGTTAAGTCAGAGTCTTGAAAAAGGCATGAAGCTTACTTTAAATACATTAAAGCCGGAACAGCATTTCACACAGCCCCCGGCTCATTATACAGAAGCTTCTCTTGTAAAAACGATGGAGGAGCTGGGAATTGGACGTCCTAGTACGTATGCACCTACCATTACGACAATTATCAGCCGTCGTTATGTGTCAAAGGAGCAGAAAAATCTTTATGTGACAGAGCTTGGAGAAGTAGTAAACAGTATTATGAAACAGGCATTTCCGAGTATTGTAGACGTAAACTTTACGGCTACGATGGAGGGGCTTCTTGACTGTGTGGAGGCAGGTACGGTACAGTGGAAAACCGTTGTTCGCAATTTTTATCCGGATCTGAAGCATGATGTGGATGAGGCAGAGAAGGAACTGGAAAAAGTAGATATCCAGGACGAAGTGACAGATATTATCTGTGAAAACTGCGGAAGAAACATGGTGATCAAATATGGACCGCACGGGAGATTTCTCGCATGTCCGGGATTTCCGGAGTGCAGGAATACAAAGCCTTATTACGAAAAAATAGGCGTTGCCTGTCCAAAATGCGGAAAAGAAGTGGTATTGAAAAAAACGAAGAAGGGGCGTAAGTATTACGGCTGCGAAGATAATCCGGAATGTGATTTCATGTCATGGCAGAAGCCTTCTAATAAAAAATGTCCTGTCTGCGGAAACTATATGGTGGAAAAAGGAAATAAGCTTTTGTGCAGTCAGGAAACCTGCGGTTATGTAGAACAGATGGAAAAAGAAGAAAAATAAAATAGTGAGAAAGGGAGACAGAAATGAAAGCAATGTCTCCCTTTTTTGCGTTTATTTTGGAATAAAAAAATAATTACATATATTTTCTGAAAAGCAAATAAAAAATTAAAAATAGTAAAAATGTCTTGTAAATTCAACAAAAAACGTGTAATATAATAATAGCAATATGCAAATAGAAGGAATGTGATGAAAGGAGGACAACATGAGCGTTCAGTTGCTAGATAAAACAAGAAAAATCAATAAGCTTTTGCATAACAGCAGTTCCAGCAAGGTTATCTTTAATGACATATGCCATGTTCTGATGGAAACATTAAGCTCCAATATCCTTGTACTCAGCAAAAAAGGAAAGGTACTGGGAATCAGCCTGTGTCCGGGTGTGGAAGAGATTACAGAATTAATGGAAGATAAGGTTGGCGGTCATATTGACGCGCTGTTAAATGAGCGTTTTCTGGGTGTGCTGTCTACAAAAGAAAATGTAAATCTTCAGACGCTTGGCTTTGAGCATGTGCCTGTGAATTATCAGGGAATTATCAATCCTATTGATATTGCGGGAGAACGTCTTGGAACCGTATTCATGTACCGAAAGGATAAGCCATATGATATTGAGGACATTATTGTAAGCGAATATGGAACAACTGTTGTGGGGCTGGAAATGATGCGGGCAGTTCATGAAGAGAATGCAGAAGAAGACAGAAAACAGCAGGTTGTGAAGTCTGCCTTCAATACACTGTCCTTCTCAGAGCTGGAAGCGATTATCCATATTTTTGATGAGCTTGACGGGGACGAGGGAATTTTAGTTGCAAGCAAAATTGCAGACAGAGTGGGAATTACAAGATCTGTTATTGTGAACGCACTTCGTAAATTTGAGAGCGCAGGCGTGATCGAATCGCGTTCTTCCGGTATGAAGGGAACGTATATCAAGGTTCTGAACGAGGTGATTTTCGACGAACTTGAGGAAATCAAGGCGCAGAGAAAAAAGCCGGAAAAAGAGAAAGAGTAAATATATAAATACAAAAGAGAGCTGGCGGCAGTCAGTTCTTTTTTATTTACTAGAAAAGTAGTATATTCTGTATTGACTTTCCTACTAAATAAAAGTACTCCAAGCAGGATTCTTTATATATTTTTTTTGAAGATGAGAAAATACAAGAAAATAAGAGAATAATTAAGAAAACAAGAGTATATAATTAAAAAGATACTTTGGAAAAGGGTTGCAGAAAAAAAGGAAATTCAATAATATAAGGACAGTGATTAGCACTCGAATTTGATGAGTGCTAGCAAAAGGGGATTATAGCCAAAGGAGGATTATAAATCATGAAATTAGTACCATTAGGCGACAGAGTTGTATTAAAACAGTTAGAAGCAGAAGAGACAACAAAATCCGGTATCGTTCTTCCGGGACAGGCACAGGAAAAACCACAGCAGGCAGAAGTTATTGCAGTTGGTCCTGGCGGAATGGTAGAAGGAAAAGAAGTGAAAATGGAAGTTGTTGTAGGAGATAAGGTTATTTATTCCAAATATGCCGGAACAGAAGTAAAAATGGACGGTGAGGAATACATTATTGTAAGACAGAACGACATTTTAGCAGTTGTAAAATAATAAATCCTTATAAAAAATGCAGGAGGCAGATTGATCATGGCAAAAGAAATTAAATTTGGAGCAGAAGCAAGAGCAGCGCTTGAAAGCGGTGTGAATCAGTTAGCAAATACAGTAAGAGTCACACTTGGACCGAAAGGAAGAAACGTAGTGCTGGACAAACCGTTCGGTGCTCCGCTTATTACAAATGACGGTGTTACCATCGCAAAAGAAATCGAACTGGAAGATGGTTTCGAAAACATGGGTGCACAGTTGATTAAAGAAGTTGCATCTAAAACAAACGATGTAGCAGGTGACGGTACTACAACAGCTACTGTACTTGCACAGGCAATGGTAAACGAGGGAATGAAAAACCTTGCAGCAGGAGCAAATCCGATCATCCTTCGTAAAGGAATGAAAAAAGCTACAAATACAGCAGTAGAAGCAATTAGAGAAATGAGCCAGAAAATCAGCAGCAAAAAACAGATTGCTAACGTAGCTGCAATTTCCGCAGGAAACGAAGAGGATGGAAATCTTGTAGCAGATGCTATGGAAAAAGTTTCCAATGACGGTGTTATCACAATTGAAGAATCCAAAACAATGAAGACAGAACTGGACCTTGTAGAAGGTATGCAGTTTGACCGTGGATATATTTCCGCATATATGTCTACAGATATGGAAAAAATGGAAGCAAACCTGGATGATCCATATATCTTAATCACAGATAAGAAAATCAGCAATATTCAGGAAATCCTTCCGCTTCTGGAACAGATTGTACAGGCAGGTGCAAAACTCCTCATCATTGCTGAGGACGTAGAGGGCGAGGCTCTTACAACTCTTATTGTAAACAAATTAAGAGGAACCTTCCAGGTAGTTGCAGTAAAAGCTCCTGGATATGGCGACAGAAGAAAAGAAATGCTTCAGGATATTGCAGTTCTTACAGGTGGACAGGTTATTTCCGACGAGCTTGGTCTTGAGTTAAAAGATGCAACAATGGCACAGTTAGGACGCGCAAAATCTGTAAAAGTTGCAAAAGAGACAACGGTAATTGTTGATGGTCTTGGAAATAAAGAAGAAATTGCGAACCGTGTTTCACAGATTCGCGGACAGATTGAAGAAACAAAATCAGACTTTGACAGAGAAAAACTTCAGGAAAGACTTGCAAAACTTGCAGGCGGCGTAGCTGTTATCCGTGTTGGTGCAGCTACAGAGACAGAGATGAAAGAGGCAAAACTTCGTCTTGAGGACGCTCTTGCAGCTACAAGAGCAGCAGTAGAAGAGGGAATTATTGCAGGCGGCGGTTCTGCATACATTCACGCTTCCAAGGAAGTTGCAAAACTTGCAGCTACACTGGAAGGAGACGAGAAGACAGGTGCAAATATTATTCTGAAAGCACTGGAAGCTCCGCTGTATCACATTTCTGCAAATGCAGGTCTGGAAGGCTCTGTTATCATCAATAAAGTAAGAGAATCTGAGATTGGTATGGGATTTGATGCACTTAATGAAGAATATGTAGATATGGTTAAGAGCGGAATCCTTGACCCTGCAAAGGTAACAAGAAGCGCTCTTCAGAATGCAACAAGTGTTGCTTCTACATTACTGACTACAGAATCTGTAGTTTCTATCATTAAAGAAGACGCACCGGCAGTTCCGGCAGGCAATCCGGGAATGGGAATGATGTAATCATCTTATGATGGCATCGTAACCTGAAAATTAATAATTTAACAGGGCTGGCGTCATAGACGTTAGTCCTGTTTTGTGTTATACTGAAATACAGAAGACAAAAGGAGGACATTATGAGCGATTTGTACACAGAGCTGCTTGTCAAGAAAAAAAGAACAGCGAAAGATTCACTAATTAAATATGGTATGATTGGACTTACCGCCGTTCTTACAGCAGCAGGACTTTTTTTTCATCCTCTGATTTTAATCGGAGCAGTTGCAGCGGGAATTGGCTGCTATTTCCTTCTTCCGAGAACAGATCTGGAGTATGAGTATCTTTTTGTAAACGGAGAAATGGATATTGATGTAATTATGTCTCAGGCAAAAAGAAAGAGGGTAAAGAGCATAAATCTTTCAGAAGCAGATTTGGTTGCACCGCTAAATTCTCACAGAATGGATTACTATAATGGAAACCAGAAAATGAAGGTTTTCGATTATTCTTCTGGAGATCCGGAGCACAAACGCTTTGCCATCATCACAAGAGATGGAGATGGGGCATGTAAAATCATTGTGCAGCCAGATGAGGCGCTTGCAAAAGCTATGAAAAATTCAGCACCCAGCAAAGTTTTTTTGGATTGACACAAAAGGGGATTTTTGTTACACTATGGAACAAATTCAAAATTAAATATACATAAGGGAGGAAATGCAATGGGTACTATCATCGGTGAAGGCATTACGTTTGACGACGTCCTGTTAGTTCCGGCGTATTCAAAAGTAATTCCAAATCAGGTAGATGTAACGACTTATTTAACCAAAAAGATTAAACTGAACATTCCTATGATGAGCGCAGGAATGGATACTGTCACAGAGCACAGAATGGCAATTGCTATGGCAAGACAGGGCGGTATCGGTATTATCCACAAAAATATGACAATCGAAGCCCAGGCGGAAGAGGTTGATAAGGTAAAACGTTCTGAGAATGGAGTCATCACCGACCCGTTTTATTTATCACCGGAACACACATTGAGAGATGCCAATGATTTAATGGCAAAATTCCGTATTTCAGGTGTTCCGATTACAGAGGGGAAAAAACTTGTCGGAATTATCACAAACCGTGATTTAAAATTTGAGACAGATTTTTCCAGAAAAATTAAGGAATGTATGACTTCTGAAGGTCTGATTACTGCAAAAGAAGGAATCACTCTTGAAGAAGCAAAGAAAATCCTTGCAAAATCACGCAAGGAAAAATTACCCATTGTAGATGATGACTTTAATTTAAAAGGTCTTATTACAATTAAGGATATTGAAAAACAGATTAAATATCCACTTGCAGCAAAAGATGAGCAGGGACGTCTTCTCTGCGGCGGTGCAGTAGGAATCACAGCAAATGTTCTTGCAAGAGTAGAAGCTCTTGTAAATGCTGCAGTAGACGTAATTGTAGTAGATTCTGCTCACGGTCACTCCGAAAATATTTTAAGAGCAGTCCGTGAGATTAAAGCAGCTTTTCCGGAACTTCAGGTAATTGCAGGAAACGTGGCTACAGGAGAGGCAACAAAAGCTCTGATCGAAGCCGGCGTAGATGCAGTAAAGGTTGGTATCGGACCTGGTTCTATCTGTACAACACGTGTTGTTGCAGGTATTGGTGTTCCGCAGATTACTGCAGTTATGGACTGCTATGAGGTGGCAAACCGTTATGGTATTCCGATTATTGCAGATGGTGGAATTAAATACTCCGGAGATATTACAAAAGCCATTGCAGCGGGTGCAAATGTCTGTATGATGGGAAGTATGTTTGCAGGCTGTGACGAAAGTCCGGGAACATTCGAACTTTATCAGGGAAGAAAATATAAAGTATACCGTGGTATGGGTTCTATTGCAGCTATGGAAAACGGAAGCAAAGACCGTTACTTCCAGCAGGATGCAAAGAAACTTGTTCCGGAAGGGGTAGAAGGCCGTGTTGCTTACAAAGGTCATGTAGAAGATACGGTATTCCAGTTAATGGGAGGTCTTCGTTCCGGTATGGGTTATTGCGGAGCAGAAAGCATTGAAGCGTTAAAGACAACTGGCAAGTTTGTCAAGATTTCTGCGGCATCCTTAAAAGAGTCTCATCCTCATGATATTCATATTACAAAGGAAGCACCAAACTACAGTGTAGATGACAAATAAATATTTGTTATAATCGGGAAGATATGGAACAAAAAAAAGCAGGAAAAAAGACATCAAGTAGAACAGGAAAAGCATCTGTAAGACCGTCCCGCAGTGGACGGTCTGCTTTTTCTAAAAAGAAGAAAACAAAGAAAGACCGGGTAAGAGAGAGAAATTTTCATGTATTTCTTTTTCTGGCAGGTGTTTTTGTGGTGTGCTGTATTTCCGGCTTTTTTTTATATAGAGTGTACAGGGAGAGAGAATTGCAGGAATGGCAGCGCGTTGTTTCGGAACAGGAAAATGGAAGCGGAGCAGAACAGTGGCAGCGTGAAGGTGCTCCCTATATAGATGTACAGCTCTTAACTCCAAACGAGTATTCCAGACCTCAGATTCCTATTGAGCAGATAAAGTACATTGCCATTCATTATACGGCAAATCCCGGAGCAGGTGCAATGGATAACCGCAATTATTTTGAAAATCTGGCAATCACACACGAGACAAAGGTAAGCAGTCATTTTGTAGTAGGGCTTAACGGGGAAGTGGTACAGTGTATTCCTACGTCAGAAATGTCTTATGCCACAAATGAGAGAAATGTGGATACCCTTTCTATTGAATGTTGTCACACAGACGAGACAGGTGTGTTCAACGAGGCGACATATGATTCTGTTGTAAAGCTTACAGCATGGCTCTGTACAAGATTTGGACTGACAGAAGAAAATGTAATCCGGCATTATGATGTGACCGGGAAAAACTGCCCGAAATACTATGTGGAAAATCAGGAAGCATGGGAGCAGATGAAGGCAGATATAGCCGCACAGATTCAGGAAGATTACATCCTGCAGGAAAATTTGTAAAAATAAATTTTTTTCAGCTTGAAAATTCAAAAAAAATATTGTATATTAACAATAGTGACTGCATGACTGGCGGAAAGTAGGATTACCTACAGGGAGTGCAGTATATCATGTGCCGACCGCCTGGGCAGCCTGGAACAAGGGCTTCCCAGGCTTTTTTATATTCAACTATAAACTTTTTGATAAGAAAAGGAGAACGAGATTTATGAAAATGTTATCACTGGAAAAAGAACTGAGAGAAAATGCTTATCCGGGCAGAGGAATTGTGATTGGCCGTACACCGGATGGGAAAAAGGCAGTGACAGCTTATTTCATCATGGGAAGAAGCGAGAACAGCAGAAACCGCGTTTTCGTGGAAGAAGGAGAGGGAATCCGCACACAGGCATTTGACCCGTCCAAATTAACAGACCCAAGTCTCATTATATATGCGCCGGTACGTGTATTGGGAAACAAGACGATTGTTACAAACGGAGACCAGACAGATACAATCTATGAGGGAATGGATCGTCAGCTCACTTTTGAGCAGTCTTTAAGAAGCAGAGAGTTTGAGCCGGATGCACCAAACTACACACCTCGTATTTCCGGTATTCTCCATGTGGAAAATGGAAAATTTAACTATGCAATGTCTATCCTGAAAAGCAATAATGGCTGCCCGGATTCCTGTAATCGTTACACATTTGCATATGAAAATGCGGCAGCAGGAGAAGGACATTTTATTCATACATATATGTGTGATGGAAATCCGCTTCCAAGCTTTGAGGGAGAACCGAAGCTGGTAGAAATCATGGACGATATGGACGCATTTACAGAGATGCTCTGGAACAGCTTAAATGAAGATAATAAGGTTTCCCTCTTTGTACGTTACATTGACATTGAAACCGGGAAATATGAGAGCAAAATTGTAAACAAAAACAAATAAAATACAGAGTGCGTTAGAGTGAAATAATAAAGAATGAAAACGGAGGATTTGTCATGAAAGAACTGGAATTAAAATATGGCTGTAACCCAAATCAGAAACCTTCTAAAATCTATGTGGCAGATGGAAGCGAGCTTCCGATCAAAGTATTAAGCGGAAAACCGGGATACATCAATTTCCTTGATGCATTTAACGGCTGGCAGCTTGTGCGCGATCTGAAAAAAGCAACCGGACTTCCGGCAGCTACTTCCTTTAAACACGTTTCTCCGGCAGGTGCTTCTATCGGACTTCCGCTTACAGAGACACTTGCAAAAATTTACTGGGTAGATGATATGGACTGGAAAAACTTTTCTCCGATTGCCTGCGCATATGCAAGAGCAAGAGGCGCAGACAGAATGTCCTCTTTCGGAGATTTTATTTCTCTGTCTGATGTATGCGACAAGGATACAGCTCTTCTCATTAAGAGAGAGGTTTCTGACGGCGTAATCGCTCCGGGATACACAGAGGAAGCACTGGAAATCCTGAAGCAGAAGAAAAAAGGAAATTACAATGTAATTGAAATTGACCCGGATTATGTACCGGCGCCACTTGAGCATAAAGAAGTATTTGGTGTTACCTTTGAGCAGGGACGCCAGGAACTTTCCATTGATGACGAGCTGATTTCCAATATTGTGACAGAAAACAAAGTGCTTTCTGAGGAAGCAAAGAGAGATATGAAGATTTCTCTTATTGTTCTGAAATATACACAGTCTAATTCCGTATGCTTTGTAAAAGACGGACAGGCAATCGGTGTTGGTGCAGGACAGCAGTCACGTGTACACTGTACAAGACTTGCAGGTCAGAAGGCTGATAACTGGTTCCTTCGTCAGTGCCCGAAGGTGTTAAACCTTCCATTTAAAGACAGCATTACACGTGCAGAGAGAGACAATGCAATTGATGTTTACATTGGAGAAGAATACATGGACGTTCTTGCTGACGGTGCATGGGAGAACATTTTCACAGAAAAACCAGAGGTGTTCACAAGAGAAGAAAAACGTGCATGGCTTGATAAGATGACAGACGTAACACTTGGTTCTGACGCATTCTTCCCATTCAGTGACAATATTGAGAGAGCACATAAAAGTGGTGTGAAGTACATTGCACAGCCGGGCGGCTCTGTTCGTGACGATGCAGTAATCGAAACATGCAACAAATACAATATGGCAATGGCATTTACAGGAATCCGCCTGTTCCACCATTAATCATAACGAAATCGGGAAGTCTCTTTTGAGGCTTCCTTTTTTATTGTTTTTCTATTGAGAATTATAGGTTATAATATTTCTGAGGTGATAAAATTGAGAAAGAAAATTCTTATGATAGACGATGACAGAGAACTTTTAAAAATGCTTCGGACATATTTTGAAATGAAAAATTATGAGGTGATGACTGCTTTGGACGGAGAGGAGGCTTTGCAAAAATCAGCACAGAATCCGGATATTATTCTTCTGGACGTAAATATGCCTTATCTTGACGGGCTTGAAGTATGTCGCCGCATCAGGGACAAAGTATCCTGTCCTATTTTGTTTCTTACAGCAAGAGTGGAGGAAGAGGACAGAGTAAACGGGCTTTTGTCCGGAGGAGACGACTATATTTTAAAACCGTTCAGCTTAAAAGAACTGGAAGCACGGATTGTGGCACATTTGAAACGGGAAGAGAGAACTCGAGAAAAATCAGACTTTTGCTTTCAGGGAGAACTTTTCGTTGACTATAAAAGAAAGCTGGTGCTGATAGGAGAAGAGCGCCTTGAGCTCACAAAGCTGGAATACTCCATTATAGAATTTCTTTCCATGAACCCGGGACAAATTTTTGACAGGGAGCGTATTTATGAGCGTGTATGCGGATATGAAGGAGAAGGAGACAGTCGTGTGATTACAGAGCTGATCCGTCGGATTCGGAGGAAAATGAAAGAATATACAGATACGGAATACATTGAGACAGTGTGGGGGATGGGGTATCGATGGATAAAATAAAAAATCTTTCTTTGAGAAAGACAATCGTCCTATATATGGGAACGGCTCTGATTTTAAGCTTTATTCTTTCTGCGCTTGTGATTCACGGGGCGAATCAGATGCAGCAGGCTATCTGGTGGAAGTATATAGACCAGGAAAAATATTTTCAGGCAATAGAGGGCGAAACTTCTGAAGAGGAAATTCCTTCTTATACAGTGTCAATTGCACGCCCGTCTTTTGATGAAATGACAACTCTGGACGGAAAAATTTCCGAACTTTGTGATTTTCTTGATACGTATGCAGTGCTTATCATTTCTTTTACAGGTTGTGTGGCAGCTGTTTTTCTTTTTTATAAGAATAAGCTGAAAAATCCTATAGAGGAGCTGAAAATGGCATCCAGACGTATTGGGGAAAATGACCTGGATTTTCATATTACATATGAAAACAGAGATGAAATGGGAGAGCTTTGTCGGGAATTTGAGCGTATGAGAGAACAGCTTTCAGAGAATAATCTTCGGCTTTGGAGAAGCTTAGAAGAGGAAAAGATTTTAAAAGCATCCATTGCTCATGATATTCGTTCTCCTCTTTCCGTGTTAAAAGGCTATCAGGAAATGTTAAGAGAATATCTTCCAGATAAAGAAGCAGATATGGGAAAAGCTGTACAAATGATACAGGAGAGTGAAAAACAGATTCAGCGCATGGATGTTTTTGTGGAAACTATGCGGAAGATGAGCGGTCTTGATAAAAGAGAGTTGAAATGCGAAAAAATTACAGGCAAGCAGTTAGAAAAAGAAATCCAGTCAGAAATGGATATTTTTGAGAATCAGTCTGAAAAAATCTGTCAGCTTGTTGTTGATGAAATAAAAGGAGATTTTTACGGAGATAAAGAAGTGATTCTTGAGGTAATGGAAAATCTTCTTTCTAATGCCCTGCGGTACGCAAAAGAAAAGGTAGAAATCCACCTGTCTGTTACAGAGGCGGAAGTAAGGCTTGGCGTGAAGGACGATGGATGTGGTTTTAGGGAAGAAAAAGGCAGACTGACAGAAGCATTTTATCAGCAAAATATAAAAGACAGTTTAAAGCATACGGGGCTCGGTATGTATATCAGTCGACTGTATTGTGAAAAACATGGAGGAAGGCTTCTTCTGGAAAATAAAAAAGAAGGAGGAGCCTATGTGCAGGCAATTTTCTGCCGGACGAAATAAAATCGTCCGGCATTGTCTTTTTATTGATAAATTCCTTCTATAATAATGGTATCAAAACAAAAGGGGGAATATATATGATTGCTGTAATGAAAAGAGAAATAAAAAACTATCTCAAGCGCCCATTATTCTGGATTGGATTTTTTATCGTACTTGCAGGTGTGTTTCATGATTTGAAACCTTATATGGAAATCCACTATATCCGTTCAGAGGAAAAAATAAACAGAGAACTTCCGGAGTATGCGGCAGAAGGGGAAATTACAGAAGGGTACGTTCCTTTTCCGGAAAATGCAGAAAAAGAGCGAAGAAAAATCTGGGAAGAGGGAATCCGGGAAAATCTGATTGCTGAGTTTGGAATGAGTGAAGCAGAAAGTGATGCTGTTTTAAAAGAAATGGAAGATATGGAAATAGAGAAGGCCTGTTTGTATCTGGAAGAAACATATCAGTATTATAATGCTTATTATTCCTTCGAAGATACAAAGTTTCATCTTGGGACAAAAGAGGAAATCAACAGGTATCTGGACGAACAGTTAAAGAATAGAAGATTTTCTTCTTATTTCTCATTGAAATTTGCTGATTTTGTGGGACTTTACATGGGATTTTTCGCAGCTGTTATGCTTGCACTTCTGTTCTGGCAGGATACAAGAAAAACCACGTATGAGCTTCTTCACACAAAACCGCTTTCCCCATGGCAGTATGTTCTTGGAAAGGCAGCAGGAGGATTTCTTGTGTGCTGTATTGTTCTCTTAATCCTGAATCTTGTATTTTGGGGGAGTTTATACGCAGATAAAAGGAACAGCGGATTTGAAATTCGACTGATGGATTTTCTCCGGGCAACAGGGCGTTACATTCTTCCGAACATGGTTATGGTAGTAAGTGTATACACTTTGATTGCACTTCTCTTCAAAAATCCTCTTCCGGGAGCGCCTCTTCTTATTTTATATATGATTTATTCAAATATGGGAAGTTATAACGAGGCTGGCGAGTTTGGGTATTATGGAAGACCGCTTGCAATCATGGTGCGTTTTCCCGGAGATTTTTTTAATGTAAGGGAACCGGATATCACCGTGTTTAATCAGTGCTTTCTTATACTGGCATCTTTTGCTATTCTTCTGATTTCTATGTGGCTGTGGAAAAGGAGGCGGTTATAATGAGGTGGCAGAGTGTATTTTTTACAGAAGCGAAAATTTCCTTTCCTATATATAAGGTTATATATTCTGTATTTTTTACCGTTATTTTAAGTATCATTCGGGGCGTTTCATTTACAAATGAAATAGGAGGAACTCTGGAGCCACAAATGGGAATTCTTGCCGCTGTCTTTTGTTCTGATATTTACGTGCAGGAGGTTACTTCGGGAAGATGGGAAATTAATAGATTATATCCGATGAAAAACAGAATGGGATTTATATGGAGAAGAATGGCAATACAGGAAACTTACCTTTTTCTTCTGGGGATTGCCGGGTATGGCTTGATCTATTTTGTGCAGAACCCAATTCCTTACTGGCAGGGAGAGGGGGGAAAAGAAATCCTTCTTTTTCTTATATATCTTCCGGCTATGGCAGGAACAATTCTTTTTTGGGGAATGCTGTCAAATGTGGCTGCCTGTATTTTTCGAAACATGTGGGCAGGAGCCGGTATTTCCCTTGTTTTATGGATTGCTGTAAATTCTACATATGGAGACAGGATAATGGGAATCTGGAATCCTTTTTCCTATACATTTCGAGATATAGAGAACATAGAAGACTTGAGCTGGATATGGGGAAAGATTTTGTGGCTTTTTGGTACAATGCTTTTGGGTGTGGTACTGAAGCGTCTGATTAAGAAAAGAGGTTGAGCATATGAGTATTAAAATAAAAAATTTGACGGTAACCTTTAAAAACGGAGTGACGGCAATTCGTCATGCGGATTTGGAAATCCCGAAGGGAGTCTATGGTCTTCTCGGAGAAAATGGAGCGGGAAAAACAACACTGATGCGTGTTCTTACAACTGTACTGAAACCAACAGAGGGAAGTGTTTCTTTTGATGGAATGCTTTACAGTGAAGGTAATTATGAAAAAATTCAGAGGAAAATAGGGTATCTCCCACAGGAAATTGAATTATATCCTGGACTTACCGTTCAGGAATGCCTGGAATATATGGGGAATCTTGCAGGAGTGCCGGGAAAACAGTGCCGGGAAAGAATTTCTTATTACCTTGAAAAAACAGGATTGACGGAACACAGGAAAAAGAAAATGCGCCAGCTTTCCGGAGGTATGAAACGGCGTGTGGGACTTGTGCAGGCGCTTCTTCATGAACCGGAGTTTTTAATTGTAGATGAGCCGACTACAGGGCTTGATCCGGAGGAGCGTATCCGTATTCGAAATTTACTGGTGGATTTTTCGGAAAACAGAACCGTGCTTTTTTCTACGCACGTGGTGGAGGATCTGGCGGCAACCTGCAGCAGACTGGCCGTAATGAAAAAAGGAGAATTTCTTTATTCCGGAAGTATGAGACAACTGGTGGAAGAAGCGAGCGGTCATGTGTGGAGCTGTGAAGTAGAAGATGAAAAAGAAATCGGGGAGCTGGAGAGAAAATATCATATTTCCTCCAGACAGTATACAGAGCGGGGAATACGGATAAGAGTCATAAGCGAAAGAAGACCGGGAGAAATGGCAAGAGAGGAAGAGGCAACTCTGGAGGATGGATATTTGTATCTGATGGAGAAAGAAGCAGACAAAACAAAAAAGACTTTCCAATAATGGAAAGTCTTTTTAAGAGCGATAGACGGGGCTCGAACCCGCGGTCTCGACCTTGGCAAGGTCGCGCGTTACCAACTACGCCACTATCGCAAATTCTGTTGTTTTGTGTCTTAAGGACAAGTGATATTCTACTACATAAATCTGGAAAAGTCAAATGTTTTTTTGAAAAAATCAAAAAACATTTGACTTTTATATAATAGAGAAAAATTTTCAGGACTTTTCCGGATGATAATAGCGCAGCACATGCTCCGGGTATCGCTGATCCCCATAATCCCACGGCCCGGCAGGATCGTGAAGAGGGTCTTCAGCATGCCGCTTCGTGTTGCCGCTTGCAATTCGCGCAAATTCTTTTGCGGATTCAAAGCTCCAGGAAGTAATGTTATGATCCTCAAGATAAGAAAAATAGGAATCTGCTCCGAAATTATATCCCTGAAGTGCAAGGCGGATACGCTTAAAATCGGTAGGGCTTTGAACTTCGGCTTTATCCATAGCGTATTTTAATTCCTGTATGCCGCACTGAATCGAGTAGGAAACATCTGTGATTCCACCGGGAACCTGAGGGTATAAGGTGTTGAATGCGCCTTCTGAGGACTGCATTACATCGCTTCCCTGTCCGGAGCTTTCCTGCATCATAAGGGCAAGGATCAGATCAACATATTCCGTCATGCCGTAATCAGAAGCTGCTTCCTCCACCTGGCTTCTGTAGGCTTCACAGGCAGAATTCACAGATTGTAAGCCAACGTCTCCAGGATTGCAAAAGAATAGCTTCCATATAAGAAACAATAGGATAAGTGCGGCTGCACCAAGAAACATTTTCTGGCGGATCACCTGTTGCTCTCGTTCCTTCTGTCTCTGTTTGTTTCTTCGCTCTTTATTGGAAATATCTTTTGTATTCATGTGTTTATTGTAACGTGAAATCTGGTATTTGTGAAGCATTTTATAGTTCATAATTCTTAAAAAAATCTAAATCCACAGGGGAAAATTGAAAAAAAAACAGGGGTGTGCTATGATACAGTCACAGGCAGAGAGTGACAGGAGGAGCTTTTTGGATGAAAAAATTAATGACAGTAATGTGTATTTGTGCTTCGTTTTTTGTTACGGTTCCGGTATTTGCCGGAGTGCCGGGGTATCAGGAGGCAGAAGCTTCCTATAAAAAGGAGAAGAAACCGGAGAAAGGTTTTTCTGTAGAGGACGGAGAAGGAAATAAAGTACAGGTACTTGCAAAGGAAGATAAAGCTTATGTTACCGTAAAAGAAGCGATTGTGAGAAGCATGCCGGGAGAAAAGGGGAAGGCGCTTGGAACGGTTCTTCTGGGAACGGAAATTTCCAGAATGGCAGTATGTGACAATGGCTGGAGCAAGGCATACTGTGAAGAAGAAAAAGGCAGCAGGATTTTGGGATATATTCCGAATACGGCGCTGAGTAAAGAAACGAGCGTAGTAGAGGTGGATGAAGAGGTAACGGCGGCAAAGGACTGTGACATTTTAGATTTTCCGGGAAAAAAAGACGGACAGGTAGTAGGAGAACTTTTGGAAATGGATGAAGTTCGGAGGACAGCCAAGATAGATGAGATATGGAGCAGAATCGTGTATCTTGATGAGAAAGGTAACGAAAAAAACGGTTATATTCCCACGAATGCTTTGGATGGGCAGGGGGATAAGGAAGCTTCCGATAAGATTGTAAATGCGGTGGAAGATGATAAAAAGCAGCAGGAAAAAAGGCGTCAAGAAGGAGACACGAAGGAGGGACAGATGGAAGCGGAAAGTAAAGCAGCGGTACAGGTTGCAGATGCTTCGGCAGGCGTGATTTCTAAAAGTGAAGGAAGCGGTATTTTTGCGGAAGCGGTAGACGGCGTTGCTTCGGCAGGAGGAGTGGAAGGCGTGATAGACGGCGTACAGATAGGAACTCCGGTGGCTGCTTCCTCAGATGCATCATTAAAGCCTCTCGGAACATTCCGTATTACCCACTATTGTCCATGCAGCATTTGCTGTGGTCCCTGGGCGAACGGTATTACTTCGACAGGAGTGACGGCAACGACAAATCATACGATTGCAGTAGACCCGACACAGATTCCTTATGGTTCCCAGGTTGTGATTAATGGTCAGGTTTATGTGGCAGAGGACTGCGGCGGCGCAATTAAGAAAAATTGTATTGATATTTATGTTGCAAGTCACGAAGAGGGAGAGCGCAAGGGTGTGTATTATACAGACGTGTACCTGATACAGTAAAGATAAAGTTAAGGAATTCTGAATATTAAAAAGACAGAGGAGAACGTATAAAACGTGGATTTCCCTCTGTCTTTTGTATTTTATGCGTTTTCCAGCGCTTTTTTCAAATCCTCAATAATGTCGTCTACGTTCTCGATTCCGATAGAAAGGCGGATCATTCCGGGAGAAACGCCTGCTTCTGCAAGCTGGGCATCGTTCATCTGGCGGTGTGTATGGCTTGCAGGATGGAGAACCATAGTCTTTGAGGCAGCAACATGTGTTGCGATATTTGCAAGCTCCAGGCTGTCCATAAAGCGGACGGCAGCATCTCTTCCTCCTTTTAATTCAAAGGAGATTACGCCGCAGGTTCCCTTTGGCATATATTTTTTTGCGAGCTCATGATATTTATCACCGGGAAGTCCTGCATAATTTACAGAGCTTACTTTTTCATGAGCATTTAAAAATTCTGCGACCTTCTGGGCGTTGAAGCAGTGGCGCTCCACACGGAGAGGAAGCGTTTCCAGACCGAGATTTAAAAGGAAACAGTTCATAGGAGAAGGAATCGAGCCAAGGTCGCGCATAAGCTGAGAAGTTGCCTTTGTGATATAGGCTTTTTTTCCAAACTGTTTTGTGTATACAACGCCGTGATAAGATTCATCCGGTTCTGTAAGACCGTGGTATTTATGACCATGAGCATCCCAGTCAAAGTTTCCGCTGTCTACAATAGCTCCGCCTACCTGAACGGCATGTCCGTCCATATATTTGGTAGTGGAATGGGTTACAATGTCAGCACCCCATTCGAATGGACGGCAGTTTACCGGGGTTGCAAAGGTATTGTCCACAATAAGAGGAACACCGTGGCTGTGGGCTGCGTGTGCAAATTTTTCAATATCAAGAACTACGAGAGCCGGGTTTGCAATCGTTTCTGCAAAAAGAACTTTTGTGTTTGGACGAAAAGCTTTTGCGATTTCTTCTTCACTTGCATCTGTATCTACAAACGTACAGTCAATGCCCAGTTTTTTGAAGGTAACTGCAAGAAGGTTAAAGGTTCCGCCGTAAATAGTGGAGGCAGCAACTACATGATCGCCTGCTTCGCAGATATTAAAGACAGCATAGAAGTTTGCTGCCTGTCCGGAAGAAGTAAGAAGAGCGGCCACTCCGCCTTCCAGAGCTGCGATTTTTGCAGCAACTGCGTCATTTGTAGGGTTTTGAAGGCGTGTATAGAAATATCCTTCTGCTTTTAAATCAAAAAGCTGTCCCATTTCGTCGGTTGTGTCGTATTTGAAAGTTGTGCTCTGGCAGATGGGAACTGCACAGGGCTCGCCCTTTGCAGGGGTATAACCGGCATGAAGACATTTTGTTTCCATTTTAAAATCTTTCATTTTGGTACGTCCTTTCCTTGGAGTATAAAAAAATCCCACAACATGGTGTTGTGGGAGATAGCCGTCTGGCAGTGCCCAGAGCCGGAATCGAACCAGCGACACGAGGATTTTCAGTCCTCTGCTCTACCAACTGAGCTATCTGGGCATATATGGCAAATTGCCACATGAGTTATACTATCATATTTTTAATGCGTTTGCAAGAAATATTTGAAAAAATTGCAGTATTAAAGTGATAAAACAGCGAAAGTGTGTTATGTACGGACATTTGTCTTTTTCTCGTTGACATAAATGAGCAAATCAGATATAATCAACGTAATAAAATCAGGAGGGAAGATGCTATGTACGGATTTGAGGAAATCGAAAAGGTGGATAAAGAAATTGCAGAATGCATTCAGGCGGAGGTAAAAAGACAAAATTCTCATATTGAGCTGATTGCATCTGAGAACTGGGTAAGTAAGGCGGTTATGGCTTCTATGGGTAGTCCGCTTACAAATAAATATGCGGAGGGTTATCCGGGAAAGCGTTTTTATGGAGGATGCGTCTGTGTGGATGAAGTGGAACGTCTTGCTATTGAACGGGCGAAAAAGCTGTTTGGCTGTGAGTATGCTAATGTGCAGCCACATTCCGGAGCGCAGGCAAATATGGCAGTTTTTTATGCCATGCTGAATCCGGGGGATACGGTGCTTGGCATGGACTTAAATCACGGAGGCCATCTTACTCACGGAAGCGCGGCGAATATGTCGGGAAATTATTTTCACGCAGTATCTTACGGAGTAAATGATGAGGGTGTGATTGATTATGAAGAAGTAAGGCGTATCGCAAAAGAGTGTAAGCCGAAACTTATTGTGGCTGGTGCAAGCGCATATGCACGAATCATAGATTTTAAAAAATTTCGGGAAATTGCAGATGAGGTGGGGGCATATCTGATGGTAGATATGGCGCATATTGCAGGACTTGTGGCAACAGGACAGCATCCAAGTCCGATTCCTTATGCAGATGTGACGACTACGACTACACATAAGACTTTGAGAGGTCCAAGAGGAGGACTTATTTTAAGCAGTGAAGAAAACGCAAAGAAATTTAATTTTAACAAGGCTGTATTTCCAGGAACACAGGGTGGTCCTCTGATGCACGTAATTGCTGCAAAGGCAGTGTGCTTTAAAGAAGCGCTGGAGCCGGAGTTTCAGGAGTATGGAAAGCGAGTAGTGGAAAATGCGAAAGCTCTCTGTGAGGGACTAAAAAAACGCGGTGTAGATATTGTATCAGGGGGAACAGACAATCATCTTATGCTGGTGGATCTTCGAAGCCTTGGCGTTACCGGAAAAGAGATGGAAAATCTTCTTGATGAGGTAAATATTACCTGTAATAAAAACGCCATTCCAAACGACCCGCAGTCACCTTTTGTTACAAGCGGGGTGCGTCTTGGAACAGCAGCTGTCACATCAAGAGGAATGAATACAGAAGATATGGATAAAATTGCAGAAGCCATCTCTGTTATGTTAAAAGAGAAAGATAAAGAAAGAGCCTCTGTCATTGTAAAAGAGCTGACAGAAAAATATCCTTTGAACGCATAAAAAAATTTTTTCCAATGAATGGATTTGCCGGTTTCAATCGTATTATAAGTGAAACAGGAAAAACGCTGGAGCGTTTTTGAAAATGCGCATAAAGCAGGATTATCTGTGGGAAAATACAGAGCGTTTCTGGAGTTAAAAGCAAAAAAACTGAGATAACACCGGAAGAAGTACAGGGGCTTACCATGAGGCAGAAAGAGGAAGGCCAGAACGGAGAAGGAAAAAGAGAAAGAAAAAGAGCAGGAAAAAAATAAGAAAAACGTGATTTAATCACAGAAATCTTTTTAGAAACCAGGTATATTATAGAAAAGCAAAGGAAAAATAAGAAAGCAGGTGGCAAAACTGGAAAATGTAATTATCATTGGTGCAGGACCGGCAGGCATTTCCGCAGCCCTTTACCTTGCCAGAGGAAATATGAATCCCCTTCTTATATATGACGGGACAGGAGCTTTGGAAAAGGCAGAAAAAATTGAAAATTATTACGGACTTTCCGCTCCGCTTTCTGGAAGCGAGCTTTTTGAGACAGGACTTTCCCAAGTAAAGGCTCTTGGTGTCCGGACGGTAGAAGCACAGGTTCTGGGGCTTGGAGGGTTTGATACCTTTGAAATAAAAACAACAGAAGGAACATTTGAAAGCCGAAGTGTGATTCTTGCAACAGGAGGCAAAAGAAAAGCGCCGCAGATTCCGGGATTAAAAGAATTTGAAGGAAGAGGCGTAAGCTACTGTGCTGTGTGCGATGCCTTTTTCTACAGAGGAAAAGATGTGGCAGTACTTGGAAACAGTGATTTTGCTCTTCATGAGGCGGAGGAACTTTCAAACACAGCGGGTTCTGTTACAATCTACACAGATGGACAGGAACCAAATTTTTCCAGAGAGCCGTCTATGGAAGTCAATACTATGAAAATTCAGGCGATTGAGGGAGACGGGAAGGTTTCCGGGCTTCGCCTTGGAGAAGAGTTAAAGGCGACAGATATAGAATCCGGAGCTTTTAAAGGAGCAGAAGGTGTATTTGTAGCACTTGGAACTGCTGGAAGCGGAGAACTTGCAAGGCAGATTGGAGCCGAACTTACAGAAAAGAGAAATATACAGGTAAATTCTTCTATGGAAACTACAGTTCCCGGACTGTTTGCAGCAGGCGACTGTACAGGCGGATTGCTTCAGATTGCAAAAGCCGTTTATGAGGGAGCGCAGGCTGGGATTTCAGCCGGAAAATATGTCCGCTCATTAAAATAAAATATAGAATAAGCAAAAGGAGATTATAATTATGGCAAAAGTATTTACAGCAGAAAATTTTGAACAGGAAGTATTAAAATCAGACAAACCGGTACTCGTAGATTTCTGGGCAACATGGTGCGGACCGTGCAGACGTCAGGCTCCGATCATTGAAGAGCTGGCAGAAGAAGGGTATGCGGTAGGAAAACTTGACGTAGACCAGGAGATGGAGCTGGCACAAAAATACCAGGTTATGAGCATTCCGACTCTGATTGTCTTTAAAAATGGAGAAGAGGCAGCCCGTGTGGTAGGACTGACTCCAAAGGAAAAATTAAAAGAGCTTCTCTAAGAAGCCAGAAAGCCGTCTGGCCGGATGCAATCAGGAATGATTGATCATCTGGTACAGGCGGCTTTTATTTTTGATGGAAATATTGCCTCGTGATACTTCTATAAAACCGTCAGAAGACATTTGTTTTAAAGCGCGGCTGACAGCTTCTCTTGCACTTCCTATGGAGCGCGCCAGACTTTCTTTTGTAATTGAAAGTGTATCAGAACCTGTCTCAGCAGATTCATCCAGAAGAAAGGCAGCAATTCTTTGAGGAAGAGAAAGGAAAAAGGTGCGCTCAATACCGGAAATTACATCAGAAAAATGTTCTGCTGTTAATTTATAAATAAAGCTTTCCAGATAAATATTGCTGTTCATCAGTTGTGAAAAAACAGGGGCAGGAAGAAGGAGAAGATCACAGTCTGTTTCCGCGTCAATCTGTACATCAAAGGTAATGGCAGAAAGCATACAGGAGGCAGAGAGTGTGCAAATATCTCCTTCCCGGAGTCGATAAAGAGTGGCTTCTTTTCCCTGAGAGGAGAGAAGATATACTCGCATAATTCCCTTTAAGAGGAAGAGAGTACCGAGACATTGACGTTCTCCGGATTGAATGGCAGTTCCCTCGTTATAATGAAGTGTGCGGATATTAGAGAGAAGCAGCTCTTTTTCTGCATCAGACATATGTTTCCAGAAAGAAAAATTTTGAAAATAATCGAGAAATTTGTTTTTATCCATAAAGTTACTCCCTTCTTAAACAGAGCTTTTTGTTTTTTCTACAAGCTGTCCTCTGCTGATATGAATGGTTTTATCAGGGGCTGTGTGGTTTTTCAAATTTATAAACCAGATGGGAAGACCTGCTGAAAAAAGAAAGCTTTTTCCCTGTTGTATTTGAAAATGAATATGAGGCTCGCTTGTATTTCCGCTGTTTCCACAGCGTGCTATCAACTGACTGCGGGAAATCTTATCGCCGGGTTTCACGCAAAAACTGTCTTTTTTGATGTGGGCGATTGTACTGTATTCATGTGAGGAATGCTGAATTACAATATAGTTACCACGCACATCGGAGGAACTGCACAATACTTCCTGATTTTCTGAGATAGGCGTGTCCTCAAATTGATTTTTCAGTTCAACAACGACTCCATCGGCAGGAGATAAAATGGGTTTGCCATAACAGAGATAATCAGTAACATCTTTACCGCTTCCCTGAAAAGACTGTCCATTTTCCTCTATGAAAAAATCATAGGCATATCGTTGCGGACAAATGTTCCATGAGTGTGATGTTTCTTTTACAGTTACGCCGTTTGCCACTGTCCAGGCGCCTTCAAAAGGAAGGGAATACAGAACCTGAGGCTTGTAGTTGCTGATATTTGGCAGACGAAACCGGTTGCGGAGATAAATATATGGAATGCCAAGGATCATTCCAAGGTTTTGAAATAAAAATTTTAAGTTTTTTACATTTTCATCATCAGCTTTCCTGTCGGTTTTGAGGATAAGGATACAGGACAGAATGAAATTTACAATCACAAGGAGAAAAAACAGATAAAATAATTTCAATCCCGGAATGTGAAAAAAAGTCCCGATAAGTCCAATTAATCCCAGCCAGTACAGTTTTTTTGAAATTTTCAGGAAGGCGATCATAAGAGAATCCTCCTTTTGGCTTTAAAATAAGATTTACTGCGTCTGCTTTTTTGCCACAAGCAGATAACGGTGAATAGTCCCTTTTATGCAGCCGCCATCTGTAACGATTTTCAGCATTTTGAGAAGGGCATCAAAGCACTTTTCCACAGAAAATCCGGGAAACTCCCATTCAATAATATGAGCAAACCAGACGAAAGCGCCCACATCATAAAAAATAATGGGACGGTAGGCTTCTTCTGCCTGAATAATATGAAATCCAGCGTCTTCGAATATTTTGCGCTGCTCTGCTAAATTCAAATGTGGAAATAGTTTTTCAGTGTTGGGAAGCACCATTTCAACTAAATCTCTGTCGTTCTCTCCTCCAACCTGTTCCGTAATAAACAGTCCGTCCTTTTTCAGAAGACGATATAATTCTTTGGCGTGAAAGTCCCCATGTCTGTTTATAATTATATCAAAGCTTTCTGGTTCAAATGGAATTGTGGAAGGGGTATTGCAGGATTTAAAATCAATTCCCAATGGCAGCAGTGTTTTTTTACATAATTCCACATTGGGAGGATAGCCTTCTGTTGCCGCTGTTTTTTCAAAAGGATGATTTAGAGTCAAAAGAAATTCTCCGCCACCTGTATCGTAATCTAAAACTTTCATATTTTTACGCAGATATTGACGGATGATTTTTTCGTAATCCCACGGCAAATCGTCTTCTTCTCTGTATCGATTATGAATATGGGAAAAATCCCAGCCGTGAATATGTGCAGTTTCTTCTTCTTTTTTCCAGAGCTTTTTAAATTCATCCGGCGTCATTTCTTTCTCCATAACAAAATTTGTAAGAAGAATTTCCTGACGTTTTACCTGCTGTTCTTTTACAATTTTGTATCCCCTTTTTTCGAAAAAAGGGCGCGCAGTAATGGAAGCGTGTGTGGTAATATTTCCATGTGCAGTCTGCTCCAGTGCATCGCAGATGGCTGTGGCAACACCCTGTTTCTGGTAATCAGAGTGGACATACAGGCGGTCAAGATAACCGGTTTTATCTATGTCGCCAAAACCTATGATGCGCTTGCCTTCAACAGCAACAACGCTGTAATGGTCCAGAAAAGACTGGTTCCATTTTTTTAAATCCACCTGACCGGTTGCCCATACATTTAATTGTTCTTTTGTATAATCTTTTGCATTTATCGTATGAACCGTATTATAAAACAGTTCCGCTATTTCCTTACAGTCAGATGGATGATAATTTCTGATCAGCATATATAAGCTCCTTTCTGCATTAATTTCTACAAATGGTATTGGACGCAATCTCTATAGCCGTAACATCGATAATGATAATTATAATCATAACAACAGTGAAATTGGAGGACAATACTTTTTCAACCAATTTTGCAATCAGGATTAGATGTGTAATTATCGTCATTCCGATTCCCATTACCCGGCACAGCTTTTTTTCATTGTATTTTACTTTTTCTTCTTGCGATGCTGTATTATATCCTGCAATCATCTAGATTCCGTGACCGGAAAGTAAGGTTATGGACATGGCTGCAAGAATAAAAAATATAACCCAGAATATCCAGTCAGGTTCGTGGGATACGTCAGAAAGTTTCATTACAGCACCTACCATAATGGGAATGACATTCCCGGGAAAATGAAGACTTTTCGTTTCTAATAGTATAACATTTGTGGTATGTTCTGTCACTGAAAATTCATTTGGAAGAGAAGGCGGACAGTTGATTCGGGGAAAAAGTGACTGTAAGACAAGATGCAGGTGTGGTATAATTGGGAAAAAGTAATGCAGGGTCAGAGTTATATAGCTGCATCTGATGAAAATAAAGTTTTACTTGAATTGTGTTTTTTAGGCGGAAAAAGGCGATTTATAAACAATTTGGAAGAAGAATTGTGTTTTTTAAGCGTGAAAAGGCGATTTATAAACAATTTGGAAGAAGAATTGTGTTTTTTAAGCGTGAAAAGGCGATTTATAAACAATTTTAAAGAAAGATTGTGTTTTTTAGGCAGGAAAAGATGATTTATAAACAATGAAACATAAATTGAGTGAGGGCAGGATGAGGACAGTTACGATATGTGGAAGTATGAAATTTGAAACAGAAATGCAAAGGATAGCGTTTCTTTTAGAAACAAAGTATGATATGAATGTGCTACAATGTGTGTATAATGTAGATGATTTGGACATTGCACCTATGGAACAGGTAGCTCTTGAAAATGCGCATTATAGAAAAATAGAAATCTCTGATGCAATTTACGTTGTGGATATTCAAGGATATATTGGAAAGCAAGTTTCCAAGGAAATTGCGTTTGCAAAAAGTAAAGGGAAAGAAGTTATTTTTCATTCGGCTTATAAGCTGCAATGATACATTGTTTGCGATTAAGAAATATTTTATAATGAAGTGTTCGAGGATGGGATAGTGCTTATGATACTGAAACCAATACAAAAAATAGATAAACAAAACCGTATAGTTACCCTGCGAAGCGCAGATGTTTCAGATGGAGAAACGCTGCTTCGGTATTTAAAAATAACATCAGGTGAGACACCATTTCTTATTCGCGAGCCAGATGAAATTAATCTTACTTTAGAGCAGGAAGAGGCATTTATCAGAAACAAAATGGAAGAACCGGGAGAACTTCTTTTGATTGGAGAAATAGATGGAAAGCAGGTAGGGAATTGTTCTGTTATGGGCATTGGGAATTTTCGCAGATATGCTCACAGATGTGAAATTGCAATTGCCCTGTATCAGGAATACTGCGGTGCAGGAATTGGAAAAATGATGATGGAGACAGCCCTCCAGGCAGCAAAAGAAATGGGATATGAGCAGGCAGAACTGGAGGTTATATCAGATAATGTGAATGCTATTGCTTTGTATGAGAAGATGGGATTTAAGAAATATGGAACGTTTCCCAATAGTGTAAAATATTCTGACGGAAGATATAGAGATGCAGACTGGATGATGAAAATTTTGTAGGAGGGATAGGGAAGAAACAGCATTGACCTTTTTACCGGGAAAGCATATAATCAAAGCAACACAACAGAAAACAGGAGTTTCTTTATGAAAATTTTACTTGCAGCGTGTAATGCGAAATACATTCACTCAAATCTTGCTGTGTACAATCTTCGGGCGTACGCAGAGGATTATAGAAAAAATATTGTTCTGAAAGAATATACCATAAACCAGCAAAAAGACGAAATTCTTCGTGATATTTATCTGGAAAAGCCAGATGTTATATGCTTTTCCTGCTATATCTGGAATATTTCTTTCGTGAAAGAGATAGCAGAAGATTTGAAAAAAATCCTGCCGGATTCTGTGTTCTGGGCAGGAGGACCGGAAGTTTCCTTTGATGCGGAAGATTTTTTGAAAAAGAATCCGGGATTTTTCGGAGTCATGGTAGGGGAAGGGGAGGAAACCTTTCGAGAGCTGTGCAGATTTTATGTAGATAAAAAGGGAAGTTTGGAAGAAATTCCGGGAATTGCTTTTGGGTTCGGGGAAAAAATCCGACATAATGGCTGGCGGGAGATTATGGATTTAAGTAATGTACCGTTTGCTTACGAAGATATGGAGGATTTTCGAAATAAAATCGTGTATTATGAAAGCAGCAGAGGATGTCCTTTTTCCTGCAGCTACTGTCTCTCTTCTGTGGATAAGAAGCTTCGTTTTCGGAATCTCGACCTTGTAAAAAAAGAGCTTCAGTTTTTTATTGACAGAAAAGTACCCCAGGTAAAATTTGTGGACAGAACTTTTAACTGTAAGCACAGCCATGCAATGGAAATCTGGAAATATATTCTGGAGCATGATAACGGCATTACAAATTTTCATTTTGAGATTTCAGCGGATCTTTTAAAAGAAGAGGAACTGTCTCTTATGGAAAAAATGCGTCCCGGACTGATTCAGTTGGAAATCGGAGTGCAGTCTACAAATCCGGAGACGATAAAAGCAATCAGAAGGACGATGGATTTCAAAAAGCTTTCTGAAATTGTGGACAGGATACATTGCTTTGAAAATATCCATCAGCATCTTGACCTGATTGCAGGGCTGCCTTATGAGAATTACGAGAGTTTTCAAAATTCTTTCAATCAGGTATATGCCCTGAAACCGGAGCAGCTTCAGCTTGGTTTTCTGAAAGTACTAAAAGGCTCTCTTATGAAGGAGATGGCAGAGGAGTACGGGATTATCCATAAAGAGAAAGAGCCGTATGAGGTTCTTTCAACAAAATGGCTTTCTTATGGTGAGATTTTAAAACTGAAAACAGTGGAAAGTATGGTGGAAGTGTATTATAATAGTGGACAGTTCCAAAATATACTGAATTATATGGAAAGCTTTTTTGAAGATGCTTTTTCTCTGTATGAGGAGCTTGGAAAATTTTATGAAGAAAAAGGGTATCACAGCATTTCTCATTCCAGAATGAGGAGATACGAAATTCTTCTGGAATTTTTGGAACAGCGTCAGGAGATTTCACGGGAAAAAGCTGTGGATGCGATGCTTCTTGATTTATATCTCCGGGAAAATTTAAAGAGCCGTCCTTCTTTTGCCCCGTCCCAGAAGCCGTATGAAAAGATGGTATGGGAGTACAGAAGGGAGAAAAAAATTCCAAAGACGGCGCATATTGAGGTGTTCCAGAATGGAGATATTGTGCTGTTTGATTATGAAACGAGAAATCCATTAACAAATAATGCAGAAACAAAGACAATAAATGAAGAGGTGAAAGAATATGGGTATGTTTGATCCGAAGAAAAGAAAAATGCTTACAGCGGTGATCGCAATTATTCTTGTAGTTGTGATGGTTGTTCCAACTGTACTTTCTCTGATTCTGTAAGGCGGAAAGCTATGAGACTCGGAAAAGCGGCAATGGAAGCTCTTCAGGCAGAAATAACAGGAAGACTTTTTCCCGGCGATGAAATTGTGGCAGTGGGACCTGCAGGCCTGAAGGGCACTTCTGTGATTGCGAAAGAAAAAGAAGTGGAACTTGCAAAATATTTTTCAAAAGGTTTTTTGAAAGATAGTCAAAATCTTTATGAAACTTATCGGGCAGATACAGAAAAAGAGGGGCTCTCGCCCTGGAATATGGGAATGGAGCTGGGAGCCCACTGCTTGTATGAAATAGGAGAAGGCGGTTTTTTAGCGGCACTCTGGAAAATGACGGAGGCTTCTGAGGTGGGACTTTCTGTGGATTTACGAAAAATTCCCATACGACAGGAGACAATAGAGATTTCCGAAATTTTTTCTGTAAATCCTTATCGTTTATATGGAAAAGGATCAATTTTAATAGGCACTCCATCAGGGGAGGAGCTTGTCTTTAAGCTGGAGAAACTGGGCTTTATGGCAGCTGTTATCGGGCAGACAGAAAAGGGAATTGCAAGAAAATTGTACAGCGGAGAAAATTTCCGTTATCTGGAGCGCCCGTCGAAGGACGAATTAAAAGGAGTAGTAACCACATGGCAAGATTAAATATTGTGCTGCATGAGCCGGAAATTCCGGCAAATACAGGAAATATTGGAAGAACCTGTGTAGCCACAGGTACAAGACTTCATCTTATAGAGCCCCTTGGCTTTAGTTTGAGTGAAAAAGCGATTAAGCGGGCAGGGATGGACTACTGGAAGGATTTAGATGTAACTACATATGTAGATTATGAGGATTTTCTGGCGAGAAATCCGGGAGCGAAGATTTATTATGCAACAACAAAGGCTCCGAATGTATATACAGAAGTTTCTTATGAAGAGGACTGCTATATTATGTTTGGAAAAGAGAGCGCCGGAATCCCGGAGGATATTCTCGTAAACAATCAGGAAACCTGTGTGCGGATTCCAATGATAGGAGACATACGTTCTCTTAATTTAAGCAATTCGGTGGCGATTGTGCTTTATGAGGCGCTGCGTCAGAATCATTTTGATCATATGAATCTGGAGGGACACCTTCGAAATTTTGACTGGAAGTAGGAAACTGCTTCCATTTTTTCTTAGATTTATAAGATGGAGGAGAAGTGAAAAATGAATGAAATTATAAAAAGCTTATATAACAGAAAATCTACGCGTGTCTATGAGGAAAAACAAATTCCGAAGGAAGTTAAGGATATGATTTTAGAAGCAGCAGTACAGGCCCCAAGTGCAGGCTGCCAGCAGCTTTATACGATTCTTGACATTACTGACCAAAATCTGAAAGAAGCGCTGTCAGAAACATGTGACCATCAGCCTTTTATTGCAAAAGCGCCTCTGGTTCTTGTATTTTGTGCAGATTGTAAAAAGTGGTATGACGCGTATCTGGAAGCTAACTGCAATCCACGGAAGCCAGGATTGGGAGATTTGATGCTGGCAGTAACAGATACAGTAATTGCAGCGCAGAATGCAGTTGTGGCTGCAGAAAGTTTTGGGGTAGGTTCCTGTTATATAGGGGATATTATGGAAAACTGTGAGGAGCATAGGAGACTTTTAAATCTTCCGGAGTATGTGTTTCCTGCTGCTATGCTGGTGTTCGGGTATCCTACAGAACAGCAGAAGAACCGTAAAAAGCCGGAGCGCTGTAAAATGAATTATATTGTACATGAAAATACATATAAAAGTATGGGCGGAGAAGAGCTGCAGGAAATGCTGACTCCTCGCTGCAGCAGACCGTCCTTTGAAGAGTGGCTCCGCGCCTTTTGTGAGAGGAAATATAATTCTGATTTTTCAAAGGAAATGACTCGTTCTGTGGGAGAATATCTGAAGCAGTTTGAAGAAAATCACTGAGAAAGAGAAAAATATGAGCATTAGAGAAACCGTGAAAATATATATACAGACAATGCAGGTTCTTGACGAGACAACAGAAGATTATCTGTATATTTACGATATGATAAATAAGCGGGCATATTTTACAGGTAAAATATGCAGGAAATACGGACTGCCGAACAAGGGAATAGAAGGTTTTCCACTGCATGTATGGGAAAATATTGTGTATGATAAGGATTTGGGACTGCTTCGAAAAAGTCTTCAGGAAATCGAGGAAGGTATAAGTGAAAATCATAATCTGGAATACCGGCTTGTGGACAGAGAAGGAAATAAGGTGTGGATCCGATGCAGAGGAACGGTACAGAAAAACAGGGAGGGAATTGCGCAGATTTTGATAGGAAGCATTTCTGAACTGGCTATGCGGCGTAAGGTGGATAAACTGACAGGACTTTGGAATTGCGATAAGTTTACAGAGGATATGGGAAAATATCTGAAGGAAAGCGACGGGTATCTGATGATTCTGGGACTTGACAATCTGAAGCGTATGAATATAAAAAACGGCAGAACCTTTGGCAATTATATTTTGAAAATTGCTGGAAATGTTCTGGAAGAACAGGCAGAATCCGGGTGGAAACTATATCGCCTTTCCGGGGATTGTTTTGCAGTAGTTTTTCCGGAATGTGAGGAAAAAAGGCTTGTGGAATTTTATGAAACGGTCAGAAAGTGTCTGAGCGGAAAGTGCACAGTTTCAGCAGGTGCAGCATTTTACGGGAAAAAGGCAGATATGGACGGCGGAACGATTTATCTCTATGCAGAGGATGCACTCGACAGAGCAAAAAGAGAGGGGAAAAATAAACTTGTGTTTTTCTCCTCGGAAGATTATCAGAAAAATCTGGATAAAATCCAGTTTATTGATGAAATAAAGGAAGCGGTTCAAAAAGACTGCACAGATTTTTACCTGTGCTATCAGCCTTTGATCAATGGAGAGGATTTTCGTCTGTGCGGAGCAGAAGCGCTTCTTCGATACCGCTCTCCCAGATGGGGGGAAATAGGACCTGGACAGTTTATTCCGCTTCTGGAACAAAGCGGATTGATATGTGAAGCTGGAAAGTGGGTTTTAAAAACAGCGGCAGAGCAGTGTGTAAAATGGCGGGAAAAAATTCCTGATTTTGGTATCAGCGTGAATATTTCTTATATACAGCTTCAGGAAACAGAGATTACAGGTACAGTCCTGACTATTTTAAAAGAAGCTGGACTTCCGGGTGAGGCTCTTACTCTGGAAGTGACGGAAAGTATTCAGCTTCAGGATTATGATTATTTTAATAAAATATTTTATGAGTGGAAAAGATATGGAATCCGAATCGCAATAGATGATTTTGGAACAGGATATTCCAGTCTGGGTTATTTAAACAGCATTGACATTGATGAAATCAAGGTAGACCGCTGTTTTATAAAAGATCTGCAGGAAAATAAATATGATTATCGCATTTTAAGCAATATTATTAAAATTGCCCACAGTGCGCAGATTGCAGTGTGCTGTGAAGGCGTGGAAACGGAAAATGAACTTTTTACACTTCGGGAATTGAGACCGGATATACTGCAGGGATTTCTTTTTGGAAAACCGTGTAAAAGAGAAGTACTGGAACAGCTTTACATGGAAAAGAAATCGAAAGCATATCAAAGTCGTGTGGAGCGGGAAGAAGATTTAAGAATCCGGGAAAGAGAAAGAAAGAGAGAAAAAACGGCTGCGTTTCAGTGTGATCATTGCGAGGTTCTGGAAAATACGAATTTGGGACTGTGGGAAATACGGATTGATCCGGAAACAGGTTATTGTGAAATGTATGTAGACCAGGTTATGAGGAGAATCATGGGGCTGAGAGAAATGCTTCCGCCGAATGAATGTTATGAATACTGGCATGGAAGAATCAGCGAGGGATATTATAATTACGTAGACCTTGGTATGCAGAATGCAGTTAAAACAGGAAAAATCGTGCAGGTGGAATATACATGGAATCACCCGGAGAGGGGCGAAATCACTGCAAGATGTACTTCTGTCAGGATAAAAGATAAAAATGGCATGATTTGTCTGGAAGGATACCACAGAAATGTAAGTGGTGTGGTATGTCCTGATTTTCTTCCGGGAGGACTGCAGAATGAACGATTTGAATATAATGAGAAAAAGCATACCATTTATTTTCATACAAAACGAAAAATGCTGGCAGGAGATGAAATCAGAGAAAAGGGGTTTCCGAAATGCTGGATTGACAGAAAGATTGTACATCCTCATTTTGCAGAAATATTTCAGAGTATGTTTGAAAACAGGGAGGCCTCAGCGGATTTATCAGGCGTGGAAATATTGCTCCGTACAAAGAAAGAAAAGTATGACTGGTTTAAGATGAAGACAGGACGTTTGGGAAATAAGGGAAAAGATGCAAATACAGTGGCCGTTTTAATCGAGCCTGCAGAGCAGGAACGGACGATAGAATTGAAGTATATGCAGAAAAAATATTTTTATGAAGCTCTGATTTCAGAGACGGCTGCCTATGCAGAAATTGATGTGGAAGGCAGAAATATAGTGGAAGCCGGAGGATTATGGAAAGATTATAAAAAGATTCGTGCAAAAAACAGGAAGCAGATAGAGGAAATGATTGATGAGAGGATTCATGAAGTTACATTTTCCGAGGATGAAGCTGCATACAGAGAGTGTCTCAGTCTCTCTTACATGAAGGCGATGTACAGAGAAGGAGTTCACACCCGAAAGCTGTGTTTTCGCAGATATGTAAAAGGGCAGTTATGCTGGATGAAATTGGTGATTCATGTATTTCATGACCGTTACACGGAAAATTTGTATGCGCTTTTATATTTGAAGGATATTGATGCGCAGAAAAAGAGAGAGCTCGAGCAGGAATGCGCTGCCAAGAGAGATCCGCTCACGCTGCTGTATAACAGGAATATTTTTATGCACGAGGTGGAACGTTTTATTTTGGAGACAGGAGCAGAGGGAAAAGGGGCGCTTGTAATTCTTGATCTTGATAATTTTAAGCAGATAAATGACAGATATGGACATTTAAAAGGGGACGAAGTTTTGAAGCTTCTGGCAGAGAGTTTGAAAAATACCTTTTCAAATGGAGAATTCCTGGGGCGTCTCGGAGGTGATGAGTTTCTTGTTTTTGTACAGAGGGCATCGGAAAAGAAGGCTCTGGACGAAAAAATGAAGAGGCTATTTGAAGAGATGGAAAAAATCCAGGGGATTTCTCTTGCTTGCAGCGCCGGGATTGTGTTTGTAAAACATGAAAATTTCAGCTACAGAGAAGCAATAAAAAAAGCAGACCTGGCTTTATATAAAAGTAAAGAAAAGGGAAAAAACCGCTACAGTTATTACGAAGAATAAGAGATAAAGTGAGGACATTCTTTGAAATGTCCTTATTTTGTACTTGTAAATTGGGATATAGAATGATAATATGATATAAAATAAAAAATACTTGATTAAAAAATCAGAAAAATAGAAGGAGGAGCTTTATGGAACTTGAGAAATATCGTATCCATTCCAAAATGGCAAGAGGAATAGAAAAAGCAGAGCTTGTTTTTAAAAATGCCCGTGTGTTTCTGGCGCATACAGGTGAATTTATAGATGGGGATGTTGCTGTAGCGGACGGTATTGTAGTGGGAATCGGAACGTATCAGGGGGAAAAGGAAATTGAGATGAACGGAAAACTTCTTGTCCCTGGTTTTGTGGACAGTCATCTCCATCTGGAGTCAACTCTTGTAACACCGGGCGAACTGATTCGTCAGGCTGCTCAGTGCGGAACAACGACTTTTATTGTAGATCCGCATGAATCTGCAAATGTTTCGGGAACAGATGGAATTGATTATATTCTGGATCAGACAGAAGAAGTTCCGGCAAATGTATTTGTTATGATGCCCTCCTGTGTTCCGGCAACACATGTAGATGATAATGGGTGTACGTTGACCGCGGGGAAAATGAAAGGTTACCTTGAGAATCCCAGAATTTTGGGACTGGGAGAAGTGATGGACGCTGTTTCCGTAGTGGAGGGAAGTGTGTCTATGAATGAAAAGCTGAGTCTTTTCCAGAATCGTGTGCGGGACGGACATGCTCCGTTTCTTTCAAAAGGAGATTTGTCCGCGTATGCTCTTGCAGGAATTTCCACGGACCATGAATGTGTAACATATGAATACGCAATGGAAGAATGCAGAAACGGAATGCAGGTATTGATTCGCGAGGGAAGCGCCGCAAGAAACCTTGATGCCATTGTAAAAGGAATTGTGGAGCATCATACAGATACAGAAAGTTTTTGTTTCTGTACAGATGATAAGCATATAGAAGAAATCAGAAAAGACGGACATATTAATTATAATGTAAAAAGAGCGGTACGCCTTGGATTGTCTCTTTCTTCTGCGCTTAAAATGGCAACTATTCAGGCAGCAAGATGTTACGGACTGAAAAATATAGGAGCTATTGCTCCGGGTTATCAGGCAGATTTTGTTGTTCTGGATAATAAAGAAGACTTAAACGTAGTGGATGTTTATTATAAGGGAAAAAGAATTGTACCGGATGAAAAGTCGGAGATTAAGCCATGCCCGCCTGTCCTGAAAAATACGGTACATCTTGCAAAAATACAGGAAGAAGATTTTCACCTTTCTCACACAGGAGAAAAGGCACATGTGATTATCATGGAGGAAGGACAGATCACAACAAAGGATTCTTATGAAGAAGTTCCGTGGAAGGAAGAGAACGGGGTGAAGATTTTTGCTCCGGATTCAGAATATCAAAAGATTGCAGTACTGGAACGCCATAAAAATACAGGAAAAATAGGGTTAGGAATTATAAAAGGCTTCCATCTTTCTGGAGGAGCAATTGCTTCCAGCGTTTCTCACGATTCCCACAATATCATTGTTGTGGGTGATAATGACAGAGATATGCTTCTTGCAGTACAGGAATTGGTGCGGACTCAGGGAGGATACACTCTGGTTGAAAATGGAGAGGTTTACAGAACACTGCCCCTTCCTGTTATGGGGCTTATGAGTGATGCTGGTTATGAGAAGGTAAATGAATCTCTTGGAGATATGATTCCAAAAGCTCATGAAATGGGAATCCCCACAGGTTTCGATCCGTTTATTACCTTGTCCTTTATGGCTCTTCCTGTGATTCCGGAAATTCGTATAACGCCAAGAGGAATTTATCTGGTAAAAGAGGACCGTATGCTGCGGGGACCATTTGAAAATTAAATTATTTTGCTTTTTCCAGTGTAAATATAAATTCTGTTCCAACGCCCACGGTGCTGATAACATTAATGTTCTGCCCGTGGGCATTTATAATTTCTTTTACAATGGAGAGACCAAGACCAGTTCCAAGACGGTCTTTTCCTCTGGAAGAATCCAGCTTATAAAAGCGCTCCCAGATTTTGGAAAGCTTTTCTTTGGGAATTCCAACGCCGTGGTCTTTGACAGAGACAAAGACCTTTCCGTTTTTTTCCGTGGTTTCTAATATGATAGAAGAGTTGTTATTGCTGAATTTTAAGGCATTATCGAGCAGGTTATAAATAACCTGCTGAATCTGTTCCATATCTGCCAATACAAAAAGCTCTTTTCCTGTAAGATAAAGAACAAGCTGAATATTACGTTGCCCACAGCTTCCCTCAAAGGTTGCGGCCGTTGTGCGAAGCGTTTCATTGATGTCAAAGCGGTGCATGTGCATCAGCCGTTTTTTTATATCCAGGTCATTTAAGGCGAGAAGGCTTCGCGTGAGCTTTTCAAGCCGTTCGGATTCATAGGCAATAATTTTTAAATATTTCTCCTGGAGCTCAGAAGGAATGGTTCCGTCCAGCATTGCCTGCACATATCCCTTAATAGAAGTAAGAGGAGAGCGGAAATCATGAGAGACATTAGAAATAAAGCGTCTCTGATATTCTCCGTTCCGATTTAATTTATCTGCCATATAATTCAGAGAATTTGCCAGGTATCCCATTTCATCATCTGTTTTTATGGGAATCTTATACGAAAGATTTCCACTTCCAAATTCAGAAGCTCCATTTACAATCTGCTGAAGCGGTTTATGTATACGGGAGCGGTACAAAAGAATAAGAAACATGGCCGCACCATACAGAAGAAGGAACATAAAAACAAGAACCTCCTGGAAGGTGCTCCTGTCATTATAAATAAGCTGCATAGGATAATGAAGGAACACATATCCCTTTATTCCGGTATCGCGGATAATCGAAGCAACAACCGTAAGATACTTTACGGAAAAAAAATTGTGGAAGGTTCCGATTTCGTATGAGCCTTCCTTTGAGAGACGGGAAGCAGTATCCAAAACCTCGGACGGATTTGGAAGTTGTTTCCGGTTTTTCGTATCAAAAAGAATTTTTCCGTCAGAAGAGGCAATCCATATGCGGGCACTTTGAAAATCTGCAATTTCGTTTAAGGGGCGTTCCAATTCTTTCATATTTTCAGCAGATACAACTGAGTCAAAAGCTTCATGTTTCGCAATATGGGACACTTCTTTTTGGAGCTCCTGTACAGTACGCTCTTCCAGACGGAGTTCTATGAGATAAGAACCTCCGGAAACAATAAGGAAGAAACACGCAAAGCCAAGAGCAATATAGTTCATAAAAACTTTTGTAAAAACAGAGCGTGTCATCAGGATTTCACCTCAAACTTATAGCCGATACCCCATACTGTGGCAATTGCCCAGTTAGGGTGATCTTTTATTTTTTCGCGGAGACGTTTAATATGTACATCTACTGTTCTCGTATCTCCAATGTATTCATAACCCCAGATATGGTCAAGGAGCTGCTCTCTTGTAAATACCTGGTTTGGAGAGGAAGCAAGGAAATATAAAAGCTCCAGCTCTTTAGGAGGCATATCAATTTGGCGGCCCATGTAGGTGACAGCATAGTTTGTGAGATTGATGGTAAGATCCGGGTAGCTGACACATTTTTCGTTAGAAGGCTCAGGAGACGGCTTTACCTGAAAACGGCGAAGTACAGCCCGTACTCTTGCTAGAAGTTCTTTTGTGTCAAAGGGCTTGATAATATAATCGTCTGCACCGAGCTCAAGTCCGAGAACCTTGTCAAAGGTTTCTGCTTTTGCGGAAAGCATTATGATAGGCACGTCTGAGGTATGGCGGATTTCCCGGCACACCTGGTATCCGTCCATTCCGGGGAGCATCAGATCCAGGAGGATCAGATTCGGATGGAAGCTTTCCACTTCTTTTAGCGCCTGCTCTCCGTCATTTACAATCCGAGTTTCAAAGCATTCCTTTGTAAGATACAGGGCGATTAGTTCTGCAATATTGTTGTCATCGTCAACGATGAGAATTTTCTGTTTGGTAACCATTGAAAAAGATGCCTCCTTACTTTTTAAACTCCACGATGGTTACTCCGGCATCTCCCTCACCAAATTCTCCCAGTCGGAAGGATTCCACATGTTTCTGGCGTTTCAGATAATTGTGGACACCTTTTCGGAGAGCGCCGGTTCCTTTTCCATGAACAATGCGCACACTTTTCATATGTGCGATGTAGGCGTCGTCAAGATATTTGTCAAGCTCTGCGATTGCTTCGTCCACAGTCTTTCCGAGAAGATTGATTTCAGTGGAAATGCTGGCAGATTTTGACATGCGGATTTTTCCTGCTCCTGTGCGCTGCATGGAGGCGGTTTTGATAACCGGTTCGTCAACTAGCTCAAGGTCAGAAATATGTACTTTGGAACGGATAATTCCTGTCTGCACGAAGAGATATCCCTTTGAGTCGGGACGGCTGCTTACAGTTCCTGTAAGATTCATACTGAGAACCTTTACGGAATCTCCAAGAGAAAGGTCTTTTGCAGATAGTTCTTTTTTTGGTTTTTTTACTTCTTTTTTCTGAGACATGCCTTTTTCCGCTTTTGACATACGTTCGCGGATCGCCTGGCGTTCCCGTTCCATTGCGGCTGTGTCTACGTGGTCTTTCTGGAATTTATGGAAGGCTTTCATTGTCTGGTCGGCATATTCCTTGGCTTCTCTTAAAATGGCGTGAGCCTCCTCGTTTGCCTGGCGGATAATGCGGTCTTTCCGCTCATCCAGTTTCTCCTGCTTGGATTCCAGCAGGGATTTTAAGGTTTCGATTTCCTGTTTGTACCGGGCTGCTTCTTCGCGCTCTTTTTCCAGAGTAATACGGTTCTGCTCAAGAGAAGAAAGCATATCCTCAAAGGATTCATCCTGCTCGCTTATCTGCTCCTTGGCCTTCTCAATGATGTAGTCGGGAAGTCCTAGTTTTGAGGAGATAGCAAAGGCGTTACTTTTCCCCGGAACACCGATTAACAGGCGGTAGGTGGGGCGAAGTGTTTCAACATCAAATTCACAGCAGGCATTTTCCACACCTGGAGTGGAAAGCGCGTAGACCTTCAGTTCACTGTAATGCGTGGTTGCCATTGTGCGAATGCCTCTCTCATGAAGGTGGGAGAGAATGGAAATGGCAAGGGCAGCGCCTTCTGTAGGGTCAGTTCCTGCGCCAAGTTCATCGAAGAGAACAAGAGAGCGATTGTCTGCTTTTTTGAGGAAGGACACTACGTTTGTCATATGAGAAGAAAAAGTACTCAATGACTGTTCAATGCTCTGTTCATCTCCAATATCTGCGTAAACTTCATGGAAAACAGAAAGCTCAGAGCGATCATATGCGGGGATATGAAGTCCGGATTGCCCCATCATGGTGAGCAGTCCCACTGTTTTTAAGGATACCGTTTTTCCGCCTGTATTTGGTCCTGTTACAACAAGAAGGTCGAAATCTTCTCCAAGGCGAACATCAATGGGAACAGCTTTTTTCTTGTCAATAAGTGGATGGCGGGCTTTTCGGAGGTGAATGCGGCCTTCTTCATTAAAAATAGGTTCGGTGGCATTCATATCCATAGCCAGTGCAGCTCTTGCGAAAATAAAATCAAGCTGTACGAGAATTTCCAGGTCTGTGAGGATTTCTTCTCTGGAAAGAGCAGTCTGCTCGCTTAAATTCGCAAGAATGACCTCGATTTCTTTCTGTTCCTGAAGCTCCAGTTCCCTGATATCATTATTTAATTTTACAACTGCCATAGGCTCGATAAAAAGGGTGGAGCCTGTGGAGGACTGATCGTGGATCATTCCCGGAACCTGTCCTTTATACTCTGCCTTTACAGGAATACAGTAGCGTCCGTTTCGCATGGTAATGACAGCATCTTGAAGATAATTCCGTGCGCCCCCGTTTACAAGAGAGGAAAGCTGTGCGTGAATTTTATCGTTTACGATTTTCATGCTGCGGCGAATCTGGCGGAGCGTACTGCTGGCGTCGTCGCTTATTTCATCTTCTGAGAGGATACATCTTCGGATTTCCGTTGATAGGGGAGTGAGAGGCTCCAGGTTCTGAAACATTCCGTCAAGAGAATCTGGAAGGGCATCACTTCTGTCATTTCTGGAATAAGCTTTCACCCGGTTTGTATTTTCAAGAAGGCTGCATATAGAAAGCAGCTCCGGGATTCCAAGAGTGCTGCCGATTTCCAGACGCTTTAAAGAGCCGCGAACATCCTTTACACTTCCAAAGGAAATGCTTCCTTTTTGGAAGAGGCGAGTAAGAGCATCTTTTGTCTGTGTCTGAAGTCTTCTGATTTCTTCTATATCTGTGAATGGAGAAAGCCTGCGGCAAAGCTCTTTTCCCATAGGGGAAGATGCTTTCTCTGTAAGCTGCTCGATAATTTTGTTGTACTCTAATGCTTTGTATGCTTTTTGATTCATAATATCTCCTGTTTCTTTGTAATGCTGTTATAGAATCGTGGGAAATTCCAATATTTCTATTGTACATGATTTCTGTGGCAATGAAAAGGAAAATATGTTATATTATATAGCAAAGCTTTACATTTGCCTTTTTTGAGGCAGACAGTAAATATACCAGTTTAGAAAGGCAGAAAATTATGCGTTTTATAAATGAATTACACGAAGGCGACAGAATCAGTGGGATTTATCTCTGCAAGCAGAAAAGTTCCGCTGTGACAAAAAACGGAAAGCCATATGAAAATGTGATCCTGCAGGATAAGACGGGAACAATTGACGCAAAGATATGGGATCCCAATTCTCTTGGAATTGATGAGTTTGACGCTCTTGACTATGTAGATATTATGGGAGATGTAACCAGTTTTGCGGGAGCAATGCAGGTAAGCATCAAAAGAGCGCGCAAGGCAGGAGAAGGGGAGTACAATCCGGCGGATTATCTTCCTGTCAGTGAAAACAGCACAGATGATATGTACGCGCAGCTTCTTACTATGATACATAGTGTGAAAAATCCCTATTTGTCCGCACTTCTTAAAAAACTTTTTGTAGAAGATGAAGAGTTTTTGCAGGTGTTTAAAGGACATTCCGCAGCAAAAACTGTCCATCACGGATTTATCGGAGGTCTTATGGAGCATACATTAAGTGTTTCAAGACTGTGTGACTACATGGCAGGGGCTTATCCATTATTAAAAAGAGATTTGCTGATCAGTGCAGCGCTTCTTCATGATATTGGAAAAACAAGAGAGCTTTCTCCATTTCCGATTAATGATTATACAGATGAAGGACAACTTCTCGGTCATATTGTAATCGGTTCTCAGATGATTCATGATATGGCAAGAGAAATCCCGGATTTTCCGGTTGACCTGGAAAACCAGTTGATTCACTGCATTCTTGCGCATCACGGAGAGCTGGAATACGGTTCCCCGAAAAAACCGGCGCTTGCGGAAGCTGTGGCTCTGAACCTTGCGGACAACACAGATGCCCGTATGGAAACACTTACAGAAATTTTTGCAGCAGACAAAGGGAAAAAGGAGTGGCTTGGTTATAACCGCCTTTTTGAATCAAATATAAGAAGAACAGGAGATTTATAATCCAGATGGAATACCGCAAAAACGATATTGTTACATTAGACATTGAAGATTGCGGAGTAGACGGTGAAGGTATCGGAAAAGCTGATGGCTTCACCGTTTTTGTCAAAGATGCAGTCATCGGAGACAGGGTAACCGCAAAAATTATGAAAGCCAAAAAAAATTACGGATATGGAAGGCTGATGGAAATTTTAAAACCGTCTCCATACAGAGTGGAGCCAAAGTGTGCATTTGCCCGTCAGTGCGGCGGCTGTCAGCTTCAGGCACTTTCTTATGAGCAGCAGCTTGCTTTTAAAGAAAAAAAGGTGCGCGGGCACCTGGAGCGAATCGGCGGCTTTACAGAGCTTCCTATGGAGCCGATCATTGGAATGGATGAACCGTATCATTACCGAAACAAAGCGCAGTTTCCTGTCGGGAAAAATAAAGAAGGACGTATTATTACAGGGTTTTATGCAGGACGGACCCACACCATCATAGAAAACCGAGATTGTGCCCTGGGAGTTTCGCAGAATAAGGAAGTTCTCGATCGGGTAATCGCACATATGGAAGCATACGGAATTGAACCATATAACGAAGAGACAGGGAAGGGACTTGTGCGTCATATTTTAATCCGATACGGCTTTTTTACAGGAGAGGTGATGGTGTGTCTTGTTTTAAATGGAAGCTCCATTCCGCAAAAAGAGACACTGATCGAGCATCTTCTTGAAATTCCGGGAATGACAAGTATTACTATCAATGTGAATAAAAAGCGAAGCAACGTAATTCTTGGAGAGGAAATCAGACTTCTCTGGGGCAAACCCTACATTACAGATAAGATAGGAGATATTTCCTACCAGATTTCTCCACTTTCCTTTTTCCAGGTCAACCCGCTTCAGACAGGAAAGCTTTACAGCAAGGCTTTGGAGTACGCAGACCTTCACGGCGAGGAAACAGTATGGGATCTTTACTGCGGCATCGGAACAATTTCTCTTTTTCTTGCCCAGAAGGCAAAGTTTGTCCGCGGTGTGGAAATTATTCCGGCAGCCATTGAAAATGCAAACGATAATGCACGATTAAACAGCATTGAAAATGTAGAGTTTTTCGTGGGAAAAGCAGAGGAAGTTCTTCCGGCAGAATACAAAAAGAATGGTATTTATGCGGATGTGATTGTAGTGGATCCGCCCAGAAAGGGGTGCGAGGAATCCCTGCTTGCTACAATGATAGAAATGCAGCCGAAGCGGATTGTGTATGTAAGCTGTGATTCCGCTACACTTGCAAGAGATTTGAAATATCTTTGCGAAAGAGGATATGAGCTTAAGAAGGTTTGTCCTGTGGATCAGTTCGGTGGGACTGTGCACGTCGAAACGTGCGTTTTATTGTCCAAGATAAAGTCAACACAACATATTGAGGTTGAAA
>Garth_p2__coassemble_603_pt1 | contig 57144 bp, 73 predicted proteins | sample Garth_p2__metabat2_low_PE_037 | metagenome-assembled genome bin Garth_p2
CTTTTATTATGCCTTAAAAGCGAAAAAATAGTTTGTTATAGTGTGCCTGATAATAATAAAGCAGAATCGTTTCTAAAGAAGGCGGGATTTCCAGAGTTTAAACTACCGCCAGCTCCAATGAGAAGCGTAGATTTAACTGACACAGAAGTGGCTAATTTAAGCGGAATGGATATTGCGATACTTGAACAGTGGAAAATTGCACAAAGAGAAAAAATTAAAAAAGCATGTATCATGGAAGCTCAAGAGAAACTTGATAAAGCAGAAGAATACTCCACTCTTTGCAATATCATCGCATCCCTAAAAGCTCTTGAGGGATTCCGTTACGGCAAAGCGGCAGCAGCACACCTCTTAGAACATTATTCGGAGTGCGTTGAAGCTACTGAAAAACAGAATATCCGGAAAACCTATGAGGAACTCCACGAGAAGTGGGGAATCGAACTGGAATTTGATTCTCCGGAATTAAACAAAGAGATGGGATTCGATGATGTGAACTGGATGGAGGAATACATAGGCAGGAATATCCCGTATTCGGTTTACTGTAAGATCTGGGACGATGCCAAGAATATACAGTCTGTGGCGACACAACTGGCGGTCATTTGGGAGCTTTGCGAGAATTTCAGCTTCTCAAAACACAAGAAGGGCGATGGCAGTATGTTGGATAAGTTTATGCGTGGGACGAAAGAGAAATATGACAAGATTGACGTAGACCAGCACGGACCAAGCAAGGCGTTGAAGCTGCTGAAAGAAAAATACGATATTGACATAACATGGCCAGAGAATACGCAGAAGACAATTGACAGGTTTGGACTGTGAGAAAAGAGGAGGATAAGACAATGTGGATTTTGCATCAGAACAAAGAAATAGCTTTTAATTTGGAAAAAGCAATAGGGATTAGATATTCAGTCGACCTTCCATTAAGCCCTTTGCACGAGAAGGGACTTTTGATTACATACTACGGCGCTGCAAATAAGGATGAAATAATCATGGGAAAATATCCGACAAAAGAACGCTGTCTTGAAGTAATACAGGATATTATGAAGAACCTCCATCTCAAAAACCCAACTTATGAGATGCCAGAGAAATAGGGAGCTATCTAAAATCCAATATATATCACAATAAGGGAGGAGCTGTCACTCCTCCCGGAAAGGAGATTTATGGATACAACGGGATTACTCTTCCCAAAAACGAAGAGTAAGAAAAAACGAAAGAAACACCATGCGAGTATCATACCCTGCAACAGAAAAGGAGTGTGCTATCTCTGCAAACGCCATACCTACACCCATGAGCACCATATCTTTGACGGGGCAAACAGAAGCCGATCGGAAGAATATGGATTAAAGGTTTATTTATGCGTAGAGTGCCATGAAACCGGAAAAGAAGCGGTACATACCTGTGCCCGGACAAGGAAATACCTGGAAAAGATAGGGCAGCAGGAATTTGAACAGCAGATAGGCAGCAGGGAAGAGTTTATGAGGATATTTGGGAGAAATTGTTTGTAAGGAGAGGAAAACTATGGAAAACAAAACATGTGCAACTTGTATTGAAAATGATGCTGGTCTCTGTGACCGCAAAGGAATCCTGGTCAATGAGGATGATAGCTGCGATAAGCACCGGGAGGACTGGCGGCAGCAGATGATTAAGAAGTTTGATAGGAGGGAATAGAATGCGATACACAGAATACCACGCAGGAGTAGCGGTAATTAAGGATAAAGCGCTCCTGAAGGAAGCCATGGCAAAGTTAGCGAAATACGAGGATAAGGAAGATAAAGGAAAAGCTTTAATAGCTGATTTAGTAAACAGGTCAAGGAAAGATATACTCTGTTTATTGCTTGATTACTGCAGTAATCGGAACTGCGGGTCTTGTGTTTTGGCAAGAGAAAATTGCAATTTTTCGTATATGGATGATGCAGAGTTAAAAGATGTGTACAAAAAAGTAGTAAAAGCGTGGAATGAGGAGATGGAATAATGAACGTACTAGAGAAGATTTTGGAAGAGGTCAAAGAAATTGAGAAAAAGTTTGTAGTTGGACATGAAGTATTATTTGCATTAGGGGCTACAGGAATGGCAACTGAAATTGAAGAAATCATTCATTCTCACATGGATGAGGTAGAGAATGGCGGTTGGATTTCTGTGAGTGAGAGGTTGCCAGAGCCATACAAGCTGGTAGAAGTAACCGTGCATTGTTCCGAATGGATTTCCGATTATGATTCTGCTTGGGTCCCGGAAAATGAAAAAATACATTACGATGAAGAGTATCTTTCCGGAACGGGTTACGCGGATGAGGGTGGGGATTGGCTTTTCTATGACAAAGATGGATGTGAGATTTATTGTGACAAAGAGTTTGGGACAGATAAAACCAATGTTTACAACGTAGTGACAGCCTGGCGACCACTTCCGGAACCGTACAAAGGAGGAGAATAATGGATACACAGAAAGCAATAGAGTATTTTTCAGGCAAATTAGAGAGAACATTGAGCAATAGAAGAAGACAAGCTTACGAAACTGCTTTGGAGGCTCTGGAAAAACAGGTTCCAAAGAAAGCAATTGAGCATGAAACAAAGTTTGCTCCAATGTATGAATGTCCATCATGTGGCTGCATAGATGTGTATGGGCAAGAAAATTGCGATGAATGCGGACAGAGATTAAAGTGGGAGGAATGAGACTCGTGAGAAAGAAAGCATGGAGTGAAATGACAGAACGCCAGGTGAATGAATTGAAAGAAAAACAGTGCCGGAAGTGTGCATACTTTACGAAATCGCGAACAAGCAGCGTAGTATCCGGTATATGCGAATATTTAGCCATGGAAGGGCATAGACGTGGCTGTAGCCCACTTGATTGCGTAGAACGTGGAATTTTTAAGCCAAAGAAAAAGAGGTGAGGAGAATGGGATATAGAAACAGCGAAGGCTATAGTGACCCGACAGCAGGTAGAGCGATAAGCAAAGCCGACAGGATGCCGACACACGTATATAATGCTTATAAGATTCTGAATGAGGTAGCTGGACTGATGGGGTTGGAAGTAACAGCAGTGAGAGACCGAAGAACAAAGCAGGAATGGAAGAGGTGATACCGGTGGAATTGTCAATCCAGGAAGAAAATGAAAAGAAAAAGGAATTTCTTCGTTCTTACAGGAAAGCACTTCGGAGGGAAGAGAGGATTCTTGATGAAATTCAAGAGCTGCGAATGAACAAAATGTTTCCTTCCGTCGTGAATGATGGAATGCCGCGGGGTAGTGAGCAGTCTGATTTATCGGATTACATCGTTGCGCTGGACGAGATGATCGAAGAACTGAAGAATGAGAGACTGGAGCGAGCAAAATTAAGGCAGAGGATAGAAAGAGATATTCGAACACTGGACAACGCGGACGAGCAGGAGGTGTTGAGACTTCGGTATATCAAAGGTTTGAAATGGGAGAAAATAGCTGTAGAGATGGGATATGCTTGGGCTCAGATACATAGAATTCATTCGTCGGCACTGAAAAATTTAAAGATGATACATAATGATATTAAGTAATATGTTACGATAATACAGTCAAAAAAAGGTTAAAAGCCAGTGACGTTTTTCATTTTCCCCTTAGGGCTCCGCTTAAACAGGCGGGGCTCTTTTAATTATAAAAAAAGATAAAAAGGAAAACTCTTAGAATGAACTACGGAATACCATACAAAGGAAGTAAAAACAAAATAGCCGAAGACATCGTGAAAGTACTTCCGGGTGCGGAAAATTTTTATGATTTGTTTGCTGGAGGATGTGCAATTACGCATTGCGCGATGATGTCCGGGAAATATAAAAATTTTATCGCAAACGACATCGAACAAGGACCTGTTCAATTATTTGTGGATTCCGTAAGCGGGAAGTTTAAAAACGAAAAAAGGTGGATTGACCGAAAAGCATTTAAGCAAATGAAAAATTCGGAGCCTTATGTTCGATATTGCTGGAGTTTTGGAAATGGCGGCGAAGAATATTTATATGCAAAGGAAAAAGAATCACTAAAAAAATGGATGCACCATATCTTTTTTTCAGAGACACCAAAAGAAGCGAGGTTGTATTGGAAAAGGTTTATTCAAGAATTCCAGAACGTCAGAAAAGAAATAGCGAAATTAACTCAATACGTCAAAGAATTATGCGAAAAATACAAGGTTGAGATTATATACGACGAATATGGAGATATCAATACACAGGCAATTAAGAAAATATTAAAATCTGCATTGTCACAAGATATTCGCAATTATATGCGTAAGGCGCTGATGGAAAGTGGAAAAAAACAAAAAGAAATCGACGACTTGCTCGGCACAAACGGAATGGCTGGCCATTATTTTGGTGCAAGCCAATGGGAATTACCAACAAAAGAAACTTATAAAAAAATGCAACAGATATTGCCTGGGCTTACGGTTCAGTGGGAAGAACTTGGCAAGGGTTTAGAGAACTTACGGAGATTAGAGAGTTTGCAGAGCTTGCAGAGATTAGAGAGTTTGCAGAGCTTAGAGAGGTTGCAGAGCTTAGAGAGCTTAGAGAGGCTGCAGAGCTTAAAAAAAATAGAGCAACACGCAGTTGATTATCAAAAAATAGCAATAAAACCAAACAGCATTATTTACTGCGATATTCCGTATATTGGTACATCTGGCTATGGAACAGAATTTGATTACGACAGATTTTACAAATGGGCATGCGAGCAGACGCAGCCTGTTTTTATTTCGGAATATTATATGCCGGAAGATAGATTTGTGTGTATTTGGCAAAAAAACAAAAGATGCTCGTTTGGAATCGGGGGTAATAAGCAAACAGTAGAGCGATTATTTATTCCCCGGAATCATTTTATAAATTAAAAACAACAATTATCGGACAGCGCGCACAGAGCCTGACAGTGCTATCTTACTCATTGTTTCTTGCACACCTCCTTTCAAGCGGTCGTAATCGGCGGTCGCATAAGGCTATGGCGGGACTGTTTTTTAAATAATATATGCGGGTTAGAGTAAGAGGTAACTTTCCAGCCTCCTTAGCCGGTGCTCTGGGTTCGAGTCCCAGGCCCGCAATTCAAAAAAAGAAAAGGAGAAATACAATCATGGACAATGAATTAAGAGAAGCAGCGAAGTACATGAGAGAATGTGCAGATATTCTTGACGAAATCAGCGAGTGCAAAGACAAAGATAAAGCGGAGGAATTGATGGGTAGATTTATTGTCAAATTTGCAAAGCTGATGGCGGTAGCAGGTAAATGATATACAAGCGCTGTGTTAGATGTGGAAAACGCATACCCTCTGGGACGACCTGCAGCTGCTATGATAAAGTCAAAGACAAGCGTGTGTATGCAAAAGCTACAGGGATAAAGGCGGAGTACCACACACAGAGATGGAAGGATATGAGAGCCTATATCATGTCACTATACAACGGCATAGATATATACATGATGTACAAGCATGGCAGGATGATACCTGCGGACACAGTGCACCACATAGAGCGGACAGCAGACAGACCAGATCTTTTTTATTGTGACACTAACCTGATACCTGTAAGTGATGCAGCACACAGGGAGATACATCGCAGATATAAGACAGAGGACACAGTAGCAGTACAGAAAGAACTTAATGATTACATGAGACGATATAAAGATACCGGGGGCGGGTCGAAAAGTTTTTGACGATTTCCTACGACCACTTATGCCCCCAATCCTTCCGCAAAATTCTAAATACCATGATAGTTTACATAATTGACCAAGGAAGAAGGTGATAGCATGGGAAGACCGAGAAAGCCTCTTGAAATACAGAAAGGACATCTAAAAGTAATCACATCGCAAACAAAATTTTTGGAAGAACAGGCTGTCGCCACTGAGGCAGACCAGCTTGAGAAGCCTCCGGCATGGCTAACGGATGCGACAGCGAGAAACGAATGGAAGCGGCTTGTGAAAGAATTGAATAAAATCGAAATCATTGGGAATCTTGACTTGAATAATCTCGGGGCATATTGCAATGCCTATTCTGGGTATCGGAAAGCTACGAAAGAATTAAAAGGGGCGCCGCTCACTGTTGAGAAAATGACAAGGTATGGTCCTCAGATGGTTCCGAATCCACTGATTTCTGTGCAGTCAAAATATTCTGATGAGATGCGGCGGTATGCTTCTCTTTGTGGGCTGACGATTGATTCCAGGTTAAAAGCCGGAACCGGAAAGGTCAACAAGCAAGAGGAAACATTGGAAAGGAAGTTTGGTTTGATATGATTCTGGAAGACATAAAAAAATATTCTCATGATTGTATCAGCAGCAAGATTGCTTCCGGAAGAAAGCACAAATGGGCTTGCATGAGATTTCTTCGAGATATAGAGAAGATGGAGCAAGATCCGGAATATCCGTACACCTGGAACGAAGAACAAGCACAGAACATTGTTGACTGGTTCGCTCTCTTGCGACACAGCAAGGGCGTGCTTGCTGGACAGCCAATTAATTTGACTGACTGGCAGAAATTCAGATTGTGCCAGCTTTATGGCTGGGTGAGAAAAGACAATGGATTGAGAAGATTCAAAAAGTCTTTTACGGAGGTAGCAAGAAAAAATGCTAAATCTCAGGAAGAAGCTGGTGTTGCTTTGTATGAAATTTCCGTAACAGCCACAAAAAACGGAGAGGTAGCGGAAGCCTACACTGCCGGAACTAAGCGAGAACAGTCTAAGATTGTTTTTGCGGAAGCTGGATTAATGCTGAAAGGTTCGCCGCTGCAAACAAAGTTCCGGGTGACCAGAGATGCGATTACACATGTAAAAACAGGCAGCAGTATCAAGCCGCTATCCAAAGAAGACGGAAGAAGCGGCGATGGTACCAACCCGGCGCTGCTTGTCCTCGATAGACATACTTGTCGAGTATAAATCGGGATGTATCGGTGAAGCCTAAAAACCTATAGTTTACTTATTAGATGAATTATGGTATAATAAGAACAGAGGTGATAGTAAATGAAATCTGGTATTTATATCATAAGAAATCTGAAAAGCAAAAAAGTTTACATCGGTCAAAGCATTGATGTAAAAAGAAGAATTGGTTATCATAAAAGTCATTTGCTTAGCGGAACGCACGCAAACGATTATCTTCAAAAATCATTCAATGCAGATGGAGAAAATAATTTTAAATTTGAAATTCTTGAAGAGTGTGAAATAAATAAGCTTGACGAACGAGAAATATACTGGATTAGACACTTTGAGTCAGATATTAGGAAAAATGGATACAACATAGAATCTGGAGGACACCTCGGGCACACATGGAATGATGATGCAAAAGAGAGACGATCTGGAAAAGGAAATCCTATGTATGGCAAAAAGCACTCAAAGCAGTTTGTTGAACGAATAAGAACCATAAACCGTGCAAGTAGTGATAAATTAACAGAGGAAGATGTAGCAAATATAAAGACAGAGCTTTGCAATGAAAGCTCCACAATGAAAGAGCTTGCTGCAAAATACAATGTTGATTTTACTACAATTTCCAAAATACGGACATGTAAAAACTGGGACTGGGTTCTTCCTGAGGTAAATGATATATTAGTCAACCAGGAAGAAAACAAGAAGAAAGAATTAAAGAAAAAAATTAAAAAAATGCACGAACAAGGAAAAAGCAATACAGAAATAGCATTGGAAGTTAATTATAGTAGTTCAAGAATAAGTGCTATAATTAATAATCTTTTTCCGGATGAAAAAATCCAAAGAGAAAACAACAGGTTAAAGCTGATCCAAGGCGTTCAAGAAGATTTTAAAAAAGGAATTTCAAAAAAAGAAATTATGTCAAAATATAACATAGGTCATAATTTTTTTGTAAAATGTACAAAAGATATTAGAGCGAAGCAAAAAAACGATCTTGTTGAGAAAGTACAAAAAATGAGAAACTCTGGTATGATGGTAAAAGATATTGCAAAAGAATTAAACCTCCACAGAACAACAGTGACCGAGTATTGCAAGAAGGTTCATGGTAATACCGAGAGCGTATAAATCAAATACGTTTGTAACGACTAGGAGATGAGCGATAAGAGAGCAATAATTTTCCCACGAGCTCCCGACACAAAAACAATCCTATTACGGGTTGTTTTTTATTGTGAAAATATAGTCTGACCTTACAGGAAACTGTAAGAAGTAGAGGATAAAGAGCCTTTACGATAACACATGGAGTATCATCAGCACAAGACCACAGAATTTTATGACCTTGGTCTTGGAGCCAATACCAAGGAATACCTCCTGATGATTATTACCACTGCCGGAATGGATTTGACGTACCCGTGTTATGTAACAGAATATCAATATTGTTCCAAAGTTTTAGACCCAGACCTTCCGGAAGTGGAGAATGACGAATATCTGATAGATATTTGTGAGATGGACCCGGAAGATTATGAGGACGTATCCCATTTGGAAAACGAAGAACTCTGGAAGAAAGCCAACCCTATCCGAATGACATATCCGGAAGGTATAGATAAGATCCGCGGAGAATACAAGATTGCCAAAGAGCAGCCGGAACACATGACCGCATTTTTGACCAAGTGCCTAAATATCTGGGTACAAGCGAAGGAAAACGGATACATGGACATGGCAAAGTGGAAAGCCTGTGAGATTGAGGGCCTGCCTTTTGAGATTGATACAAAACCCGTATACGTGGGCTTTGATATGAGTGCCAAAACGGACTTGACCTCTGTCACTTTTGTTATTCCGTATCTATCCGGAAAGTATGATGGAAATGGAAAAGAGATTGTAAAGTATCTCTTATGGTCTCACAGTTTTATCCCGACACGGGAAAAGCTTCAGGAGCACATCCTAAAAGACAAAGCTCCTTATGATGCGTGGGAAAGGGACGGATATCTAACCGTGACTAATACTCCTATTGTAGACCAGGGGGCAGTTATGCGATACGTACTGGAGGAGTGCAAGAAATACAGCCTTGATGTGCAATGTCTGTGCTTTGACCCAGCAAATGCCAGCAAGCTTATGATGGATTTATCAAATGAAGGATATGACGTAGAGGAAGTTTTTCAGTCCCACCGGCACCTGAACGAAGCAACACAGGGATTTCGAGAACAGGTATTCTGTGGGAATATTCAATACTTGCACAATCCGCTTTTAAATTACGCCATGAGTAATGCGGTTACCCGGCAAAATAACGGCTTGATTAAAATAGACAAAGACGCAACTACAAAACGAATTGACCCCGTAGACGCCAGTTTATGCGCTTTTAAACTAGCAATGTATCACGAATTTTCGGATAACTACGGAGCGTATCTTGATAGATTTCTGGAGGACTTAGCAAATGAAAATCATTGACAAAGTGAAAGCGGCTTTTCATGCGCTGGCAAGACCTTCTGTCAGTTTAAATGATCCAGAACTTTTGGACTGGCTTGGGATCAATCCAAAAAGCAAGGCATTAAACGAGGTAACATATTTTACCTGTATGAAAATGCTGACGGAAACAATGGGAAAGCTGCCGCTTAAATTCTACCAGCGCACCGGAAAAGGAAAAATCCGGGCAGAGCCTAACAAGGCTGCGCAGTTATTAATGACACGTCCGAATAAGATTATGACCCCGGCGACATTCTGGGGGACGGTGGAGTTTAACTGCCAGCACTACGGAAATGCTTATGTTTGGATACAGACCAAATACCAAAAAGCCGGAAGATTTGGCGGAGCGATTGAGCCTGTAGCGTTTTGGGTGATGCAGTCCGAATATGTACAAGTCTTTATGGATGACGTTGGTGTGTTTGGCGATTCCGGACAGCTGTACTACCGATACAGCGACCCGAAAACAGGAAAATCTTATACTTTTGGCCAGGACAGTGTGATGCACTTTAAAACCTGGTGTTCCACCGATGGAATTTTAGGCAAGAGTGTAAGGGAAATACTGATGGACACCATTGGAGGCGCAGGAGAGTCTCAAGCGTACTTAAATGGTCTATACCGGGATGGACTGACTGCATCCATGGCGCTGCAATATACCGGTGATTTAGATAAGGCGCGGCGAATGGCTTTACAAAGAGAATATAATGACCTCTTGACCGGAGCGAAGAATGCCGGAAAGGTTGTAGCAGTTCCGGTCGGAATGACCTTGCAGCCACTTAACATCAAACTTGCAGATGCTCAGTTTTTTGAATTAAAAAAATACACAGCTCTACAGATTGCCGGAGCTTTTGGAATCAAACCAAATCAATTAAATAATTACGAAAAGTCCTCTTATGCCAACAGCGAAACACAGCAGTTGGCTTTTTTAATTGATACGATGGCGTACCGGCTCAATCAGTACGAGCAAGAAATCAATTATAAATGTCTGACTCCGGAAGAACAGAAGAATGGGTTCTTTTTTAAATTTAATGAAAAAGCGCTTCTGCGGACGGATGCCAAAACACAGATGGCCAACATTGTCTCAGCTGTGACCAATGGGCTTTATACGGTCAATGAGGGCAGGGAGCTTCTTGACCTGGCTTATGTGGACGGTGGAGATGTGAATATGGTTAATGGCACATATACCCCTATTACACAGATAGGAGCGGCTTATGGGCTAAACAACAACCCAGACGGAGGAGGTGAGGGAAATGCAGATTAATGTAAACGGCGATATTATCAGCAACGATGATAAGTGGATATATGACTGGTTGGAATGGGATTCCACCTGTCCAAACGACATCAAAAATGCACTTGCAGCCAAATCGGAAAACGAAAAACTGACAGTCCTTGTCAATTCCGGCGGTGGATCAGTGATGGCCGGACAGGAGATTTACAGCTTACTGTCTGGCCGAAGCGATGTAGAAATCAAAGTACAGTCTTTAGCCGGAAGTGCCGCCAGTGTAATTGCAATGGCAAACCACTGTGAAATCAGCCCTGTTGCAATGATTATGATTCACAATGTTTCCATGTCTGGGGCATCTGGTGATTATCATGATATGCAGAAAAATGCTGAGATTCTCCGGCAAATGAATGCGGCTCTGGCGGGAGCGTACACCGCAAAAACCGGAAGGTCTCAAGAAGAAATCTTGAAGCTGATGGACAGGGAGACATGGCTCACAGCAAGTCAGGCTTTGGAAATGGGGTTTGTTGATGGAATCTCTAGCGAAGAAGCGCGTCAGAATTATTTTTTAAATAATATCAACGGAATGCGGTTGACTGACGAAATCAGGCAGAAAGTGCTTAACGAAAAAGCACAGGCCGAACAAAACGAAAAAATGAAAAATGATATTCTCAAGGATTTAGATCTTTACGGAGTCTAAGTCCTTTTTTAATGGAGGTAAACATGAATAAGAAATTACTAGACTTATTAGACCAGATCAATGCGAAGAAAATCGAAGTACAGAACCTTGCGGAAGCGGGAAATATCGAAGCGGCTCAGTCGGCGAAAGATGAGCTTATCGCTATGCAGAATAAGTTCGACCTGCTCAAAGACGTGCTTGACCCGGATGTGATTGAGCCTGTAGACATGACATTTACTGCTACTCCGGTCCTTACACCGGTAGAGCCAAAAAATGATTCCGTTGCTGAATTTGCAAACGCTGCAAGAAGAGGATTTAGAAACGGAACCATGACAGAGGGCACACCGGCAGACGGTGGATATACCGTGCCGGAAGACATCCAGACAAGGATTAACGAGTACAGAAGCGCAAAAGCGTCACTGATTGATTTGGTAGACGTGGAAAACGTTACTACAAATAAAGGCAGCAGAACCTTTAAAAAGCGTGCGCAGCAGACAGGTTTTACAAAGGTAGCTGAGGGCGGAAAGATTGCTGCAGGTACCACGCCACAGTTTGAAAGAATCTCCTATACTATTGACAAGTATGCCGGATATTTCCCGGTAACAAATGAGCTTCTGGCGGATTCTGATGCAAATATCGTTTCTGTGCTGACACAGTGGATCGGTGATGAATCCCGTGTGACCAGAAATAAGTTGATTCTGACAGAACTGGCGAAAGGCAATAAAGCTACTATTGCATCTTTGGACGATATCAAAAAGGCTCTGAACGTTACTCTTGGACAGGCGTTTAAACCGACATCCAGAATCATCACCAATGACGATGGCTTACAGTGGCTTGACACATTAAAAGACACAGATGGCAAATACCTGTTGCAGCCAAACCCGGCTGACCCGATGCAGATGAGACTTTGCGCCGGCGCAACTACTATCCCAGTAACTGTTGTGCCAAACGCAGACCTCCCGACCAATACCCAGAAAATCCCGGTAATCATTGGCGATCTCAAAGAAGCAGTGAAATTCTTTGACCGCAATCAGATGTCTATTAAGTCTTCTGACATTGCGGCGATTGGAACTCTGAATGCTTTTGAGTCCGACCTTGTTATGTTCCGCGCAATTGAGCGCGAAACTTGTGTGCTGAAAGATAAAGCAGCCTTTGTTTATGGCGAGGTTAACACGGCGGGGTGATGAGCTATAACCCACAGCCGAAGACTTACACGGCCGAGGAACTAAATGGGATGACCATTTCTGAGATTAAAGCCTTGGCCGGTGGTCTAGGTTATAGCATTACGGCAACAAAAAAAGCGGATGTTGTAGCGGAGTTTCTGAAAGAGCAAGGCGGTGATCTTGCATGATCTTGGACGATGTTAAAACTTATCTGAGGATTGACGAGGATGCAGATGACGTGGTTTTGGAAGTGATGATGCAAGCCACTGAGCAATACATCAAGGATGCGGTGGGATTTTATGAAGAGGAAAACCCCAAAATCAAAATGCTTTATTGGCTTGTTATTCAGGATTTTTACGAAAACCGTGTCCTGACTGTAAAAGAGAGTGATAAGCAGAGATTGACTCATGTGGTATCCTCTCTGGTTTTGCAGTTGCAGTCTGAAGCACTTCTGAAAGAGGGTGAGCCTGTTGGTTGATGTTGGAAAATTAAATAAAAGAATCACATTTTTAAAGCCGACAGAGAAAGAGGATGATATGGGGCAGACCAAGACAGAATGGGCGCCGTACCGCTCTGTTTGGGCGACGGTGAAACCCTTTAAATCCTCTGAAAGTGCCTTTATGGGAAAGCTTAAGCCGGAAACCACTCACAGGTTTTACGTGAGACATAACCAGTATGTGACGGCAGATATGCGCATCCTGTATCACGGACGTACCTTTGAGATATCTGGCTCGCCTATTGATATAGAAGAACGACATGAGCTGCTGGAAATCCAAGCCACGGAGGTGTTTGAGCATGAGCAGTATGGAGTGTGAAATCATCGGAAAAGGTTTTTTATCAGAGAATCTTGAAAAAGCTGCCAAACAGTTTCCACACAGTACAGAAAAGGTGCTGAAAAAGGAAGCTCGAAACATCGCCAAGGATTTAAAAAAACGGGTGCAACAGGAAGCAAAAGGACATCATTACCACGGCAAAGTCGCATCTGATGAGGAAACGGAAATTATAAAAAACCGATTGGAAAATAGTTTCCGACAAGGAAAAGTCGTAAAAAACGGCTCAGGGTATTCTGTGGCGGTTACGTCAAAAGCGCCTCATTATCATTTCTATGAGGATGGGCACGCTTTGGTATCACACAGACGGAAGTCCAAAAACGGAAAAGCAAAGGCGGGGACGGGAAAATATATCAAAGACGTCCCTGGAAGAAAGACTGTTGCGAGATACATGGCTCAAAGGTCGGAATACTCGGAACTGATCGGACAGGAACTTTTAAATGAAATTTTAAAAGACGCGGGGCTAGATTAATGCCATCTTTAAAAGAGATTAAAAAAGCGGTCAACTCCGCTTTAAAAAAGTTATATCCGCAGGCAAAAGTCTACGGAGCAGACACGGTGGAGGGCTATTCCAAGCCGTGTTTTTTTGTGTATATAACACAAACATTTTCAGAGACAACAAAAAATGCAATCCACAAAAACGTGGAAATAGAAATTGATTACATCCAAAATTCTCCAGACGAAAGTAAAGCAATGGATTTTTTCGAAAAGATGGAGAATGCATTTTGTCAAAAACTGGTGGTCGGAACAAGACATCTTTCCACTAGCGAGTTGCTTGCGGATTTTGCCGGCGAGCGCTCCAATATACCAGTATTTACTTTTGACGTGGAATTTTGGGATGAAATCAAAAAAGAACCTGACAACAGCGCTCTTATGGGCGATTTTAGAATAAAGACGGAGGTAAAAAGATAAATGGGATTACCAGCGTTAAATATTGTTTTTGTAAGCGCCGCAAAAAACACCATTAAGCGCTCTCAGCGTGGTGTGGTGGGCATGATTATCAAAGAGGCAACTGCATCTGTGAAAACAAATCCAGTTGTGATTTACAAGGAATCTGACATCCCAACAGAATTGAGCGCCGACAGTAAAGAACAGATTGCCCTTGCTTTAAAAGGCAATGTCAATGCACCGAGTAAGATTGTGGTGTACGTTCTCGGCTTAGGAGACGCGGATTATAAAAAAGCTTTGGCTTACTTTGAGCTTAAAAGAGTAAACTGGCTGTGCTGTCCAACGATTAAAACGGATAAGCAGGAGCAGGCAGTAGCGACATGGGTCAAAGAGCAGAGGGAAAAGAGAAATAAAGTAAAAGCTGTCTTACCGAATCAGGAAGCAGACAGCGAGGGAGTCGTGAATTACGCGACAGACAGCGCAACAATCGGCGAAAAGAAATATACGGCAGACAAGTTTTGCTCGAGAATCGCCGGTCTGATTGCCGGAACTCCAGCTACAGAAGCTACTACATTTTCTGTGCTGCCGGAAGTGTCCGAATGCACTGTGATGGAACGCTCTGCAATCGACACAGCGGTTAAAGCTGGCAAATTCGCGCTCTACTACGACGGAGAAAAGGTTAAAGTTGCAAGAGGCGTCAACTCTCTTACCACCACAAGCCCGGATAAGGCAGAGCCATGGAAAAAAATCAAAGTCGTTGAAGTCATGGATATGATTAACGATGACCTGACAATTTTGGTTGAGGACCATTATATCGGTAAATATACAAATATTTATGACAATAAATGCTTACTCCTTTTGGCCGTGAGGTCTTATTTTGATGAGTTGTATCGTGGAGGACTCTTAGATGACTACGAGGTAGATTTTGATGTGGAAGCTATTGGAGATTACCTGGTAGAACACAAAGGCATGAAGCGCGAAGACGTGGAAGCCATGAAAGAGGCCGAAATTAAAAAACAGTACACGGATGAAAAGGTATTTTTAAAAGCAACAGTGACCATTGCGGATGTAATGGAAGATATTACTTTAAATGTTGCGGTGTAAGGAGGATAACAGATGAATAATTACACTCCGGATAGAGTAGTCAACGGAAGCTTTGGCGAGGTTTGGGTTGATGATGATTACATGGCCGAGGCGACGGGGTTAGAAGCCAAAATTAAGCTTGACACCACGGAAGTTAATATGTGCGGCACATTAAAAAAGGGAACTAAGGTAACAGGTATCTCTGGCAGCGGAACGCTTAAGCTCAATAAAGTGACATCTTACTTTATTAAAAAAATCGGCGATAACATCAAAGCTGGAAAAGCTACCAGAGCGACCATTATTACAAATCTGGATGACTCGGAAGCGTTTGGCGCAGAGCGTATCGCCATTAACGATTGTGTCTTTACAGAGCTCACTTTGGCAGACTGGGAGAGCGGCAAGCTTTGCGAGGAGTCCATCCTGTTTGTGTTTAGTGATTTTACAGTTTTAGATAGTATTGAGGCGTAAAGGAGAGAAAAAAATGAATTTAATTGAAAAATTGATTCGGATCGACAAAGAAAAATACACAGAAAAAGAAACAAAAAAAATTAAGTCCAAAAGACTTTCCAAAATTCTCGGAGAAGACACTGAGATTACTATTAAAGCAGTTAGCGGCAGAAGGCTAAATGATATTTACGGGACTATCGTTGGAAAAGATGGAAAGAGAGAGTTTTCCAAAAACTACGACATGAATTTGATGTTCTGCGTTAATGGAGTTATTGAACCGAATTTGAAAGATGCTGCTCTGATGGAATACTTCGGAGCTCGGACACCAAAAGACCTTGCAGAAATTTTGTTCGATTCAGAGGCGAGTGAGATTGCAGATGAGATTGCTGAGCTTTCCGGATATTCCGAAGATTCGGAGGAAGAAGTAAAAAACTCATAAGGACGGATGCGGACGCAAGCGTAGCTTATGCGCTGTTCCGTCTGAAATCATGGAAACCAAGCGAATATTACAGCATGGGCGCAGGCGAAAGGCTTGTAACCCGTGCTTTTTTAAAGCAAGAAATTGCAGATAAAAATAAAGAATTGGAGGGGTTATAAATGGCAGGCAAAACTGTAGCGGCTGTTGTTAAGTTGATTGATCAATTTACAAATCCCTCTAAACAAGTCCAAACAGCGTCCAAAAACGTCGAAAAGCGTTTTAATGAGATGGCGAAGACTTTTAAAAATGCTGGAGCTGTTATGGAGAGCGCTGGAGCTGGACTTACCAAAACAATAACCGGACCAGTTGCCGCTATTGGTACGGCTTCCGTTGCTGCATTTAATGAGGTGGACGGAGCGCTTGACACAATCACCAAAAAAACAGGCGCTACAGGGGACGCAATGAAGGACTTTCAAAAAGTTTTCGAAAACGTCTCTACGACGGTCCCGACAGACATGGATTCTGTCGGTGCAGCAGTCGGAGAAATCAATACCAGATTAGGTTTTACCGGCAAGACGCTTGAGGATGCGTCTTCGCAGTTTTTAAAGTTTGCGGAATTAAATGGTATGGACGTGGAATCCTCTATACAGCTTGTCAGTAGAGCGATGGGGGATGCCGGAATTGCAGCGGAAGACTATGGGTCTGTACTTGATAAGTTAAATGTAGCGGGGCAAGTGTCAGGTATCTCGATGGATAAGCTGGCAGAAAATCTTGCGAAATACGGTGCTCCGATGCGAGCGTTGGGGCTCGACACAGATACGGCGATTGCCATGTTTTCGGGATGGGAAAAAGCCGGTGTAAATACTGAGATTGCTTTTTCCGGAATGAAAAAGGCTATTTCCAACTGGGGGAAAGAAGGTAAGGATGCCGGTGTCGAGTTTTCCAAAACCATGCAAAAAATCAAAGACGCCCCAGATATTGCAAGCGCAACCTCTATGGCAATCGAAGCTTTTGGTGCAAAAGCGGGTCCTGACCTTGCGGATGCCATTAAAGGCGGACGTTTTGAGGTAGATGAGTACGTCAAGGCGCTCCAAAATGCCGGCGGAAGCGTAAGCAATACTTTTGAGGGCACAATTGACGGAGTGGACGGGTTTAAAACTGCGTCCAACGCTCTAAAAATTGCACTTGGTGAGTTGGGCGGAGAAATTTCTACAGCAATCGGACCGTTTTTGAATAAATTTACCGATAAAGTAAAAAAAGCAACGCAATGGTTTAAAAATCTGGATGACGGCACGAAGAAAAACGTCCTCAGATTCGGGGCGATGGCTGCGGCCACTGGTCCGTTATTGACTGTATTCGGAAAGATAACGACTGGAACGGGAAATTTAATCGTCAGTTTTGGCAAGGTATCTGGATTACTTACAAGACTTTCCGGAGGAGCAACAGGATTTAAAGCGTTGTCTACAGTAATGACTGGACCTGTCGGGATTGCGATTGCAAGCGTGGCAGCAGGGGCGCTTTTGATTTATAAAAATTGGGATAAGATTTCCCCGATTATCCAAAAGATAAGCGGCAGATTTCAGGAGTTTTGGAAAAATGTACAGCCAAAACTACAGCCGTTTTTTGATTTTATCGAAAAAATTGCAGGCTATCTCAAAGCGACATTTAAACCAGTTATCGACGAAGTCTTTGCATTTGCCGGCGAATTTGTAGTCGGGGCTTTTGAGGCTATCGGTCTGGCGATTGATGGACTACTGACCGGATTCGAAAAAGTTATTGACTTCCTGAGTGGAGTATTTTCGGCGGATTGGAAAAAAGTTTGGTCTGGATGCAAGGACTTTATTGGCGATACATTTTCGACAATTGCCGACGCGGTAAAAATCCCGATTAATGCCGTGATTAACGTGGTTAATGGCGCGATTGATAAAATCAACAGCATTAAATTCACAGTCCCGGAATGGGTTCCGGGTATCGGTGGCAAAGGCTGGGATGGCCTCGGAATCCCACATATCCCACAGCTCGCCAAAGGTACAGATAACTGGCAGGGCGGTATTGTACAGGTGCATGAGCAAGGTGGGGAGATTATTGACTTGCCAAAAGGTTCTCGAGTGTATCCACATGACGAGTCCGTAAGAATGGCAAAAGAAGAGGGAAAAAGAAAAATCTCTGTTGCGATTGCAAAATTAGCTGACCAGATTATTGTCCGGGAAGATGCGGACATTGACCGAATCGCTGAGGCGGTTGCAAGAAAAATAGTGGAAGTATCCGCAAACATGGCATAAGGAGGCAAAAAGACATGGAAATATGGCTAAAACAAGATAAAGACTCAATACAGATTCCAATTCTCCCCGCTTCCTTTTCCGTGGGGGCTTCTGTTGGACATCAGACCGTCAACATACAGACCAAGGGAGATGTGACGATTCTTGGCAAGAGAGGGCTCGATACCATCGAGTTCTCTTCTTTTTTTCCGGCAAAAGATTATCCGTTCGCAGCATATCCAAAAGACCGAACGCCTTACGAGTATGTTAAAAAGATAAAAAAATGGATGGAAAAAGCTGTTAGATTGACCATTACCGGTACTAATGTAAATGCCGAATATACAATACAGTCATTTTCCTACGGCGAGCCGGATGGAACAGGGGATATAGAGTACAGCATATCACTGCAAGAATACCGCAAGCCTACGTACACAAAGCCAAAAAAAGAGCTGCCAAAAAAAGAGCCGGCAAATAAAAAACCGGCGAAAAAGCCGATTGTGCGACCAGTACAAACTCCGCCGAAAACACACATCGTAAAAAGCGGGGACAATCTCTGGAATCTAGCGAAAAAGTATTATGGCGACGGCTCAAAAGAAACAAAATTGTACAATGCAAATAAAGACGTCATTGAAAATGCTGCGAAAAAACATGGATATGCCAGCAGCTCACATAGGGGTGTGCCTGGCTGGTGGATTTTCCCGGGGACGAAGTTGGTGATACCAAAATGAGATTGGAATGGAATAAAAACGACATAACAGGATATTGTACAAGCGTCAACTGGACAGGGTCCGCAGCGCAGGCAGCCCGATCGGTTGTGTTTTCTGTGGCTTACAGCCCAAATGACAAGACTGTAAAAACGCTTGATATTAAAACAGGGGATAACATTGTATTTTATCCGGGTTATCCTGAGGATAAAAAAACAAAGTTTTCCGGAAAAATAACCACAAGAGAGCGCAAGTCTGAAGCCGGAACGCTCACATATACGGCAATGGATGGTATGGTCCACCTTCTGCGGTCAAACGGGACGTATAAATTTGCAAAAAAAACGCCAGAAAAGATTGCCTCGATGGTGTGTAAGGACGCAAAAATCCCGGTGGGCTCGCTGGCAAAAACAAATATCAATATTGATAAGATGTTTTTCTCGCAGCGCTCTTATTATGAGATTATCATGGCAGCGTACACGAGGGCGCACCGTAAGAATAAAAAACTGTACATCGCTCAAATGAACGGCGAAAAGCTGGAAGTGATAGAAAAGGGTAGGATTATCCCGGATTTCCACCTTGTGCAGGGCGAGCGGATTATAGACTCTTCTTACTCTGAGACCATCGACAATATGGTGAACCGTGTGTACATTTACAATTCCGATAATAAAAAAATCGGAACAGTAAGTAATGGGGGATGGATTGGGAAATACGGAGTATTCCAGAGTGCCATATCCGTAGATTCTGGGAGCGGAACTGCCGAGGCACAGGCAGAATTGCACGGAATCGACAAGACGGCCAATGTGGAGGCACTGGGAGATGTCCGGTGCACTGCCGGAAAAGGTCTAATCATAAAAGACGCCAGAACGGGACTTAACGGAAAATATTGGATCGAGAACGACTCTCATACATGGGAAAACAGCACTTACACGATGAGCCTTGAACTTGCATTTAAAAATGTGATGGACGTACAAGAGGAAGACCAGGAAGAGAGCGAACAGGATGCAGAATCTAAAAGCTCTGCTCTTGACGATGTGTTAAATCAGGCAAGGGCTTGGCTTGGAACCGGAGAAAATCCTCCAGGAAGCAATCACAATGAAATTACACAGTACTATGGTATGGACGCAGCGTGGTGCTGTATGTTTATTTGGGCGATTTTTAACAAGCCGGGTCATGGAAATATTTTTATGAATGGCGGGAAAACCGCCTATTGCTTTGACGTTATGAATTGGTACAAAGCTCGTGGTAAATTCGGCAGTTCTCCAAAAGTTGGTGCGCTTGTAATCTACGGCGGAGAAGGGCATATCGGTATCGTGGAGAGTACGAGCGGCGGAAGCTTTGTGTCTATCGAGGGAAATTTAAGCGATTCCGTGAGACGAAGCAATGGACCGTCATCCAGTCAGGTACTTGGCTTTTGTTATCCGGATTACCCAGATAATCCACAGAGCAGCGCCGGAAACACGGCATATACGGGATATAACCTGTCAGAGGAGAAACTGAGAGGACTTGCAAGATTATGTCAACAAGAGCAAGGGACAGTTGCCGGGGCGAAAGCAGAAGCGTCCCTGATGATGAATTTATTTGAGCGTAACGGGTCAAGGTATGGTTCTGGGGCATCCGGGCTTTACAATTATGTACAAAATAGCGGATGGTTCTCTCGTGCGAGTTACTGGATGAGCCAAACGGGGAGCTTGAATCCGAGCATTCTGGAGGCTTGCCGAAGCGTATTTACCGGCGGACAGCGGACATTGCCTAAATACATTGATGAGCACGACTGTTTTAGTGATATATCGTCAGCTACCAACAACGGTGTTGCCATTAATATCTATGACAGGAGCGCATACAAGCAAGACGTGACTAAAATCCGCAATCGGTACGGCTCAAGCTACACATTTTATTGCTTTCCGGATTCTAGCTCCGACCCGTTTGGATATACAAGGAGGTAGGTATGAGTGTATACGAGGATTTGGTGCGGCAGATACGGCGCCAGGGAAAATATTTTAATGCCGATCCGGTCACGATTGGAGTGGTGTCAGGCAAGGGGAAGATTAAGATTGATAACAATGAGTTAGAGCCAGATGATTACCTGATCAATTGCAACCTAAGGCTCGACGATGAGAAAAAAATATATTTGCACACAGCAAAACCGATGTCCGGCGAGTATATGTCGGATTCCGAACATAATGGAACCCTGGAAGAATACAAGGAAAATGTATTAAAAAAGGGGGATAAGGTTTTACTCGTGAAATTATACGGAAAAGAAAAATATGTGCTAATTGCAAAGGTGGTTGAGCCGAAATGATATATCCATTTGAGAATGCCGTGCAGGAAGAAGTGGAAGCACAGGAAGAAGTATACATCCCAAAAGAATATGGAATCAATTTTGAAACCGGACAGCTCTCCGGGAGAGTTGTAGAGGGGCTGGAAGCGGTAAAGGTCTGGGCTTGGCTAGCTTTGCAGACCGCACGGCAGAGATATTATATTTACTCTACGGATTATGGACAGGAATACGAAGACCTAATCGGAAAAAGCTACAGCAAGGAATATACAGACACGGAGTTAAAACGCATGACAGAGGAGTGTCTTTTGATTAATCCGTATATCACAGGGATTGAGGATTTTGAGGCTGTCAAAAGCGAAGATTGCGTAGAGTTAAGTTTTAAAATGATAACCCTTTTAGGAGACGAGGAGGTGAAAACAGTTGTTTGAGCAATTTACTTACGAAAAAATCATGTCTGATATGATGGCGGATATGCCAGAGGATATTGACACGTCCGAGGGGAGCTTGATTTTTAACGCCTGTGCAAAACAGGCGGTCAGGCTAGAAGAAGCATATCTCTATTTGGACGGACTGGAAAAAAATATGTATGCCGATACAGCGGACTTGGAGCACCTTATTCGAGCCGGGAACGAGCGTCCTTGCTATATTAAGCAAGCTACTTATGCGGAGTTTGAGGCGGAATTTAATTGCCCGATACCTGCGGGAAGCCGTTTTAATTGTGACGAGTATAATTATACCGTATTTAATGCGATTGATGAGGCACAACACAAATACCGAATTGGCTGCGAATCCCCTGGAAGTGCACCAAACCACATCCTTGGAGACCTTGAGCCGATTGGATTTATTGAGGGCTTTGAGTGGGGAAAGATTATAAAGTGCGTCCTGGAAGGGCAAGACCTTGAGGACACAGAAGAGTATCGAGCAAGGCTATTATCCACATACAGTTACCGAGGATTCGGCGGAAACAGAGAATATTATCTGTCCAGGATTAAAGAGCTTCCCGGCGTGATGGGATGCAAGCTCACGAGAGTGAAAGCCCCAACAGATAAAATTAAAGCGGTGATTATTGGAAAAGATTTTAAATCGCCGTCTCCAGAAGAGATTGATGCTATCCAAACGGCGGTTGACCCGGTAGTTAATTCCGGAGATGGTGACGGGATTGCTCCAATTGGGCATAGAGTGCAGATTCTGGCGGTCGGAGAAAAGACCATTAATATAGAAACAAAAATAACTTACGACAGCGGGCATAGATATGAGGATTTAAAGTCCTACATCGAAAAAGCTGTGGATGATTACCTGTTAAGCCTTCGCAAGACATGGGAGTCCGCAGATGTGATTGTGGTGCGTGTCCTGCAAATCGAGGCGGCTATCGTATCCATTCCGGGTGTTGTTGATGTTACCGGAACAAAAATCAATGGCGCAGAGAGCAACTTACAGATTACGGACGGCACTGTGCCTATTAAGGGGGTAGTGACGTGCTTATAAATGTGCAATATCCAGAGGTCGTGCTAAATATCAAAGATGTAAAAGCCTCAGTGTCTGCTGGTGATAAAATGTCGGAGATTTTAGAGAGACATCTGATAGAGCTGGATAACAATATCAATATCATGACATCCGAGGAGTCCGGGATCGCCCGGAGGGAAAAGATTCTGGGGATTAATCCGCCGGATACTGCAAGCCTTGAGGACAGACGGCTTGAGGTGTTAATCCGGTGGTATGACACACCAGTTTATACAGAGGTAACACTCCGAAATAAATTGGATTCCGTCCTTGGCAAGGGTAATTATAAACTCACGATTGACTTGGACACTAAGACAGTAAGCTGTCAGATTGAGCTGACCCGGAGACTGATGTTTAAAAGCGTCGAGGAGCTCTTTGAACAGATGATACCGCTCGATTATCTAATTGACATAACGCTGAGATATAATCAGCATAGCACTCTGGCTAAGTATACGCACGCACAACTTGCACGATTTACCCACTTTAATTTGAGAAACGAGGTGATTAACGGTGGCAACCGAGACCACAAATTATAAATTAAAAAAGCCCACTCCAGATGATTTTTACAATATAGAGGATTTTAACGCCAACTTTGACGCTATCGACAAGGCACTCTCCGACATTGCAGAAGACCCGACGCAAGGGCAAGCGCTGGAAGAGGTAAGAAAAGAAATCGAAACATTAAAATCTGGTAAAGCCAACAAGCCCAAAACCCTCAACGTCACTATTCCACACGCCTCTTGGACAGGCGCATCCGCTCCGTACACAGCCACAATCACAGTGGACGCACTTACCGGAGCGGAGACGGAATACGTGGAGGTATTTGTTCCCTACGAGGCTACTACAGAGCAAAAAACCGCATGGGCTGAGGCAGGCGTAGCTTCTGGTGATAACAAAGCAAAGCAGCTTATCCTAGAGGCACTGGGGGATAAGCCGGGGATAGATATACCAATTACACTAATAGTGAGGGAGGAGTAGTATGAGCGTTTTTAACAGAGATTTAGTCGTCCAGCTTTTAAATAAGTTGCTTGGAAAAGCTGATTTAGTTATCGGAAAAACAGATGAGGTGCTTGGCGACACCAAAAAGATTCTCACGGCAGTAAGCGGTGGGATAGGTGCGGTTAAGAGTGTGCAGAGGGGATTGTGTAACTTATATAATGCTACGCAACTCGAAGAAAATGGAGGTACAGTATACGAACAAACTATTAAGATAAATGCAATTAATCCTGAAAAGGCACTCGTACTGGTTGGTGGGTCTGTAAGTCGTTTAGAGGCTGGGGATGCTGTTTTGCGAAAATTAAGAACCAATGAACTGGTCATAGGAAGTATGCGACACAGAGGTTATCAAAGTGATCCTAATGGAATTAGCTGGCAGGTTATCGAATTTTATTAAGGAGGCCGAGAGATGTACAGATACGCACAGATTACGGACGATGGATATGTTGCAAGCGATAGCTATTTAAGCGGAGAGGTTGACCATCCCAACATGATTCCTATTCCGGAGGATTTTGATTTGACCAATAAGCGTTACGTGGGCGGCAAATGGGAAAGTTATACACCAACACCGCCGCCCGAACCACAGCCATCGGAAATGGACATGTTAAAAGCCCGTGTGACAGAAATCGAAGAAGCACAGGACGCTATGATTTCCGGCGCACAAGAAGCTGTAAAAAACGAATCAAGTCAGGCTCACGCCTGAGAAAGGAGAAATATATGTTTATGTTTACCCCCCCCCAGACAGAAATAGTCCAGTTTAAGGGAAAGAGGTGCTGTGTATGCCAGTAATTATCCAGAAAATTAAGAGTGGAACGATTACAGTGCCTCAAGAAATATCTTATTACTTCCGGGAAATAGATGTAATTACCAATGATGACGAAAAAAATGACCTTACGGTTACTTTTTACGACAGAAGCGGCGTACAGGCTGGAAGTTTTGTTATAAAGCCAGGCGAATCCTTAAATGATGTAGAGTTTCCAGGCAGCAAAATAGGCTTTGCCGGAACAAAGGTAAATGCCCGTTATATACTGCTGGGTTAGGTGGTGATTGTATGGGATTAAAAAGCACCAAGGTTAAATATGTGGAGCTCCCGCATACCGATGCGACAGCCGTGCCCAAAGATGTTAAAAAAGGTAAGGTCTTTTATAACAACGATGGGCGACAGGTGGGAGAATTTTCGGACGCAATAAATATTGATGTTTTAAAAGCTGTGTATGGTAATGACGTAAAGGCTATTACGTTAAATAAAAATAATATGACAAATGCAAGCAATGTTTTTTATTATGATGCAATAAAGTTAAGCAATATGCTTTTTTGGCAGGATATAGAACGTACATTAGGAAAACATTATGTGTCAAAAGCTTCTGCGAAATATAGCGGAAACATAATCGGATTTGAATACAAGGGCAGAACGGCGTTGGTTGGAATGTCAATATCTTATCAAGCGGGGAATTCCTCTGGCACGGTAGATGTTGACAGAAGCGCTTTTTTGATCGGGTCTGAAACTACAGACATTGCTATTATACAAACCAAAGAAAGTATCAGATCTTTTTGGGTAAGTATAAGTGACACATGCTCAGAACCAATTACTATCTTCTACGAATGAAGGGAGGGGAAATATGGGGCTCGTAATTCCTAGCGTTGCTTTTGTCGAGCCACATCATACAGATGCCACAGCAATAAGTAATGATGTATTAAAAGGGAAGATTTTTTATAACAATGACGGGAAAATCACAGGTGATTTTGCTCCAGAAATCGGTCTGGAGGTTTTGCAGAAAATATATGGAAGCTCCGTTAAAGTGGCAAGTTATAATAAATACAATAAGGGAACCGACTCTGCTCATTGGACATACTGTATTGATGTAAATGATAATTTTACAATAACTCATATTGGGCAATTTAATACACAATATGAATATGATTTAACAAGCGTCATCGGAAAATTAATCGGAATAAGGGTAAGCAGAAGGACCATGATTTTGCCGTGCGATTTAAACGAACATTGCTATGATATAAAAAATATATGCAAAATAGTATTGTACAACAGTAAAATATGCATCAAGGTAAATCAGAATTTTAATGGCACAGTAGAAGTTTTTTATAGGTAAAAACAGGAGGTATTTAAAATGCAGGTAATTTACGACAACACAGGCTACATCTATTTAGCAGGAGAGGGCTTCCCAGAACCACAGGGAATCCCTTTTTTAAATGTGGAGATTCCGGAAGGCAAACTTCTGAAATCCATTGACGTTTCTTCTGAGCCGCACAAGCCGGTTTTTGAGGATATTCCAAAGTCAGAAATGGAACTTATGGAAGAAAGAGTTAGTACACTAGAAGCGCAGAACGCAGCGCTTATCGAAGGAGCGCAGATTGGAGGTACCGTATGAGTGCAGAAGCAAAAGAAGTAAAAGAAGTAAAGAAACCTACAGTTGAGGATTTTCGGGCGTTTGGCCAGAAAGTCGGCGAGACAGCCAAAAGCGCTACTGAAAACAAAGATGCTACGGCGGAGCTGTCTACTACTGTAGATAGCATTTTAACAGAGATACTGCCGTCCCTTATGGGTATGTAAATATAAAAAACAAAAATCAAAGGAGAAAAGGAGAATGAACAGTATGACAACATTTATCGCGAGAATGATTATGGAGCAGGCAGACAGAGCAACAGAGAAAGGACAGGACAAGTACAGAGCATACTTTGTAAGAACAAAACTCTATGAAAAATGGAGAAAAGACGTAGAAACTATTCTGACCACAGACGGCTATGAGGATTGCATCGTAGCCGAATGAAGTAACCCAGTGATGGCAGTATTCAGGGAGGGCGTCACAGCCCTCCTGTTAAAATTAGGAGAACTTGTATAAGATGGATGCACCAATTTTGAGAGCAGAACACGAAGAGTTCTGTAAACGAATGGATGACGAACATAAAAGAATGAACCACAGAATCTCTGACTTAGAGGAGACCGTCCGGCAGATTGGCGAACTTACCGCATCTGTCCAGAGCCTTGCACAGTCCGTGGAACAGATGGCAAAGAGTCAGTCCAGACAGGAGGGGCGTCTGGAAGAACTGGAAAACAGGGACGGAGATACGTGGCGAAAAGTAAAGTGGTATGTATTAACTCTGGCAATCGGGGCTGTATTTGGCCTTGTGGTTGCACAGATTGGGCTATAGAAAGGATGATGAATATGTTTAAAAATTGCGTATTTAAACCAAACGTAAACACTATTGAGTGGATTAAAAAAGCGGGTATTCGCGCAGTGAAAACCATGGCGCAGACTGCGGTTGCTGTCATTGGTACAGGAGCGGTGATTAGCGCAGTAGACTGGCAGATGGTAGTATCCTCTGCTGTTGTGGCGGGAGTGGTAAGCGTCCTGACCAGTGTAGCGGGTATTCCAGAGGTTGAGGGCGAGTAATCGTCCTCTTTTTTTGATTGGAGGAAAACCCATGAATACCGAACAGAAAAAAGCCTTACGAAAAATCATCTACGCCGTAGAAACAGGCGGACAGGTCTATGGCAAGCAGGACTATAGCGACTTTACGGAGGCGCACACAAACAGCTCCAACGAGCACGCCATCACCATAGGAGCGGGACAGTGGTACGGACCGGAAGCGCAGACATTATTAAAACGTATCCATGACACAGATACCGCCTTGTGGGATAGGTTTGACACAGCTGACGTCTGGGGAGATGTCCAGACAGAGGACTGGTCTTGCTATAATATCGCATCCGTGTGCCAGAAGGCTAAGTGTATTGTCAACCTTATATCCACCAATGTGGGCATCCAGTGCCAGGACGCTTTGCTTGACGAACAGATGGCGGCCTACGTCCGAGAGGCGGAATCTTTGGGTGTAACAGACCCGGCAGGACAGGCTATGTGCGCCAATTTTAGACATCAGGGTGGATTGTCGGCGGTAAAACGTATCCTTACCAAGACAGATAAGCCATACACGCTGGACAGCCTGTATAAGGCTTGTCAGAGCGATACGGGTAATCAGGTGGGCGCTTACAAGAGCCGACAGAATTTTGTTTACAACTCATTAAAAAAATACTTTCCGGAAGGAGGAAATGATATGGCAAACGACAAAGCAATCAACGCACTTATTAAAATCGCAGAAGCAGAAATAGGGTATTTGGAAAAGAAATCCAACAGCCAGCTTGACAGCAAAACAGCCAACGCAGGAAGCGCAAATTATACAAAGTATTGGAGAGATGTATATCCGTCTTATCAGGGGCAGCCCTGGTGCGCAGCCTTTGTCTCTTGGTGCATGATGAAAGTATTTGGGCTTGAGACGGCCAAGAAACTCCTAAAGCACTGGCCGTATACATATTGCCCGACACTAGGAGATTTATTCACCAAAAATGCAAATCCAAAGGTTGGAGATATTGTAATCTTTTATCGTGGCGGCGAGTTCGCCCATACCGGCATCGTGACAGCGGTTTCCGGAGATAGATTCGAGACCATAGAAGGGAATACGTCCGGGGCATCTGGCATTGTAGATAACGGCGGCGGAGTGTGTAAAAAGAGTTATTACAACAGCCAGCTTCCGGGAACAAAATTCTGCACACCGGATTACAGCATCGTGAAGAATACGAACACCGGATCCGGAGTAATATCTCAGTCAGCCGATGAGAAAAAAATGAACACGGTTGCTTACGTGGCCAGAATGACCAAAGACTGTAAGTGTTATGTAGAGCCGGACGGAGCACAGGCTAAGATGTTTCCGCTGCTCAAAAAGGATGCTGTGATTGATGTGATGCAGTATAGCAAGAGCGATTCTGGCGGTAAAAAATGGTACTTTGTCCGGTTGCCGCATCCGACAGAGGGTTTTGTTTTTGAGTTTATTCCAAGCGGGTATTTCCGTCAGCTTAAATAAGTAAGGATTGAGGGTGGCTTCGGCTGCCCTCTTTTTTTATTGCAAAAAACGTCATATATGACGCAAAAACACTTGACAATACGCTATAGATGACGTATAATAAGTACATAAGATAAAGAACGGAGGAAAACAAAATGAAAAAATATAACTTATCAAAAATCATGAAAAGAGCATGGGAAATAGTAAAGAAGGCAGGAGAAACAATTTCCTCCGGACTTAAAAAAGCATGGAAGGAAGCGAAAGAAATGAAAGAATTAAAGGGAAGCGAAAAACAGATTGCATGGGCACAGGACATCATCAACGCAGCATACTCCAAAATTGATAATGAGCTCAAAACATGGAAAAGAATCATTGATGCAGCGAAAAGCGACGAAGAAGCGCACGTAGAAGGAAAGTCAGGAATTGAATGCAGATTCGAAGTTTTTACAGAAATGAGAAAAATGTTAGACGAAGCTCTTGCCTTAACAGATAGCGCAGCTCTCATTATTGATAAACGTGATTTCTTTTCTCCTAGCAGAATCGAGCGCATCGCCTTAGCAGAAGTCAACAAAAGAATGGCAAGATAATCAATTTGAAAACGCTGACCTATCGGCTTGACGGGGAGAAAGAGGAGGAAACAACAATGACTAGAGAAATGGAAATCAAAATTTTAATGGAAGATGGATGTACGAAAAAAGAGGCTCAGAGACATATAGAGGTTGGGACTGTCGTTTTTGATGATTTTGAAAAAAACATCGACTTCTATTGCGTGGACCTCGCGGGCGGAAACGAGGATCTTGAAGAGGACTTAAGAAACATGGCGAAAACTCGAAAGCCCATAGAAGACTGGGGAATTGTAGAAAAGGAAGATGGAATTTACTATATCATGTATTGTTTATAAGAAAGAGGTAAAACAATGGCAGAATTAAAAGAAATCAGAAAAATAATCGGACTTACACAGAAGGAGCTTGCAGAGCAAAGTGGAATCTATATCCGCCATATTCAGAGATTGGAAAGCGGCGAGTCCGACATTAACAATATCACAGAGCAAAGCAAAGAAGCTCTGGAAAGAGTGCTTGGAATAACATTTGCAGAGATGCAGGAGCTTAACCTAAATATTTTCACAAGAGATGCAAGGGATTCTGTAAAAAGCGGAGATTTAACCCTCAGAGACCTTGTAGACATGAATAAGCTTGAAAAAGCAAAAAAAATAAGCAAGATAGGGGAGTTCCCGGACACTTTTTCCAAAAATTTCCACAGAATTCCGGAAGGGCTGTTCGAAAAACTTACCGCCCAGGAAGTTGCGGAGTTGGTAGACGCATTTTATCAGGCGTACAGCGACGGCAAAAATGCAAAAGAGGCGGAATAATATCCACCTCTTCGCAAGCATTTTCTTTTTGGAAAAAATATCATTATTTCAATCCGCTGACCAATGACTCGCTATGGTCTCACAATGCAAAGCATCAATTGCATTGGACATTTTCACTATATCATATCAGGCATGGAATGTAAAACAAGAAAACGAAAAAGAGACGAAATAAAATCCGCCTCCATTTCTTTCAAAAAGAATGTCATTATTTCAATCCGCGAGTTGCTGATCGCCGCAACTCCGCAGCACAGAGCGTCAACTGTGCTGGACAAGGATAGTATATCATGGTAAATAAGTATTGTAAATATCAATAAAACAGGCAGGGGACTAAGAATCCTCTGCCTTTGAATATTGTTCATTTGCTTCATGCTCTCTTTTCGGCTTGATAACAATAGTTTCTATAATATTTACTTCCGGGTTATTTTTGTCCCCAACAATCTTTAAAATTGTACGTCCATCCTTTAAAATCCTGATTACATCCATTTCTTTGTCCTCCTATTCGTTCCAATAGGTTGACAATGGCATTATCCAAATCAAGTTAAAAGGTCGAAGCCCTGCTTCCTCTCAGCCTGTTGTACAAGCTCCCTTGGTTCAATTTTTAAGTATACCACAGGAAGAACCGGGATACAAGAAAATTCACAGAAAACAGTAACTTTCGGCAGAAAAAGGAATAAGATAAGAATAACCGTGTTATTTTGCATCAAATGTGTTATGATAACAGGGAAAAGAAAATAAGGATAGGGAGGAAAAAGGGAATGACGGTTTTCTGGGGCCTTATGATTCCGTTTCTCGGAACGTCTCTTGGCGCAGCTTGTGTGTTTTTTATGAAAAAAGATTTAAAACCGTTTGTACAGAAAGGATTTTTAGGGTTTGCATCCGGCGTTATGGTTGCGGCATCTGTGTGGTCGCTTCTGATTCCGGCAATGGAAATGAGCCAGAAGATGAAAAAATTTGCCTTTGTTCCGGCGGCAGCAGGATTTTTGATGGGTATCGGATTTCTGCTTCTCATGGATTCTGTAATTCCTCATCTCCATATGGGAAGTGAGAAGGCGGAAGGACCAAAAACGCAGTTAAAAAAAACGACAATGCTTGTCTTTGCGGTCACGCTTCACAATATTCCGGAGGGGCTGTCTGCAGGTGCTGTGTTTGCAGGCGTGCTGTCAGGAAACGAAAGTGTGACAATGGCAGGGGCGATTGCTCTCTGTGTGGGAATTGCCATACAGAATTTTCCTGAAGGAGCCGTGATTTCTTTGCCTCTTCGGGGAGAGGGAGCAGGAAGAGGGAAAGCTTTTCTTTACGGAGTCCTGTCTGGTATAGTAGAGCCGCTTGCAGGAGGGCTGACTCTGATTTTTGCCAGATATGTAAATCCTGCTCTGCCCTATCTCCTTTCTTTTGCGGCAGGAGCCATGATTTATGTGGTTGTGGAGGAACTGATTCCCGAAGCGAATGAGGGAGAACACAGCAATGTGGGAACTGTAGCTTTTGCTGTGGGGTTTGCGGTAATGATGACCCTTGATGTTGTATTTGGATAAAACAAAGGAGAAAAGAGGACCGAAAAATGGCTTTAAAAATTGGAAGAAATGATCCGTGCTGGTGCGGAAGCGGAAAAAAATATAAGAAATGTCACGAGGCGTTTGATGCAAAATATGAACAGTTCCGTCAAAAGGGTGTTCCCGTTCTGGAACATGATTTAATTAAGACGCCGGAGCAAATTGAAAAAATAAAAGAAAGCTGCAGGATTAATATTGCAGTTCTTGATTATGTGGCAGAGCATATAGGACCAGGTGTAACTACCCAGGAGATTGATAACTGGGTACATGAAGAAACAAGAAAAAGAGGAGGAATACCGGCTCCTCTCGGATACGATGGCTTTCCAAAAAGTGTGTGCACTTCTATAAATGAGGTAGTATGCCACGGAATCCCTTCTGATGAGACAGTGTTAAAAGAGGGAGATATTATCAATGTAGACGTATCTACTATTTATAACGGGTATTTTTCGGACTCTTCCCGTATGTTCTGTATCGGAAAAGTAAGCGAAGAGAAAGAAAAGCTCGTAAAAACAGTGAAGGAATGTGTGGAAATCGGAATTTCCAAAGTAAAACCATGGGAGCCGATCGGAAATATGGGAAGTGCTGTTCATAAACATGCTCTGGAAAACGGCTATACTGTTGTGCGGGAAATTGGCGGGCACGGCGTAGGTCTTGAATTCCACGAAGATCCCTGGGTGAGTTATATATCAGAAGAGAACAGTGGTGTTCTTATGGTTCCGGGCATGATTTTTACGATTGAGCCTATGGTTAATATGGGAACTGATGAAATTTACACAGATGAGGAGGATGAATGGACTGTGCGTACAGTGGATGGTCTTCCGTCCGCTCAGTGGGAAGTTATGGTTCTTGTGACAGATACTGGCTGTGAGGTACTCTGCTGGTAAAATGTTGTGGCAGCAATAAATATTGCTGGCGAGCACAAAAAATAACTTGCATTTGGAAAAAATCTATTGTATAATTATCTACGTTGTGAAAAAAAGATGGTCCTCTGTTGCAGAGTGCATTAAGAACATCCAGAAGATAAGGAGAAAAAAACATGAACGAGATTATTAAAAACATTGAAGCTGCTCAGTTAAAAGCAGAAGTTCCGGAGTTTAAAGTTGGTGATACTGTAAGAGTACACAACCTGATCAAAGAGGGAAACCGTGAGAGAGTTCAGATTTTCGAAGGTACTGTTCTCAAAAGACAGGGCGGAAGCACAAGAGAAACTTTCACAGTAAGAAAGAGCTCCAACGGTGTTGGTGTTGAGAAAACATGGCCATTACACTCTCCGCACGTAGTAAAAGTAGAAGTTATTCGTCATGGTAAAGTACGCCGTGCAAAACTGAACTACTTAAGAGATCGTGTAGGTAAAGCTGCAAAAGTTAAAGAGCGCGTAAGATAATAAAATAATCGCATAGTTTAAAGAAGGGACAATAACATTAGCTATTGTCCCTCTTTTTCCATACTGAGAAAGCTTAAAGGCAGGTGGGAAGATGAAGGAGCATGATTGGAAAAACGGAAAATGGAAAGAAAATAAGAGAGTGATACAGGCGAAGGAAAAACTGGAGGACACGAGAGTACGGAATATTCTTACGTGGACATTTCAGATAGTAGTAACTCTTGCTTTTGCTGCTCTTGTGGCGATTATGATGTTTCAGTCTGTTACTATGCAGGAAAGTTCAATGGAGCCTACGCTTTCAGTAGGGGAACGTTTTTTTGTGAACCGTCTGAGCTACCGTATGTCAGACCCGGAGCGGGGAGATTTAATTGTATTTAGAACAAATGCAAGTGATGAAGCAGCTCTTCATATTCGAAGAGTGATCGGGCTTCCGGGAGAGACGGTTCAAATTAAAGACGGACAGATTTTTATAAACGGAGATTTATATGAAGAGGGAAAGGGTTTTTCTGAGATGAACAGCGGAGGGATTGCGGAAAAACCCGTCACTTTGAAAAGCGGGGAATATTTTGTTCTGGGAGATAACAGGAACAACAGCGAGGACAGCCGCCACGGAGATATAGGTCTTGTAAATAAGAAATACATAGAGGGAAAACTCTGGTTTACTATTTCTCCGTTAAGAGAAATAGGATTTTTGAAAGGTTAGGTGAAAGACGTGAACGTACAGTGGTATCCAGGTCATATGACTAAGGCAAAACGGCAGATGCAGGAGGACGTAAAGCTTATTGATTTGATCATTGAGCTTGTAGATGCCCGTGTGCCGCTTTCCAGCAGGAATCCGGATATAGATGAAATCGGAAAAAATAAGGCACGGTTGATTCTTCTGAATAAGGCAGATCTTGCAGATGAGGCACAGAACGAGGCGTGGAAGGCATATTTTCAGGAAAAAGGCTTTTATGTGGTAAAAGTTGATTCCAGAAATGGTTCAGGCATGAAATTGGTGCAGAATGTAATCCAGGAAGCGTGCAGGGAAAAAACGGAGAGAGACAGAAAAAGGGGAATTAAGAACAGACCAATCCGTGCGATGGTCGCGGGGATCCCAAATGTGGGAAAATCTACATTTATTAATACGTTTGCGGGAAAGGCCTGCGCAAAAACAGGAAACAAGCCAGGTGTTACAAAAGGAAAACAATGGATTCGTCTGAATAAAAATGTGGAACTTCTTGATACGCCGGGAATCCTCTGGCCAAAATTCGAGGATCAGGAAGTTGGAAAACGTCTTGCTTTTATCGGATCTGTAAAGGACGATATACTGAATATGGAAGAGTTGGCGCTTGAGTTGATTTCTTATCTTTGTCAAAATTATCCCGGTGTACTTGCGAAACGTTATAATATTACAGAGGAAGGACAGCCGGTGGATCTGCTGGGAGAGATTGCAAGAGTCAGAGGCTGTCTGAAAAAAGGGGAAGAACTGGATTACACAAAAGCCACAGGGATTCTTTTTGAAGAATTCAGAAGCGGAAAAATCGGACGCATTACTCTTGAGTGGGCTTAAAGGAGCGAAATATGATAAAAATCCAGGACATAAAAGAAGAATTTGAAAACGCTTCTCCGGAAGAATATCCGTTTCTTTTCAAAAAATACAGTGAGGACAGCAGAAGCGGGGTACAAAAACTCATTGGAAAATATGAGAAAAAAGAAGCGGCTTATCAGGCGGAGCTTGTTCGAACAGAAGAGATGAAACAGTACGAAAGAAAGTATGAGCATCTTGGATATGTGTGTGGAATTGATGAAGTGGGAAGAGGGCCTCTTGCCGGTCCGGTTGTGGCGTGTGCTGTGATTCTTCCAAGGGACTGTCAGATTCTTTATTTAAACGATTCCAAAAAACTCACTGCAAAAAAGAGGGAAGAGCTTTATGAAGTGATTATGAAAGAGGCTGTTTCAGTTGGAGTGGGAATGGCATCTCCTGCAAGGATTGATGAAATTAATATTCTGCAGGCGACCTATGAGGCAATGCGGGAGGCTTTAGGAAAACTCTCTGTTACGCCGCAGATTCTCTTAAATGATGCAGTAACCATACCGGAGGTTATCCTTCCCCAGGTTCCTATTATAAAGGGAGATGCAAAAAGCGTATCGATTGCAGCAGCGAGTATTGTGGCAAAAGTAACAAGGGACAAGATGATGGAGGAGTATGATAAAGTCATGCCTCAGTATGGATTTGCGTCAAATAAGGGATACGGGGCTCCGGCTCATATAGAGGCTTTGAAAAAATATGGTCCAAGCCCTATTCACAGAAATTCTTTTATCGGACATTTTGTGTGAGATTTTTTTGGGGAACGGGGGAGATTTTACTGAGTGGAAATGAAAACAGGAGGCAGACAGGAGCCCGTTATGAAAAGCTGGCGGCAGAATATCTGGAAAAACAGGGACTTTTTATTCTTGAGAGAAACTACAGGTGCAGGCAGGGAGAAATCGATTTGATTGCCAGAGACGGGGAGTTTCTTGTATTCGTGGAAGTGAAATACAGGCAGGGAATAGAAAAGGGAACTTCTCTTGAGGCGATAAACAGAAGAAAACAGAAAAGGATATGCAGAGCTGCCGGATATTATCTTGTCTGCGAAGTAGGAAGCATGGACGTTTCCTGCAGATTTGACGCAGTGGGGATTGATGGGAAGGAAGAAAAGATTTCCTGGATAAAGAATGCCTTTGATTTTTGCTTGTAAGGAGGATGGCTTTGGAAATTATCTGGAACAGAGAACAGGAAGGAAAAATGGAGATAAGAGAGAAGAATGGCGTTACGTACCTTTCTTATCCTTCTTTTGAAAAAAATCCGCAAGTGGTGCATGGCTTCAGCACAAGGCTTGGAGGAGTTAGTGAGGGGATTTATTCCTCTATGAATTTAAGCTTTACAAGAGGGGATTCAGAAGAAGCAGTCAGAGAAAATTACAGGCGCATGGCAGATGCGTTGGGATTTTCTTGTGAGGACATTGTGACCTCGGATCAGACGCACACCACAAATGTGCGTGTGATAACAGAGGAGGACAGAGGAAACGGCATTACAAGGCCGCGTCCATATACAGATGTGGATGGTATGGTGACGAATGTTCCGGGGCTTGTTCTTGCAACGTTTTATGCAGACTGTGTTCCGCTTTTCTTTGTGGATCCGATACATGGGGCAGTGGGACTTTCTCATTCCGGATGGCGGGGAACTGCCGGGAAAATCGGCGCTGTGACAGTGGAAAAAATGAGAGAAACTTACGGGACAAGGCCGGAGGACATATACAGTGCCATAGGGCCATCCATCTGTCAGGAATGTTATGAAGTAAGCGAGGATGTAATAGAAGAATTTAAGAAAAGTTTTCAGAAGAAAGACTGGGAGTCTCTTTTTTATAAAAAAGATAACGGAAAATACCAGCTTGATTTATGGGAGGCAAACAGAATAATCATGATAGAGGCGGGAATACAGGAAAGTCATATTTCCATGCCCGGCATCTGTACCTGCCACAATCCGGAATTTCTTTTTTCTCACAGAGCGTCAAAAGGAAAGAGGGGGAATCTGGCGGCGTTTTTGGGTATAAGAAAACAGGAGAAATAGATAAAAATAAAAAAGCGGCAGCTTTTCGGAAAAACCGGAAGCTGCCGCTTTTAATGTGCGCCTTTTTAGCCTTTCAGGCGTTTCATAAGATCCATGATCTTTTCGTTGCTGGAACGAACTTTTTCTACAGATACATCATGATTGATGATGTCGATGATGCTTGCCATGTATTTGCTCATATTTGCTTCTACATAATATGGTTTTTCCAGAAGCTCAGGGATACGGTAATTTAAGTTTGTGGTGATTACCTTGTCAATCCAGCCTTTTTCGTAGTATTCATCAAATTTATGAAGACCGTCTGTAAAAAGACCGTAGGTTGTGCAGATAAATACACGGTTTGCATGACGTTCTTTAATCTGTTTTGCCACGTCAAGCATACTTTCTCCGGAAGAAATCATATCGTCGATAATGACAACATCTTTTCCTTCTACGGAGTCTCCAAGGAACTCGTGGGCCACAATCGGATTTTTGCCGTTTACGATAGTAGAGTAATCGCGGCGTTTGTAGAACATACCCATATCTACCCCAAGGATATTGGAAAAATATACAGCTCTTGACATTGCGCCTTCATCAGGACTGATAATCATGAGATGGTCGTTATCTACATGGAAATCAGGAACACTGCGTACGAGTGCCTTTAAGAACTGGTAAGTCGGGAAAAAGTTGTCGAATCCATTCAGAGGAATGGAATTCTGTACACGCGGGTCATGTGCGTCAAAAGTAATAATATTGGAAACGCCCATGTCGCTCAGTTCCTTTAATGCAAGAGCACAGTCAAGAGATTCTCTTTTGGAGCGTCTGTGCTGACGGCCTTCATAAAGAAACGGCATGATAACATTGATTCTGTGTGCTTTTCCGGTGGCTGCAGAGATAATTCTCTTTAAGTCCTGATAATGATTGTCCGGGGACATGTGGTTTTCATGACCGCATACAGAGTAGGTAAGGCTGTAATTTGTAATGTCAACCATGATATAAAGGTCTGTACCGCGGACAGACTCTTTGATATACCCTTTTCCTTCACCTGTACCAAAACGCGGACATTCGCAGTCTACAAGGAAAGTGCTCTCACTGTATCCCTGTGGGATAATGCTGAGCTGTTTTTTGGAAACAAGCTCCTTGCGGAATTTTACCAGCTTCCTGTCTACTTCTTCTGCAAGCTCGCGGCAGCCTGCCAGTGCGGCAATACGAATAGGGGCAACAGGCATAGATTTCTCCAATAATTCTATGTTTGGCATAGTATCCTCCTAAGTATGATGTTAAATTTTCTTAAAAAAATAAAGCTCTACCTTTATTTATAACATTTGCCCTAAATATCGTCAAGGAATTTATTGATTTTTACCCGGAAAATTGGTATGATAATGAAGATAATGATAAATTATGGGTATCAATGCCCTTTTTAAAGATAGACAGGCAGAATTGAAAACTGCTTCAGTTGAGGTGAACATGAAAAAAGAAAAGAAGCATATTATTTCTTCTGTGCTTCCAGGAAGTATTGCAGAAGAACTTGAGCTTGCTCCCGGAGACGCTCTTCTTTCTGTAAACGGACAGCCTGTTGAGGATGTGTTTGATTACCGCTATCTTATGAACGAAGAATATGTGGAGCTTCTGATTGAAAAGGCGGACGGAGAAGTGTGGGAGCTTGAGGTGGAGAAGGAGTATGAAGAAGATCTTGGAGTGGAATTTGAAAATGGACTGATGGACGAATATCGTTCCTGCTGTAATAAGTGCATTTTCTGTTTTATTGACCAGATGCCACCGGGAATGCGTGATACTCTTTACTTTAAGGATGATGATTCAAGACTTTCTTTCCTGCAGGGAAATTATGTAACTCTTACCAATATGAGTGACCATAATATTGAACGGATTATTCGGTATCATCTGGAACCGATCAATATTTCTTTTCAGACGATGAACCCGAAGCTTCGCTGTGAGATGCTCCATAACCGTTTTGCGGGGGAGGCGCTCAAAAAAGTAGATGTGCTTTATAAAGCGGGAATTACTATGAATGGACAGATTGTTCTCTGTAAAGGAGTGAATGATAAGGAAGAACTGGAATACAGCCTTTCAAAACTTTCTGAGTATGCTCCTGTGCTTCAGAGTGTTTCTGTAGTGCCGGTGGGACTTTCCAGATTCAGAGACGGTCTTTATCCTCTTGAGCCGTTTGACAGAGAGGATGCAAAAGAGGTTTTAAAAACGATTCATTGCTGGCAGGAAAAAATGATGAAGAAACACGGAATCCATTTTATTCATGCATCAGATGAATGGTATATTCTTGCGGGAGAAGAACTTCCGGAGGAAGAGCGGTACGACGGGTATCTTCAGCTTGAAAACGGAGTGGGAATGCTCCGCCTTTTGGATGCTGAGGTTGGGGAGTGCCTTGCTGAGAAAGAAGGCGATGAAAGACAGGTTCGGGGAACTTTGGCAACCGGACTTCTGGCAGCGCCTTTCCTGAAAAAACACATGGAAAGCATTCAGAAAAAATTCCCTGGAGTATGTGTGGAAGTGCAGCCTGTAGTCAACCACTTTTTCGGGGAAAATATTACAGTTTCCGGTCTGATCACCGGACAGGACTTAAAAGAGCAGTTAAAGGGAAAAGAACTGGGAGAGCGTCTTTTCATTCCATGCAGTATGCTGCGGGACGGGGAGGAAATATTTCTTGATGATGTGACACTTTCAGAGCTTTCCGGGGAGCTTAAAGTTCCCATTACAGTAGTAGACAGCGGCGGCAGTGATCTGGTAGATGCAGTAATCGGCTCGCCTGAGCAGAAAGAACGAAAAAGGAGACAAATGTATGAGCAAACCGGTAGTTGCAATTGTGGGAAGACCCAATGTGGGGAAATCCACACTGTTTAATGCGCTGGCAGGTGAGAAAATTTCTATTGTAAAGGATACACCGGGCGTTACAAGAGACCGAATTTATGCGGACGTTAATTGGCTTGATAAAAATTTTACTTTGATTGATACAGGGGGAATTGAGCCGGACAGCAGCGATATTATTCTTTCCCAGATGAGAGAACAGGCACAGATTGCCATTGATACGGCAGATGTAATTGTTTTTATTACAGATGTGCATCAGGGGCTTGTGGATTCTGATGCGAAAGTGGCAGATATGCTGAGAAGAAGCGGAAAGCCGGTTGTTCTCGTGGTAAATAAAGTAGACAGTATACAGAAATATATGATGGATGTATATGAGTTTTACAATCTTGGAATCGGAGAGCCTGTGCCTGTTTCTGCAGCGAACCGTATGGGAATCGGCGATATGCTGGACGAAATTGTAAAACATTTCCCGGAAGGTGCGGGAGAAGAGGAAGATGAGGATATACCGAAGATTGCCATCGTAGGGAAACCGAATGTGGGAAAATCATCTCTTGTAAATAAGCTTTTAGGTGAGGAACGTGTCATTGTTTCTGACATTGCGGGAACCACAAGAGACGCAGTAGATACAAAGGTAAAATGGCAGGGACGTGATTATATTTTCATAGATACTGCTGGTCTTCGAAGAAAAGGAAAGGTAAAAGAGGAGATTGAGCGATACAGCGTAATCCGTACAGTGACGGCAGTAGAACGCGCAAGTATTGTTGTTCTTATGATCGATGCGACAGAAGGAGTTACCGAGCAGGATGCAAAAATTGCGGGAATCGCCCATGAAAGAGGAAAAGGCGTGATTATTGCAGTGAATAAATGGGATGCCATCGAAAAAAATGACAAGACCATTTACAAGCACACAAACCGTATCCGGGAAGTGCTCGCCTATATGCCTTATGCAGAGATTATATTTATTTCTGCAAAAACAGGGCAGAGGATTCCGAAACTGTTCGAGACGATTGACACAGTTATCGAGAACCAGACCCTTCGTGTGCAGACAGGTGTGTTAAATGAAATTCTCTCTGAGGCAGTTGCCATGCAGCAGCCGCCTTCTGACAAGGGAAAACGGCTTAAGATTTTCTATATGACCCAGGTTGGGGTAAAACCGCCTACTTTTGTGATATTTGTAAATGATAAAGAGCTGATGCACTTTTCTTACACAAGATATATCGAAAATAAAGTACGGGACGCTTTTGGATTCCGGGGAACTTCCCTTAAGTTTATTATCCGGGAGAGGGGAGAGAAGGAATAAAAAGATTATGGAACGCTTGATTTGCTTGGCAATAGGATATATATGCGGATTGTTTCAGACTTCCTATATTATTGGAAGACTGCATAAGACAGATATACGGGAACATGGAAGCGGAAATGCGGGAACGACAAACGCACTTCGCACATTCGGCAAAAAAGCGGGGGCAATCACGCTTCTCTGCGACTGCCTGAAATGTGTGGTGGCTATTTGGATCGTAAAAGCGCTTTTTGGAAAAGACTATGGGGAAATTCTTCCGCTTTTAAGTCTTTATGCGGCAGCAGGCTGTATTTTGGGACATAATTTTCCTGTTTATCTGAAATTTAAAGGGGGAAAGGGGATTGCTGCATCAGTAGGTCTGCTTCTTGCTTTTGACTGGAGAATTTTTGCAGTCTGCTTTGTTGTGTTTTTTGGATTGTTTTTTGCAACGCATTATGTGTCTTTATGCTCCATCAGTGCTTATGTGGCGGCGCTTATCTGCGTGGTAATTTTTGGGCAGATGGGAAGCTACGGTATGGATGCTCCTCATACGATGGAGTTGTATGGAGTTATGGCGGCGCTTACGCTGCTGGCACTGTTTCGTCACAGGGCAAATATTCGCCGCCTTCTTGCGGGTACTGAAAATAAGATTTTCCTGGGAAAAACCGGGAAGAAAGGGTAAGGGTGAAATATATGGCAAAAATCAGTGTATTAGGAGCGGGAAGCTGGGGTACTGCGCTTTCTTTACTGCTTCACAATAACGGGCACAAAGTGACGCTCTGGTCGGCTCTTGAACATGAGGTGGAGATGCTCCGTGAGAAAAGAGAGCATACCTCCAAGCTTCCGGGGGTAATCCTCCCGGCTGAAATGGAAATCACCACGGATTTGGAAAAGTGCCTGAAAGAGCCGGATGTGGCAGTTCTGGCAGTTCCGTCCCCATTCACAAGAAGTACCGCTCACCAGATGGCGCCGTTTGTAAGAAATTATCAGAAAATTGTAAATGTGGCAAAAGGTGTGGAAGAAAAAACACTTATGACGCTCAGTGAGATTATAGAAGAAGAAATTCCAAATGCAGACGTCAGCGTTCTTTCCGGTCCAAGCCATGCTGAGGAAGTGGGAAAGGGGATTCCGACCACCTGTGTAGTAAGCAGCCGTACAAGAGAGACTGCAGAATATCTTCAGGGGATTTTCATGAGCCCTGTATTTCGTGTGTATACCACTCCTGATATTCTCGGTGTGGAACTGGGTGGGGCTCTTAAAAATGTAATAGCTCTGGCGGCAGGAACAGCAGATGGTCTTGGGTATGGAGATAATACAAAGGCGGCTCTCATTACAAGAGGAATTGCAGAGATTGCAAGACTCGGTGTAAAAATGGGGGCAAAATCAGAAACCTTCTATGGTCTTTCTGGAATCGGGGATTTGATTGTTACCTGTGCAAGTGTGCACAGCAGAAATAGAAAAGCCGGATTCCTTATAGGACAGGGCCGCACAATGGAAGAAGCGATGAAGGAAGTGCAGATGGTAGTGGAAGGTGTGTATTCTGCAAAGGCTGCGAAGGGGCTTTCTGAAAAATATGAAGTGGAAATGCCAATCATCACAGAAGTAAATAAAGTGCTTTTTGAGGGGAAAGCGGCATCGGAGGCAGTGATGGACCTGATGCTTCGTGATAAAAAAGTAGAGACTCCCATGCTTCCGTGGGAATAAAAGGAACAGAAAAGGCAGATGCGAGAGTGCATCTGCCTTTTTGCGGAATGGTTTTTGTAAAAGAAATGTGGCGGCAATGGATGTGTTAAAAAGGAATGTCTCTTAAGTCTTCTGGGATACCGGAAGTTCTTAAGTCTTCGTTTAAGGTATCAATAATCGCCATATCTTCTTCTGCGATTTCAAAGTCAAAAATTTCACAGTTGCTTAAGATTCGTTCTGGATTAGAGGATTTCGGAATAACGGAGATTCCTTTCTGCACTGCCCAGCGAAGTCCGATCTGTGCAGGAGTTTTTGCATATTTTGTTCCCAGGACGCACATAACGTCGTTGTCGAGATATGCGCCTCTTCCAAGGGGAGCGTATGCCTGTACTTGTATGTTGTTATCTTGGCAGTATTCGATCAGTTCCCTGGGGTAGCATAGAGGGTGACATTCAATCTGGTTTACGGCAGGTACAATACCGGAAACGTGCTTTAATTCTTCCAGGTGGCGGATCTCGAAATTGCTGACGCCGATAGAACGGGCGCGTCCGCTTTCCAGGAGCTTTTCCATTTCAAGCCAGGTTCCTGTGTAACAGCCGGGAACAGGCCAGTGTATAAGGTATAAATCCACGTAATCTGTTTTCAGACGTTCCAGACTTCTGGAGAGAGAGCCTTCAATATCGCCAAGGCGCTGTGCGGTATTCCACACCTTTGTGGTGAGAAACAATTCTCTTCGGGAGATCCCTGATTTTTCGATGGCGTGTCCTACGAGTTCTTCGTTTTTGTATACAGAGGCAGTGTCTATCAGTCGGTATCCGCAGTGAATTGCAGATGAAATGGCAGTTTCTGCTTCTGTATGGTCGGTCAGTTTATATACACCCAGTCCTAAAAGGGGCATTTCTCTGTTGTTGTTCAGAAAAACAGTCTGTTTCACGGTTCATTCCTCCTCAAAAACAGTTATGTATCTTGTATCTGGTAAAGTATACCATAAAAATGTGAAAGAATCACATCATTTATGTTACAAATTTACTACAAGAAAATTGTTAAAAACAAGACAAGCGGGTTAAAAAAATCACAGTTTATCGTCGAAAATCACAGTTATTTACTGGGAAAAAAGAAGAATTATTGAGAAATATTTCATATAATATCCTTGATAATACCAGTGGAAAGATGTATAATGAATGTAATTGATAAATTCTTGTCACAACTTTGCCCTTTTTTAGGGAAAAGAGGGTTATGACAGATTAGAAAGGAGTATTTATGCATTTAATCAAAGATGAAAACGGCAATCTGATTCACCACGGTCATGAGCACAGCCATGAGCATACTCATGAAGATGGTGTGAAGCATACACATACACACAGCCACGAAGCAGGAGAAGGCCATGAGCATACTCATGACGAGGGCTGCGGACATACTCACTGTGGTTCCTGTGAGGGAGGAGACTGCAAGAATGAGACAGTTGCTCTTTTGACTTATATGCTCCAGCACAACGAGCATCATGCAGCAGAGCTTGATCAGATGGCAGATAATCTTCAGAAAATGGGAATGGAAGCAGCGGCAAAAACCATTAAAGAAGGTGTTTCCGATTTCCAGAAGGGAAATATGCGTCTTGGTCTTGCCCTTACTCTTGTAAAAGAAGAACTGAAGTAAGGAGGGGTGAGAAATGTGTCTTGCAACTGTTTATAAACAGAGCGATGACTCTGTTATCTTTAAAAATGTGAGCCGTATTGATGTGGACGGAAACCGTATCGTTCTCAGAGATATTATGGGAGACGAGAGAGTTGTGGAAGGAAGCATTCTTATGGTAGATCTGGCAAACAGCATTGTGAAACTTTCCTGCGAGTGAGTTTTAAATGCACTTTGAATATGCGGAATCTGCAAGGCGAAAGCCTTTGGATCAATAAAAAAAGACGTGGAGGTACGTAACTATGAAATTAGCAGAAGCAATGAAAGAGAAAATGCTCCTTTCCTTTGAGCTGTTCCCACCAAAAACAGACAAAGGTATGGAAAATCTTCCGGGAACAATTGAGCATCTTTGCAAATATAAACCGGAATATATTTCCTGTACATACGGAGCCGGCGGAACAAACGTTGGTAAAAATATGGACGTATGTAAAATGATTAAAGATGCAGGTACAATCCCGGTAACACATTTCACATGTATCGGAAACACAGCAGAAGGCATCAAAGATCAGTTACAGAACTATCTTGACAATGGCGTTGACCATATGCTTGCACTTCGCGGAGACCTTCCTTTCGGATGGACAGGAACAGGCGGAGATTTCGCATATGCAACAGATCTGGTAGCATATGTGCGCAAAGAGTTTGGCGATAAGATTGAAATTGCAGTTGCAGGTTCTCCGGAAGGACACATCTCCTGCAGAAGCCTTGAGTCTGATATTGCAGTTCTGAAACAGAAACAGGATAATGGTGCAGACTACATCATGACACAGCTTTGCTGGGATATGGAACAGTTTAAATACTGGCTGGATGCAATCCGTGAAGCTGGCATTACTATGCCTGTAGATGTAGGTATCATGCCAATCCTTGACCAGGCAGCTACAATCAACATGGCTCTTTCACGTAATGCCTGCGTAATGCCGCGTGAACTCTGCGAAATCATTTCCAGAAACTGGATCTTCCCGAATCCGTTTGACAAAGAGCCATTCGATGCAGACGTTGAAGGAAAGAAAGCAAGATTCAAAGAAGAGGGAATCGAATACACAATCAGACAGATTGACGAATATCGTGCTCTTGGCGTAAACGGCATTCATCTTTATGCATTAAATAAATGGAAAGATGTATCTGAAATCATCGACAGAAGCGGTATGCGTACATTAGTATAATCAGGAGGCATCAGGTTTTATGGCACATGTAATTGCTGTCGCCGGAAAAGGCGGCGTAGGAAAAACAACTTTATGTGGAATGCTGATTCAATATCTCTGTGAGCAGGGAAAAGGTCCTGTTCTTGCAGTAGATGCTGACGCGAATTCCAATCTTAATGAAGTACTTGGGGTAAAGGTGGATACGACCCTTGGCGATGTGCGTGAAGAAATCGCACGTGCGGAAATGTCAAAGGAAAATCCTATTCCTGCAGGTGTTTCCAAGGCGGATTACGCAGAAATGAGATTTGAGGACGCTCTTATTGAAGATGATGATTTTGACCTGCTTGTAATGGGAAGAACACAGGGCAAAGGATGCTATTGCTTTGTTAATGGACTTCTTCAGTCCCAGCTTGCAAAATATCAGAATAATTATCCGTATTTTGTGGTGGATAATGAAGCAGGTATGGAACACATCAGCAGAGGTGTTCTTCCTACTATGCAGACGGCGATTCTGGTAAGCGACTGTTCCAGAAGAGGCGTGCAGGCGGTGGGCAGAATTGCAAGACTGATTGAAGAGTGTGAGATGCACCCGAAAACAGTAGGTCTGATTATCAACAGAGCACCGAAGGGTGAGCTGAATGAGGGAATCCGTGAGGAAATTGAAAACCAGAAGCTGAATCTTCTGGGAGTTGTTCCCCAGGATGATACCGTATATCAGTACGACTGTGAGGGACGTCCGACCGCATCACTTCCGGAAGACAATCCGGTAAAAATGGCTCTTCGCTCGATTGTGGATAAACTTGAGTTATCATAAAGATTATTATATTTACTTCAAGTGTACTTTTGTATGCTTGAAGTAAATAGCGTTACACATTTTTTTTACAGGAGAATAACCCATGGGTGGGGATGGGTTCCTGCTCTGGGCTTATTATAAAATTTAAAATTTTTCATGAAAGACAAAGTACATATGGGTGTACAATTTAAAGGAGGTCTATAATGAGTGAATTCAAATTAACTACAGTGGAAGAATTTGAAGCTGCCACTAACAGACTGTTGGAGACTGGCGCCAAGGTTGGTGCTGATTCCTGGCAGATGCGTGTAAAGAATCAGACTCCACACTGTAAATTTGGTGAGCAGGGTATCTGCTGCCGTATCTGTTCTATGGGACCATGCCGTATTACATCTAAAGCGCCGAGAGGAATCTGCGGATGTGACGCACACGGTATTGTAGGTCGTAATTTCCTGAAATTTACAGCAGGCGGTGCTGCAACACATTCCGACCACGGACGTGAAATCTGCCACACACTTCACTGTGCAGCAGAAGATGGAAACTACAAGGTAAAAGATCCTGAGAAGTTAATCCGCATCGCAAAAGAATGGGGCGTAGAGACAGAAGGAAAAGACATTTACGCACTGGCTCATGAAATGGCAGAGGTTGGTCTTATGGAATATGGTAAACCATTCGGATACCAGAGATTCCTTGACAGAATGCCGGCAGGACAGAAAGAAAAACTGATTGAAAACGAAATTGCACCACGTGCAATTGACCGTGAAGTTGCTTCTTCCTTACATATGGCACATATGGGATGTTCTTCTCTTCCGGAGGCTCTTGTAAAACAGTCCTTACGCTGCGGTCTTGCAGATGGATGGGGCGGTTCCATGATGGGAACAGAATTCTCTGACGTACTTTTCGGAACCCCGAAGCCAATCGACACAGAAGCTAACCTTGGCGTTATGGTAGAAGAGAACGTAAACATTGTAGTTCACGGACATGACCCGAGCCTTTCCGAGATGATCTGTGAATATGCAGATGATCCGGAAATGATCGCATACGCAAAAGAAATGGGCGCAAAAGGCATCACTGTATCCGGTGTATGCTGTACATCCAACGAGGTAGCTATGCGCCGCGGTATTCCGATGGCTGGTAACTTCTTACAGCAGGAAAACGTAGTTCTCACAGGTGCATGTGAGGCAATTGTTGTAGATGTTCAGTGTATTTTCCCGGCTTTAGGACCGTTAAGCAAATGCTTCCACACAAAATTCGTAACAACTTCTCCGATCGCACAGATGCCGGATTCTGAATTTATCCGTTTCAGCGCTGAGACAGCAGGAGAAAACGCAAAAGCAATCGTTAAGATGGCAATTGAAAACTTCAAGAACAGAAAACAGGAGCTTGTACACATTCCTCAGTTAAAACAGAAAGCAACTGTTGGATATTCTGTAGAAGCAATCGTAAAAGTTCTTGACGGCGTTACAAACTCTCAGGTAGACGTAACAGGTACAACAAAACCATTACTGGAGTGTATCACTTCCGGTGTTATCCGTGGTGCAGTTGCAATGGTTGGATGTAACAACCCGAAAATCCGCCCTGACTACGCACACATTGAACTGATGAAAAAATGTATCGCAAACGATATTATCATCATCGCTTCCGGATGTTCTGCACAGGCAGCAGCAAAAGCAGGTCTTATGGACAAATCTGCAAAAGATCTCTGCGGCGCAGGTCTGAAACGTGTATGTGAACTGGCTGATATTCCTCCGGTACTTCACATGGGATCTTGTGTAGATATTTCCCGTATGATGGTTCTGGCTGCTGAGCTTGCAAAAGATGCAGGACTTCAGATTCATCAGCTTCCTGTAGTTGGATGTGCTCCTGAGTGGATGTCCGAGAAGGCTGTATCTATCGGTAACTATGTAGTTGCTACAGGTATCGATACATTCCTCGGTGTTGATCCATATGTTGCAGGCTCTGATCAGATGGCACAGCTCCTGACAGAGGGAACAAAAAAATGGACAGGCGCTGCCTATACAGTAGAGACAGATATTGAGAAATTAGTAGACCTGATGATTGAAAGAATCGAAGAGAAGAGAGCGGCATTAGGAATCTAATACATTCATAATAAAAGTAAGGTGGATGAAGAAATATGAAAATAGCAATTACAGGTAAGGGCGGCGTAGGAAAGACAACATTTGCAGCAACGCTTGCCAGACTTTATGCAGAAGAAGGCCGAAATGTGCTGGCTGCAGATGTAGACCCGGATGCAAATCTGGGACTGGCGCTTGGTTTTTCAGAGGAAGAACTGGACAGCATCGTCCCTATCAGTAAAATGCGCAGGCTTGTGGAAGAGCGTACAGGCGCAGGTCCGGATAATCAGTATTATAAAATCAATCCAAAGGTAGATGATATTCCCGATACATATGGAAAGGTGTGCAACGGAGTAAAACTTCTTGTTCTTGGAACTGTAGAAACAGGCGGTGCAGGCTGTGTTTGTCCTGAGCATGTAATGCTTCGAAGAATCATCAATAATCTGGTGCTTCACCGGGGAGATGTTGTAGTTCTTGATATGGAAGCTGGTCTTGAGCATATGGGAAGAGGAACTACTGAGGGAATGGATCAGTTTATTGTAGTGATTGAGCCCGGTTCCAGAAGTGTGCAGACATATAAAAATGTGAAACGCCTTGCAAAAGACCTTGGTGTGAAACAGGTTCATGTGGTAGCAAATAAGGTTCGTGATGAGAAGGACGAGGAATTTGTGAAAAATCATATTCCGGCGGAAGATTTGCTGGGCTTTATCCACTATAATACGGAAATTATGGACGCAGACAGACAGGGCTGTTCTCCTTATGATTACAGCAAGTCTGCAACGGATGAAATCCGTAAAATCAAAGAAACCATTGACAAGATCGATGAGTGCGATAAATAGGAGGAAATAGCATTGACATTATTTGAGAGAGTATTTAATGGTAATGATGCTGTATATGGTCTTACAGAGCAGGCAATTGATGCAGCAATCGCGCAGCATGGCGAAGACAAAGCGGTAAGCTTCCCTGACACTGCATACAGCTTACCTTGTTACTATTCTGTAACAGGTGTTAAGGTAACAACCTTAAAAGAATTAAAAGAAGCACTTGGCGTTGTGAAAACACTGATGACAAGAGCACCTCGTCTTAATGACGCGTTCATGTCCGGTGTTGCAACAGCTCTCTGCGCAGAGTTTATTGAAGTTTTAAAATATATTGACGGAGCAACACCATACGAGCAGCCTCTGTACGGACATCTTCCGGATGCTGTAATCCGTGAACTTGGTGTTCCGCTTGTAACAGGCGATATTCCAGGTGTAGCTGTTCTTTTAAATGCAGCTCCTACTAAGGAAGAAGCAGTAGCACTTGTAAAATCCTACCAGGCACAGGGTATCCTTGTAACACTCGTAGGCGACATTTGCGATCAGGTAGCAGAAGCAGGCATGACAACAGGAGCAAACGTACGTGTTATTCCGCTTGGAAAAGATGTAACATCTGTAATCCATGTTGTATCTGTAGCTCTTCGTGCAGCTCTTATCTTTGGTAACATCAAACCGGGCGATGCAGCAGCTCTTATGGAGTACACATTCAAACGTGTTCCTGCATTTGTAAACGCATTTGCTCCTCTTGATGATGTTGTTGTAGCATGTGGCGCTGGTGCTATCGCACTTGGCTTCCCGGTTGTAACAAACGAGACAGAGAATATTTTCCGTGTACCAAAGAGCTTAATCGTTCAGGAAGATGTAAGCAAATTCAACGCTACATCTCTTGAGGCACGTGACATTAAGATTAAAATTACAAACATTGATATTCCGGTTGCTTTCGCATCTGCATTTGAGGGAGAAATTATCCGTCGTAAAGATATGCAGGTTGAGTTTGACGGTTCCCGTGTAGACTGTGCAGAGCTTGTACAGACATGTGACGCTTCTGAAGTAGAAGATCATAAGATCACAGTAGTTGGACCGGAAGCAGACGAGATGGAACTCGGAAGCAAAAACAGCATTGCATACGTTGTAAAAGTTGCAGGAAAGAACATGCAGTCTGATTTTGAGCCGGTTATCGAGCGTAAATTCCACAATTACATCAACTGCATCGAAGGTGTTTACCACACAGGACAGAGAGATATGCAGCGTATTCGTATCAGCATCGATGCGTTTAATGCAGGATTCCGTATCAAACACCTTGGTGAAGTTCTTTACAGCCAGGTTAAAAATGAATTTGATGCAGTTGTAGATAAATGTGAAGTTGTGATCTATACAGATCCGGCAGAATGTACAAGAATCCGTCACGAAGTTGCAATTCCGATTTTTGAAAAACGTGATGACCGTCTTGCAAACCTTACAGATGAATCTGTAGATGTATACTACAGCTGTATCCTCTGCCAGGCATTCTCTCCATCTCACGTATGTGTAGTAACACCAGAGAGACTTGGTCTTTGCGGTGCTGTTTCATGGCTGGATGCAAAAGCTACAAATGAGCTTGATCCGAACGGACCTTGTCAGGTAATTACAAAAGAGCGTCCAATCGATGAAAATCTTGGCGCTTATGAGGACGTAGATGAAGCAGTTAAGAAATTCTCTCAGGGTGCTCTGGAGCATGTAACACTGTACTCCATTATGCAGGATCCTATGACATCTTGCGGATGCTTCGAGTGTATCTGCGGTATCGAGCCATTCTCAAACGGTGTTGTTATTGCAAACCGTGAGTATGCAGGTATGACACCTCTTGGAATGACATTCCCTGAGATGGCATCTATGACAGGTGGTGGTGTTCAGACACCGGGATTCATGGGTCATGGAAAACACTTTATTGCTTCCAAGAAATTCATGAAGGCAGAAGGCGGTATTGAGCGTATCGTATGGATGCCGAAAGAATTGAAAGAATTTATTGCGGAGCGTCTGAACAAGACAGCAAAAGAACTTTACGGAATCGACAACTTTACAGATATGATCGGTGATGAAACAATCGCTGAAGATCCAGAAACACTTGTTGCATTCCTGACAGAGAAAAACCATCCGGCACTTGGACTTGAGCCAATGATGTAAAACTAAAGTTTGTTTGTCAGTCAGCACATTGAACTTTAGCTGTGAAAACAGGAATTATCCTTGTCAATTCAAGGGATATTGTAGTATAATAATGTCGGATATTGTGGGCATACCAGGCGTGGTATGCCTGCATAATAAAAATTAAAGGAGGCTAACGCGAAATGCCGTTTAATCAGAAACCACAAAAATTTAATGCAAAGATTAATGCAGTCACAATCGGAAGCGGAGACAAGACCGTTACTATCGGCGGAGACAGCACATTCCCATTTTATACTTTTGATGCACCATCAGAAAACACACCAAAGATTGGTGTAGAAATTTCTGATATGGGTCTTGAAGGAGTATCTGAGGGAATTAAAGCTTACTATGACGGAGCTTCTACTATGGCTGAAATTGCAAAAAAAGCAGCAGCTATGGAAGGAGCTGATTTTGTTGCACTGATTCTGGAAGGCGGAGACCCGAATGGTGAGAACAAATCTATTGACGAATTAATCGCAGTGGTAAAAGAAGTTGCAGAAGCAGTTGACTGCCCGTTAGTAGTAGAAGGATGCAAGAACGTTGAAAAAGACGCGGAACTGCTTCCTAAGGTTGCAGAAGTTCTTCAGGGAAGAAACGTTCTTATCCTTTCCGAAAAAGAAGAAAACTACAAAGCAATCGGTGCAGCAGCAGGCCTTGCTTATGACCAGATTGTTGGTGCAGAATCTGCAGTAGACATCAACCTTGCAAAACAGTTAAACGTTGTAACAACTCAGTTAGGCGTAAATCCGGAAAAAATCGTTATGAATATCGGTAGTGCAGCAGTAGGCTATGGCTATGAATATGTTGTATCTACTATGGACCGTATCAAAGGTGCAGCTTTATCTCAGAATGATAACATGCTGCAGATGCCTATCATTACACCTGTATCCGCTGAGACATGGGGCGTAAAAGAAGCTATGGCTTCTGAAGCTGATATGCCTGAGTGGGGATCACAGGACGAGCGTGGAATCAACATGGAAGTTATGACAGCAGCAGCAGACCTTGCAGCTGGTTCTGATGCAGTTATTCTGAGACATCCTCAGTCTGTTGCAACAATTTCCAAAATGATTAAAGCACTTGCGTAATTGAATAGGAGGAAGAAGATATGGCACTGAATGGTATTCAGATTTTTAAATTAACACCAAAGAAAAACTGTAAGGAATGTGGATGCCCGACATGTATGGCTTTCTCTATGAAAGTTGCACAGGGCGCTATGGACATTTCTGCATGTCCGCATATGTCTGAAGATGCACTTGCATCTCTTTCCGAGGCAACAGCACCGCCAATGAAGACAATCAAAATCGGAGCTGGTGAAGAAGAGTTTACTCTTGGCGGAGAGACTGTATTATTCAGACATGAGAAAACATTTGTAAGCAAACCGAGATATGCAGTTTCTCTCTGCACAGATATGGATGATGCAGCAGTAGAAGCAAAACTTGCAGAAATCCCGAAGGTTGATTACGATCGTATCGGTGAGAGAATGTATGCAGAGCTTGTATACGTAAACTGCGGTGAAGGCGCAGATGCTGCAAAATACACAGAGCTTGTAAAAAAAGCAGCAGGTCTTGGAAGAACTCTGGTTCTTGGCTGTACAGATGTTGAAATCGCAAAAGCGGCACTTGAAGTATGCAAAGATACAAAACCTGTATTAAATGGTGCAAACGCTTCCAACTATGAAGCAATGAATGCAGTTGCAACAGAGGCAGGAGTTGTTCTTGGTGTATCCGGAAAAGATTTAAATGAGCTTTATGATACAACAGCAGCACTTGAAAAACTTGGAAACAAAAATCTTGTACTGGACGTAACAGGAGCTGATATTAAAGAAACATTTGCTAATGCAGTTCAGGTTCGCCGTGCAGCATTAAAAGATCAGGACAGAACATTTGGTTATCCGTCCATCGTAAATACAGTGAAAGTTGCAAAAGGAGATGCACATCTTCAGGCAGCTCTCGCAGCAGTATTTACAATGAAATATGGTTCTATCATCGTTATGGAACAGATTACATACGCTGAGGCACTTCCGTTATATGGACTTCGTCAGAACGTATTTACAGATCCGCAGAAGCCAATGAAAGTTGAACCGGGCATCTACCCATTAAACGGAGCAGATGAGAACTCTCTCGTTGTAACAACAGTTGACTTTGCTCTGACATACTTCGTAGTATCCGGTGAGCTGGAGCGTTCTGGTGTTCCGCTTAACCTTGTGATCAACGATGCAGGCGGACTTTCTGTTCTTACTTCCTGGGCTGCTGGTAAATTCTCCGGAAACAGCATTGCAAAATTCATCCAGGAGCAGGTTGAGCCAAAGGTAAAATGCAGAAGACTTGTAATTCCGGGTAAAGTTGCTGTTCTTAAAGGTGATCTTGAAGCAAAACTTCCAGGATGGGAGATTATTGTAGGACCAAGAGAAGCAGTACAGCTTGTAAAATTCTTAAAAGATATGCAGTAAGAAAATTTAATTATTTAATTAAAGGAGAATACAGGGATGGCAAAATTTGTAACAATCGGAGAAAGACTTTCCACAACAGCTCCGGCAGTAAACAAAGCGTTTACAGAAAGAGATCCGGAGCCGATTATCAAGAGAGCAAAACAGCAGCTTGACGCTGGAGCTACTTATCTTGATGTAAACATCGGACCAGCTGAGAACGATGGTGAAGAACTTATGAAATGGGCTGTACAGCTTCTTCAGTCCGAGTTCGACAACGTTCCGCTTGCACTGGATACAACAAACATGAAAGCAATCGAGGCTGGTATTTCTGTATATAACAGAGCAAAAGGAAAACCGATCGTAAACTCTGCAGATGCAGGTGACAGAATTGCAAACATCGACCTTGCAGCAGCAAACGATGCTATTGTTATCGCACTTTGTTCTTCTGGTATGGTTGCTTCTGACAATGACGAGCGTATGATGCACTGCCAGAACATGCTGGAAAGAGGTATGATGCTTGGTATGGATCCACAGGATCTGTGGTTTGACCCGTTATTCCTCGTTGTAAAAGGAATGCAGGAAAAACAGATGGAGGTTCTTGAGGCAATTAAAATGTTCTCCGATATGGGACTGAATTCTACAGGCGGACTTTCCAACAACAGTAACGGTATGCCGAAACATATCCGTCCGATTATGGACTCTGCTCTTGTAGCAATGGCTATGATGCAGGGATTGACTTCCGCTATTGTAAATCCTAACGATTTACGTCTTATGGAAACAATCAAATCCTGTGACGTATTCAAAAACAACACTCTGTACGCAGATTCCTATCTGGAAATCTAATAGTCAGATTCATAAGAATATGGCATGTACCTGAGGGCTGGAGGCTTCGGCCTCCGGCCTTTTTTAAGATATAAGAAAGGTGGTTACCCAATGTTTAAGGTAACATTTGCATTCGAAGACGGCAGTGCAGTAGAAGTATTTGCCAATGCAGGAGATAATCTGCTGGAAGTAGCAAGAGGGGCAAACGTAGCAATCGATGCGCCCTGCTCAGGAAATGCTTCCTGTGGAAAATGCCGGGTGCAGTTAAAAAGCGGAGAACTGGATTCAAAGAAAACACTTCATATAACAGATGAAGAATTTCAGCAGGGCTGGAGACTGGCATGCGTAAGTCAGGTGAGTGCCGATGTGGAGGTTATGGTACCTGATATTTCTTCAGCTTACAAGAGCCGGATGAAGGTTGCGGATTTAAGTTCAAAAGAGGAAATCGCCATTTTTGAAAATGCAAAAAAAGAGGTAGAAGATACAGGAATTGAATTGCGGAACAGCCTGGATGTTGTGGAAGTAGAGATGGACGAACCTTCTCTGGATGACACAATGCCGGATAATGAGCGCTTAAGCAGAGCTCTGAAAAAATATATGAATCTGAAACGTGTGCGGATTCCGTATACGGTACTTAAAAAACTTCCTGATGTGTTAAGAGAAAACCATTTTAAAGTAAAATGTGTAATCCGCACTACTCCGGATGATATGTTTGTTTATGATATATTCGGAATCGAGGAAGAAGTGGTAATTGGCGGGATTGCCATTGATATTGGAACAACAACAGTTTCTGCTGTTCTTATGAATATGGAGACAGGGGAAATTCTTGCAAAAGGTTCTGCAGGAAACGGACAGATTCGTTATGGGGCCGATGTAATCAATCGTATTATAGAATCTCAGAAACCGGGTGGAAAGAAAAAACTTCAGGACGCAGTGATAAAAGAGACGATCAATCCGATTATCAGTGAAATGTGCAGAAGTGCAAAACTCCCCAAAACTCAGGTTTACAGGATGTGCGTAGCTGCAAATACTACAATGAATCATTTATTTGCAGGAATCAATGCAGACCCTCTTCGTATGGAGCCTTATATACCTGCATTTTTTAAGACAAATTCTCTGTTTGCGTCAGATTTGGGAATTGATATTAATCAGGATGCACATATCATCATCGCTCCGAATATCGGAAGCTATGTAGGCGGTGATATTACAGCTGGAACGCTTGTGAGCATGATATGGAACAGACCGGAATTTTCTCTCTTTATTGACCTTGGAACAAACGGAGAGCTTGTATTTGGAAATTCTGATTTTATGATGAGCTGCGCATGTTCTGCAGGCCCTGCCTTTGAGGGCGGAGATATTAGCTGTGGTATGCGTGCTACAGATGGTGCTATAGAGGCCTGTACCATTGATAAAGAAACAATGGAGCCTTCTTATCAGGTGGTTGGTGAACCCGGAACAAAACCGATTGGTCTTTGCGGCTCCGGTATCATTGATGTGATCAGTGAGCTGTTTATGTGTGGAATTATTAACCCGAAAGGAAAATTTGTCCGAGAGGGAAAACGTGTCCGCCATGACCAGTACGGAATGGGAAGCTATGTCCTTGCATTTGAAGAAGAGGCCGGATCAGTAAAAGATGTAGAGATTACAGAAGTGGATATTGATAACTTTATTCGTGCCAAAGGTGCGATTTTCTCTGCAATCCGTACCATGTTAAGCTCTCTCGATTTTGACATTTCCATGATAGATGATGTATATGTGGCCGGCGGTATCGGAAGTGGGATTAATATGAGAAATGCGGTAAATATCGGAATGTTCCCGGATATTCCGCTGGAGAAATTCCATTATATCGGAAACTCTTCTCTTACCGGCTCTTATCTGATGCTTCTTTCTACAGCAGCGGAGAAAAAGACATATGAACTTGCATCTAATATGACATATATGGAGCTTTCCACAGTTCCTACATATATGGATGAGTTTGTGGGAGCCTGCTTTATTCCTCATACGGATACAAATATGTTTCCTTCTGTGACGGAAGCAATGGAAAATAAATAAGAGGTACAAAAATGGCTTTTAATATGAATGACTTAAATTATGAAAAAGACAGCAAGGAACGTATGCCCTGGGAACATTATATGACAGAGTACAAGGCGGCAGATCCCAAGGAGATTGCCGCACGTCTTTCTATTCCGTATGATGAAGAAAAAAAGATGTTTACTCTTACATTTCTGGGAACAGAGTATTCTGTTTCCTATCCGGATTTTACAGTGAGTCACAAAGAAGATGATATGGGATATTATCCTCTGGAAGAGATGATTTACGCCAAAATTCTGACTATCCGTTTTCTTCTTCACGGAGCGGTCTCTGCAGGTACGGGAAAATACAAAACCTACAGAGAAATGCCGTGGGGAGAAGTTTATCTCCGTCAGTTTGACGGACGCTGTATTAAGCGTCTTGCGTTTACATATGGAATGCGTATAGGGGATTTCCGTAAGATTATGGAACATATTCACGGGAAAGAAATTTCTTTTGGAGATGTGGCATATGAAGTGGAAATATATCCGGGCTATCGGATACAGATGATTTTATGGGAGGGAGACGAGGAATTTCCGCCTTCATCTCAGATTCTTTTTTCCGATAATTTCCCGGTATCTTTTGCAGCAGAGGATATGGCTGTCATGGGAGATGTGATTATCGGTTCTTTAAAAGCATTTGCAAAATGTGTTTGAAGGAATAAATAAAAGGAGGCAATTTTTATGGGATTCAAAAGTGATATTGAAATTGCACAGGAAAACACTCCGCTTCCAATTACGGAGATTGCAACAAAAGCAGGAATTGATGAAAAATATCTGGAGCAGTACGGAAAATACAAAGCAAAAATCGACTACAATCTTTTAAAAGAAAGTGATAAAAAAGACGGAAAGCTGATTCTTGTAA
>Garth_p2__coassemble_663_pt1 | contig 44277 bp, 40 predicted proteins | sample Garth_p2__metabat2_low_PE_037 | metagenome-assembled genome bin Garth_p2
AATGGCAAGAAAAAAAATTATCGCTGGTAACTGGAAAATGAACATGACACCAAGCGAGGCAGTAAAATTAGTAGAAACATTAAAACCTCTCGTAGCAAACGAAGAGGTAGATGTAGTGTTCTGTGTACCTGCAATTGATATTATCCCGGTTGTGGAAGCTGCAAAGGGAAGCAATATCCAGGTTGGTGCTGAGAATATGTACTTTGAAGAAAAAGGCGCATATACAGGTGAGATTTCCCCAAATATGCTTACAGATGCAGGCGTAAAATATGTTGTTCTGGGACATTCCGAGAGAAGAGAATATTTTGCTGAAACAGATGAGACAGTAAACAAAAAAATGCTGAAAGCATTCGAGCACGGTATTACTCCGATTATGTGCTGCGGCGAAACTCTGACACAGAGAGAGCAGGGTGTGACAATGGACTTCATCCGTCAGCAGGTTAAAATTGGTTTCCAGGGTGTGACAGCAGATCAGGCAAAAACAGCTGTTATCGCTTATGAACCAATCTGGGCTATCGGAACAGGTAAAACAGCAACAACTGAGCAGGCTCAGGAGGTTTGCGCTGGAATCCGTGCATGCATCGCAGAAATTTATGATGAAGCAACAGCAGAAGCAATCCGTATTCAGTACGGCGGTTCTGTAAATGCAGGAACTGCTCCGGAACTGTTTGCACAGAACGATATTGACGGCGGTCTTGTTGGCGGTGCTTCTCTGAAAGAAGAGTTCGGAAAAATCGTAAATTATAAATAATAATTTTCTTAAATAAAATAAGAAATTTGTGTCCAAGCGAGAGAAAAGCCCGTTTTTCCGGAGTAATCCGGGGAAGCGGGTTTTTAATGTTACAGGAAAATTTAAGTGCAAAAATTAAGAGCCATCAGTTTTTTATAAGAACTGGTGGCTCTTTTACTGTTCGTTGTCCAATGGAATATACCTTCCTTTCAGTAAAATTAAATTTTTGAGATTCTAAAACAACTGGAATAAAAACTTAAGTTTTTGGTGGTCTGTACCTCGCTTTACTAAATTTAATGAGTGGTAAAGTTTACGTTTCTGGTGGTCTGTACCTTCCTTTCTTGAATTATGAAGATGAAATTACGTTTTCGGTGGTCTCACTCCTTTGAGTTTGTTTTGATTTGTATTCCCTTTTGTTTTATGAGTACACTATAACAGATAAAAGATGGATTGTCAAGTGGAAAAATGAAAATTATAAAATAAAATTTTAAAAGAAAGAGAAATGAGCATATTTATAAAAATATTCTGAAAATAATTGTGAGAGAAGTGATCGTTTATGAGAGGTCACAATATCCTTTTCTATATGAGACGCATAGAATATGGAATTATGGAAAAAATGTTTTTATAAACCAGAAGCAACAGGAGGTAGAAAAATGTTACGTTATCTTCCAATTCGAATGGTTCATGCAAGACAGGTTCTTGATTCAAGAGGAAACCCTACAGTAGAGGTGGAAGTTACAGTGGGAGAAGGCGTTGTTGGAGTGAACGGGTATACTGCGAGAGCAATGGTTCCATCCGGTGCGTCAACAGGAAGATTTGAGGCAGTGGAGCTTCGTGATGGCGAAAAAGAAAAGTACGTAGGATTAAGCGTGGAAAAAGCGGTAAATAACGTAAACGTTAAGCTGGCAGAAGCAATTCTGGGAGAGAATGCACTGAATCAGTCTTATATTGATTCGCTTTTAATTGAAGCAGACGGTACAGATAACAAAAGCAACTTGGGTGCAAATGCGACTCTGGGAGTATCGATGGCGGTTGCGAGGGCAGCGGCGCAGGCTCTTCGGATTCCTCTGTATCAGTATATTGGAGGGTGCCATACAAATAGAATGCCGGTCCCTATGATGAATATTTTAAATGGCGGAAAACATGCTGACAATACGGTGGATCTGCAGGAATTTATGATTATGCCGGTAGGAGCTTCCTGCTTTTCAGATGGAATCCGTATGTGCGTGGAAATTTATCAGTTTTTAAAAATTATTTTAAAGCAGAATAAGCTTTCTACAGGCGTAGGTGATGAAGGGGGCTTTGCCCCGGACCTTGCTGATTCCAGAGATGCGCTTGTAATGATAACGGAAGCTGTAAAACGCGCCGGATACAAGCCTGGAAAAGATATTGTCATAGCCATTGACGCGGCGGCAAGTGAGCTTTATGACAAGGAAAGAAATGTATACTGCTTCCCGGGAGAAAGCGAGATGAAGGGTTCAGAAGTTTTAAGAGACGGTAAGGAAATGATTTCTTATTATCAGCAGCTGATAGAAGAATTTCCTGTTGTTTCTATTGAGGACGGTCTTCATGAGGACGACTGGGAAGGATGGAAAGAACTGACGAAGCAGCTAGGAGAAAAAATCCAGCTTGTGGGAGATGATCTTTTTGTGACAAATAAAAAACGTCTTCGCTGTGGAATCAAGCTTCAGGCAGGGAATGCCATTCTTATTAAGGTAAATCAGATAGGAACGCTTACAGAAGCTCTGGAAGCTGTGGAAATGGCGCAGCAGGCAGGATATAAAGCAGTAATTTCCCATCGCTCCGGGGAGACGGAAGATTCGTTTATTGCAGATCTGGCAGTAGCTACAGGCGCAGGGCAGATTAAAACAGGTGCTCCCTGTCGGTCTGACAGAAATGCAAAATATAATCAGTTGCTTCGGATTGACGAATATCTTGGAGCCCTTTCCAGGTATGAAAATCCGTTTGATAGTATAAAAGAGACAGAAGAATCTTTCGAATCTTAAAAAACTGGCAAAAACAGTTGAAATCCGGGATTTCCTATGGTAAAATATCTTCTAGTTGATTAGGAGGTGTAACCGCGTGGAAATTTTAAAGATTGTTCTGACCGTAATTTTTGTAATAGATTGTATTGCTCTGACAGTTGTGGTACTGCTTCAGGAAGGCAAATCTCAGGGTCTTGGCGCTATCGCAGGCGCAGCAGATTCTTACTGGGGTAAGAACAAAGGGCGCTCTATGGAGGGCGGTCTCGTAAAGGCAACAACTGTTATGGCAGTTTTGTTCTTTGTATTGTCAATCGTTTTAAACATGAATTTCTAGGAACGAAAACGGAAGCACTCTTGTTTATGTGACAAGGGTGTTTCTTTGTTTAATAAAGGAGAAAATGTGAAAAAAAAAGAACTTGAAAAAAAGAAAAAATTTATAATGGAGCTTTTAAAAGACCCAATATACCAGCCGATGCGCCTTCGGGAGATTGTTTCTCTTTTAAGACTGGATAAGGGACAGAAAAAGGAACTGTATGAGGTGATGGACTCTCTTTTGGAAGAGGGAAAGATTTCTCTTGATAAAAAGGGAAGATATGAAAAAGTATCTAGGTCTGGAAAAAAAGCTGAGAAAAAGAAAAGAGAAAAGCAGAAAAAGGAAAAATTGACAGGAAGGAAGAAAGGTCGGGAAGCGGACAGAATAAAGTACGACGAAGCCGCTGCTTTGGAAGGAACCTTTATTGGACACCCTAAGGGATTTGGTTTTGTGGAAATCCCGGATCAGGAGGAAGATATTTTTATTCCGGAAGACAAAACGGGAACTGCGCTCCATCAGGACAAGGTACGTATTATTGTAGAAGAGAAACAAAAAGAAGGAAAACGAAAAGAAGGGACAGTCGTACAGGTTCTGGAAAGAGGAATGCCGCAGATTGTGGGTACGTACCAGAGCAATCGGGATTTCGGCTTTGTGCTTTGTGATAACCCCAAGTTTTCAAAAGATGTGTTTATTTCTAAAAAAGATTCCAATGGAGTAAAAGACGGAGATAAAGTCATTGCGGAAATTACAGATTACGGTTCCGGAAACAAAAGCCCTGAAGGGAAAATTACAGAGATTCTGGGCAGCAGCCGAGCTCCTGGAACAGATATTCTTGCCATTGTAAAAAGCTTTGGAATTCCGGATGAATTTCCGGAAAGAGTAAAAAATCAGGCCCGTCGTGTTTCAGACCACGTTCTTCCGGCGGATATGGATGGAAGACTTGATCTTCGAAACGTACAGATGGTCACGATAGACGGAGAAGATGCGAAAGATCTTGACGATGCGGTTTCTCTCACAAAAGAAGATGGGATTTATCATCTGGGCGTCCATATAGCCGACGTAAGCAATTATGTTCAGGGAGGAAGCGCCCTTGACAAGGAGGCCTTAAAAAGAGGGACAAGTGTATACCTTGCAGACAGAGTAATTCCCATGCTTCCGGTAGAGCTTTCTAATGGAATCTGTTCTCTGAACCAGGGAGAAGACCGTCTTGCGCTGAGCTGCCTTATGGACATAGATGAAAAGGGCAAGGTGGTATCTCATAAAATTGCGGAGACGGTTATCTGTGTAGACAGACGTATGAGCTACACAACTGTAAAAAATATTCTGGAACAGGAAGATGAGGAAGCAGAAAAGCGGTATGCGGACTTTGTGTCCATGTTTTTCCAGATGAAGGAACTTTCTGCAATTATAAGAGAAAGCCGCCATCACAGAGGTTCTATTGATTTTGAATTTCCGGAAAGTAAGATTATTTTGAACGAGGCAGGAAAAGCTATTGACGTACAGCCATATGAGTCAAATGTGGCAACAAGAATTATCGAAGACTTTATGCTTATGGCGAATGAGACAGTGGCAAAAGAATACTGTAAAGAAGACCTTCCCTTTGTTTACCGTACCCATGAAAATCCAGATCCGGAAAAGGTGGAGAGTCTTTTGATGCTTCTTCACAATCAGGGCGTTTCTGTACAGAAAGCAAAGGAAGAGATTTCTCCAAAAGAGATTCAGAAAATTCTTGAGAAAATAGAGGGACTTCCCAATGAAGCGCAGATTTCCAGGCTCACCTTAAGAACTATGAAACAGGCGAAGTATACAACAGAATGCAGCGGACATTTTGGCCTCGCAGCAAAATATTACTGCCATTTCACCTCTCCTATTCGAAGATACCCGGATCTTCAGATTCATCGCATTATTAAAGATAATTTAAGAGGACGTCTTGAGAGAGAAGGACGGACAGAACGGTATAGAGAAATCTTGGACGAGGTGGCACGTCAGTCCAGTGTGTGCGAGAGAAGGGCAGAGGAGGCGGAAAGAGAGTCCGATAAGTTGAAAAAAGCAGAGTATATGTCTTACCATCTTGGGGAAGAGTTTGAGGGAATTATTTCCGGAGTCACAGGTTGGGGCATGTATGTGGAGCTTCCGAATACAGTAGAGGGGCTTGTCCATGTAAATACATTGCGGGACGATTATTATACCTTTGACCAGGATGCTTATGAACTTCGGGGAGATATGACACAAAAAGTGTATCGTCTGGGGCAGAAGGTGCGCGTCCGTGTGGCAGATGCTGATAAAATGCTGAAAACAGTAGATTTTGTTCTGTCGGAGGAACAATAGTCCAACAGGGAGGATATTATGGCAAAGCAGAAGGGGATTAAATTAATTGCCAACAACAAAAAGGCATTTCACGATTATTTTATAGAAGATACGTATGAGGCGGGAATTGCTCTGGCGGGTACAGAGGTCAAATCTCTCCGCATGGGAAAATGCAGCATTAAAGAAGGATTTATCCGTGTGGAGCATGGAGAGGTTTTTGTTTATGGCATGAATATCAGTCCTTATGAAAAGGGAAATATTTTTAATAAGGACCCGCTTCGTGTAAGAAAGCTTCTTCTTCACAGATACGAGATTAATAAAATTGAAGCAAAACTTAAGGAAAAAGGTCTTACTCTTGTTCCGTTAAAGGTATATTTTAAGGACAGCCTGGTGAAAATGGAAATCGGAATGGCACGCGGTAAAAAGCTTTACGATAAACGCCAGGATATTGCAAAAAAAGACCAGAGAAGAGAGGCAGAGAGAGACTTTAAGGTTAAGAATCTTTATTAAAAAGGCAGGGCGGGCGTTTATCGCCTGCCCTGATAAATAAGGAGGAAGAAAATGAAATTTTTTCATTTGTCCGATTTACATATTGGAAAACAGCTTCACCTTTATTCTCTGAAGGAAGAGCAGAAAGCTGTTTTAAACGAGATTATACAATATGCAGAAAAAGAAAAACCGCAGGCCATTGTCATTGCAGGGGACGTGTATGATAAAAGTGTTCCTTCTGCTGAGGCAGTGGCTGTTTTTGATGAGTTCATCAGAAATTTATCGGAGCTTTCCCTGAAAATATTTGTGATCAGCGGAAATCATGATTCACCGGAACGTCTGGAATTTGCAGGAAGTCTTCTGGAAAAACAGGGGCTTTACATTGCGGGACTGCCGCCTGTAAAAGAAACTGACCGTATAAAAAAGGTTGTTTTATGTGATGAAGAGGGAGAAGTATGTTTCTGGCTGCTTCCCTTTTTAAAGCCGTCTTATGTGAGGGGGATTTTTCCGGAAAAAGAGAACCTTTCTTATACAGAGGCTGTAAAAATGCTTCTGGAAAGAGAGGAGATGGATTTGTCTGTACGGAACGTCCTTGTGACCCATCAGTTTTTTACTGCTTCCGGAAAAGAACCTTTGCGGAGCGATTCTGAAACTGTTTATGTGGGAGGTGCCGGAAATGTAGATATTTCGGCTGTACAGAATTTTGATTATGTGGCAATGGGGCATATCCATAAGGCACAATCTGTGGGAGAAGAGCGTTTTCGATACTGTGGGACGCCTTTGAAATACTCGGCAGGAGAAAGTGGAGATACAAAAACTCTCACAGCAGTCACACTTGGAAAAAAGGGAGAAGACGTAAAGATAGAAACGCTGCCCCTTCAACCTATGCGGGATGTGCAGCAGTTAAAGGGAAGATTTGAGGAGCTTATAAGACTTGGTACAGAGGATTACGTGAGCCTGACGCTTACAGATGAGAAGATGCCTTATCAGCCGCGGGAACAGCTTGAAAAAGTATTTCCTAATATTTTGGAACTTAAAGTGGAAAATACAAGAACAAAGAGGGAGATTTCCGGCTTTTTAAAAGAGGCAGAGCAGGCAGAGCCGTGTGTGCTTTTTGAGAATTTTTATGAGGAAATACATGGTATTTCTATGACGGAGGAAGAGAGGCAGCTTGTAAGAGAAATTCTGGAAAAGGTACAGGAGGATAGAATATGAGACCTGTCAGATTGGTAATGTCAGCTTTTGGTTCTTACGCAGGAGAGGAAACCCTTGATTTTGGAAAAATGGACAGAGGTATTTTTCTTGTGACAGGAGATACAGGAGCAGGGAAAACAACAATTTTTGACGCCATCGTATATGCACTTTACGACAGGACAAGTGGAGGTGTGCGGGACGGAAATATGATGCGCAGCGCTTATGCGGATCTTCGAACACCCACTTTTGTAGATTTTACATTTTCCAGCAGAGGAGAAGAGTACCGGATTGTTAGAAATCCGGATTATGAAAGGGAAAGCCTTCGAAAGGATAAAGAGGGAAATTGCAAAAAAACGCAGGAAAAGGCTTCTGTGGAATTGTTTCTTCCGGATGGCACGATTTTCCGGGGAAATAAAAAGGAAACAAACAGTAAAATACAGGAGATTACAGGACTGGACGCGAGACAGTTTATGCAGGTGGCAATGATTGCGCAGGGAGACTTTTTAAAGTTGCTTCATGCAAAATCGGAGGAGAGAAAAGAAATCTTTTCTAAAATTTTTGATACGGGGATTTACGGAGATTTTCAGGAGGAGCTGAGACGCCGGGAGAAGAAAAGCTATGTCTTTTTAAAGGAAAAAGAGCAGGCGGTAAAAGAACAGATGAGCCGAATCCTTATTTTTGATGGATGGGAGCGGGAAGAAGAATTGAAAGCTGCCATAGAAAAGGAAAATATGGAACAGGTGCTGCCCCTTCTTGCTGAAATTTTAAAAGAGGATAAAAAAAGAGAAACCAAGACCTTTGAGGAGCTGGAAAAAGTAAGAAAAAGGCAGGAACAGTGGGGGAAGCAAAAGGAACAGGCAGGAAGTCTTCTGGAGCTTCGACAGCGGATTTCAGAATATAAAAAATGGCTTTCAGAAAATCTTTCATCAGAGCAGTCCTTAAAAGAAGAAACAGAGCGTCTGGAAAAAGAAGAAAAAGAAAAGACAGAGTCTCTTCAGGATTTACGGAACATAGTACAGAAAGAAAAAGAAGCTTTTGTGCAGGAGGAGGAAAAATGTCTTCTCCGCCTTCAGGAAATCGAAGATTTGAAATCTATGTGGGCGAGTACCATCGAAAGTATGAAGGAGAACCGTCTCCTTGGGGAGAAGTGGGAACAGGCGAACAGAAATTATAAAGAAAAAGTACAGCTTTATGAAGAGCTTTATGAGGCTTTTTTCAGAGAACAGGCAGGAATCCTGGCAGGGAAATTATGTGAGGGAGAGCCATGTCCCGTATGCGGCAGCAGAGTACACCCTAATAAGGCAAAAGCTTCGCAGAAAGCTCCGGAACAGAATCAGGTACAAAGGGCGAAGCTGCTCAGGGAACGGGCAGAAAAAGAGAGAGAGAATGCGCAGAGACTTTTTCAGGAAAGTGCCCAGAAATATAAAGAAAGTCTTGGAAGGCTCAGACAGGAAGGAAGCCGTTTGTTTGGAGAAGGATTTCAACCGGGAGAGGAAGCGTGGAGAAAACAGGCATCTTCTGCTATGGACGAGGCAAAAAATCAGGTGAAAATTTTAAGGCAGGAATATGCGGAAAGAAAAAAAATCGGGGAAGAAAAGATAAAAAATCTTACAGAAGAATGCAGGCATCATAGCAATAGGCTAAAAGATGCAAGGAAGAGACTGGAACTTTTTATTCGAAAAGCAGAGCAGGTGCAGGGAGAATTAAAAGCAGGTTTTCAGCAGGAGAGTGCTCTTTTGAAAAAATGGGAAAATCAGGAAGAGAGACCGGAAAAGATTCTCGCAGCAGCAGAAATAGAGCTGGAGCGTTTGAAAACAGAGAGAAGCATTTTGGAAATCCGATGGCAGGAAGTCTCAGGGGAGAGAATTTCAAATGAGCGGACAGAACAAGTATTAAAAAAATACGAAAAAGAGTATGTGAGCTTAAAGAAAGCTTATGAATTGATTCATCATTTAAGTCAGACTGCCTGCGGTTCTCTTGCGGGAATAGCAAAGATTGATTTTGAGTCCTATATTCAGAGACAGTATTTTCAGAAGATTATCGCAAAGGCAAACCAGAGACTCATTCAGATGACTGCAGGACAGTTTATTTTAAAATGCAGAAATCTGGAAAATTTGGGAAACAGAGGAAAGGTTGGTCTTGATCTGAATGTATACAGTCTTGTGACAGAAAGCGAGCGCGATGTAAAAACCCTTTCCGGAGGAGAGTCTTTTATGGCGGCACTTTCTATGGCGCTTGGTCTTGCAGACACCATAGGAGACAGCGTCGGTGCTGTACGGCTTGACACACTTTTTATAGATGAGGGATTCGGTTCTCTTGATGAAAATTCCAGAGAACAGGCAATTCGCGTTCTTTATGACCTGGCAGGAGAAAACCGACTGATTGGGATTATTTCCCACGTGACAGAATTAAAGGAACAGATTGAACCGAAAATTATTGTGAAAAAAACAAAGAAAGGAAGCCGTCTTTCATGGCTTTTATAGGGAGAAAAAATGAATAGAAAAATGCTTTCCGTGGAAGATTCCAGAACAGAACAAGTTCATCTTGTGATGCAGCCGCATTTAAATGCAGGAGGGCGCCTTTTCGGAGGGATGCTGATGCAGTGGATTGACGAGGTGGCAAGTGTAGTTGCCATGCGCCATGCAGGGACCAAAAGAGTGACAACAGCAGCCATTGATAATCTGCAGTTTAAACAGCCCACACGTGAGGGAGAACTTCTTGTGCTTGTGGGGTATATAACGTATGTGGGAAATACTTCTATGGAGGTGGAGGTAGATACGTATGTGGAACATTCTGATGGTCTTTGTTATTCTGTAAACAGGGCGTTTCTTGTGATGGTGGCAATGGATGAAAAAGAGCGTCCTTTGCAGGTTCCCGGGCTTCTTGTAAAGACAGAGGCGGAAAAAGCAAGATATGAGGCTGGGATTCAGAGAAGAAAAATGCGTAAAGAACGGCAAAAAAATGGATTTTAATGATTGAAAAAAGCACAGAAAATTTATATAATATACATTAATAATTAAAAAACGTACGATAAATCCGATGAAAGGGGTGATATACATGAAAATTGTGACTATTAACCGGGAATACGGAAGCGGTGGACGAAGAGTTGCATTTATGCTTTCTGAGAAGTTGGGAATTTCCTGCTATGACAGCAATCTTCTTATGGTAGCAGGGGAGCGCTATGGAATTAATCCGGATTTTCCGGAGGGATTTGATGAGCAGAAAAGCATCAGCCTTCTTTATGGGATCTCGCTGATTGCAAACAACTGGGCAGATGAGGACAGATCGCCAAAGACGTGATGATTATTACTTCCATACAGGAAAAGAGTGGGATAAAAAAGAAAATTATGATATTTGTCTGAATACTTCTACTCTTGGAATGGAAGGGTGTGTGAATATCATTGCAGCACTTGCAAAAAAGACATCTTAGAAAGGGATAGTGTGAAAAATCTATAAAATTCATCTGCCTTTGGTTGACAAGAATGGGATACTCTGTAATAATGAACAGGATAAAAGTGAAATACAGGATTCCATTTTATGGGAGGCGTTATAAATGAAAAAAAGATATTTGATACTTGTGGGACTTCTGGCTGCAGCGGTTCTGGCAGCAGGCTGCGGAAAGAAAAAGGAGGAACCGGTACAGAAAGCAGAAGTAACTGTAACTCCAACTCCAAAAGCAGACGGCGGTCTCGTAGATATGCAGAAAACGGAAGATGAAAATGCAAAGATAAAAAATATAATAGGAACAAAGACAGAAACTTCAGGAAGTCTTGTTCTTATTAATAATATGGGAGACGAGATTTCTTCTATATATATCCGACCAAATGTGCCGGAAGAGGAAGCGTATGATGAGGATGGAGAAGATTCCTGGGGCAATGAACTTGTCCAGGGGAAATTTACTCTGAAAAATGGAGATAAAGCGCTTTATTATTATGAAAAAAATCAGAAGGACGGAGATGGGAATACGATCACTTCCTTTGATATTCGAATTTCTTTTACAGATGAAGAAAAAAATGAATGTTTCTTCCGCGATATTCCGCTTTCTTCTATAAAACAGATTACACTCTGCATGGATGGAAGCGGTGAGGATGGCATTCCTTATGCAAAATATCTTACAACAACAGGAACAAAGCTTGTCTCTACTTTAAAAGATGTAAAAGAACGTCTTGGAATAGACGGAGAGGATTCGGAAGAAGACGAAGAAACAGAAGATGAGACAACTCCGACACCAGAACCAACGGAGAATCCGGAAGTTACTGATACACCGGAAGAGCCGACCGACACACCGGAACCGACTGTGGCGCCGGATCCTGAGGAACCGGAAGATCCAGAACCCGATCCCGGGGCAGAGCAGGCTTCACAATATATCGGACAATCTCTGGATTCCTTGATCGGGGCAATGGGAAGTCCGGCAAGCAGTGATTATGAAGAAGATCCGGGAACAGGAAAAACGGGGTATCATCACTACGATACCTTTACAGTTTCTACTACAGTTGATGAAAATGGTAATGAAATTGTAGCTGCAATATGGTAAAATAGAAGCATCTTAAAAAGCATGAAAAAGAAACAGAGGTAAAAAGGATGAAACGAGTATTATTAAAGTTAAGCGGTGAGGCACTTGCAGGAGAAAAGAAAACCGGTTTTGACGAGGCAACCGTCATTGCAGTTTCGAAACAGATTCGTACGATTGTTGAAGAAGGCATGGAAGTGGGAATTGTAATCGGTGGTGGAAATTACTGGAGAGGCCGTACAAGCGAGACAATCAACAGAAATAAGGCAGACCAGATAGGAATGCTTGCCACGATTATGAACTGTATTTATGTTTCAGATATCTGTCGTTATCTCGGATTAAAAACAGAGATATTTACCCCTTTTGTATGCGGAGGCTTTACAACGCTTTATTCCAAAGACGCAGTAGAAGAAAGCTTTGCCGCAGGCAAGGTGGTGTTTTTTGCAGGCGGTACAGGACACCCTTATTTTTCAACAGATACAGCTACTGTTCTTCGTGCAGTTGAGATCGAGGCGGAAGCAATCCTCCTTGCAAAGGCAGTAGATGGAATTTACGACAGCGATCCGAAGGTAAATCCGAAAGCAGTAAAATATGATGAGATTTCTATCGAAGAAGTAGTGGAAAAGAAGCTGGCTGCGATGGATCTTACTGCATCTATCATGTGTCTGGAACAGAAAATGCCGATGCTTGTATTTGGATTAGATGAAGACAACAGTATTGTAAATGCAGTTCACGGAAAATTCTCCGGCACAAAGGTGACCGTGCAGGATAAATAAAATTTAAAATAAGGAAAGAATGAAAGAGGGAGACAGAATAATGGACGAAAGAATTCAGAAATATGAAGACAAAATGAAAAAAACACTGGTGGGATTTGAGACAGAGCTTACTACAATCCGTGCAGGAAGAGCAAATCCGCATATTCTCGATAAGCTTACAGTAGAATATTACGGGACTCCTACACCGCTTCAGCAGGTGGCAAACATTACAGTTCCGGAAGCGCGTATGATTCAGATTCAGCCGTGGGAAGCAAGTCTTATTAAAAGTATTGAAAAAGCAATTCTTGTTTCTGATCTGGGATTAAACCCGAGCAACGACGGAAAAGTAATCCGTCTTATTTTCCCGGAGCTTACAGAAGAGCGCCGTAAAGAGCTTGTAAAAGATGTTAAGAAAAAAGGTGAGGGCGCAAAGGTTGCAGTCCGCAATATCCGTCGTGACGCCAACGATGCTTTCAAAAAAATGGCAAAAGAAGATGTATCTGAAGATGAAATCAAAGAGCTGGAAGAGAAGGTTCAGAAGCTCACAGATAAATTTGTGAAGGATATTGACGCGGCAGTAGAAAATAAATCAAAAGAAATTCTGACTGTATAAAAAGAGTAAGAAGGAGAGCTTTCTTTTGGAAGCTCTCTTTCCCTATGCGGGAATTAAAAAACCGATACAGACAGAAACGGAGGAAGAGGAATGAACGTACCGAATCATATCGCAATCATTCTCGATGGAAACGGGCGCTGGGCAAAGAAAAAGGGAATGCCAAGGAGCTACGGTCATGTGAAAGGCTGTGCCAATCTGGAAACCATCTGCGATGATATGAAAGAGCTCGGCGTAAAATATCTTACGGTTTATGCTTTTTCCACAGAAAACTGGAAGCGTTCCAGAGAAGAAGTGGAAGGTCTTATGAAGCTGTTTCGAAACTACCTGAAAAAGTGTATTAAGATTGCAGAAAAAAATAAAATGCGGGTTCGCGTAATCGGAGATATAACTGCTTTTGATAAAGATATTCAGGAACGGATCGCATACCTTGAGGAGTTCTCAAAAAAATATGATGATCTTCATTTCCAGATTGCATTAAATTACGGAAGCCGTGATGAAATTGCGAGAGGAATGCGCCGTCTTGCCCAGGACGCTGCCGAAGGAAAAATAAAGCCGGAAGATGTAGATGAAGAAATGGTGGAAAGCTATCTTGATACAGCGGGAATCCCGGATCCGGATCTTATGATTCGAACAAGCGGCGAGCTTCGCCTTTCTAATTTTCTTTTGTGGCAGCTTGCATATACGGAATTTTACTTTACAGATGTTGCCTGGCCGGATTTCAACAGAGAGGAATTAATCCGCGCCATTGAGAAATATAATGCAAGAGACAGAAGGTACGGAGGAGTAAAGGAGGAATAAAGATGTTTAAAACCAGATTATTAAGTGGGATCATGCTGGTTATCATTGCACTTTTTACAATCATAAGCGGAGGATACATCTTGTTTTTTACTCTTCTGGCAGTGTCACTGATTGGAATACGCGAACTGTTCCGGGCAATGAAGGTACAGGAGGGGAAGGCCAATATTCTTGCCGCAGCAGGTTATATCGGAGCTGCTCTTTATTATGGCGCGCTTCTTCTTGGATTTGAAAAATACGGAATGATGGCAGTGATTTGTTCCCTGATTTTAATTATGTTTGTGTATGTGTTTACATATCCAAAATATCATGCAGAGCAGATTATGGCGACATTTTTCGGTGTGATTTATGTGGCGGTAATGCTGTCCTTCATTTATCTTACAAGAAACCTGCCGGATGGGAAATTCCTTGTATGGCTGATTTTCCTTTGTTCTTGGGGGTGTGATACTTGTGCATACTGTGTGGGAATGCTGATAGGAAAACACAAGATGGCTCCTGTATTGAGTCCAAAAAAATCAGTGGAGGGAGCTGTTGGAGGTGTTCTTGGTGCAGCGCTTTTAGGCGTGGCATATGCGGCGGCAACAAAAGGACCCCTGATGGAATATGCAGTAATCTGCGCGGTGGGAGCTCTTATTTCTATGGTGGGAGATCTGGCTGCTTCTGCAATTAAAAGAAATCAGGAGATTAAGGATTATGGAACTCTGATACCGGGACACGGCGGAATTCTGGATCGTTTTGACAGCGTGATTTTTACAGCGCCTGTCATATATTTCCTTGCAAAGCTGGTTCTCGGAATTTAATAAAGGGGGCTTATGATGAAAAAAATTGCAATTTTAGGTTCTACTGGCTCCATTGGAACACAGACACTTGATGTAGTCCGTAAAAACGGGGATATACAGGTTCTTGGAATCAGTGCTGGAAGAAATATCAAAATGCTGGAAGAACAGGTAAGGGAGTTTTCTCCGAAGCTTGTTGCCGTTTGGGATGAAGAAGCTGCAAAGGAGCTGAAAAGCCGTATTTCAGATACAGAGACAAAAGTAGTTTCCGGTATGGACGGTCTTCTCGCTCTTTCTGCAATGCCGGAGACAGAAATTCTTGTGACGGCTATTGTAGGAATGATTGGAATCCGCCCTACGATTGAAGCAATCCGTGCAGGAAAAGACATTGCTCTTGCAAATAAAGAAACTCTTGTGACAGCGGGACACTTGATTATGCCTATGGCAGAAGAATACGGAGTAAAAATCCTTCCTGTTGACAGCGAGCACAGCGCTATTTTCCAGGCAATGCATGGGGAAGAAAAGAAGGAAATCAAAAAGCTTTTAATTACAGCTTCCGGCGGTCCTTTCCGCGGAAGAACAAAAGAAGAATTGCGTCATGTTACGCTGGAAGATACTTTAAAGCATCCAAACTGGGTAATGGGACAGAAAATCACGGTAGATTCTGCTACACTTGTGAATAAGGGACTGGAAGTGATGGAAGCCAAATGGCTCTTTGGTATGGAGCTTTCCGACATTCAGGTTGTGGTACAGCCGCAGAGTATTATTCATTCTATGGTAGAGTTTCAGGATGGGGCGGTAATGGCACAGCTTGGAACACCGGATATGCGTCTTCCGATTCAGTACGCTCTCTATTATCCTCAGAGAAGATACCTGGATGGAGAACGGCTTGATTTCTGGAAACTTCGGGAGATTACATTTGAGAAGCCGGACATGGAAACTTTCCGTGGGCTTCCTATGGCAATGGAGGCGTCCCGTATCGGAGGAACAATGCCGACGGTATTTAATGCGGCAAATGAACTGGCAGTACATAAGTTTTTACAGAAAAAAATAGGTTTTCTGGATATTTATGAGATTATCGGGCAGTCTATGGAAAGACATAAAATAGTGGAAAACCCTGACCTGGAGGAAATCCTGGCAGTAGAAAAAGAGACTTATCAATGGATTGAAAGCAGGTGGTAAATTGAAAATAATCATAGCAGTTGTAATATTCAGCGCAGTGATTCTGATACATGAACTTGGACATTTTCTTCTTGCAAAGAAAAATAAGATAGAGGTAATCGAATTTTCCCTGGGAATGGGTCCAAGACTTTTAAGTACTGTAAAAAACGGCACAAGATACTCATTAAAGTTGTTTCCTATTGGGGGTTCCTGTGCAATGGCAGGAGAGGATATGGAAGATAACAGTCCGGGAACTTTTAATTCTGCATCTGTGTGGAGCAGGATTTCTGTAGTGGCAGCAGGTCCGATTTTTAATTTTATTCTTGCTTTTATTCTTGCTGTTATTATTGTGGGGGCAGTGGGATATGACCCGGCGAAAGTGCTCACTGTGACGGAAGGCTCTAATGCGGCGGCAGCAGGATTAAAAGAAGGAGATGTGATTACCGATTATCAGGGATACCACATTGATCTTGGAAAAGATATGCATGTCTATTCTTATCTGAATCCTCTTCAGGAGGAGCCGGTACATTTAACAGTGGAGCGTGACGGAAAAGAAATTGCGCTTTCTTTTATGCCAGATGTAGATATAAGGTATCTTCTGGGACTGAACCGGAAGAATACAGAATCTATGGAAGTGGAGTCTCTGATACCGGGTATGCCGCTTGAAGATGCAGGCGTACAGCCAGGTGATGTGATTACCTCTATCAACGGAGTGAAAATTCCAGATGGAGCGGCTTATGAAAAATACATCGAAGAAAATCCGCTTACAAATGAAGAGGTGACAATTACGTACTCCAGGAACGGTTTGGAATACGAGGCAAAAATTACGCCGAAAGAGTACAGAACTCCGAATCTTGGTTTTGTATATAATGTATGGGCTGAAAAGGCAACTGGATTTGATGTAATAAAATATGGATTTATGGAAATGAAATATATGGTCCGCACTACTATATTAAGCCTTAAAGAGCTTGTGACAGGAAGTCTTGGTGTGAAGGATTTAAGTGGACCGGTAGGTGTGGTAGATGCCATTGGTGATACGTATGAGGCAAGTAAAAGTGAGGGGACGCTGATGGTATGGATGAATATGCTGAATATGGCAGTCCTTCTTTCGGCGAACCTTGGCGTTATGAACCTTCTTCCGCTCCCCGCTCTCGATGGAGGACGCCTTGTGTTCCTGCTTGTGGAAGCCGTACGTAAAAAACCGGTAAATCGTCAGGTAGAGGGAGCGATACATTTTGCAGGACTTATGCTTTTGATGGTTCTTATGGTTGTGGTGCTGTATAATGATATTTTGAAGATATTCTGATGATCCGACAAAATACCTGGAATTAATATTCTGAAAATGAGAGAATAAAAGAGACATGAGGAATCGAAATTGATTCTTTGATGTCTCTTTTGTGTTACAGAAAATTTTGTTCTTATGTTATAGGTGTTTTCAGCGAAACAGTTTGCGAATCTGCTTTTTGTCAATGTCTGTAATTCTTTTTAAGGGAATTCCGGCGGCAGCAAATGCTTTGTCCTTTAAATGGTCGCGCTTTTTGGCGTCTTTTGTTTCATGGGTGCTGTCGTCTAATTCGATAGCAAAAAGCACGTACAAATCTTTGTCGCAAATTACAAAATCCACATGCTTCTGTGCAATTTTATGAAAATATTTCATATACTGCTTTTTATCTGTCACAGCCAGTAAATCTTTTACTCCAACCTTGGGACATATAATATAGTGGTACTCATCTGCAACTTCTTTTAAAAGGAGATAAAAACGGTATTCTCTTTTTGTCAGCAGATGTCGGGCTGCATAAGGATAGTAGTTTTTTCTGCGGTACAGGATAAAAAGCAGAATAAATAAAAAAATACAGATTATGGGAATATAGAGAACAGGCTCCATCAGCAGTACCTCCGTAATTAATAGAATATATGTTCTTTATAGTCCTTATTTTAAATGTTTTTGTAAAAAAATGCAAGAAAAATTCAGGTGAGTACGATCACTGTTAAAGAAACGACGCAGCAGATGTGTCATAACTGTGCTGAAATTTTTTTGTCCGCATAAAATGATATGAGAGCATAATAGAGAAAGAAATAAAATTCAAGGTAGACAGCACGGGCGGTATATTGTAGTATATACTTTGTGAATTTTATGGGAGGAAAAATCTATGGAAGAAAAAATACTTAAATTTATTTTAGACTGTGCTGAGGAACGGAAGGTGGTTCCATTTTCAATGATCGAAGAGGAATTCAATATTATGATGGATGATAAGCTTAAGAGTGTTGTGGCAGAGGCTTTGTGGGATATTGATACGGTTTCTGATGCATTGGTAGAAGAAGACGGGTTTGTAATCAATTTTTTTGAGGATTAATAATAATTGCTAAGTAAATAGAGGGCTGATTTGTGCTATTCGCACAGATTGTTCAAAAAGGCTCTAAAATCGGTTTTAAGAGTATATTTGTGTGAAACGTTTTATTGAATAGATACTTTATAATGTCTTAGTATTCGAAATATGAGGTCGTTTTTGAAAAAATGCCTTGCAGAATTTGTGAATTATATAACAGCAGAAGAAAATTAAGCCAGACTGAGAAGGTTAACTCAATCTGGCTTATAATTTTGAATGGCTTTGATAATTTACAAAATAGAAATTAACAGAAATCGAGTTCTGGCAGATTGAGGATGCCTTAAATGGCTTGGCAAAAGAAAAAAACAATTAAAATTCTTATAATTTTATAAATTTTTGATATTTGTAATAAAAATATGCTACAATGTGCCGCAAGAAATTATAGAATAAAGGAAGTGTAGAATATGAAATCATTTGGGACATTTGTACGAGGAAAAGGATTTTCTGCGTTGTTTTTCGTATTTTCTTTTTTATCTCTGTTCTACGTGTCAGACCGAATGGGAAGATTACTAGAAAGCGTTTTTCACCATGATTTCCGTTGGATTATGATTTCTCTATTGGCGATTTTAATGGGGTATATGTTATTTTACATAAAATCAAAAAAAGAGATTAAATCAACGAGAAAATTATATGAGTTTTGTAGTGTGCTTTTGTGCTTTCTGCTTTATCTAGTTATCTTTTTATGGGGATATGACGTCATAGATTGTTTATTCCACTTAGATCAAGACAGGTACTATATCATTCCGGTTTTGTTATCCGTTTGTTTGACCTTTTACGGATTTGTACATGCGAAGAAAATATTCGTCAAAGAGTATCCTGTTTCATTAACACATCTTGAAAAAAAGAAAAAAATTGTTTTGTTAAGTGACATTCATGTAGGGACATTTGTGGATCTAAAGCAGTTGACAAGAATTGTAGAAAAAGTAAATTCTTTACAGGCTGATTTGATTCTGATTGCAGGAGATATGTTTGATGTGGAAGCGTTTGCATATTGTGATAAAGCAGCAATTGCAAAAGTACTTCGAAAATTAAAAGCAAAAGAAAATATTTTTGCGGTTTTAGGAAACCACGATCCGAATTCCGCTGCGGATGAAATTAAGAAATTTTACAAGGATGCGAAGATACAGCTGCTTATTGATCAGGAAGTCGAGCTAAAAGATGTCATTCTCATTGGAAGAGACGATGTGATGACAAATCCAAAGCGAAAAAGTTTACATGAAATGGTAAGGGAAGTTTCTACAAATAAACCGCGAATTATAATGGATCATAATCCATTAGGAATATCAGAAGCAGTTATTGATAAGGCAGATTTGATCGTGTGTGGACATACACATAAAGGACAATTTTTCCCTGCCAACATCTTTACAAAATTGACGTACGGAAAACAGGGATATTATGGTTATTTTAAAGAGAATAACACACAGAGCATTGTATCTTCCGGAGCAGGATATTTTCAAATGCCAATGCGTATCGGAAGTAATAGTGAAATTGTTGTAATTGACATAGAATAGATATAGAGGCATAATTAAAAGCCAGATTGAGAAGATTAACTCAATCTGGCTTTTAATTATGAACTTTTGTCAAAAATAAATTTACCGGAAATATGAGTGAATAACTTGTCATTACATATGCAAAATGATACATAGAAACAAATAGAAGGCTTAGGAATGGGAGAGTGGCGTATGAGTAAAATTAATCTTCCGGTGGGAATTTCTAATTTTAAGAAAATTAGAGAAGATGGATATTATTACATTGATAAAACGAATTTAATCCAGAAACTTCTAGTGCCTAAGCCGGCAGAGGTGACATTATTTACCCGACCTCGCCGTTTCAGAAAACACTGGGAATGAATATGCTGGCACATTTCTTTGATATTTGAGAGGATAGTAGGGAACTCTTTCAGGGATTAAAGACGAGCGCCTGTAGGGAATGTTGGTTGAACTGTTCAAAAAATATGAATATCTCTTAAAAAGTGATGGGGTATATGACGATGACAAAAGAATATTTAGATTGATTAAATCAGAGGAAGCAAGCTGCGGTCATATCAGCCGTTCCCTTCTTGCTTTAACGCATATGTTGCAGGATTACTATAAAAAGCCCGTGATTTTATTGATTGATGAATACGATTTCAGACAGACGCTATGATGAATATTTTGGTTTTACGCATGAAGAAGTAAAACAACTTCTAAAGGATGCAGGACTGGAAAAGCAATCTGAACTGGTGCAGCCGGAAAATTTCCGGGAAAATACAAGTGGAAATTCCATCATTAGACAATTCCTTGAGAGGACAGAATATGATATAACAGAAAAATTGAGTGAAGCGGATTTCGTAAAGTCATTTCATACGGCTTTGCATTTTATAAAAAAGAATGTCTTGTAAAGACGACATCATAACTGTGCTGAAATTTTTTTGTCCGCATAAAATGATATGAGAGCATTTCAGGAGTTTTGTATGTATCAGTCAAAAATGCGTATGCAGCAGGAAAATGTAGATAAAGGCCAGCTTCAGATTACGGTGGTAAACAGCGAGAACGGCAGGCCGGTTGAAAATGCGGTGGTGAGGATTTCCTATTCCGGAGACCCGGAAAGTACGGTAGAAGAGCTTCGTACAGATGAATCCGGAAAAACACCGGTTCTTGATATGAAAACACCGCCTCTGGAATACAGCATGGAACCTGTGGAGGAACAGCCCTATGCGGAATATACTGTACAGGTAGAAGCGGAGGGCTTTGAAAATGGAGAGACGTCGGGAACAGAGGTGCTTCCTGATGTTCTTGCAAAACAGGCAATTCAGATAGATCCAAGAAAAAAGACAGGACCGGGGTACAATCGCATTGTAATAGGTCCGCATACCCTGTTTGGAGAATATCCTCCAAAGATGGAAGAAGCAGAAATTAAGCCAATTAATGAATCAGGCGAGATTGTATTGAGCCGTGTTGTAATTCCAGAGTTTATAGTTGTACATGATGGTCCTGTGGGAGATAACAGTGCCCGAAATTTTTATGTGCGGTACAGAGATTATATTAAAAATGTGGCAAGCAGTGAGATTTACGCTACCTGGCCGGATGATACCATACGTGCCAATGTGCTGGCGATTATGTCGTTTACTCTAAACAGGGTTTATACGGAGTGGTACCGGAATAAGGGGTATGATTTTACTATAACCTCTTCCACTGCATACGACCACAAGTGGATACGAGGCCGAAATATATTTGATACCATAGACAGGATTGTAGATGAGTTGTTTGAGAATTATCTTTCAAGACCAAATGTGCGTCAGCCCATTTTAACCCAGTATTGTGATGGGAACAGGGTTAAATGTAGGGATAGAGGCTGGATGACGCAGTGGGGCAGTAAAGAGCTTGGAGACAGGGGATATTCTGCAATCGAAATCATACGGAGTTTTTATGGAAATGATATGTATATTAATGTGGCTGAGGAAATTTCGGGTATTCCGTCTTCCTGGCCGGGCTATGATTTGAATATCGGTTCATCCGGAAATAAGGTACGCCAGATTCAGGAGCAGTTAAATGTAATTGCAGAAGCGTATCCGGCACTTCCTACGATTGCTGCAGACGGTATTTACGGACCTGCCACAAAAGAGGCAGTGCGGGAATTTCAGGGGGTTTTCGGTCTTCCCCAGACGGGAATTACCGATTATCCCACCTGGTATAAAATACAGGAAATTTATGTGGGAGTGAGCCGCATAGCGGAGCTTTAAGAAAAGGTAAAAAAGGAGCCGGCAAACCTGCGGCTGGTACATCTCCTGGTTGTCAGGAACTGCATCAGTCGCATTGCCGGCTTTTTACTATGATTCTTTTACCGGAATCATAGCACTTCGTTCTTCGATTTTATTTTGGATTCTCTGGGCTTCCTCGCCTTCTGCAGGAGTAGGCTGGTAATTATTGTATCCATATTCGGAAGAGATGGAGCAGGGGATAATGTTTGTTACGTTATCAGCCTGTACACCATTTTCTGTAATTGTAAAAGTCTGTTGGAAAATCATAGAATCCATATCGCTTGGTGCACTATTGCCTCCAAAGCAGAAGTTTCCAAGACTGTATACAATATTTTTTCCTTTGTATGTTTCGATGCCCTGAAGGACATGGGGATGATGTCCGCACACAAGGTCAGCCCCTTCATCAATGGCAAGACGCCCGAGTGTCATTTGATTGCTGTCAGGTACTTCTTCTTTTTCGTTGCCCCAATGGAAGATGACAATAACAAGCTGAGCGCCTTCCGCTTTTACTTTGGCAATATTGTCTTTTACCTGTTGAGTACGTTCCAGATGATCTTTTAATTCATAAATACCTACAAGTCCTACCTTTATGCCTTTTATGTTCATTACGGCTGTTTCGTCATAACCAAAATGTGTAATTCCTTCTGCTTCCAGGGCATTTAAAGTGTCTGTAAAGCCCTGTTCGCCATAGTCGTGGCTGTGATTGTTGGCGGTGGTGACTGCCTCTACATTTCCGTCTGTAAGAATTTTTGCAAAAGAGGCGGGCGCTTTAAAAGCAAAAGTTTTATCTTCTCTTGCATCAGATTCTGTAAGTGTTCCTTCAAAGTTTGCAATCGTCAGATCGTCAGCAGAGAAAATCGGTTTTACATTTTGAAGGAAATAGGAACTTCCGTAATTGTCAAAGTAGGCATTTAAGCTGGTGCTGTAATCGAAGGCTTCATCTGTGCCAAGGGTACAGTCCCCCACTACACTCACTGTGAGAGAAACTGGGTCAAACGCTTTTTTTGTTTCTTTCTTTGCTTCTTTTTCCTGTGCTTTTTTCTGTTCTGCCTGTGCCGCAGCTTCTTTTGCTTTGCGGTTTCTTGTGATACAGGCAGATGTGCTCATGGAAAGCAGGAAGAGCAGAAGCAATCCTATTCCTATAAGAAGTGCTTTCTGGCGCCGGATTTTCTGCTGTCGCATTTTCTTTTGAAGAGCTGTGTTTCTTCTGGCAGTATCCGGACGGGCATTTCTCTTTCGTGGGGAATCGTTCATAATAATCTCCTTTTTCTAAAAGGGTCAGCTGAAGAATTTATCGTAGTAACCCATAACAAAAATAATGAGAACAATCAGCGGAAGTACAAAAGTAAGGTAAGGTCTTGCCCATTTCGGGAATTTGAGACCATTTCCGGTATCGGCTTCTGCCACAAAGTTTTTCCAGCCCCAGCCGTATCGTGTGACACAGAAGAGGAGATATACAAGACTTCCCAGAGGAAGCAGATTATTGGAAATAATAAAATCCTCCAAATCCTGAATAGTACTTCCCGGACCAAAGGGCTGAAAACCACTCCATACATTAAAACCGAGAATACAGGGCATGGATAAAATAAGAATGGCGGCGCCGTTTATGAGAACCGCTTTTTTTCTGCTCCAGCTCCAGAGCTCCATAGAAAAATTCAAAATATTTTCGAATACGGCAATGATGGTGGATAGTGCGGCAAAGCTCATAAAGATAAAGAAAAGAGCGCCCCAGAAGCGTCCGCCGGCCATCTGGTTAAATACGTTTGGAAGTGTGACAAAAACAAGTCCTACCCCCTGTGTCTGATCTACTCCGAATGAGAAGCAGGCAGGAAAAATAATGAGGCCTGCTGTCAGTGCGACAAAGGTATCGAGAATCCCAATCTGGATTGCCTCTCCTGTAAGGCTTCTGTCCTTCCCTATATAGCTTCCAAAAATGGCAAGTGCACCAATGCCAAGGCTTAAGGTGAAGAAAGCCTGTCCCATAGCTGCGTAAATTCCCTGTGCGAGGCCGTTTTCTTTCAGGCGCTCGAAATCAGGGAGAAGATAAAACTTCACACCTTCTGATGCGTTTGGAAGAGTCAGGCTCTTAATGCAGAGAAGAATCATAATTCCGAGAAGACATACCATCATAATTTTTGTGATGCGCTCCACGCCTTTTTGAAATCCCATGCTGCAGATGCCAAAACCAAGAACGGTAGTAATTACCATCCAGATGGTCATTTCCACAGGATTTGCCAGCATATCGCCAAATACACCTTCTACGGCAGAAGGAGTTAGTCCTGTAAAGGTTCCTTTTGCTGTTTTAACAAAATATGCGAGCATCCAGCCGCCTACGGTTGTGTAGAACATCATGAGAAGATAATTGCCGAGCATAGCGCCATAGCTGTAAAGATGCCATTTTGTACCCTTGGGTTCCAGAATATGGAAACTTTTTGCGGCGGAGCGCTGGCTGGCGCGGCCTACAGAAAATTCCATTACCATAATAGGCAGTCCGAGAATTAAAAGGAATACAAGATAAATCAGAACAAAGGCGGCGCCTCCGTATTGACCGGTAATGTACGGAAATCTCCACACATTTCCAATTCCGATTGCACAGCCGGCGGAAATTAAAATAAAGCCAAGCCGTGAAGAAAACTTTTCGCGTTCTTTCATAATAGATTTATAACCTCCCTCTAAAATCTATTAAAATTATATGAATTTTTATACATTTCGTCAATAACTATCTCTTTTCATGTTAAACTATTTTTGATAAAATAAAAAATAACTATGAAGCAGAAAGGAATTTAAGTTCATGTTATATATTGGAAATCATGCATCTTCCTCTAAAGGATATGCGGCTATGGGGCGTCAGATGGTGAAAAACGGAGGAAATACCCTGGCATTTTTCACAAGAAATCCAAGAGGCGGAAAGGCAAAGGAACTGAATCTGAAAGATGTGGAGAAATTTCTTGCAATTGCAGAGGAGAATCATTTTGGTAAGATAGTAGCTCATGCGCCGTACACTATGAATGCCTGTGCCGCAAAAGAAGATTTACGGGATTTCGCAAGAGAAATCATGGCGGACGATATGAAACGCATGGAGGCTACACCTGGAAACTATTATAATTTCCACCCTGGAAGCCATGTAGGACAGGGTGTGGAAATCGGCATTCAAAAAATTGCGGAAATTTTAAATGATGTTCTCACGGAGGAACAGTCTACGATTGTTCTTTTGGAGACGATGGCAGGAAAAGGTTCTGAGGTAGGGGGACGTTTTGAAGAAGTCCGGGCAATTATAAATCTTGTGGAAAAGAAAGAAAAGCTAGGAGTTTGTCTGGATACTTGTCATGTGTGGGATGCGGGCTACGATATTGTAAATCACCTGGACGAGGTTTTAGAGGAGTTTGACCGCATAATCGGTCTTTCAAATTTAAAGGCAATTCACTTAAACGACAGTATGAACGGATTGGGAAGCCATAAGGACCGACATGCAAAAATCGGAGAGGGAGAGATTGGGCTGGAAGCGCTTTCTGCTGTTACCCGTCACCCCGCATTAAAAGGAATTCCGTTTATTTTGGAAACGCCAAATGACGATGCGGGCTGGACAGAGGAAATTGCACTTTTAAGAGAAAAATACGGAGAGTAAAAGATGAAAAAAACACTGATATTAAACGGTTCTCCAAGGAAAAAAGGAGATACCATGACAATGATTACCACTTTAGAAGAAGAACTGGAGGGAGAAGTAAAAGTTCTGGATGCTTATTATGCAGATGTTCGCCCTTGTATTGACTGCAGATGGTGTTTTAAAAACCAAGGCTGTGCCATAAAAGATGGAATGCAGGAGATTTTTGATTATATCCAGGAATGTGATCACATTATTCTTGCCTCTCCTGTGTATTTTGAGGAAATTACAGGAATGCTGCTTGCTGTTTTAAGTCGCTTGCAGACATATTTCAGCGCAAGATATATAAGAAAAGAAGACCCTGTACCAAAGAAAAAGACAGGAGGGATTCTTCTTGCAGCAGGAAGTATCGGACCGAGAGAAAAAGCGGAGAGCACTTCCAAAATGCTTCTTAACCAGTTAAACTGTGAAGTGTTAGATACGGTATATGCAGATAAAACAGATAAAGTTCCTGTAAGAGAAAGGGAAGACATTTTAGAAGCAGTAAAAAATCTCGGAAAAAAATTAAACGAAGAGAGCAGATAAAGGAGGTTTACATGAAAAAAACACGGATTTTTGCAGCAGGTCTTATGGTTCTGCTGGCTTTTACAACAGCAGGCTGCGGAAAAGAGTCAGAGGAAGAGGTTTTTTCAGAGGATCTTGTTCCACTTGATGAGGAAGAACTTCAGGCTCTTGAGGAAGGCAATCAGGGAGATGATCAGTTCGAGGTGATGGACGAGGATATGCTTGTAGATGACCCGGAAGTAGATTTGGATGAGGGTTCGGAAAAAGCGGAAAAGGAAGAATCTGTAGAAACAAAACCAGAGAGAGATGGCGCTTATACAGATAAAGATGAGGTTATTCTCTATATTCATGAATATGGGCATCTTCCATCAAATTATATAACGAAGAAAGAAGCACGCGATCTTGGATGGAGTGATGGAGTGGACAATCTTTCTGAGGTGGCTCCGGGAAAAAATATCGGAGGAGATGAATACAACAATGCAGATAAAATGCTTCCTGAGGAAGAAGGAAGAGTTTTTTATGAGTGTGACGTGAATGTAAAGCCTGGAGAACGGGGGAAAGAGAAAGTTATCTATACAAATGACGGACAGATTTTCTACACAGGCGACAATATGGAAACCTTTGAACAGGTATATTAATAATAATCCGGCAGAGTTGTTTCTGCCGGATTGTTGTTTTTGTGTGCTATATTCAGGAGAGTACCTGATTTTTTAATGCTTCTCCATTCATAAATGCGGATGCATTTTCAAGAGTTGTCTCTGCGATATTTGTAAGTGCTTCTTCGGTAAAGAATCCCTGATGAGAAGTCATAGTCACATTCGGGAAGGAAAGAAGGCGCTGGATAGTAGAACTTGGAAGAATGCGCTCAGACATATCTTCATATACAAAATCTGTTTCTTCCTCGTATACGTCAAGACCAACTGCAAAAAATTTATGGTCGCGGATTCCGGCAATCAAATCATCTGTCTTAATAAGACCACCTCTTGAAGTGTTTACAAGAATAACACCATCTTTCATTTTCGATATGGATTCTTCGTTGATAAGGTGCTTTGTCTCGTCTGTCAGAGGGCAGTGGAGACTGATTAAATCACTGGAGGAGAGGAGCTCATTCAGTGATACGTATTTTACAAAATCAAGAGAGTTATTTGGATAACGGTCATAAGCGATTACATTCATGCCGAAGCCGTGACAGATACGCGCCATTGCCTGGCCGATTTTACCAGTACCTACAATACCGGCCGTTTTCTGATAAAGATTGACACCCATGAGACCGTTTAAGGCAAAGTTATTTTCTCTGCATTTAATGTATGCTTTATGAGTATGTCGATTTGCTGTGAGAACAAGCGCCATTGCGTGTTCTGCTACGGCTTCCGGGGAATATCCCGGCACACGCATCACCGCAATGCCATATTTTTTTGTTGTTTCAAGATCTACATTATTATATCCTGCACATCGCATAAGAATCAGTTTTACGCCGCACTGATGAAGCGCTTCAATGACATCTGTACCAAGGTCTGCATTTACAAATGCACAGATGGCATCATAGCCTTTTGCAAGAGCAGCCGTTTCCACATGGATGTTTGCTTCGATAAACTTAATTTCTATACCTGGAAAAGAAGGCAGAAGCTTCTGGAAGAACTGTTCGTCATAATTTTTAGTACCATAAAATAAAATTTTCATAAAAACTGCTCCTTTCTATTTCTAGTATGTAATGAGTTCAATAGTATTATACGATATTTTACACAAAATAAAAAGGATAAAATTAGTCTAATATAAAAAATCTCTATTTTGACAAGGAATAGAGGTCTTTATAAAATTCCGGATAGGAAATATTTACACATTCTCCGCCGCTTATAGAAAGAACTCCGTCACAAATTGCGCCTGCCACAGCAAAAGACATGGCAATGCGGTGGTCAAGATGGGAGTCAATGCATGCTCCGTGAAGGGGTTTGCCTCCGTCTATCATCATACCGTCCTCAGTTGGTGTGACGTCTGCGCCCATGCGTTTCAGATTTTCACACATAACGGCAATTCGGTCAGATTCTTTTACTTTCAGTTCCTGAGCGTCGCGGATAATGGTTTTTCCTTGTGCAAAAGCTGCCATTATAGCAATGACAGGAAGCTCATCAATTAAAGTTGGGATAATCTCTCCTTCTATGATTGTACCGTGAAGGCTGCTTGTGCGAATGAGAAGATCGGCAGTGGGCTCGCCCTGCTGATTTTCATTTAAAAGCGTAATGTCTGCGCCCATCTGGCGGCATACTTTAAGGATACCGTCTCTGGTAGGATTGATTCCCACGTTTTTCAGAAGGATTTCACTGTTCGGAGTGAGAAGCCCTGCGGCGATAAAATAAGCGGCAGAGGAAATGTCTCCGGGAACAGAGATTTCCCTTGCGGTCAGTACAGGTTCCGGAGAAATACAGGCAGTTGTTCCGAAAGAGCGTACATCTGCTCCAAAATAATTCAGCATAATCTCCGTATGATTTCTGGAAAGAACAGGTTCTGTTACTTTCGTTTCTCCGTCTGCATACATTCCTGCAAGAAGAATACAGGATTTTACCTGTGCAGATGCAACGGGGGAGTTATAGTGGATACCGTAAAGCTGTGTTCCCTGTATGGAAAGAGGTGCGTAGCCATTATTCTTTAAACTTGTAATATCTGCGCCCATCTCTTTTAAAGGGGTTATAATGCGGTTCATAGGGCGTGACTGAATGGACTCATCTCCTGTAAGGATGGAGGAGAAGTTTTGACCTGCAAGAATTCCGGAAATTAATCGTGTTGTTGTACCGCTGTTTCCTGTGTCGAGAACATCAGACGGTGCGGAAAGTCCATGAAGTCCTTTTCCGTAAACAAGTACATCAGAACCGTTTTGTTCTACAGAAATGCCCATTTTACGGAAACAGCGGATTGTGGAAAGACAGTCTGCTCCTTCAAGAAAACCGCTGATTTTTGTAGTACCCTGTGCGAGAGAACCAAACATTACGGCACGGTGAGAAATTGATTTATCTCCCGGAACAGAAAGGGTTCCTTCTAAATTTTTCAGTTTTTTAATATCCATATTTTTATCCTATCGTTCATATAGTGTATAGTTCCGTTTGGTAAGAAGGGCAGAGGCGCGTCTCATAGCGTCTTCCTCATAAAATTCGATTTTGAGAACGCCTTCTTCAAATTCTCGGTTGTGGATAATGCCAATATTTTTGATGCTGATCTTATCCATTGCAAGAATTGTGGCAATGGTAGCGATTCCTCCGGCTTCATCAGCAATATCAAGATAAAGGACAAAAGCTTTTTTAATCAGACCGTTGTCTGTTATATCAATGGAATCACGATAATCTCTTGAGGAGGCGAAAAGCTGATAGAGGCTGTCCGCATCTTTGTTGTCTACAAAATATCGTATCTGAATCAGCATACGGATATAATCATCCAGCACATTGGAAATATTTTCCTGGTTTTCCAGGCAGATCTGCTGCCACATGACAGGAGAAGAAGAGGCGATTCTTGTAATATCACGAAAACCTCCCGCGGCAATCGTCTTCATATATTCTGCATCGTTGTCGAGAATGCTTACAAGATTTACAAGAGCGGCTGCGATAATGTGGGGCAGATGACTGACACCTGCAGTAATAAAGTCATGTTCTTCACTTGTAAGAACCATAGGAATGGCGCCCAGTGAAGTGATGAGCTCTGTAAAATCCATAAGACGTTCCAAAGGCACTTCTCCTCCCGGCGTAATAATATAGTAGGCATTTTCCAGAAGGAGGTCGTCAGAAGAAGAAAAACCGGATTTTTCTGAGCCTGCCATAGGGTGCCCTCCTATAAAATGCCTGCCGAGATGAAGGGATTCCACTTTGTCGTGAATCATGCCCTTTACGCTTCCAACGTCTGTGACGATGCAGTTGTCCTGAATGGAATCTTTTATTTTATTCAGATATTCTATATTAAACTCAACGGGTGTGCAGAGAAAAAGATAGTCGCAGGAAAAGAAACGGCTGTCATTTTCTTCGCATACTCCGTCAATAATACCGCTCTCCAGAGCGGCGGCGAGAGTTTCTCTGTTTTTGTCATAGGCAAAAAGACGGTAATCTGAATGATGTTTCCGGATTGCTTTGGCAATAGAGCCGCCTATTAAACCAAGACCGATAAAACCGATGGTTTTCATATGTATATTGTCCTTTCCCACTGCGTATTTACCTGTATATTTTAAAAGATAAGGGGAAAAAAGTCAATTACATATGGAAATGACGAAATTACACAAGAGAATTCAAAAAAAATTAAGAATAATTTATATAAAATACTTGAAATTTGTTTTGAATTTTAGTAAAATATAGACATATTAGACAAACAGGGAGGTATTACATATGGACGTTTTTAGAACTGACCGAATCAGAAATGTAGTCCTATTAGGGCATGGGGGAGCCGGCAAGACTACACTGGCAGAAGCAATGGCATATCTGTCAGGTATGACAAGCCGTCTCGGAAGAGTAGAAGATGGCAATACTGTCAGCGATTATGATAAGGAAGAAATTAAGAGACAGTTCTCCATTTCTACAACACTCATTCCCGTACCGTGGAATAAAGTAAAAATCAATGTGCTGGATACACCGGGATACTTTGATTTTGTGGGAGAAGTAGAGGAAGCTGTAAGCGCAGCAGACGCAGCAATCATCGTAGTATCTGGTAAAGCCGGCGTTCAGGTTGGAACACAGAAGGCATGGAATCTCTGTGAAAAATATAAACTGCCGCGTATGATTTTCGTAACAGACATGGACGTGGATGACGTAAGTTACCGTAAAGTTGTAGAAGAGCTTACAGAACTTTATGGCAAAAAAATTGCGCCGATTCATTTCCCGATTCGTGAGAATGGTAAATTTGTGGGATACGTAAATGTTGTAAAACAGGCAGGAAGAAAATATATTGACAAAGCCGGCAAGGAAGAGTGTCCGATTCCGGAATATCTGGACGAATATCTTGAAAAATACCATGAAATCCTTATGGAATCCGTGGCAGAGACAAGCGAAGAATTTATGGATCGTTATTTTGAAGGAGATACTTTCTCAGTGACAGAAGTATCGGCAGCGCTTGCAATGAACGTGCAGGATGCAAGCATTGTTCCGGTGTGTATGGGTTCACCTGTAAATTTAAGAGGTGTTTCCAACCTTCTCGACGATATTTGCGGATATTTCCCAAGTCCTGATAAACGCTCCTGCAATGGTATTGCACAGAAGACAAATGAAATTTTTGAGGCAAATTACGATTTTGCAAAAGTAAAATCTGCTTATGTATGGAAAACAATCGCAGACCCGTTCCTTGGAAAATATTCTCTCATCAAAGTATGCTCAGGTGTTATCAAATCTGACGACACTCTTTTAAATGTAGAAAAAGGTGAGGAAGAGCGTCTGAATAAACTGTATGTACTGGAAGGTTCAAAACCTATCGAGGTTCCGGAACTCCATGCCGGTGATATTGGGGCGATTGCCAAACTGGGAAGCGTACAGACAGGAGACAGCCTTGCAACAAAAGCAAATCCGATTCTTTATCCAAAAGCAGTGATTTCCACACCGTATACTTATAAGAGATACAAAGCAGTGAAAAAGGGCGATGAGGATAAAATTTCTCAGGCACTTGCAAAAATGACAAGTGAAGATAAGACACTTCGCGCAGTAAATGACAGTGCAAATCATCAGTCTCTTCTTTACGGCATGGGCGATCAGCATCTTGATATTGTTGTAAATAAATTAAAAGAGCGTTACAAAGTAGAAGTAGAACTGAGCAAGCCGAAGGTTCCATTCCGTGAGACAATTCGTAAGAATTCTGATGTGGAAGGAAAACATAAAAAACAGTCAGGCGGACACGGACAGTACGGACACGTTAAAATGCGTTTTGAGCCGTCCGGTGATCTGGAAGCTCCATATGTTTTTGAGCAGGTGGTAGTAGGCGGTGCTGTTCCGAAGAACTACTTCCCGGCAGTAGAAAAAGGACTTCAGGAATGTGTACAGAAAGGACCTCTTGCCGCTTATCCTGTTGTAGGTGTCAAGGCAACACTTTACGATGGTTCCTTCCATCCGGTGGATTCTTCCGAAATGGCGTTTAAGATGGCTACAATTCTGGCATTTAAGAAGGGCTTTATGGATGCCTCTCCTGTACTTCTGGAGCCGATTGTTTCTATGAAGGTAACTGTTCCGGATAAGTATACAGGTGACGTAATGGGTGATCTGAATAAACGCCGTGGTCGTGTTCTTGGTATGAATCCGGATCATGATGGAAATACAGTCATTGAAGCAGACGTACCTATGCTGGAAATCTACGGATATTCTACAGATCTTCGTTCTATGACTGGAGGAAGCGGAGATTTCTCCTATGAGTTTGCACGTTACGAGCAGGCTCCTAACGATATCCAGGCAAAAGAAATTGAAGCAAGAGCAAATAAATTAGATAAAGCAGAAGAATAATAAGAGAAAACAGTAAAAGGGGGCATAAGTTCCAGAAGGACTTATGCTCCTTTGTTGTATTTTGGAGTACGGCATGATATAATGCTCCTTACCGAATAAGAAAGGAGATTTTTATGAGAGGAAAGTTCAGAAAAAGCAAAATTATAATGCTGCTTCTTGTGTTGCTGGCAGCAGGTGCTTATTATTATGTGACACTTCCTGCAGCCAATATCCATTCCAGCGGATTTTGGATTTTTATTATTGCAGTTCTGGCGTTGGCGCTGTTTTTTTATGGCGGAAAAAATATCAGAACAGCAGAAGAATTTAAATCAAATAAAATATTAAAGCTGGGCATTGGAGTTATTGTACTTGCAGCAGTTGTTTTTGCAGCAGGCAGTTTATTATCCTCCCCTATTGTAAATGCAAAGAAATACAGGGAGCTGATAGAGCCGGAAACAGGAAATTTTACAGAAGACATTGAACAGATACGTTATGACCAGATTCCAATTCTTGATAAAGAATCCGCAATGCTTCTTGGAAACAGAAAAATGGGAAGTATGGTAGATATGGTATCTCAGTTTGAAGTGAGCGACTTATATTCCCAGATTAACTACAAGGGACGTCCTGTGCGAGTGACTCCCCTTGTATATGCAAGTCCCATTAAATGGCTGACAAATATGAGTGATGGAATTCCCGCTTATATTACAATTGATATGGCAACTCAGAAGACAGAGCTCGTAAAACTGAAGAAAGGTATCCGTTACTCAGAGGCAGAATATTTTAACAGAAATATTTACCGTCATCTTCGTTTTAAATATCCTACTTATATTTTTGATCAGTTAAGCTTTGAAATTGATGATGAGGGCACTCCTTACTGGATCTGTCCTGTGAAAAAATTTAATATCGGGCTTTTTGGAGGGCAGACAATTGGAAGGGTTGTTCTCTGTAATGCTGTAACAGGTGAATGTAAAGACTATAAGATTGAGGATTGTCCTACATGGGTAGACAGGGCATACCCGGCAGATCTTCTGGTTGAGTTGTATAATTATCATGGAACTCTGATTAACGGTTTCCTTAACAGCGTTCTGGGACAGAAGGGCTGTCTTCAGACAACAGATGGATTTAACTATCTTGCAATGGATGACGACGTATGGGTTTACACAGGTGTCACTTCTGTGAGCGGGGACCGTTCCAATGTAGGATTTGTTCTTATGAACCAGCGTACAAGCGAGACAAAATACTATGAGATTCCCGGAGCAGAAGAGCGTTCTGCAATGGATTCTGCAGAAGGTCAGGTTCAGAACCTGGGATATAAAGCGACATTTCCTCTGTTTTTAAATATTGCAGGAGAGCCCACATATTTCCTTGCCCTCAAAGATAATGCCGGACTTGTAAAAAAATACGCAATGGTAAATATCCAGCAGTATCAGAATGTGGCAATCGGCGATACTGTTCAGCAATGCGAAAAAGTATACAAAAAGATGATAAAAGGAACAGGCGCAGCGGTGGCAGATGAGAACACAAAAAAAGCGACAGGAATCATAAGCCGTATGGCACAGGGTGTAATTGATGGAAATACGCATTACTATATCGTTCTGGAAAATCATAAAGATCTGATTTTTGATGTTCCGATCACAGATTTTCTCGGAATTGTAAAATACGATGTGGGAGATAAGATTACTATTTCTTATAATGCCGGTGAGCCTGCATGTACGGTACTGTCAGTGGAAGGAAAAGAAGGCAGCGCCGAGGGAGTTGTGGAGACAGAAAATGCCACGGAGACTTCAAATGAAGTTTCCTGACAAAATAAATAAACTGAAAAACGGAGGAGAATGAAATGGAAATTATAGTTCAGTTTGTATTGCTGGCATTCGGCTTTCTCATGCTGGTAAAAGGAGCAGACTGGTTTGTAGAAGGAGCGGCAGGAATTGCGGAAAAATTCGGGATTCCGCAGCTTGTAGTAGGTCTTACGATTGTTGCAATGGGAACAAGTGCACCGGAGGCTGCAGTCAGTATCACGGCAGCAATGAAAGAAAATGCAGACATTACAGTAGGAAATGTAGTGGGAAGCAATATTTTAAATGTTTTGATTATATTGGGAATTACTTCCGTGATCGTCACGATTGCTGTGGCAAAATCTACTGTAAAAATAGAAATTCCATATATGATTCTGATTACACTTTTATTTATGGGTCTTGGATTTACAGGAGGAGAAATCACCTTCTGGGAAGGAATGATCCTGTGGGCAGCTTTTCTTCTCTATCTTGGTTATCTTTTCTGGATGGCCATGAAAAATAAAGAAGAAACACCTGAGGAGGGAGAAACTCTTCCTGTGTGGAAACTTCTGCTTTTGACGGTGATAGGCCTGGGCTTGGTTGTATGGGGAAGCGATGTGACAGTAGACGCTGCAACAGCCATTGCAAAGGCGGCTGGTGTAAGTCAGAGATTTATCGGTCTTACAATCGTTGCTCTTGGTACTTCCCTTCCTGAGCTGGTCACATCGGTTTCTGCTGCGCGAAAAGGCAAAGCGGATATTGCAATTGGAAATATTGTAGGAAGTAATATTTTTAATATTCTTTTTGTAGTGGGAACAACTGCACTTATTACTCCCGTTGTTTTTGCTTCGAATTTCCTTATTGATACAGCTATTGCTGCGGGAGCAGGACTGCTTCTCTGGCTTTGTGTGGCAAAAGATAAGAAGCTTTCCAGACCAGGCGGACTTCTTATGCTTCTTTGCTATGGAGGATATTTTATTTATCTTTTACAGTAAAAAAACGACTGCTACTTGACAAAACAGAGAAGTACAGGTAGAATACAGATAGTTTACACTGTAAACTGTCATACGAAAAATGCCTGGAAGAGGAGTAGTAGAATTTTCCCTGTATTTCAGAGAGCTGTCGGTTGGTGTGAGACAGCATACAGAAATTTGAACTCGCCTTGGAGCTTTCAAAGTGAAAGAAAAAAGTAGCTTTGAACGGGAAATCCCGTTACAGATTCAATGAGTGCATCGGATTAATTTCCGGTGAATTAGAGTGGTACCACGGAAAATCAGCCCTTCGTCTCTAAAATGAGAGGAAGGGCTTTTGTTATTTATAAGGAGGAAAGAAAATGTCTGTACCGTACAATCATAAAAAGATTGAGAAAAAATGGCAGAAAGTCTGGGATGATAACAAAGCATTTGCGGCATCTGAAGACTACAGCAAACCGAAATATTATGCGCTGGTAGAGTTTCCTTATCCGTCAGGACAGGGACTTCACGTAGGTCATCCAAGACCTTACACAGCTCTTGATATTGTGGCAAGAAAGAGAAGAATGCAGGGATATAATGTACTTTATCCAATGGGTTGGGATGCGTTTGGTCTTCCGACAGAAAACTACGCGATTAAAAATAAAATCCATCCGAAGATTGTAACTGCAAGCAACGTAGGTCGTTTTAAAGAGCAGTTGAAATCTCTGGGCTATTCTTTTGACTGGGATCGTGAAATCAATACAACAGATCCGGAATATTATAAATGGACACAGTGGATTTTCCTGAAGCTTTTCAAAGCAGGTCTTGCATATAAGAGCGAAATGCCTATTAACTGGTGTACTTCCTGTAAGGTTGGTCTTGCAAACGAAGAAGTAGTAAACGGTGTATGTGAGAGATGTGGTTCTCCTGTTGTCCGTAAGGTAAAAAGCCAGTGGATGTTAAAGATTACAGAGTACGCAGACAAGCTTCTGGAAGGTCTGGACGATGTAGATTATATTGAGCGTGTAAAGGTCTCCCAGAAAAACTGGATTGGAAAGAGCCAGGGAGCAGAAGTTGATTTTGCTGTTGCAGGAAAAGAAGATAAGCTGACTGTTTATACAACAAGACCAGACACGCTTTTTGGAGCAACTTATATGGTTGTATCTCCGGAGCATCCAATGCTTGAGAAATACAAAGACGAAATCAAGAATATGGATGCAATTCGCGAGTATCAGGAGCAGGCTGCAAGAAAGTCTGATTTTGAGCGTTCTGAGCTTGCGAAAGATAAAACAGGCGTAGAGATTGACGGCGTTCGTGCAGTCAACCCTGTAAATGGAAAAGAAATCCCTATCTGGGTTTCCGATTATGTTTTAATGAGCTATGGAACAGGAGCAATTATGGCAGTTCCGGCTCACGATACACGTGACTGGGAATTTGCAAAAAAATTCAATCTTCCGATCATTGAAGTTGTAGCAGGAGGAGAGGATGTACAGAAAGAAGCCTTTACAGATGTTGCAACAGGAAAAATGATTAATTCCGGATTCCTGGATGGACTGGAAGTAGCAGATGCGAAAAAGAAAATCATCGAGTGGCTGGAAGAGAAAAAGCTGGGAACAGGAAAAACAAACTTTAAGCTTCGCGACTGGGTATTTTCCCGTCAGCGTTACTGGGGTGAACCGATTCCTGTTGTACACTGTGATAAATGTGGTTATGTTGCGATTCCGGAAAGCGAGCTTCCTCTGGAACTTCCAGATGTGGAGAGCTACATGCCTACAGATAACGGAGAGTCTCCAATTGCGGCTATGACAGACTGGGTAAATACAACCTGCCCATGCTGTGGCGGTCCGGCAAAACGTGAGACAGATACGATGCCTCAGTGGGCAGGTTCTTCCTGGTATTTCCTGCGTTACACAGATCCGCACAACAAAGAAGCCCTTGCAAGTCCGGAAGCTTTAAAATACTGGCTTCCAGTTGACTGGTATAACGGTGGAATGGAGCATACAACCCTTCATCTTCTGTACTCCCGTTTCTGGCATAAATTCCTTTATGACAATCAGGTTGTACCGTGTCCGGAACCATATCAGAAACGTACTTCTCACGGCATGATTCTTGGAGAAAACGGAGAGAAGATGTCAAAATCCCGTGGAAATGTAGTAAATCCGGATGATATTGTAAACGAATATGGTGCAGATACACTTCGTACTTATGAAATGTTTATCGGTGCATTTGATCTCAGCGCTTCCTGGTCTGAAAATGGCGTAAAAGGCTGCCGTCGTTTCCTTGAGCGTGTATGGAAGCTCCAGGATATTCTTACAGACGGGGATGCCTACAGTGCAGATATGGAAACAAAGATGCACCAGACAATCAAAAAAGTAAGCAATGATTTTGAGAGTCTGAAGTATAACACAGCCATTGCGGCTCTGATGTCTCTTCTGAACGATTTTGTGAAAAAAGGAAGCATCACCAAAAAAGAATATGGAACATTCCTTGCTCTTTTAAATCCGGTTGCTCCTCATATTACAGAGGAAATCTGGAACACCTGCGGTTATGAAGGCTACTTATATGAACAGCCGTGGCCGGACTATGACGAGGCAAAAACAGTGGAAAACACCATTGAAATTGCTGTTCAGATTAATGGAAAAACAAGAGGCGTAGTTGCCCTTCCGGTAGATGCTGATAAAGAGACAGCAATCGCAAAAGCAAAAGAAGTAGTAGCAGATAAGCTTACAGGAACAATCATTAAAGAAATTTATGTTCCGAAGAAGATTATAAATATTGTGCAGAAGTAAGCAGTGCAGATGACGAAAAAGATGGACTTATCCTTTATACGGGAATAAGGACATCTTTTTTGTTATCTATAGGGTGTATGCTCGTCAACAGACATGAAGCAGAGCGCATGGCTTATGTAGGAGTGCTATGTTTATAGAATAAAGTGCTTGGGAATATTGAAAAGTTTGCTTAAAATCAAGGGTTACAGATGTTCTTCTTGAAAGAAAATGGAGTAAATATTTCAAGATATGATGAGAAATGACGTAGGTGGTGCAGGCACTATTTGTGTCATTTCTCATTTGTAAAAGTAGAGATGATTTATTGAATTAGTGATAAAATATTAAAAAAAACAAAGTGAGAAATTGATTGTTATACAGAATAGACCTATGATATAATATAAAAAAGAATATTCAGACGTAAAATAGGTTGGTGTTGATATTGATTTGAATACAAATTTGATACTGTATATTGCGTGTGATTTTTAGGGGAAACAGGGTGTTAAATTCGAAATAGAGTTTTTACAAAGAGATTCAATTAATCCAGAATGAAGAGGGGGAAAATATGTTTAAAGGTTTTCAATTCTTTTTGAAATTGTCTATGAAATACGACAAGAAGTATTTCGCTTACATGATTTTGAATCAGATAGTGCTATTCGTGGGGACGATTGCAACAATTATTTTGCCCCGTTATCTTATCAATGAGATTTTGGAGAGTGAACGAAACACCAATATAATATTATTGTTAATTGTGTTGGCCACAGGTATACCTTTTTTGGCAACGATGCTTAATGGTATTTTCGAAAATCATATTTTTTTGCATAGAATTAATCTTTATAATAAATTCAATCAGTTTATGTCTGAACATATCTTAAAGACAGATTATGTGTATGTGGAACAAGAGAGCTTTATTGAATTAAGAAAAAAGGCAGAGCGATATTTATACGGAGATTATCGAGGCTTTGGCGTGGTCTTTGAAAATATGATTATCGCGTGTGGACAGCTGCTGGTCTTCTTTTCAACAGTGGTTATTATTTCTACAATGCATCCGGCATTTCTGTTTCTTTTTGCAGCTATTGCCGCGATTGACGCTCTTCTTCAGGGGAAAATTAAGAGAAAGAACAATGATGTTTCTATAAAGCAGGTGCCTTTAGAACACAGAATGAGCTACTTGAATGATGTAGTTGCCAATTTTGAATACGGGAAAGAATTACGGATCAATGGACTTAACGAGTGGATTTCAGAAAAATTAAAGAAACATATCAGGATGCTTATGGGATTTTACAGCGAGATTGCAAAAAATAATGATAAGATGAGCAGCATATCTTCTGTTATGATGTTTGTGCAACAATTTGCTACTTATTTATATTTGGTATGGCAGATCTTAAAAAATCGTCTGGGAATTGGTGAGTTTACAATGTATTTGACTGCTTTAAATACCTTTACCAGTACATTGCAGAAGCTTTCTACCAGTCTTGTAGATGTAAAGCAGTACAGTGAATATTATCAATATTTAGAAGAGTATTTGAATTTGCCAACCAGACAGGAATACGGTGGAGACACTGTTGAACGGGGAATAGCGCATGAAATTAAATTTCAGGATGTTACTTTTACTTATCCGGGACAACAGCAGGCTGCATTGAAAGGGATTAACCTGAAAATTGGTCAGGGTGAAAAGATTGCGATTGTGGGGGAAAATGGAGCAGGAAAAACAACATTTATAAAACTGCTGACAAGATTGTATGATGCAGATTCAGGAAAGATTCTTATAGATGGGAAAGAAATCAAAAATCTGAGTAATCAATGTTTAGTAAATCTGTTTGCGGTTGTATATCAGGACTTTAAACTTTTCTCATTTACACTGAAAGAAAATGTGGCACTTGCAAAAACAGAGAATACATCGGATGAGACGGTAGAAGACTTACTGAAAAAAGTGGGATTAGGTGCGAAAGTAGAAACGCTGAAATACGGTGTGAATACAAACGTGTACAAAAATTTTGATGAAGAAGGATTTCAGCCATCGGGAGGAGAAGCGCAGAAATTAGCTTTATGTAGAGCAGCGTTTAAAGAAGCGGATATCATAATCCTTGATGAGCCGACAGCTGCCTTAGATCCAAAAGCAGAAGATGAAATTTACCGTAAGTTTGACGAGATTGTAGGAGGGCGGACTACATTTTATATTACTCATAGGTTAGCAAGTACAAGATTTTGTGACAGAATTATTGTGTTTGATAAAGGTGAGATATGTGAGATAGGAAATCATGAGCAGCTGTTGGAGTTAAATGGTCGTTATGCAGAGCTGTATAAATTACAGGCTCAGTATTATAAGAAGTAAAGTATTAATACTGTGTAATAAGTTTATCCTGAAAAGGAGCGGTGATGAGACGCATGAAAAAATTAAAAGCTGTTGTTTAATATGAATGTATGACTTCTTTCAAGTATATCTGGGTGTTTTATGCAATACAATATGCGTTTGTTGCTCTTATCATGCTGATACAAAATGGATTTGCGCGAAAGATTATCTTTGCAGCGACCATGTCTATGTTCTTGTTTATCAGTGGAATAATGGCACTTATAGATACGATTGTTGGGCAGATGATTCATTACTTTAATCAGGATTACCGTTCTCTTTACAGTGGAATATATGGATATAATAATGTGTTTATGAACTGGTTATGGCTGTTTCTTATTTACGTTTTGGATTGCTGTCTATTGTATCTAATGGTTTTGGCAATCAATAAAGTCAGAAGAACTATATTAATTTATTCCTGCGTTGGTTTAGGCGGCGCTGTTCTGGCAATAATTGCATTATTTAAATACGTATTTTCAGAACAGACTGTAAATAAGATTGGCGATTTCTTTATGAGAGCAATGGGATTTATGGGTGATGGAACAGTAAATTATTTCTTTCCTGTTGTAACTTTGGGACTGATTATTTCTGTCTTATCTTGTGGAGCGTTTGCTGTTATGAGAAGCACAGAACTGAAATAATTAATTTTGTAAAGAGTGTAATTCAGGTATTAAATACGAAATGGCGGAGGCAAAATTTTTATTGCCTGCGCCATTTTGCGATTGTAAACAGAGATGGTTTATTTGGCTGAACTATGATAAAATAAGGATACAGGAAGAATACAAAGGAGAACTTTAAAATGCAGGATAATTACTTTGAAGAACAGATTATTAAAGATAAGAAATTTCGAAACGTAACAAAGGAATCCTGTAAATTTGTAGATTGCAGTTTTGAAAACTGCCTGTTTGAGGAATGCAGGATTTTGAATTGCATTTTTGTGAACTGCAGGTTTGAGAATTGTACAGTAATCAGTCTGGAGGCGAAGTATTCAGAAATTAAGAATGGTGATTTTCAGCGCTGTAACCTGATTGGTGTACATTGGGAAGAACTTTTTCCAACAGGAAAATATGCATGTCCAATAGAACAGATTAAAAACTGTTGCTTAAAATATAATACATTTGCAGATGCAGATTTCCGAAAAGCAGATTTTTCGGATAATATCATACAGGAAAGCATGTTTGATGGCTGTGATTTACAGGAAAGTAATTTCCAAAATTGCCGGTTGGAAAAAACACAATTTACCAGATGTGATATTCGAAAAAGTGATTTTCGAAACAGCAGCGGATATGTGATTGACATAGTGTCTAACAAATTGAAACAGGCAAAGTTTTCTTATCCGGAAGTGGTTCGTCTGTTAAATTCTCTGGAAATACAAATTGATTAAAGCAGGAGATATTATGAGAATATACGAGGTTTCAGAAAATAAAAAGAAGTATATGGATCTGCTTTTTCTGGCAGATGAACAGGAAGATATGATAGAAAGGTATCTGGAAAAAGGTACGATGTATGTGTTAGAAGATGACGGAATAAAAGGGGAGTGTGTTGTTACAGAAGAAGACAGAAACGTTCTGGAAATTAAAAATCTGGCAGTTGTACCGGATTGCCAAAAAAAAGGATATGGAAGAGCTTTGATAGAGTTTGTTGCGGCAAAATACAGAGAACAATATTGTATTCTGCAGGTAGGAACAGGGGATTCTCCCCTGACAATTCCTTTTTATGAAAAATGCGGGTTTGTCCGTTCGCATTCTGTGAAAAACTTTTTTACAGATAATTATGACCACCCTATTTATGAAGGCGGCGTACAGTTAAAAGATATGATTTATCTGAGAAAACAACTGTAAATACAGAGAGGAGGAGTTATGTGAAACCAAGGGAATTGTTGGATATTCTAAGTGTGACAGAAAGGTTAAAAGATGCAGTCCGCCATTGTTATACATCAGGTGGAAGGCGGGAAAGTGTGGCAGAGCACAGTTGGATGATGACAGTAATGGCATTTTTTATGAGAGATGAATTTCCGGACGCAGATATGGATAAAGTAATAGAAATGTGTATTATCCACGATCTGGGAGAAGCTTTTACAGGGGATATTCCCACTTTTGAGAAGACAAAAGAAGACGAAAAAAGAGAAGAAGACCTGTTGTCTGACTGGATAAAAACATTGCCTTCAGGGTATGCAGAGAAGATGCAGCTTCTTTATGAAGAAATGGAGGAACAGAAAACACAGGAAGCAAAAATATATAAGGCGATTGATAAGCTGGAGGCTTTGATCCAGCATAATATGTCTGATTTATCTACCTGGCTTCCGCTAGAATATGACCTTCAGAAAACACATGGAAATGATAAGGTTGGATTTTCGGAATATATGAAAGAACTTCGGGCAGAGATTTTGAAAGATACCCTCAAAAAAACAGGTGAATATTAAAAAAACTATGTCGAAAATCTTTGTGTAAGGTTTTTGATAGATTCACAGAAGCAGAGAAAGGGCAGTACATGGCGTCTGTCCTTTCTCTATAATATTTCAGAAAATCAGCAATGGTTCCATTTATGATTTCAAAAGGATTAAGATACAAATTTTTGAGCCAGTCTGATTAAAAGCTCTGTGATTTTTTCCATAGATTCTACACAGATAAATTCATATTTTCCGTGGAAATTGTGGCCGCCTGTACAGAGATTTGGACAGGGAAGCCCCATGTAGGAAAGTCTTGCTCCGTCGGTACCGCCGCGGATAGGCGTTACTTTTGGAGTAATTCCAAGTTCTTCCATTGTTTCTTTTGCAAGGTCGATTAACTCCATGTGAGGCTGGATTTTTTCTTTCATGTTGTAATAGGAATCTTTTAAGTCAAGAACAATGGTATTTTCTCCATATTTTTTGTTCATGAAATCAGCAGCAGCCTGTATAAGTTCCTTTTTTTCATTGAATTTTTCCATATCGTGGTCACGAATGATACATACCATTTCTGTATGCTCTACATCTCCGGAAATTTCATCTAAATGGAAGAAGCCTTCATAGCCTTCTGTATACATTGGATTATCAAATACAGGGAGGAGATTATAAAATTCATATGCCATTAAAATGGAGTTTTTCATTTTATGCTTGGCGCTGCCAGGGTGGATGTTAGCTCCGTTTACATGGATTTTTACATTGGCTGCATTGAAGTTTTCATATTCCAGCTCCCCTAATTCTCCACCGTCAACTGTGTAGGCAATATCAGCTCCGAAGCCGTCTACATCAAACAAATCTGCACCCTGTCCAACCTCTTCATCCGGGGTGAAACCAATCTGAATTGTTCCGTGAGGGATTTCCGGATGGGAAAGAAAATACTGTGCCATAGTCATGATTTCTGCTACACCGGCTTTGTCATCTGCACCAAGAAGCGTAGTGCCATCTGTGGTAATCAGTGTTTTTCCTACGTATTTTAAAAGATCCGGAAACTGTTCTGGATTCATAGAAATGTGCAGATCCTTATTCAGACAAATATCGTTTCCATCGTAATTTTCAATGAACTGTGGTTTTACATTTTTTCCGGAAAAAGACGGAGCTGTGTCCATGTGGGAAATAAATCCTATAGATAGGGCATTTTTTTCAGTTGTGGCGGGAATGGTGGCATAAACATAAGCATTTTCAGAAACTCGTACATTTTCTGCACCCATTTCTTTTAATTCCTCTGCAAGAAGATTGGCAAGATTTCTCTGTTTTTCAGTGCTTGGAATCTGTTCCTGTTCTTCTTTTGATTCTGTGTCAATAGCAACATAGCGTAAAAATTTTTCAATTACTTCAGACATATAAACCTCCTGATACGTCAATTTTTTTTATTATATCAGTAAATTTTATAAAAAACAATCGTGGTGTTTTCGGAAGGGTTTGCCATTTCGCATTTTTAATGATAAAATTTCTAAAAAGGAGAATAAAAATAATGTTGATAAGTATTGCACTCATATTACTGGTTGGCATGTTTATGGGCTGGCTATGTAAAAAAATAAAACTTCCGGGGCTTCTTGGAATGCTCTTTACAGGAATTATCCTTGGACCATACCGGGAGTTTGACAGTTGAATATTAGAAAAATATCTTGCAGGCCTTATAAAACC
>Garth_p2__coassemble_709_pt1 | contig 38660 bp, 36 predicted proteins | sample Garth_p2__metabat2_low_PE_037 | metagenome-assembled genome bin Garth_p2
GTTTTAAAATGAAGGAAAGGAGATTTATTGAAGAGGACGATTAGTTTTATGACAGGGAAAGGCTCCCTGAACCATAACAGTAGAAAATTTCATGCAAAGAATACGGATCCGAACAGAACCCATTGGAATGTTGAATATTGTAATGAAGATATCAAAGACGTATATCATGAATTATTTGACGAAGCCTTGAAACGTTACAACGATAAACAGACTCGAAAAGATCGTAAGATAGATGATTACTATGAAAAGATACGTTCCGGGAAACAAGAAAAATTATTTCATGAGGTTATCCTTCAGATTGGTGATAAAGACAATATGGGATCAGAAACGATGGAAGGACAACTTGCTGCAAAGATATTAGATGAATACATGAAAGGATTTCAGGAACGGAATCCTACGTTGCGAGTATTTGCTGCTCATCTGCATTTAGACGAAGCAACGCCACATCTACATATTGATTTTATTCCCTATGTTACAGGAAGTAAGCGAGGACTTGATACAAGAGTATCTTTAAAACAAGCCTTATCGTCATTAGGATTTAAAGGTGGTTCCAGAAGTGAGACGGAGCTAAATCAATGGGTACAATCAGAAAAGGAAAAATTAGCCATGGTCATGAGGGAAAATGAGATAGAATGGGAGCAGAAAGGAACTCATGAACCACATCTTTCTGTGTTGGATTACAAGAAAAAGGTTCGAGAACAGGAAGTAGAAGAATTAACGGAACATAAGAATTTATTGGAACATGATTTGCATGATATCAGCGAATGTGTGGATGAGATCCAAAAGGAAAAAGAACAGGTAGAAAAAGAGAGAGATGCAGTAATTAAAAAGACAGAAGTGTTAGAAAAACGATTTTCTGCACTAAATTCAAAAGCTGGACTTGTTGACTCACATGCACGTGAGTATGGATATTATCCGGAAGAATGGCTGCCAGAAGCCGGAACTTTAGAGTCTGCAAAATCTTACAGGAAGAGAATATTTCCTTTGGTGAAAAAAGTTGCGAACATGATACAGGCATTGTATAGCAAATATTTAGAACTGAAAAGCAAAAATCAAAAGCTATCAGATCGAAATCTGGATCTTGAAAGTCGTGTGGATCGATTGCGAGAGGAAGTATCTGTTATAAAGAAAGAGAATGCAGCTTTGTTAAATGTGGCATACGATATGGATCGGGTCGTAGCTGTTTTGGGAGAAAATAAGGTCAAGGAAGCGATAGAAGTGGCAAAACATTTGGAGCAGGCAAATGCAAAGCGAAAAATCAAGAAGAGACGTATAGATAGAGAGGGCAAATAAAGGGAGTCGAAGAAATCAAATCTATGCTAAAAAAGTAAAGTCTAGACATTGCTTTTTGGAATTGTAAATCATAGGATTTATATAGGTAAAGAGAGAAAATCTTTTAACAGGTTTAAGTAGAAACTCTGGGGTATAAAATCTTCCATTTTTTTTGTTGATGAAGTATAATGTAAGCAACAAATTTGAATTTGTTGGGAAGAAAAAGGGTGAATTTTTATGAAAGTAATAATACACGATTTAGACACTGAATTTGAAAAAACGTTGCAATCAAAATGTAATCAGTTAATTAGTGCAGACGGAAAATATGCAGGCTGTCAAGGGTGCTTTTCCTGTTGGACAAAATATCCTGCTGAATGCGTCATACACGATAACCTAAAAGAAATAAGCCGTCTTGTAGGAAAAGCAGATGAACTAGTTATTATTACAAAAAATTGTTATGGAACATATAGTCCTGCTGTAAAAGCTATTCTTGATAGAAGTATTGGACTTTCAACACCATTCAGTACATATCGGGGAAAGGAAATGCACCATACACTCCGTTACGGAATACATGATGAAATAAAAATATTTGCATACGGTAAGTTCTTACAAAATGAAAAAACGTCCTTTGAGTTGATGGCTAGGAGAAATGCATTAAACTATGGATACAAAAAGTCGCAGGTCATATTTGCCGACAGTCTAGAGCAGGTGATGAAAATTATATGATGAAAACAGTTTTTATAGATGGAAGCCCAAAAAAGAATTTCAGTGCTTCACATTACTTTTTAAAACTACAAAGTGTTTTTGTTAAAGGTGAAACTGTATTTCTTAAATTACGAAACAAAAGCAACCACGAAAAAATTTTGGAACAGATTGCAAATGCTGAGGCGGTCGTTTTTTCTATGCCACTATATGTGGATGGTCTACCCTCACATATATTAATATTTTTGCAGGATATGGAATGTTTTTGCAAAGAGCATAGTTTAAGTTTGAAAATCTATATCATTTCAAATAATGGTTTTATCGAAGGAAATCAAAATGCACCTTTATTTTATGTTATGGAAAATTTCTGTGTGCGAAGTGATATTCAATGGTGCGGCGGTATTGGAATTGGTGGAGGGGTCATGTTTAATGCACTGAGAATTGTATTTTTTATTGAAATAGGAATATTTCTTCTCAGCATCTTCATTAGTGGTGTCTTATATGGGAATTGGGTTCCACTTGAGGCAATCTACCATTTGATAATCATGTTATTGATAATCACATTTTTTCATCTCGGAGTATTTTTCTATATGCCCCAAATGGGTAGACAAATCAATAAGAGAAAGCCTTTTGCGGAAAAATATACACGCATACTTTTACCATCGTTTCTATTTATTCTAATCGCTGATGTTTATTTTATTATCGTGTCATTATTCAAAGGCGGGATATTTAGAGGTTGGCTAAAAAAGAAATAGATATGCAACTCCCAGTTTATAGAACTGAAATTTAAGAAGTTGTCGATGTGATACAAAGTGAAAAAATGCAAATATTGTGGAAGAGAAATGAGTAACAGTTTTGAGTTCTGATACAATAAATGTGAAAACAACTATACAAAGAATATTGAAGAAGCTGAAGGTAAAATCAAATATTTTATTATCGAAATAATTATTAGATTTCTTGTTATGATTTATGGAGTTTTATCAAATAGTGACTTCATTTTTTGATAGCGGAATTATAGATGAGAAATGTTGATAAATTCAATAATATTTAGGGGATAGAAGTTATGGAAGAGAAATTAGGAAAGAATGATGCTAATAAGATTGAACAAAAGGTGCAGAAAAAATCAGAAAAAGATAAAAATGGAATTATAGGTGGTCTTGTATTTGGAATCCTTTTAGCATTTCTTGCTTATCAAATATATGAAAAAATATTTGATTTTCCAATTGGACAGATGTTGGTATACATAATAGGATTTTTGGCATTTATTTGTTTTATGGTGTCTGTAAGCAGTTTCCTTGACTTGAAAGAGTCGAAGAAACTGGAAAAATTAGAAGAAGAAGCTCGCAGAGAGGAAAAAGAATTTTCAGAAATAGATCCTGAAAAAAGAGCTTTGAGAGCAGAAAAAATGTTTAGGATGAATCAAAAAGAGTTAATGAGATATTATGATATGAATTTAGCTCAAACGAAATTTCTTTCTGGATTGGGAATTATGATGATTATATTTGGCTTGCTGATAGTAGGAGTAACTTTGTATATGTATACGTCTTTTGAAACGGATAAGATGTTGTTGATAATAGGGAGTCTGAGTGGAATTGTTGTAGATTTTATTGGAGCAATTTTTATTAAGATGTACAATAAAAATATAGAAGCAGCTGTTAAGTTCCATTCAAAATTTGCAGAAAGTAATAATCTTTTGCTTGCAAATTCAATTGCCAATAAAATTGAAGATAGTCAACTTAGAGAGAACACTTTAGCAGAAATATCTAAGAATATTGTTTTTTCAAAAAATAGAAAGGAGTAGTGCCAATAGAAAATCGGTAAGCTAGAATAATTGATGTAAATGGAAGTAAAAAACGGTGTGAATTTGCATAAACATTATGGTACTTGAGATTATTAGTTGCTCTTAATACATACCGTATTACTGACAATATGATTTGATTAAATCACAGCGAATGAGTACAAAACAGTTCGAAAATGAACTAATATAAGATTGGAATACTAGAGATATACTATAAAGCAAATAGAACTTTGCGAGTTTGATTTAGTGAAAAATATAGATAAACTGAAGGAGTTGGGTTTTGAGATTACACTGCATGATAAAATGCCAGATGTTGTATTGTATAGGGAAGATAAAAATTGGATTTATTTTATTGAGTCAGTGACTTCAGTGGGTCCAATGGATCCAAAACGTATAAAAAGTTTTCGGAAGAGTTGGCTTGGGATACAGAAGTATGGATAGCTGAAATGCCGGAGCATATGATTCATTTGAATGGTGATAAATTCATGGTATCGAGATAAGAAGAAAATAGTCGGTAAGGGTTGAAATGTGATAAAGGAGAAACTGTATGAAAAAATCAGAATACAATAATATAGAAAAATCATGTAATAGAAATAAATTTATCATGTTTGTTCAAACATTGGAGGAAGTTTTATTTTACTATTCTTTTGAGTCTTACAAATTACCAGCGTTAAATTCTCACTATTTATGTTATGATTTGTTGAGAACAAAGCAGAATATTGAACAAAAAGCAATAACAGAAGGAAATTTTATTCCATTAAGTGAAGAATTTGAAAATGCCATTAAGCATGACATGGTTTTAACAAAATTTTTGCCAACTAAGGAAATGCTATTAGGGAAAAGGGATAAATTAAAAAATTATGTAGATTATACAAAATTTGACTACAAAGCCAAAATTAATAAATATACAGAGGCGGCTGAATATATAAGTGAGATTAGCAATAATGTATATTTGCACACAATATATGATGTTTTGATTGAAAATATATTTTCTGATAATGTAAATTTTGAAGTTTTACAAAAAATATATATGGCTACTAGAATATTGGCAACTGAGCTTGTTAATGGTGGATATAGTCCGGAATATATAAGTCATGAATTGAAACATACCTTTTTAGATAAAAGAAAAACAATTGCAGGAAGTGAACAAGAACTTATAGACTTTTTTAATAAATTTTTGTTTGAAAAAAAGTCATATCAGGTGATTTTTGGAATAAATGTTGAAACCTCTAGAATTTTGAAACAAACAAAAAATATTACAGTCAAAAAACCATCAAAAGAATTAAAAAAAGATTTGGGATTAAAGCATAAGGGAGATATGGTAGCTGAGTTACTTGTAGAAGATATAGATAGTTACATGGCTGTTGAAAAGGCATATAATTATATTAATACTGTGGTTGGTCTACACAGAATTAGTCAACATCATAGACCAATATATATTAAAGGAACAGCACAAATTAGTCAGGTTGATGATGAACTAAATGTACTTTCGACTAGTGTTATAAAGAGCGAAAAGAATGTATTACTAAGGGCAAATAATGAGCCACAAATACAATCATATTTTTTTGACGATCAGCTGCTGAATAATGTTAATCCACCAGAATCTTTTTTTAGAGCTGTAAGTTTACATAATAGCGCATTGGACAGTAAAGAAGCAACCAATCAATTGTTAGATTTGTGGACTGCGGTGGAAACTTTGGTTGGCTTCAGAGCAGGTGATGAAGATAAAATAAATGTTATTTGTAATATTTTGACAAGTATCTTGAATAGATCATATATGTATAATCAAATGGAACAATTATGTAAGGATATATTAGTTGTATTGGGCAAACGAGGACAAGAGTTTATTGATAAAATAGAAGAAAACGAACAAGATCCTGTGAAATTAGCACTGGTATTGGGAGTAAAAGCGCAAGAGGAGAGTTATAATGAATTAAAGAATATGTTAGAGGAATATCCAATTTTACAATATCGTATGGAATTATTTTCCAAACATATATTTTGCAATTCAAAAACGGTTTTTGAAGAATTAATGAGACATAAAGAAAAACTAAAATGGCAAATTATGAGAATATATCGTAATAGAAATATGATTGTTCATAATGGAGAGCATATGCCTTATTTGGAAATTGTTTTGGGAAATTTACATTATTATGTAGATGCCATGTTTGATGTTTTAATTGAATATTATCATATGGGAATTGCTAATAACAGGATTATATTTTATGATATTGAAAAAGAAGAAATATTATATTGGGAGAATTTGGGGTTGGATGAAAAAGGAAAAAAGGTGGAAGAAAAAGAAATAACACAAGAAAATTATAAAAAGTTATTGTTTAATGAATATGAAGGGAATTCAGTAAAGAATGTTGTAAAACAAGCAATAAACGAGATAAAAAATAAAAAAAATGAAAAAGAAGAATGATAACACCATGATAACAAAATTCCCAAAAAACACGCGGACACAACGGAAAATCCGGATTTTTCCCCACAAATCACACGAAAAATCACCATTCGCATACTGCAATACGCCGGTCTGATAACGTGAAGGTGGACGTACATTAGGTTCAGATAGAGTTGCCATAATTATCGAGTAATTGTTGATTTATGATTCAAACTATTTGAATTTGTACTAAGGCAAATTTCTGAGCTTTTTTGATGAATGAAAATTGAAGTATAATGGAAAGATTAGAGGATAAAAAGTGATTGTCGGGAGATGAATTTTGAGAGGTGCAGTATAAGTTGCTGACAATAAAATGACAATACAATCAGATAAAAACATAGCGAATACATGCAAAACAGTTCGAAAACGAACTGTTTTAAAACTAAAACACTGAGGAAGCACCATAAAGCAAATAGAACTTTGCGAGTTTGAATAATTTTATATAATTTGCATATAATTTTAATGGATGGTTCTCTTGACTTTCCGCTTTGTACTTGTTAGTATATTAGTACAAAGAAAGTTTACCACTGACCGATATGTGGTATATAAATGGTCGGGTTGTAAGTACAGTCCTTCGCCGCAAGGCGAGGGACTTTTTTCATATTTCGGAAGAAATGATGGAACGAATGAAAAAACAGGATTTTATATCATAAAGGACATAATAGAGAAAAAGGAACAATCAGGAAAACCTTGTGACATTCTGCATATTGTGAAGTGGGCTGATAATAGAGAAAGTGTATTTTTAATACGGGATATAAAGTGTTTTTATCATATAATTCATAACTGGATATGAACAGGTATGGTCCTATGTCAAGATTTAGTACAAGTTAAAATGAGGTTTTCTTCATTTTAACCTGCTAGCTGCTATTCGTCTTGTTGAAGTCTGTGATATAGCTCTTCATAATCGTTTGGTGACATATAATCACAGAGACTATGAATTCGTTAATGCTTCCTCATGTCTTTTTTCTGTATTAGAAGGAACACGTTTTAGCCATGCATGATAATCAGAACGGGAAACACCAAGATGTTTCAAGATTACGGAGTCCCTGTGCATATCGCAATTCTCGTTTTAATCGTGCGATTTCTTTTGCTTCATCAGAAGTATAGTTACCGGAACCACGGCTTTCAATATGACTTGTTACACGCAGTTCTTTCTGCCAGCGTGATAATGTCTGCTGACTGATTCTTAAATTTGTAGCACAGCCCTGCAGTCCTAAATTCTTATGATCATGATAATACTGGATTGCATCCAGCTTAAATTGTTTGTCATAGTGCTTTGCCATAATGAGATTCTCCCTCAGTGGGGTACCTACATTGTATCATGATTTTTCTTATAAGGAATTCTCATTTTGACTTGTACTATTTATATTTCTAATACCATAACAAATTTGAATTTGAGAGGGAATTAAATATGAATAAGGAATGGTCTGAACTTAATAAAACAATGCAGGCACAAATAAAAAAGAAAGATACTTATAAGATGGGGATTGATACTTTAATTAGTTTACGCGGTCAGTTAATGCAAACCTTAGTATCTTTCAAAGACGAATTATGCAGAGAAGCCTTTAACTCAATCCCCTTCATAAATGCTGAGGGTTATCATAGTAAGACGATTGCTTATTCTATTTGGCATATTTTTCGTATTGAAGATATAGTTGTGCATACAGTGATAAATGAAGATGAACAAATATTTTTTGCAGGCAATTATCAAAAGCGTATTAATTCACCCATCATTACAACAGGAAATGAACTAATTAAACAGCAGATTGCAGACTTTTCAAAACAGCTTAATCTGGAAGAATTATATTCATATATTTTTGAAGTACGGGAAAGCACTGAGAAAATGCTTGAACGGTTATCTTATGATGAATTGAAAAGAAAAATACCGGAAGAAAGAAAAGGATACTTAGAATCGTTGAATGTAGTCAACGACAACGAAAAAGCAATTTGGCTGATTGATTATTGGTGTAATAAAGATATTCGTGGACTAATTCAAATGCCGTTTTCGAGACATTGGATTATGCACACAGAAGCCTGTTTGCGTATTAAGAACAAGCTACATTCATAAGTAAAACTTCCAGTTTTCTGAATTATGTAAATTTACTTATTATTAACTGAAAGTTGATAGTACATATTTAGAGACTATGTTATGATTTAATGGGATTAAAAGTTATTGAACCAAGATATAGTGGGGGATGTTAAGAATCATGAGTTCGTTCAAATTATTTAGGATCACTTGCCAGATTGTTGGTATCATGTTAGGCTTATTGATTTTAATTTTTTGTGTTGCTGATCGGATGGTATGTGCAAGAATTGGAGTGATATTTCTTATACTTGATTTGATTTTGATTCAATCAAAAATAGATGCCCATTTTGTCACAAATCTTTAAGAATTGGACCTATACGGGGAGAAGAATATTGTCCGTATTGTGGGAGCAAAATAGAATAGGCATAAAGGAAAATTCCATGTAGAAAATCCTTTTGCCCATTCTTATCATAGAAGATTATATTTACAGACTTTTCTTCATAGTCTTTATTTTGATTTGTTTGAATGAAATATTCGATACTCTGTTGGTAAAATATCATAATATTCCTTGAAAGCTTTAGAAAATTTGCTTTGGCTTTCATATCCTATTTCTTTTGCAATTTCCTTTATACTTTTTTGTGTTTCTATTAACAATCCGGATGCAATTTTCATTCTGTGCTCTTTTATATGTGACGCAATAGAAGTACCGTATACAGCTTTAAAGACGGACTTTAATGTAGTAGTATTGATAAGATACTTGCGTGCTATTTCATCTATTGTTATACGCTGGCTTATATTATTCAAAAGGTATTTGTGAATATTGCGAACAATTTCAACCTGTTCAGATTGATATTCAGACAATCTGTTTTCCGTATCAATGGATAATTTACTTAGATACAGTAAGAGCTCTAACACTTTTATTCGCCAGTATGCAAGTTGAAATTCTTTTGGCTGATGATAGAATGATGAAAAGATAGCGTCAGTTTCTTCATTGCCGATAAAAGCTGAAAAATTTCCATCTTTACAAAATTTATTAAGGATACCATCGCCTGTGATACCGGTATTTTTTAATAATTCGGGCGGTGTTTCTGAAAGGATATTTAAGTCAATATAAATGGAAATCCCTTCATAGTATTCATTAGGCAAAGTTATTGTAGAGGCAGAACAACATTCCATTGTATGTAATGAATAATCGTGTTCACCTAAATAAATGCTATTTCCATTATTCATTTTCCACCCGATTTTTCCCTTATGGCAGTAATTGATTTCTAAAATGTGTTTTAATGGCTCATGTGTATCAGTTTGTGTGTTTCCGGTTAATGACATAAAAGCAAGTTTTATACCATCGTATAAATCATAACTAACCAGATGATATTTATGAGAAAGTTCCTGTATACTTTTTTCTAATGGTGAGATTTCGTTGCTCATAATATTATTTACTCCTTATGTTCAGGGCAAGTAATCATCAAAATTTTCTCAATCATTTTATGTAACAGGATACTCTCTTCTGTATTTGATGATTTATAGTAAACCTCTTTTCCTACACGCCTGCTGCAAACCAACCCTTTGTTTCGTAATGCTCTAAGATGATGGGATATGGCGGGGCTTGTCATGTTCATCATTGCAGATATATTTAGAACACATTCTTCGCAATGACATAAAAGCCAAAATAAACGAATACGAGTAGGGTCGCTTAATTGTTTAAATAGTTCTGAAACAATCTGAAAGTGTTGAATATCATCAAGCTGTTCGAATAACTCAGTATTATCCATTTCGCTGTGATGATTATGTGGTAACTTCATATAAGACATATAAAATTTTCCTCTCTTTTTGCTCTGTTTAGAAATGTGTTTCGCCCATTTAGCAGGGAATCACATATCTCTATTGACTTTAGATTACAACAGAATTATACTACAGTCATAATAATTAAACAAGTGCTTAATTGTTTAATGAAAGCTTAAATAGCAATCACGAAAGGAGATATTTATCATGAAAAAAACTTACAAAATCGAAGTTGACTGTGCAAACTGTGCAAATCTTATGGAGGATGCAGCAAAAAAGACAGCTGGAGTAGCAAATGCAACTGTAAACTTTATGACACAAAAAATGATTGTGGAGTTTGAAGATGGAAAAGAACCAAAAGCAGTTATGAATGATGTTTTAAAGGCATGTAAAAAAGTCGAGCCAGACTGTGAGATTGAACTTTAGAAAAAATGCACCCCTTATGTAAAAGCAAAAGGGGTGCAAATTTAAAGATATCATATGAATGATTAAACATATATAAAATGAAAAGGAGGATGGACTGTGAATAAAAAGCAGAAAAAAATGTTGACAAGAATTATTGTTGCAGCAGTTATGGTGATTGCTTTGAATTTGATACAGGTAACAGGAATTGTGCAGCTATTACTTTACGTGGCAACATATTTAATAATCGGTTATGATATTTTAAGAAAAGCAGGAAAAGGAATTATAAACCGACAAGTTTTTGATGAAAACTTTTTAATGGCGGTGGCAACAGTGGGAGCTTTTGCACTGGCAATTTATTCTGGAAGCGGGGATTATAATGAAGCCATCGCTGTTATGCTGTTTTATCAAATCGGAGAATTATTCCAAAGTTATGCAGTTGGAAAAAGCCGTAAAAATATTAGTGCGCTGATGGATATTCGACCAGATTATGCAAATGTAGAAAGAAATGGGAAATTAGAAAAAGTAGACCCTGACGAAGTAGGTATTGAAAGTATCATTGTTGTGCAGCCTGGAGAAAAAGTTCCCTTGGATGGTATTGTAATAGAGGGTTCCTCTAGCCTTAATACAAGTGCATTAACAGGTGAGAGCTTACCTCGTGATGTAAAACAGGGCGATGAAATCATCAGTGGCTGTATCAATATGACAGGTGTTTTAAAAATTCAAACAACAAAAGAGTTTGGAGAATCAACAGTTTCAAAAATTTTAGAACTTGTAGAAAACTCAAGCTCCAGAAAATCCAAATCAGAAAACTTTATTTCTAAATTTGCAAAGGTATATACTCCAGCGGTATGTTATGGTGCATTAGCGTTAGCGTTATTGCCGCCATTAGTACAAATGTTGTTTCTGGGTCAAACAGCACAGTGGGGAGTATGGATTTATAGGGCGCTTACTTTCCTTGTAATTAGCTGCCCATGTGCATTAGTGATCAGTATACCACTTAGCTTTTTTGCAGGCATCGGTGGTGCAAGTAAAGAAGGGGTGTTGATTAAAGGTTCTAATTATATGGAAACTTTGTCAAAAGCAAAGTATGTCGTGTTTGATAAAACAGGAACTTTGACACAAGGCGTATTTGAAGTAAGTGCGGTTCATCATAATAAGATAGAAGAAAAGAAACTTTTGGAGTATGCTGCTTTGGCAGAATGTGCATCTTCTCACCCAATCAGTAAAAGTTTGCAAAAAGCTTACGGGAAGGAAATAGACCGCAGCAGAGTTTCCGATATAAAGGAAATCAGCGGACATGGAATTATCGCAAAAGTAGACGGCAATGAGGTGGCTGCTGGAAACAGCAAGCTTATGAAAAAAATAGGTGTAGAGTATTATGATTGCCATAGAGTTGGAACCATCATTCACATGGCAGTTAATGGAGAATATGCCGGACATATCGTAATTTCCGATATATTAAAACCACATTCAAAAGAAGTGATTGGAGAATTGAAAAAAGCTGGTGTAGAAAAAACGGTAATGCTTACGGGAGATTCTAAACGTGTTGCAGATCAAGTAGCCCAATCGCTTGGAATTGATGAAGTATATAGTGAATTACTTCCGGCAGATAAAGTGAAAAAAGTAGAAGAACTGCTTTCTATAAAATCAGAAAAAGATAAACTGGCTTTTGTTGGAGATGGAATTAATGACGCACCTGTATTGACTCGTGCAGATATTGGGATTGCAATGGGGGCAATGGGTTCTGATGCGGCGATTGAAGCTGCTGACGTTGTTCTTATGGATGATGACCCTCTAAAAATTTCTAAAGCAATCAAGATTTCGAGAAAATGTCTTAGAATTGTATATCAAAATATTGTCTTTGCGTTGGTTATCAAATTTGCATGTCTTGGATTAGGTGCAATAGGTATTGCAAATATGTGGTTTGCTATTTTCGCAGACGTTGGTGTTATGATTATTGCAATATTAAATGCTATTAGAGCATTAAAAGTGCATAATCTATAGTTTAGATGAAAATGCAAAAAATAATTACAGAGGAAGATTACATGAGATTGGTGGAATTTTTCAGATTGCTGGGAGATGTTACAAGGCTAAGGATCGTGCTTGAATTAAAAACAAAAAGATGTGTTGGAGAATTAGCAGAAAAATTAGATATGTCTCATTCAGCAGTCTCTCACCAATTAAATATATTAAAATCTAATGGCATGGTAAAAAGTCAAAGGCAAGGAAAATATATTTACTATATGTTGCAAGAGGAATATGTACAAAACGCTATTGAAAGATGCAAGATTTTGTTTGATAAGGAGTATTCTTCTAATATTCACACTTAACTGGACAACAGGGATAAGAAATGGATAGAAAGACGGAGTGATTCAGACACAGCGGTGGAAAAATTTTTATGATTTTTCCGCCGTTTTTTAGTGGCTGATTCACTTTGTCAGTTGAGTGAGCCTGCGGGCGAACAATAAATCCTCGTTATCTAACAAGGGGGAGTACAAAAAATAAAATTTTTTCTCTGCATCCAGAACCAAATCCTCCATATATACATCTAATTAGTGTAAAATAAAAGAAACAAACGCGCGTAACCACATCCGGCCGGATAGAAGGAGACAACCGACTATGACAAAAGATGTATTTATTAAAGAAATACGGCGCTCAGAAGCCATGATGTATCATGTGGCAAAGTCTATTTTGAAAAATGATTCAGACTGTGCCGATGCAGTACAGGAAACGCTTCTGAAAGCTTATGAAAAACTGGAGGCAGTACATTTTGGAAATGTAGATGCCTGGCTTACAGTGAGATAAGAATTTTATTTCTGAAAACTGTCACAGAATCCGGCGATATACGTTTTATTAGTAAAAGACGTATCAAAACAAAAGGAAGAAGGGAGGGAGCATATGGAGCAGAAAGAGTGGAAGCAGATTTATGAACAATATTATAAACCTATGTTTTTATATGCCCTTTCCCTTACAAATAATGTGCAGGACGCGGAAGACCTTCTTCAGGAAACCTTCGTTAAGGCATTTCTTTCTTACAAAGATACAGGGAGTTTAAAAGCATGGCTGATAAAAGTGCTGCGAAATGAATTTATCAGTATGATGAGAAAACGCAAAAAAGAATTTTTATCAGATGGCGAGACGTCTTTTTTAAACGCAAAAAGTGAAGAGGAGGAGATTTTGGAGCAAATCATACGTGAGGAGGAACGAAAAAAGCTGTTTCGGGCAATACAAAAGTTGGGCATTAAGCAAAAAGAGATATTGATTGAGAATATTTACTTTCATATGTCTGATGAACAGATTGCAGAATCTCACGGACTGACAAAAGAAAATGTGCGCCAAATCCGCTCCAGAGCCAGGAAAAAACTTCTTCAAATAATAAGGGAGGAACCGTGATGGAGGAAAAAAATAAAAGTAATTTTACGGAAGAAAGCTTAGATCGGGAATTAGAGAAGCTTGTAGAAGATATGCCGGAGCAAAATGAAGATTTTGAAAAAAAGATTGACCGATATATAAACAAGAAAATAAGAAAAATCACAGTGAAAACAGTGCTTGTTATTTTCGGTATCATATTTGTTTTGTTCTTAATCATCAGCCCTGGAATGGATGCCGTGTATCTTAATCCTGAAAAACTCCAGAAGGACCAGACATTTCTTTCTGTAATGCGGGATTATTATGATGTTACAAGACCGTATATTGAGATCAATGACATTCAGGTGGAGAAAAAAGGCTTTGGAAGATATACACTGGGGATTTCTGCAACGAATAATATAAAAAGCCGTAATATTGGAATTGAAAATGTATGGGTGGATTTGGAGCAGGGGAAATATAAGAACTGGCAGGACCCGGAAATGCTCCTTGTGACAAGACTGGGGGAATTTGAGAATCCCGCAGGGCGAGAAGACGTAGAAAACCTGATAAAAGAAATGGAAAAATTGCCGGAATCAGCAGAAATCAGTCTTGCTGTTTCAGAAGAAAAGGTAAGAGATGTGGAGGAGCTTCGAAAAGAAAAAGTAAATCTGGACTGGATTGAAGTATATCATCCGGACATTGAAGGATTTCAGGGGGGACTCAATCTTTGGAGAATTATGTTATTTAAAGAATCGGATGACAGAGATGAGATGACAGAAGAGGAGCTCTTAAATGTTTATGTGGAAAAGCTAAAGAATCTTGTTGAGCATCCGGATATTTGGCGTCCGCTTGATCTTCCATATCATTCCACAGTCTGGCCAGATGGAACAGAGGAAATGAAAGACTGCTACGAAGCTGCAAAAAAACTGAAGAAACTGCAGACAAAGGCATATTATATCTCAGGCCAGAGAGATGAGGTTTTGGAGTTTCTTAAAAAAACAGATATAAAAACAATCTCTGTACACAATGTAAAATCTAATATCTGGGAATAAGCGGAGCACATCCTGGTGTAAGGCGGAGCAGGTCCCTCATCTTTTGAGGGGCTTGCTCCGTTTGCTTGTTATTACAAGTTACTTTTGCACAGATTTCAATTCGCAACATTTACTTTGCGTTCCTTTCTTTTGCCTTTCACTTATAAGACGTATGGACAGGCGAAACTGTTGAAAAAAAATTGAAAGTTTTTTATATTATACACGATTTTACAGTGAGAACGCTTATTGACTTTCTTTTGCCTGCTTGCTAATATAGAATCTTGGTTGAAATTATATCCTTCGATAGAAGGAGGGAGGATTTTATGTCAAAAAATAACAAGTATGAAATTGATATGTGCAACGGTTCTATTATGGATAAGCTGATTTCCTTTTCCATTCCGCTGATGCTATCAGGCATTTTGCAGCTTCTGTTTAATGCGGTGGACATTGTTGTTGTGGGACGTTTTTCCGGAAGTCAGGCTCTGGCAGCAGTCGGTTCCACATCGGCTCTTATCAATGTATTCACAAATCTTTTTATCGGGATTTCTCTTGGAGCAAATGTTCTTGCGGCACGTTTTTATGCGGCGGGAAAAGCAAGAGAAATGTCGGAGACGGTACATACTGCAATTACACTGGCGCTAATCAGCGGAGCAGCAATGGGACTGATTGGATTTATTTTTTCCAAAGGCGCACTTGGATTGATGGGAACTCCGTCAGATGTAATTGATCAGGCTGCTCTTTATATGAAGATATATTTTCTGGGAATGCCGTTTTTTATGCTTTATAATTATGGTGCGGCAATTTTAAGAGCAGTAGGAGACACAAAAAGACCATTGCTGTTTCTTGTGGTGGCTGGTGTGACGAATGCTGTCTTAAATATGATTCTTGTAATCGCATTTCATATGGGTGTTGCAGGTGTTGCGATTGCTACGGTAGTTTCTCAGATGATTTCCTGTGTTCTCGTGCTTCGCTGTCTGTATCAGACAGAGTCTGCCTATCAGCTTCGGTTTTCAAAGCTTACGATAAAGGGAGCTTACCTGAAGCAGATTTTTCTTGTGGGAATTCCGGCAGGTATTCAGAGTACCGTGATTAATTTTTCCAATGTGCTGTTACAGTCCTCTGTCAATTCCTTTGGCTCTGTAGCAATGGCAGGATATACGGCTGCCAATAATATTTTTGGATTTTTATATGCGGCTGTGAATTCTGTTACGCAGGCATGTATGAGTTTTACCAGCCAGAATTTTGGTGTGGGAAAATGGAAAAGAATGGATAAGGTACTTGTAAACTGTATTGTCCTTACGGTGGGAGTTGCGCTTGTTCTTGGAGGCGGAGCTTATGTTTTCGGACCGGAGCTTTTAAGGATTTATACTTCCGATCCGGAAGTTATCAAGTGTGGAATGGAAGTGCTGCTTTATACGACAGTAACGTACTTTATGTGCGGTCTGATGGATCTGTTTCCGGGAGCACTTCGTGGAATGGGACATTCGGCAGTGCCTATGCTTCTGTCTGTTATCGGAACCGTGGGAACCAGAATTGTATGGATTTATATGATTTTCCCGGCACACAGAAGTCTTGATGTGCTTTTCATTTCTTATCCGGCATCCTGGCTTATCACTATTGTTATGCAGGTGCTCTGTTTCTGGATCGTGCGGAAAAAGCTTCATAAAAAAATGAAAGTATATGCAGGAGAAGAAAAATGAAAAATATGAATTTGAAAATTAGATTAAAACAAATTTTATTGCTGATTCTTGGTCTTGCAATTGCTCATCTGGGAGTGACCTTATTTATTCAGGCTGATCTTGGGGCTGACCCTTTTAACGTACTGATCCAGGGGATTTACAGAAGTGTACCGTGGCCTTCTGCAATTTCCTGGAGTCATGGAGCAACGCATATGCTAGTGTGTTTTTTCATTATTATTGTACTTCTTTTTGTTGATAAAACATACATAAAAATCGGTACTTTAATCTGCATGTTTTTAGGCGGTCCGATTATTGATGTGTTTACCGTTCTCCTGAAAAATTATATTAATAACAGTCTTTCTTTTGCAGTACGCATTCCGGTTCTTATTGCAGGATGCGTGATTCTTGCGATGGGAATGACAATTGTGATTAAATCAGAAGCAGGAACAGGACCAAATGATCTTGTTGCAATCGTGTGGAGTGACAAGTGGCATAAGCCATTCGGGATTATCCGAATTGTGACGGATTTCTGTTTTGTTGCAGTCGGATTTTTACTGGGCGGAACGTTTGGAATCGGAACAATCATCTGTGCATTTGTAGTCGGTCCGGTAGCACAGATTTTTATGCCATATGCAGAAAAAATCTGTAAGCGCGTAATGAAAAATGCGTAGAGCCTGCACAAGCGTTTTCATTTATTTTCCTGATTTTCAGATACAGGAATTGTGATCATTGTGATATAGTCATTCTGGGCATTTAAAGCCATTTCATTTAATCCTTCTTCGTATGCGTACCCTGTAAGTTGCAGGTTATGTTCGGAGGCATATGAGAGGATTTTTTGGTAAATATGGGGAAGCTTTCCCCAACTGCCTATACAAAAGGCACGAAGATATTTTCCGGCCGGAAGTATTTCATCGTATATTTTTGAGGCAGAAGGACAGTAGGCAAAAAAGGAAGTGTAGCGTTCAAAATGATTTTGCCGAATATCTTCGGAAGAAATACGGCTTCCAAAGCTGTCATAAAGGTGGAAGAGTTTTTTCAGGCGAAGTGAAAATTCGGCTGCAATGGAAAAATCGTTTTCATCGTATTTCCCTGAGATGGGAGAAGAAAGAACGATTTTTCTCTGAGGAAGAGTACACAGCTCAATGGCGCCGTCTTCGGACTTCATTCCAAGCTTCAGTCTCTCTGCCTTCTGTTCTAAAAATGCCTGTGCTGATAAAAGCTGTTTGATGGATTCATCAATCAGCTTTTTCTTTTTTTCCATCATCTGAGAAAATGATTCATCAGAAAGTCTTGTAATATATTCTTTGATTTCTTCAATCGATAAACCGATTTTCCGTAATGTTAAAATAAGCTCTAATTGTGCAAACTGAAAACAGGTGTAGTAGTGGTATCCGTTGTCTCCGATTATTTCCGGACAGAATAATCCGATATCATTGTAATAATGCAGAGTGCGTTTGTTGACGCCTGTCAGTTTGGCAAATTCTCCGGAAGAATATAAATAATTTTTATGATTCATAAAAACACCTCTTGACTGTACAGTTACTGTACATTATATGATACATGGCGAAGAGAGAAAAAGCAATAAAATAAATCGTAAGAAGGGGAGAAAATTATGGAATTTAAGTTATTAAAGGAAGAGCAGTGGGCAGAGATAAAAAGCATATATATGGAGGCATTTCCGAAAAGAGAAAGGAAACCATTTTTTACGTTAAAGCGCTCTGTAAAAAAGAAAAAAGCAGTAATTATGACTGCTTTGGAGGAAAATCAGATTCTGGGATTTGTTGTTTTGATTCCTTATAAAGATATGGTCATGGTAGATTATTTGGCGGTATCTTCCAGAATAAGAAGTAAAGGAACGGGAAGCTATATTATGCAGAATGTATGCAGAGAGTTTTCTGATAAAAAGATCGTGCTTTTAATTGAGCGTCTGGAGGATGATGCAGACAACAGGGATCAGCGTATCGCACGGCGAAAATTTTATCTGAAAAACGGCTTTTCTTCTTCCGGCATTTTTATTACTGGAGCGAGTGGGAATATGGAGATTATGAATTACGGGGGAAAGGTGACACCGGAAAAATATATGAGTCTTCAGGAGTATGCTTTGGGAAAATTGTTTTTTAAATTATCAAATATCAGAATTTTAAATGGGGTTTCTGCATGAACGGGGAACGCAGCACAATGGAACGCCAGAAGGATTTTATAGTAAAGGTACTTTACTGGGTTCTGATCGCAGGCGGAATCCTGCTGGGATATAAATATATACTTCCTGTTCTGTTTCCCTTTGTGATTGCCTTTTTGGTCTCCTGGGTGATTAACAGACCTGTGACATATCTGAAAAAGAACTGGAAAATACCGCGTGGGGTATCGGGAGCAGTGTTTGCGGCAGTGTTTATCTGCTCTGCGATTTGTATTTTTGCTTTATGCGGAGCCGGAATTTTATCCGGGATTGAAAATCTTCTCAGCGGGCTTCCGAAAATGTTTGACCGGGATGTCATTCCGGCGTTGGAAAGCTTTTTTTCCTGGATGGAGCAGATGGCGGAAACCATTGATCCGGAAATGGGAGCGGCGTTTTCCGGCATGACAGATACCCTATTTTCTCATTTGAGTAACGGTGTGCTCCAGCTTTGCGGAACGCTTCTGGGAATATTAGGGGGAGTGGTTTCCGGTATTCCTTCCGCTTTTATGAAGATAATGATAACACTGATTGCCACTATTTTTATTACCATTGATTTTGAAAAGGTAAAAAGGTTTTTGACAGGATTCATTCCGGTAAGGAATAAAGACATGTTTTGCGAGTTTAAAGAGTTTTTCGGGAAAATTGTTCCCCGCTGTCTTCTTTCTTACGGGCTGATTTTCCTGATTACGTTTGGGGAACTGTTTTTGGGCTTTTCGTTTTTAAGAATTGAGAACAGTTTTGGTGCGGCGCTTCTTGTAGCGGTTCTTGATATTCTCCCGGTACTTGGCACAGGAGCCGTTTTGATACCGTGGGCTATTATCGCCCTTCTGCAGGGGAATACAGCCTTTGGAGTTATCATGGCGGTGCTGTATCTGATTATTACAATTGTACGAAATGTAATAGAACCGAGGCTTGTAGGGAGACAAATGAAATTACATCCTGCGCTGACATTTGCTGCAATGCTTGTAGGACTTCGCATTTTCGGAGTTATCGGGCTCTTTGGGCTGCCGTTATGTTTTGCATTCCTTGGAAGACTGCATGAGAAGGGAATCATAAATATTCCGGCATTAAATAAAGAATGATAAAAATAACCCTGTTTTCAGGGAGAAAAGGAGATTTTTCATTATGAAAACTATATTTTCAAAAGTGAAGCTAAAGCCGGGACAGATCGTACGTCTTTTGATACTTGTACTTTTATCGTCCGTGGGACAGATGCTTCTTCCGTCTTTTCTGGCACAGATGATAAGTCATGGAGTGGCAGAAGGAGATAAGAGCGTCATATGGGTGTATGCCCTGATCATGGCAGGTGTGACAGTATTTTCCTGTGTAATCAGCTTTTTATCTGTGAAAATCGCATCGTATATTTCGACAGATTTTGCGGCACAATTAAGAAATCAGGTTTTTTCAAAAGTGCAGAGCTTTTCAGCGGCAGAAATGGATCGATTTGGAACGGCCAGTCTCGTTACAAGAAGCACTTCTGATATTACGAATGTGCAGAATTTTTTAACACTTCTTCTTCGAATAGGGCTTCTCGCACCAATGATGGCAGTTGCAGGGCTTGTATTTTCGGCAGCAACAGGAGGAAGAGTCAGTTCGGTTCTTCTTGTTGCCATTCCGGTTCTTCTGGTGGCGCTGACAATTATTATGGTTCTGGCTTCCCGCTATTCAATCAGTCTCAGAAAAAAACTGGATCAGATCAATCGACTGTTTCTGGAATCGCTTGAAGGCGTCCGCGTAATTCGTGCTTTTAACAAACAGAAGGCAGAGAGCGGGCGGTTCGGAGAGGCAAACAGCGATTATGCTGTCACCGCAATGGCGGCAGGGCGTATCACAAGTCTCCTGATGCCGGCGATCAGCGTGATTTTTGGAGTGACAACGGCAGCTGTCTTAGGGATGGGCGCTTACTATGTCAATATTGGGGCAATGGAAGTTGGTTCTTTAGTGGCAAACAGCCAGTATATCAGTATGGTGCTTACATCGGTAATGATGTTGTCTCTTGTGATCATGATGTTTCCTACTACATATGCATGTTCCGGAAGAATTGCAGAAGTTTTGGAAACAGAAAGCTCCATTAAAGATGGTAATTTTTCTATGGAAAATGCTTCCATGCATGCAACTGTAGAATTTCGACATGTAACTTTTGCTTATCCGGGAGCAGATGAACCGATTCTGAAAGATATGAGTTTTGTATCACGGCCGGGAGAGGTCACAGCGATTATTGGAGGAACAGGACGCGGTAAGTCCAGTATTTTAAAGCTGATTCCGCGGCTTTATGATCCGATGTTTGGCGAGGTATTGATTAATGGAGTCAACGCAAAAGAATACTGTACGGAAGATTTGCGCTCTCTTATAGGATATGTTCCTCAGAAAAATATACTTTTTTCCGGGGATATTGCAGAAAATCTTAATTTCGGAAATGAAAACGGAACAGAGGAAGACTGGAAACAGGCAGCAAAAATTGCATGTGCCGATGAATTTATCAATGGAAAAAAGATGGGATACCACGATGGAATCGCACAGGGCGGAACAAATTTATCAGGAGGGCAGCGCCAGCGTATGGCGATTGCAAGGGCAATGATGAAGAAGCCGGAAATTTATGTGTTTGATGATAGTTTTTCTGCGCTGGATATGAAAACAGACCGTCAGCTTCGACAGAATCTTAAGGAGAGCATTGGAGATGCAACCGTAATTATGGTGGCACAGAGAATCAGTACCATTTTGGATGCCGACAGAATTCTTGTTGTGGATGATGGGCAGATTGTTGGAATGGGAACACATAAGGAATTACTGGAAACATGTCCTCTTTACAGAGAGATAGCCGAGATCCAGATGGGAAAGGAGGCGCTTTAAAATGAAAAATACAAAAATATTGAAACGATTGCTTCACTATTTAAAAGCATACCGGATGAGATTGTTTTTTGTTATGATGGCAGCGGTGATCAGTACTGCATTTATGGTTCTGGCCCCTTTCCTTGTGGGAAAAGTGACGACAACTCTTTTTGCAAGCATTGCAGATGGTGTATTTTACTGGGAAGCTATCATATGGCTTCTGGCAGGGCTTGTTGCGCTGTATCTGATCTCTCAGCTGTTTTCTTTTCTGCAGGGATTTGGAATGGCAAAAATTACAGCGAAGGTTATGGAAACCATGCGTCAGGAAATCGATGAAAAAATGCATCGATTAAAATTGAATTATTACGATACGCATACACATGGCGATATTCTGAGTGTGATTACAAATGATGTAGATACAATTAACAATGCGCTCAGTCAGAACCTGACTTCTGTAGTGACACAGGTTACGACTGCGATAGGAGTTCTTGTGATGATGCTGGTCATCAGTCCTGCCCTGTCCCTGATCCCTGTTATTATGGTTCCTCTGTCACTTCTGAGTGCAGCGGGAGTCATGAAAGCAAGCGAAAAGTATTATGGAGAGCAGCAGGAGCTTTTGGGAAAACTGAATGGTTATGTGGAAGAAATGTACAATGGCCAGTCTGTTGTGCAGACGTTTAATTACCAGGAGCGCGCAAAAAAAACATTCGCCGGATTAAACGAAGATTTAAAAAATAGCTCCAGAAAAGCAGAGACGACAGCAGGCGCGGTAAGTCCGATCACAACACTTGTAAATGATCTGGGATATGTTCTCTGTGCTGCGATCGGTTGTCTCTGGGCGATCGGAGGAAAAATTGCAGTGGGAAATGTACAGGCGATGCTGGAATACACATGGCGTTTTGCAGAACCGTTTTCTGCAATAGCAGGAATGGTGGGAAGCTTTGGCGCAGCTGCGGCAGCAGGGAAACGAATTTTTGCTCTTTTAGATGCAGAAGAGGAAGTTCCGGATAAAGAGCAGAGTATCGTTCCGGATAACTGTGAAGGTCAGGTCACTTTTGAAAATGTAAAATTCGGTTATACTCCGGACCGTCTTTTGATGAATGGAATTAATCTCACAGTAAAGCCGGGACAGAAGGTAGCGGTGGTGGGACCGACAGGAGCAGGAAAAACCACGCTTATTAATCTTTTGATGCGCTTTTATGAATTAAACGGAGGCTCCATTCTGGTAGACGGCGTAAAAATTACGGATATGTCACGGGAAGAGCTTAGAAAACGTTTTGGAATGGTACTGCAGGATACATGGCTTTTTGAGGGAACGATTGGAGAAAATATAGGGTATGCCCAGGAGAATATGCCGAAAGAAAAAATAAAAGCAGCCGCGAAATCAGCATGTGCACACAGCTTTATTAAAACACTTCCGGGAGGATATGATATGCTTCTCAGTAAGGGGGCTGAAAATATCTCTCAGGGGGAACGTCAGCTTCTGACAATTGCACGTGCCATTGCGTCTGATCCGGAGATTATGATTCTTGATGAGGCGACCAGTAATGTGGATACGCATACGGAAGTTCTGATTCAAAAAGCGATGGCTGAATTGATGAAAGGACGTACCAGCTTTGTAATTGCCCACCGGCTTTCCACAATCCGTGATGCAGATATGATTTTATATATGGAAAACGGAGATATAAAAGAAATAGGAAATCACGAGGAGCTCATGGCGAAAAATGGAAAATATGCAGCTCTTTATATGAGCCAGTTTGGGTGATAAATATTGATTAAAAGCTGTAAAAAGGTCGAAGAAATTCGGCTTTTTTACAGCTTTTTACACTTTAACGCATAAATGCGTTGACATATTAGTGCCGCGGGGGTACAATGAAATACCAGTATAGAATAATATTAAGGTGAATGATACCTGATAAGGAGGAAGATTATGAGAAAGTTAATGACCGGCGATGAAGCCATCGCAAGAGGCGCATATGAGGCAGGGGTGTCGTACGCATCTGCATATCCGGGAACACCCAGTACGGAAATTCTGGAAAATCTTTCTACATATGAAGATATATATGCAGAGTGGGCTCCAAATGAAAAGGTTGCAATGGAGTCTGCAATCGGAGCGTCTGTAGCAGGGCTTCGCAGTATGGTATCTATGAAGCATGTGGGAATGAACGTGGCGGCAGACCCTATGTTTACCTGGGCGTATATGGGAGTAAATGGAGGAAATGTAATCATAACGGCAGATGAACCGGGAATGTTTTCTTCACAAAATGAGCAGGATAATAGAAATTATGCAAAAGCAGCTAAAATAGCTATGCTTGAGCCGTCTGACAGCCAGGAATGCATTGACATGGTAAAAGCGGCGTATGAGCTGGGAGAAGAGTATGATACACCATTTATTATTCGTATGACAACGCGTGTCTGTCATTCCAAATCCATTGTGGAATTAAAAGAGAGAGAGACGGTACCGGCAAAAAAATGGGAAAAAAATCCGGGGAAATATGTATGTCTTCCCGCTATTGCAAGAAATTTAAGAGTGAAAGTAGAGGAACGTCTTGAAAAACTTGCGCAGTACAGTGAGACAAGTCCGTTTAACAGAATGGAAATGGGGGATACAAAAGTAGGCGTTATAGCATCAGGTATCTGCTATTATTATGCAAAAGAGGTTTTTGGGGAAAATGCTTCCTATTTAAAATTGGGATTTACAAATCCGCTTCCGGCAGGTCTTGTAAAAGAATTCTGCGCAAAAGTAGATAAGGTGTATATCCTGGAAGAAAATGATCCTTATATAGAAGAATTTGTGCGTCAGCAGGGATGCGACTGTATTGGAAAAGACCTTTTTCCGTCATATGGAGAAATGACTCCTGACGTAATCCGTGCCTGTGTCACAGGTGAAAAAAATAAAACTCTGGAATTTGACAGAAGCAAGCTGATTAACCGGGCGCCGACTTTCTGCGCAGGCTGTCCTCACAGAGGTCTTTTTTACCGTCTGGGAAAGAGAAAAGACATTATGATAAGCGGTGATATTGGATGCTATACACTGGCAGCAGGAAAGCCGTACAGCGCTATGGATTCTACAGTGTGTATGGGAGCCAGCATAAGTCTCGGACACGGAGCCCAGAAAGCGTTCCAGGCACAGGGAGATACAAGAAGAGTAGTGACAGTACTTGGGGACTCCACATTTTTCCATACAGGTATCAACTCCCTGATCAATACGGTATATAATGGAAGCAATACGGTGAATATTATTCTGGACAACCGTATTACGGGAATGACAGGGCATCAGGAAAATCCAGGAACAGGATATACAGCAAAAGGCGATGAGACAACTCTTATTAAAATCGAGGACATTGTAAAGGCAATCGGAGTAAAACATGTGTATGTGATCAATCCAAATAATCTCTCAGAGGTAGATGAGACACTTGATAAATGCCTTGCACTCACAGAACCATCCGTGATTATTACACGCTGGCCATGTGTGCTGAAAAAGTTTTCAAAAGAAGATAAAGAAGAGTTTGAGCAGCTTTTTGTTACAAAAAACAAGGTGGATACAGAAAAATGTATCGGCTGTAAACTCTGTCTCAAAGCCGGTTGTCCAGCCATGTCTTACGACAGAGAAACAAAGAAAGTAAGCATTAATAAGGCGCAGTGTGTAGGCTGTGACGTATGTACACAGGTTTGCCCGAAAAATGCAATTGTGAAGGAGGATTAAGACCATGACGAAAAGTATTTTATTGGTAGGTGTAGGCGGACAGGGAACCATTCTCGCCAGCAAGATTCTCACAAATGGTCTTATGGAAGCGGGATATGACGTGAAAATGAGTGAAATTCACGGAATGTCTCAGAGAGGAGGAAGTGTATCCTCCCAGGTACGCTATGGAGAAAAGGTAATGTCTCCTGTGATTGAAAAAGGAAAAGCAGATATTGTGGTTTCTTTTGAAAAAATGGAAGCGCTGAGAGCTCTTGATTATTTAAAAGAAGACGGAACTCTTGTCGTAAATAATGAGGAAATTCCTTCCATGTCCGTTATTACAGGTGACGAGGAATATCCGGAAGATGTACTGGAAGAAATCGAAAAGCACGTAAAAGCAAAGGTGGTAAATGCCACTGGTCTTGCGAGAGAGCTTGGAAATGAAAAAGCAGCAAATATTATCCTTCTCGGAACGATTATCCGCTCTATGGGGCTGGAACATATAGAATGGGATGAAATTCTGAAGGCAAATATCAAACCGCAGTTTTTGGAATTAAATAAAAAAGCATTAAAGGTGGGAATGGATGCCATTACCTGCCAGGCGTGAAAGGAGAAAAATAGTTGAAAGAAAGAGAAAAATTTGGCTCCAGAATGGGATTCATTCTCGTCTCTGCAGGCTGTGCAATTGGTCTTGGAAATGTGTGGAAGTTCCCTTATATGGCAGGGGAATATGGAGGAGCAGCGTTTATCCTCATGTATCTTCTGTTTCTTGTAGTGTTGGGACTCCCCATTCTTGTGTGTGAGTTTTCTGTAGGACGTGCCAGCAGAAAAAGTACGGCAAGAGCGTTTCATGAGCTGGAGCCAAAGGGTTCTAATTTTCATAAATTCAGTTATATGAGCATGGTGTCTAACTATGTTCTCATGATGTTTTATACAATGGTTGCAGGCTGGATGGCATACTATTGCTATCGCATGGCAAAGGGAGAGTTTTCCGGTGTCACAACAGAGGCTGTGCAGCAGGGATACGATAAAATGCTGGCATCTCCGGGAATTATGACCGGATGGATGATTGCCGTTGTGATTCTGGGATTTTTAATTTGTTCTCTTGGCGTACAGAGAGGTCTTGAAAAAATCACAAAAGTTATGATGACCTGTCTTCTTGTACTGATTGTCGTTCTGGCAGTGCGTTCCCTGACGCTTCCGGGAGCAGAGGAGGGCGTTCGTTTTTACCTTGTTCCCAATATGGACAGCATCCGTGAGGTGGGACTTGGAAATATGATTTTCGGAGCGATGTCCCAGGCGTTCTTTACTTTGAGTATTGGCGCCGGTTCCATGACGATTTTTGGAAGTTATCTCTCAAAAGACCGTTCACTTGCAGGAGAATCTATTCATATTTTGATTCTTGATACGTTTGTGGCAACAATGGCAGGTCTGATTGTAATTCCTGCATGCTTCGCATATGGAGTAGAGCCGGGAGCCGGTCCGGGACTTGTATTTATTGCACTCCCGAATGTATTTAATAAGATGGCAGGAGGAAGATTCTGGGGAGCTATGTTTTTCCTCTTCCTGTTTTTTGCAGCGCTGTCTACTGTGACGGCAGTATTTGAGAATATTATTTCTTACGGAATGGATCTTTTTGGATGGAGCCGAAAAAAGGCGGTTATCGTAAACCTTGTGGGGATTCCGCTTCTGTCTCTTCCGGCAATTTTAGGATTTAATGTTTTATCCGGCTTTATGCCTTTTGGAGCAGGCTCCAATATTATGGACCTTGAAGACTTTATTGTATCAAATAATATTCTTCCTCTTGGCTCCGTTGTCTATGTTATGTTCTGCGTCTCAAAATATGGATGGGGCTGGGATGGCTTTATAAAAGAAGTAAATACAGGAAAGGGAATAAAATTCCCAAAAGGAATCCGTTTTTATATGATGGTAGTGATTCCGGTGGTTATTGTAGTCATCTACCTGAAAGGATATTTTGATAAATTCGCAGGACAGGGTACCGGTGTTTTGGCTGCATGGATGGCGGTATCTCTTGCAGTGCTGGCATTAATTGCATGGTTTATTTTCGGTGGAAAAAAGAAACAGGCAGAAAAAAGGTAGGGAGGAATAACTATGATTTCAGAAAAAATGAAGCCTTTTGTAGAAAATAATTCTGCAATCCGTATGATGTTTGAAGAAGGAAATCGTCTTCGAGCGAAATACGGTGCAGAGAATGTTTTTGATTTCAGTCTTGGGAATCCAAGCGTTCCGGCGCCCGACTGTGTGCGCCAGGCAATTATTGAACTGGTAAATGAGGAAAATCCCACAACCCTTCACGGCTATATGAGCAATGCCGGTTTTGAAGATGTACGTCAGACCATTGCGGAATCTTTAAACCGCCGTTTCGGAACAGCCTTTCAGGGGAAAAATCTGATTATGACCGTGGGAGCAGCAAGCGGGCTGAATGTAATTCTGAAAACAGTTTTAAATCCCGGAGATGAAGTGATTGTATTTGCTCCTTATTTTCTGGAATATGGTGCATATGTGAGAAATTATGATGGTGTTCTTGTGGAAATCTCTCCAGATACAGAGACTTTCCAGCCAAACCTTACAGAGCTTGAGGAAAAAATTACAGCAAAAACAAAAGCGGTCATTGTAAATACTCCGCATAATCCAACTGGAGTTGTATACTCAGAGGAAACCATTAAAAAGCTTTCTGCTGTTCTGGAAAAGAAACAGAAAGAGTTCGGAAGTGTTATTTATTTGATTTCTGATGAACCTTACCGTGAGCTTGCCTATGACGGGGTAGAAGTACCGTATCTTACAAAATATTATGATAATACAGTTGTAGGGTATTCCTACAGTAAATCCCTTTCTCTTCCGGGGGAACGTATCGGTTATCTTGTGATTCCCGATGAGGCGGACGGAAGTGAAGAGCTTTTGGCGGCAGCTTCTATTGCAAACCGAATTTTAGGAAGTGTGAATGCGCCTTCTCTCATGCAGAAAGTAATCGGAAAATGTGTAGATGCAGAGGTAGATGTGGCAGCTTATGACAAAAATCGTCTTGCTCTTTATAATGGACTGAAAGAGCTTGGCTTTTCCTGTATTAAGCCGCAGGGAGCGTTTTATCTTTTTGTGAAATCTCCTGTGGAAGATGAAAAGGAATTTTGTCAGGCTGCAAAGAAGTATAATATTCTCATGGTTCCGGGAAGCTCCTTTGCCTGCCCGGGATATGTGCGGCTTGCTTACTGTGTTTCTTATGATACGATTGTAAATTCTCTCCCGCAGTTTGCCAAGCTGGCAGAGGAATTTGGATTAAAGAAATAAAATATCTTGCTATCCGATTTTTCATATGATAAGATGATACAGAAATGACAAGATAAAGAACAATTAAAATATATAAGGTTTATCTCATGATAACAGGGAAGTTAAGTGAAAATCTTACACGGTCACGCCGCTGTAAGGAGGAGCTGTGTTTTAATATGCCACTGAGTTTTCGGGAAGGCAAAATACAGTGATGATACCAAGTCAGAAAACCTGCCTTATATATAGGATTACGCAGGTTACGAACGATGGCCTTGTGTAAGGAAAACCAGTTTTTTCTGGATTTCTTTATAGAACCTGCCGGTGTATGCCAGCAGGTTTTTTATTACTGAAAAGTAATACGTTTCACATGAAATTTTGGGTAAGGAGAAGAAAAATGAACAAAAAACAGAAACACATTCTTATGGCAGCGGCATTTTTTGCTCTCGCCTTCGGCATTATGCCCTCTGTAAACGCCATGCACATTATGGAGGGATACCTTCCGGGTGGATTTTGCATTGCCTGGGGAGCGCTGTGCATTCCCTTTCTGGCAGCAGGATTTCTTTCTATTAAGAAAACCTTAAACGAGCACAGAAATTTGATTACGTTACTGGCAGTGTCCGGAGCTTTTATATTTGTAATTTCCTCCCTGAAGATTCCATCTGTTACAGGAAGCTGTTCTCATATGACGGGTACAGGGCTTGGAGCTATTCTTTTTGGACCGGCAGCCGTATCTGTTCTCGGGTTAATTGTACTGCTTTTTCAGGCGCTTCTTCTGGCACACGGGGGTCTGACTACCATAGGTGCGAATACGTTTTCTATGGCAATTGCAGGACCGTTTGTGTCATACGGGATTTATAAGCTGCTTGGAAAAACAAAGATAAATAAGAAGGTTAATATTTTTCTGGCTGCAGCTCTGGGAGATTTGTTTACTTACTGCGTGACAGCAGGACAGATGGCCCTTGCACATAACGCAGATACTACATTCGGAGCGGCATTTGGCAAATTCCTTGTTGTGTTTGCACCGACTCAGATTCCCCTTGCTGTTATTGAGGGAATTATTACAGTCCTTATTATCATGGGACTTGAGACATATGCAAAACCGGAGCTTAAATTAATCGGCTACTTAAAGGAGGGAAAATAAGATGAAAAAGAAAGTAATGCTTGGCATTCTTGTGATTTTCCTGATTGCCTTTGTGCCTCTGTTTGTGTTGAAAGATGCAGAATTTGGCGGCTCTGACGACGCGGGAAGCACTGTGGTAGAAGAAGTGGATTCTTCTTACCAGCCGTGGGCGACGCCTGTTCTTGAAAAGCTTATCGGCGGAGAACTTCCGGGAGAAGTGGAAAGTCTTATTTTCTGCCTTCAGACAGGAATCGGTGTTGGAATTATCGCATTTATTATGGGGCGTTTTGTGGAGCGCAGAAAATGGATGAAAGAGGAATAACCAATGATTACCATTGACAAACTGTGCTACAATTCGAAGCTTCGTTACGAAAATGCAGGAGAGAAATTTGCGTTTTCTGTTATTACTCTTTGCATTTGCGTAATGAGCCGCTCTGCGGAGGTGGCAGCCATTGTGCTGGCAGTGACAGGGATTCTTACCGTCTGTAAGGGAGGAGTCCCTGTTTTGCGATATTTAAAGTTTCTGACGCTTCCTCTTGCTTTTTTGTTTTTAAGCACAGCGGCAGTTATGTTTAATATAAAGAAAACACCGATGGATTTTCTTGCAATTCCTGTGGGAGACTGGTATATTACGGCAAGCTATTACTCATTTTTTTATGCCCTCCAGTTGATTCTGACGGCTCTTGCCGCAGTTTCGTGCCTGTATTTTCTGGCGTTTTCCACACCAATGCCGGATATTTTGGATGTTTTGCGAAAGCTTCACTGTCCAGGGCTTCTTATTGAGCTGATGCTTTTAATTTACCGGTTTATCTTTGTTTTGATGGAAACGGCGTCCGCTATTTCTGTTTCTCAGAAATGCAGGCTTGGAAATAAGGATTACCGTACTTCTGTAAAATCATTTGGTTTTCTGGGCTCTGTTCTTATGATAAGGGCAGTAAAGCGGGCAAACCGCCTTTATGACGCAATGGAAGCAAGATGTTACGATGGAACTATACGTGTGCTTACAGAAAACAGAAAACCAAAGAAAAAAATTATTGCAGCGATTATCGTTTTTGATACGGCTCTTCTTGTTTTTGCCGTGTGGAGGAGATTTTTTTTATGAGCGCAGACATTATATTAAAAGCAGAGGATTTATATTTTTCATATGACGATGACAATTCGCATTCTCTGAATGGTCTTTCACTGGAAATTAAAAGAGGGCAGAAGATTGCGGTAATGGGAGCGAATGGCAGCGGAAAGTCTACTTTTTTCCTGTGCTGTACCGGAATCCATAAGCCGCAGAAAGGAAAACTTTATCTTGATGGACAAGAGGTAAAGTATAACAAAAAAGGCCTTCTTGATCTTCGAAGCAAGGTGGGGATTGTCTTTCAGGACCCGGACAATCAGCTTTTTTCTGCCAGCGTATATCAGGAAATTTCTTTCGGGATTTTAAATCTGGGAGTTTCCGAAGAGCAGGCAAAAAAAGAGGTAGAGGAAGTGATAGATTATCTGGAAATCACACCTTTTCGCAGTAAGCCGACCCATGCCTTAAGCGGCGGGCAGAAAAAACAGGTTTCCATTGCCGATATTCTTGTGATGCACCCGGAAATTATCATTCTCGATGAGCCGGCTGCAGCTCTTGATCCGCGTCATACGACAATGGTAAATCATATTGTGGAGCAGATGACAGCGAGCGGGATTACGGTTCTTATGGCTACGCATGATGTAAATTATGCTTATGAATGGGCGGATGAAGTGATTCTTTTTCATGAGGGAAAAGTTCTTATGAACGGAAGTCCGGAGCAGGTTTTTGGCAACAGAGCAGCGCTTCGCCAGACCAATCTTGAGCCGCCGGCAGTGCTGGAGCTTTTTGAAAGCCTTTGTAAGAAAGGCATTTTAAAATCTTCCCTTCCATTCCCCAAAAACCTGAAGGCTCTGGAAGGGGATATAGAAGAAGTAAATTTAAACACGTATTACGGAGGTAAGAAAAAAATGTCAGATACCACAAAGAAGGCAATCCTGGCAGTAAGCTTTGGAACAAGCCATAACGATACAAGAGAGGTTACGATTGATGCCATTGAAAAAGATATGCAGGCTGCTTTTCCGGAGTATCCTCTTTACAGAGCGTGGACAAGCAAAATGATCATCAATAAAGTAAATAAAAGAGATCATGTGCATATTGATACCGTAAAAGAAGCAATGGAGAAAATGCGGGCAGATGGTATTACAGATGTTCTCGTGCAGCCTACACATGTGATCAACGGAATCGAAAACGATATTATGAAGGAGGAGGCTCTTTCTTACAGGGAAGATTTTCATTCCATTTCCTTTGGAGATCCGCTTCTTACAAGTGAGCAGGATAACAGGGAGGTACTGGAAGCTGTGGCAGAAGAGTTTTCATGGCTGAAAGAGGATGAGGTTCTTGTTCTTATGGGGCATGGAACGACCCATTATGCAAACTCCATTTATGCGGCGCTTGATTATACATTTAAGGACAAAGGGCATAAAAATATTTTCCTTGGAACAGTGGAGGCGTATCCGTCTATGGAAAGCATTATGAAACTGGTAAGGGAGTACGCACCGTCAAAAGTAGTTCTTGCACCGTTTATGATTGTGGCCGGAGATCATGCGAAAAACGATATGGCAGGAGATGACCCGGAATCCTGGTACAGCCAGTTTAAAGAGGCCGGATATGAGGTGGAAGCTGTGATTAAAGGACTTGGAGAATATCCGGGAATCCGGAAAATTCTTGTGAATCATCTGAAAGCGCTGGAAAATTAAGGATATAAAAAAGCAGCGGGGCTTTACGTGAATTTCTCACTTAAAGTCCCGCTGTTTTTATGAAAAGATTTAGGTAATCCCTGTTGTGGAGATGATATCAGCTCTTTCTGAAAGCAGCTCTCTTACGTTCTCTCGGGTCAAGAATTCTCTTACGGATACGAAGACTGGAAGGTGTTACCTCAAGAAGCTCGTCCTGGTCGATGAATTCGATTGCCTGCTCAAGACTTAATACCTTAGGAGGTGTCAGTTTCAGAGCGTCATCAGCGGAGGAGGAACGTGTATTAGTAAGATGTTTTGTCTTACATACATTAAGCTCAATATCCTCGGCTTTTCCGTTCTGACCAATTACCATACCGCTGTAAACTTTTTCTCCGGGTCCTACAAAGAGAGTTCCACGCTCCTGTGCAGAGAAAAGTCCGTAAGTAACAGCCTCGCCTGCTTCGAAGGCAATAAGAGAACCCTGTTTGCGGTACTGGAAATCTCCCTTGTAAGGAGCATAGCCGTCAAATATAGTATTTAAAATACCGGTTCCTTTTGTAGAGGTTAAGAATTCCCCGCGGAATCCGATAAGACCTCTGGAAGGAATATGGAATTCAAGGCGTACAGAACCATCGCTTGCTGTACTCATACCCTGAAGCTCGCCTTTTCTCTCACTTAATTTCTGGATAACGGTTCCGGAAAATTCTTCAGGCACGTCTACATATGCGATTTCCATTGGTTCAAGTTTTTTACCGCGCTCGTCTGTGTGATAGAGAACCTCCGGTTTACTTACTGCAAACTCATATCCTTCACGGCGCATATTTTCGATTAAAACAGAAAGATGAAGCTCACCACGTCCGGAAACTTTAAAGCATTCTGTTGTTTCGGTATCTTCCACACGAAGACTTACGTCTGTGTTTAATTCTCTGTAAAGACGGTCACGAAGATGACGGGAAGTAATATATTTTCCTTCCTGTCCTGCAAGTGGGCTGTCATTTACAAGGAAGTTCATGGAGATTGTCGGCTCGGAAATTTTCTGGAAAGGAATGGATTCCGGTTTGTCGCCGCCGCAGAGCGTATCTCCGATGTGGATTTCCGCAATACCGGAAACAGCTACGATAGAGCCGATTGACGCTTCTTTTACTTCCACTTTATTTAATCCGTCAAACTCATATAATTTACTGATTTTTACTTTCTGACGTTTGTCAGAGTCATGATGGTTCAAAAGAGTAAGCTCCTGGTTTACTGCAATTTTTCCGTTTTCTACTTTGCCGACGCCGATACGTCCTACATATTCATTGTAGTCGATGGTGCTGATCAGAACCTGAGTATCTGCATCCGGATCTCCTTCCGGTGCAGGAATATATTTTAAGATTGTTTCGAAAAGCGGAGCCATGTTTTCCGGTGTGTCTGCAAGGTCTAAAACTGCATGGCCGGCTTTTGCGGAAGCGTATAAAAACGGACAGTCAAGCTGCTCGTCAGAAGCCTCCAGATCCATGAGAAGTTCAAGAATCTCGTCGATTACCTCGTCCGGGCGGGCTTCCGGGCGGTCGATTTTGTTGATGCACACAATTACATGAAGGTCAAGCTCAAGGGCTTTTTTCAGGACGAATTTTGTCTGAGGCATTGCTCCTTCGAAAGCATCTACAAGAAGGATAACACCGTCTACCATTTTAAGTACACGCTCTACTTCGCCGCCGAAGTCAGCATGACCTGGAGTGTCGATGATGTTGATTTTCGTTCCCTTGTAGTGAACAGCAGTATTCTTTGAGAGAATGGTAATTCCTCTTTCGCGTTCAATATCGTTGGAGTCCATGACGCGTTCCTGGACCTCCTGATTTTCACGGAATACACCGCTCTGCTTTAAAAGCTGGTCTACCAGGGTTGTTTTGCCGTGGTCGACGTGGGCGATAATGGCTACGTTACGTACATCTTCCCGTCTGGTTTTCATAAAATGTATTTCCTTTCTTTAAATAAGTATCTTTATTTTAAGTCAAGCATTGCTGCACAAAAATCCAATTTATAAGTTTACCACATTTTTCGAGGATTACAAGGTGCTGAAAAAATTTTTTTATTTTTAGTTCTAAATCCGGAATCTTCCACATAAGTTTATATAGATAAAATACCCGAAGAGGAAGGAGAACACATTATGGCAGATAAAATTATTGAAAACAATCAGGTATCGGTTATGGGGAAAATCGCTACCGGCTTTACATTCAGTCATCAGGTTTTTGGAGAGGGCTTCTATACAATGGATCTTCTTGTAAAAAGACTGAGTGATTCCGAGGACAGGATTCCGGTTATGGTATCGGAACGCCTTGTGGATGTGACACAGGATTACGTGGGGGAATATATAGAGATCCACGGACAGTTCCGCTCTTATAACCGCCATGAAGAAAAACACAACAGACTTGTGCTTTCTGTATTTGCAAGAGAGCTGAAATTTGTGGAGGAAGAGGACGAATCCATTCCTGTCAATCAGATTTTCCTGGACGGATATATCTGTAAACCGCCGGTATACAGAAAAACTCCGCTGGGAAGAGAAATTGCAGACCTTCTTATGGCAGTGAACAGACCTTACGGAAAATCAGATTACATACCCTGTATCTGCTGGGGAAGGAATGCGCGTTACGCTTCCGCCTTTGAGGTGGGAGGACATGTGCTCATCTGGGGAAGAATCCAGAGCAGAGAATATATGAAGCGTATTGGTGAAAATGAGACAGAAAAAAGAATTGCCTATGAGGTATCTGTAAGTAAGCTGGAATACATTGAGTAAGTAAGCAAACACTTGCAATTCTATCAAATCTGCGGTAATATAAGCGTATTCAAAAGCAACTTCATAAACGATAAGAGGAATTGTGATGGAAAGAAAATTAACAGAAGTTTACTGCGGAGACGGCATAGGAAAGACTACTCTGGCAATTGGGCAGAGCCTTCGTGCCTGCGGACAGGGAAAAAGTGTGATCATAATCCAGTTTTTAAAAGGAAGGGAGCGAAGAGAGCTTGATTTTCTGGAAGAGCTGGATAATATGGATATTAAAATCTTCCGATTTGAAAGAATGGACCGATGCTACGAAGACCTGAGTGTCGAGGAGAAAGAGGAAGAGAGACTGAATATTCTCAACGGACTGAATTTTGCCCGTAAGGTAGTTGCAACTCAGGAATGCGATTTCCTGCTTCTGGATGAGATTCTGCGGCTTTTGGATAACGGAATTACAACAGAAGAGACAATCGGGGAGATTCTGAAGCTTAAGGATGAAAGTATGCACATAGTCATGACCGGTCAGGAACTTCCGGAGGGACTTCGAAAATATGTGGACAGAGTGACCACTCTCAGCACAGAAAATATAAGTAACGATGAATGCAGTACAGAAGAATAATACATTCACAGAAGAGTAAAGGAGGAAGGAAAATGGCAATTTTCAAAGGAGCAGGTGTTGCGATTGTAACTCCCATGCACGAAAACGGAGGAGTAAACTACGACAAACTGGGAGAGATGATTGAGTTCCAGATAGCCAACAGCACAGATGCGATTATTATCTGCGGAACAACCGGTGAATCCTCTACTATGACACATGGGGAACATCTTCAGACTATTAAATATGCAATCGATAAGGTGGCAAAAAGAGTGCCTGTTATTGCAGGAACAGGTTCTAATTGTACAGAAACAGCAATTATGATGTCAAAGGAGGCAGCATTATACGGAGCAGATGCACTTCTTGTTGTAACTCCTTACTATAATAAGGCAACTCAGAAGGGATTGATTGCTCATTATACAGCGATTGCAGAGGCTGTACCGGAGACACCGATTATCATGTATAATGTTCCAAGCCGTACAGGCTGCAACATCCAGCCGGAAACAGCAGTATATCTTGCGAAAAATGTGAAAAATATCGTAGGAATTAAAGAAGCGACAGGAGATTTATCCCAGGCTGCAAAAATGATGAGCCTTGCAGATGGAAGTCTTGAGCTTTATTCCGGAAACGACGATCAGGTACTTCCGATTCTTTCTCTGGGAGGACTTGGCGTGATTTCTGTTCTTTCTAATGTTGCACCGAAGGAGACACATGATATGGTAGCAAAATTCCTGGAAGGCGATGTGAAGGGAGCTACAGAAATTCAGTTAAAAGCCATTCCTTTAGTGAATGCTCTTTTCAGCGAGGTAAATCCGATTCCTGTAAAGGCTGCTCTCAATCTTATGGGGATGAATGCAGGTCCTCTTCGTATGCCTCTTACAGAAATGGAAGAGGAGAACAAAGAGAAGCTGAAAAAAGCAATGCAGGATTTTGGCATTAAGCTGGCATAACTGACGGGAGGATAAACAGCTATGGTAAGAATTATTATGCACGGCTGCAATGGACATATGGGTCAGGTGATTTCCGGGCTTGTGGAAAAAGACGCAGAAGCGGAGATTGTTGCAGGAATTGATGTTGCAGACCAGGGAAAAAACAGTTATCCTGTTTTTCCGGATATAGAAGTATGTAATGTGGAGGCAGATGTTATTATTGATTTTTCCTCTGCAAAAGCAGTGGATAAGCTTCTTGAGTACAGTGCAAAAAGAGGAATTCCGGCAGTTGTATGTACAACTGGATTAAGTGAGGAGCAGCTTGCTCATCTGGAAGAGACATCTAAAAAAGTGGCTATTTTAAAATCTGCAAATATGTCTCTCGGAATCAACACTCTCTTAAAGCTGATACAGGACGCTGCAAAAGTTCTTGCAAAGGCAGGCTTCGACATGGAGATTGTGGAGAAACATCATAATCTTAAAGTGGACGCTCCAAGCGGAACAGCGCTTGCACTTGCAGACAGTCTGAATGAGGCAATGGACGGCGAATATCACTATGTATATGACAGAAGCCAGAGAAGAGAACAGCGTGACAGTAAAGAAATCGGAATTTCTGCTGTACGTGGCGGAACGATTGTGGGAGAACACGAAGTGATTTTTGCTGGTCCGGACGAGGTGATTGAATTTAAGCATACAGCTTACTCCAAGGCTGTTTTCGGAAAAGGAGCAGTGGAGGCTGCAAAATTCCTGGCAGGAAAACCTGCGGGTAAATATGACATGAGCGATGTGATTAATAAATAAAGAGAAGAGATGAGCGGTATTTGGCGTCCGGCTGAATGCTGCTTATTTTTTTGCTGTTAAATTAAAACTTTGAATAAAAATTTTTCTGTCAGGCATAATAACAGTATAAGTAAAAGCTTAAGGAAAAGGAGAACAGAATCATGAAAAAATGGAATAAAATTCTTATGAGCTCAGCCCTTGTACTGATGTTAGCAATGTTTACAGGTTGTGGGAGAAACGATAATGCGGCAGATGAAACCAGGAGAGAACAGGATAAAACAGAAGAGAAAGATACGGTAAAGGATGATACACGTACAGAAAAAGATAAGACAACAACAGATAAGACCACAACAGACAGAACAGACGGGAATACAGCAGACGGCGCTGTTCCTGATGCAGGAATGGAAAATGACGGCACACCGGACGGAACTGAGACTGATAATACGACAGATAACGCCGGACCGGATATGACGGAAGTGCCTGAAAATACGTCGGACAGTAATGGAAACTCCAATAATGGAAATGACCGGAATGGAAACGGAGATGGAACCGTATCCGGCGAGCTCGGAAACAGTGTGAAAGATCTGGGCGAAGGCGTAGGGGATGCAGTGGAAGATGTAGGAGATGCCGCAAGAAATGCAGTAGACGGAAGATAAGAAAAGAATCCTGGAAGTTACAGAAAAAAATAAGAAATTTGTGTTAATTTTTCATAAAATGGTGTTAAAATTCCGCACGATGTGTTATAATAATTCCATCAAACAGCAAAGGGGATGGAAGCATGAAATTTATTATCAGCGGAAAAAATATTACAGTGACCGAAGGGCTTCGAACAGCAGTTGAGGACAAGCTTGGGAAACTGGAACGGTATTTCACTCCTGACACCGAAGTTGTCGTAACTTTAAGTGTGGAAAAAGAAAGACAGAAGATTGAAGTGACGATTCCTGTAAAAGGAAATATTATCCGGTCCGAGCAGGTAAGCAGTGATATGTATGTATCAATCGACCTTGTAGAAGAGGTGATTGAACGCCAGCTTCGGAAATACAAGAACAAGATTGTAGACAAAAAACAGTCTGCGGGAAGTTTCCAGCAGGCATATCTTGATAAGGAATATGAGGAAGACGAAGAGATAAAAATCATTCGTACAAAGAAATTTGATATTAAACCAATGTATCCGGAAGATGCCTGTGTACAGATGGAGCTCCTGGGTCACAACTTCTTTGTATTCTGCAATGCAGAGACAGAGCAGGTAAATGTGGTTTATAAGAGAAAAGGCAA
>Garth_p2__coassemble_755_pt1 | contig 35075 bp, 35 predicted proteins | sample Garth_p2__metabat2_low_PE_037 | metagenome-assembled genome bin Garth_p2
TTGGGCATAGTAAATTTGCGATTGCAAAAAAACATATGCTGCCCCATCTTCTGCCGCAGTTTCTTGTAGGACTGGTGCTTTTGTTTCCTCATGCCATTCTCCATGAGTCAAGTATTACATTTCTTGGATTCGGACTTTCGGCAGAACAGCCGGCTATCGGTATTATTTTGTCAGAAAGTATGAAATATCTCATCACAGGAAAATGGTGGCTGGCAGTTTTTCCGGGAATTATGCTTGTTCTTACTGTGGTTCTTTTCGACAGAGGAGGAAGCGCTCTTCGCAGGATTTTAGACCCGGGCAGCGCACACGAATAAGGAGAAATTATGAGTTGTACAAACAGACGACATATATTGGAAATTGAAGAGCTGTCCCTTTCTTTTTCCCAGTATGAGAACGAAAGAAGCAGCAGAAAAATAGAGCTTCCCGTGATTTCAAAGCTGTCCGTCTCCGTCCATGAGGGAGAAATTGTGGCAGTGGTAGGTTCCAGCGGTTCCGGAAAAAGCCTTCTGGCACACGCTATTTTAGGGCTTCTTCCTTACAACGCAAAGGTAACGGGAAATATGTATTACGATGGAGAGCTTTTGACAGAGGAACGTATCTGTGCTCTCCGGGGAAATAAAATCGCCTTTGTTCCTCAGAGTACCACTTATCTGGATCCGCTTATGACTGTGGGAAAACAGGTACAGGGTGGAAAAGGAGAAGAGAAGAAACGGAAGCAGAGAGGCCTTTTTAAACGGTACGGGCTTGGAGAAGAGGTGGATACAAAGTATCCTTTTGAATGCTCCGGCGGAATGACCCGGCGTGTGCTTTTAACATCAGCCCTTATGGGAGATCCAGAGCTTATTATTGCAGATGAGCCGACTCCCGGAATGGATCTTGCCCTTGCGAAAAAATCAATGGAAGATTTTCGGAATTTTGCAGATGAGGGAAAGGGAGTGCTTCTCATCACCCATGATATTGAACTGGCACTTGAGGTGGCAGACAGGATTGCTGTGTTTTATGCGGGAACAACAGTGGAAGAAGCGCCTGTATCTGATTTTGCTTCAGAAGAAACTCTTCGTCACCCCTATACAAAAGCTTTGTGGAGAGCGCTTCCTCAGAATGGCTTTCAGCCGCTTCCGGGTGTGCAGCCTTATGTAAAAGATATGCCGAAAGGCTGCCCATTTGGACCAAGATGCAGCATGTATACAGAAGCGTGCCAGGGAGAAATACCCATGCAGAGGGTGGGATGCGGAACTGTGCGCTGCGTTCGTTTTTCGGGAGAGCCTTTGGCAGTGGAGCAGCATCATCATGAGAGAACAGGAGGAAAAGCATGATACTGGAAGGCAGAAATCTTACATTTTCCTATGATCAGAAGGAGGGAGCAGTTTTTTCCAATGTAAACTTACAGGTAGAAAATCACGAAAGAGTGGCGATTTTAGGTCCCAGTGGATTTGGAAAAACAACGCTCTGTAAAGTCCTTGCAGGATATTTAAAGCCTCTTGAAGGAGAGGTGCTGCTTGATGGAAAGCCTCTTCCTTCAAAAGGATACTGTCCGGTGCAGATGATATGGCAGCATCCGGAGAGGGCAGTCAATCCAAAGCTGCGCCTTGGAGATACTCTGGCAGACGGAAAAGACGTAGATGAGAGGATCATAAGGGAGCTTGGTATAGAAAAAGACTGGAAGAAGCGGTATCCGCAGGAACTTTCCGGCGGAGAGCTGCAGAGGTTCTGTATTGCCAGAGCTTTGGGGAAAGATACAAAATTTTTGATTGCAGACGAAATCAGCACCATGCTTGATCTGATCACTCAGAGTCAGATCTGGAATTTTCTTTTAAAAGAAGTGAAGGAGAGGGAAATTGGACTTCTCGTCGTTTCCCACAGCGAACCCCTTCTCTCAAGGATTGCAGACAGACGCATTGTATTTTAATTACAATGCGTCTTATTTTTTTATTGACAAAATCATTTAACTTGCTATAATGATAAACATATAATAATTTATAAGTTTAAAGTATTGAAAGCGGGTGGAGTATGCAGAAAAGAATTTTATCTCTGCTGGTAGATAATACAGCAGGTGTTTTGAGCCGAATTTCCGGACTTTTCAGCCGGCGCGGGTACAACATTGACAGCCTTACGGTTGGTGTGACTGCAGATGAACGTTTTTCCCGTATGACAGTTGTGTGCAGCGGCGATGAAATGATTCTGGAGCAGATTACAAAGCAGCTTGCCAAGCTTGTAGATGTGCGCGATATTAAAGTGCTGGAGCCAGAGGACAGCGTGAGTCGCGAGCTTGTATTGGTAAAAGTTGCTGCCAGAGCAGAACAGCGTCAGGGAATCATTTCCATTGCGGATATTTTCCGGGCAAAGGTAGTTGATGTAAGCAAGGATTCCCTTGTGGTTGAAATGACAGGCACAAAGAGCAAACTGGAAGCCTTTATTGACCTTATGGGATCTTATGAAATTCTTGAACTTGCAAGAACCGGTGTGACAGGGCTTTCAAGAGGGGCAAAAGATGTACGTTTTCTTTAATTAGAAAATACATATACATAATGACATTATAGGAGGAAGAGAAAAATGGCAAACAGAATTTTTTATCAGGAAGATTGTAATTTAAGCTTATTAGATGGAAAGACCATCGCAGTAATCGGATACGGAAGCCAGGGACATGCACATGCTCTTAATGCAAAAGAATCCGGTTGTAATGTGATTATCGGTCTTTACGAGGGAAGCAAATCCTGGAAAAAAGCAGAAGAACAGGGATTTGAAGTATATACAGCGGCAGAGGCAGCAAAAAAAGCGGATATTATCATGATTCTTATTAATGACGAAAAACAGGCTGCTCTTTACAAAAAAGACATCGAACCAAACCTGGAAGAAGGAAATATGCTGATGTTTGCTCACGGCTTCAACATCCATTTTGGCTGCATCGTACCTCCGAAGAATGTAGACGTTACTATGATTGCCCCAAAAGGACCGGGACATACTGTAAGAAGTGAATACCAGGATGGAAAAGGCGTGCCGTGTCTCGTTGCAGTAGAGCAGGATGCAACAGGAAAAGCACTTGATACAGCCCTTGCATATGCACTTGCCATTGGAGGAGCACGAGCTGGTGTTCTGGAAACAACATTCCGTACAGAGACAGAGACAGACCTTTTTGGCGAGCAGGCAGTTCTCTGTGGAGGTGTGTGTGCGCTTATGCAGGCTGGTTTTGAGACTCTTGTTGAAGCAGGATATGACCCAAGAAACGCATACTTTGAATGTATCCATGAGATGAAACTGATTGTAGACCTGATTTATCAGTCTGGTTTTGCAGGAATGAGATATTCTATCTCCAATACAGCAGAATACGGCGATTATATCACAGGGCCGAAGATTATCACAGAAGACACAAAGAAAGCCATGAAGAAAATCCTGTCCGATATTCAGGACGGTACATTTGCAAAAGACTTCCTTCTGGATATGTCCTCAGCAGGCAGCCAGGTTCATTTCAAAGCCATGAGAAAGCTTGCTTCCGAGCATCCGTCTGAAATCGTTGGTGAGGAAATCCGTAAACTGTACAGCTGGAACGGTGAAGATAAACTGATTAACAATTAATTTTAAAAGAAAGCCGGACAGAGTGCTATATAGCTGTCCGGCTGAAAAAATCATGAAGAAGAGGACTGTCCTCTTCTTTTTTTCTGCACACAAATCCGATTTCTCTGGGAGGAAATGTAAGACCAAGAGGAATTTCCTGCAAAGTGCCATGTTCCAGCTGGTGCTGGACAAATTCTCGAATGACACAGGCGATGCCAAGCCCGATCTGAGAAAATTCAATGAGAAGATCCATAGTATTTACTTCAAAAATATGGCAAAGTTCTATCTGCTGCTCCCGAAGCTGAAGATTTACCCACTGCCTGGAAATGTTTTCTCCGTCAAGAAGCATAAAGGTTGCCGTTTCTGTAAGAGGATGTTCAGGATAAATTGCCTGGTGATTGGAAAGATATTGGGGGGAAGCTACAAAGGTATCCTGAATTTTCCGAAGGGGCATGAAATGTACCTGGGAAAGTTTTTGGGGTTTTCCGATTAAGCCAAGGTCAATTTTTCCATCTTCAAGGCTTCGGAGCGTTTCATAAGTGGACTGACAGGAAAGCTGAATCTGTACCTGAGGATTAGAAGCAATATATCGCTTCAGATGGGGGAGAAGTACATACTTACTCAAGGTAGCGCTTGCTCCCAGGCGAAGCTTCGGGATTTCCCGGGAATGGTTATGAAGTACGCCCTTTTCGCCCTCAGAGAGAAGGGAAAAGGCAGATTTTGTTTTTTCAAAAAGGAAGCTTCCGTCAGGGGTTAAGGTAACGCCCCGTGAGGTACGCTTAAAAAGAACCGTGTCCAGATTTTCCTCAAGTTTTTTAATTGCCTTTGTGATGGCGGGCTGACTGATGTAAAGTTCTCTTGCAGCCTGGGAAATGCTTCCCGTGCGTCCTACGGTATAAAAAATATGATACAAAGAAAGGTTTTCTCTCATAAGCAGATTCCTCCAGGGTAATATATGTTTCGTTTGAATTGCTGTTTGTGAATGGTTATGTCATAACTATAAGTTATGGAAAATATCATAAATATATATTAGCATTATATCAAAAGTGATGATAAAATAATAGCAGAAATTAAGAAAACAGGAGGAAGAAGAAATGGGAATGACAATGACACAGAAAATTCTGGCAGCTCATGCAGGTCTTGATTATGTGGAAGCAGGACAGTTAATTGAGGCAGATTTAGACCTTGTTCTTGGAAATGATATTACTTCTCCGGTGGCAATTCACGAGATGGATAAAATGACAGTGGAGACAGTATTTGATAAAGATAAAGTAGCGCTTGTAATGGATCATTTTATACCAAATAAAGACATTAAATCAGCAGAGCATTGCAAATGTGTTCGGGAGTTTGCGTGTAAACATGATATTACCAACTATTTTGACGTAGGAGAAATGGGAATCGAACACGCTCTTTTGCCGGAAAAAGGACTGACTGTTGCAGGAGATGTAATTATCGGAGCAGATTCTCATACTTGTACATATGGAGCTTTGGGGGCATTTTCCACAGGTGTTGGAAGTACGGATATGGCGGCTGGAATGGCAACAGGAAAAGCCTGGTTTAAAGTGCCTTCCGCAATTCGTTTTAATCTTATTGGAAAACCGAAAAAATGGGTGAGCGGAAAAGATGTGATTCTTCATATTATCGGAAAAATCGGCGTGGACGGAGCTCTTTATAAATCAATGGAATTTACAGGAGAGGGTATCAAAAACCTTTCTATGGATGATCGCTTTACCATTGCAAATATGGCGATCGAAGCAGGGGGAAAGAACGGCATTTTTCCTGTAGACGAAATTGCAGAAGCGTATATGAAAGAGCATTCCAAACGTCCGTATAAAGTGTACGAGGCAGACGAAGATGCGGTCTATGACGAAGAGTATACCATTGATTTAAGTACACTGGAACCGACTATCGCATTTCCTCATCTTCCGGAAAATACAAAGACTATTTCTGAAATTCAGGAAGATGTAATGGTAGATCAGGCAGTCATCGGCTCCTGTACAAATGGAAGAATTGACGATCTTCGCACAGCGGCAGAAATTTTAAAAGGCAGAAAAGTAAAAAAAGGTGTGCGCTGCATTGTGATCCCTGCAACACAGGCCATTTATTTACAGGCAATGGAAGAGGGACTTTTAAAAATTTTTATTGAGGCGGGAGCAGTAGTAAGCACTCCTACCTGCGGACCTTGCCTTGGAGGTTACATGGGAATCCTGGCAGCAGGAGAGCGCTGCATTTCCACAACAAACCGGAACTTTGTGGGACGTATGGGACACGTAGATTCAGAGGTTTATCTTGCAAGCCCGGCAGTGGCGGCAGCAAGCGCAGTAACCGGAAAAATTTCCGCGCCGGAAGAACTGGGATTATAAGGAGGAAACATTATGCAGGCAAAAGGAATGGTATTTAAATATGGAGATAATGTAGATACAGATGTAATTATCCCAGCCCGCTATCTGAATTCCTCAGACCCGGCAGAGCTGGCATTACATTGCATGGAAGATATTGATAAGGATTTTATTAAAAATGTAAAAAAAGGCGATATCATTGTGGCAGATAAAAACTTCGGCTGCGGTTCTTCCAGAGAACATGCGCCAATTGCAATTAAGGCAGCAGGCGTAAGCTGCGTGATTGCAGAAACCTTCGCCAGAATCTTTTACAGAAATGCCATCAATATCGGGCTTCCTATTATCGAGTGTCCGGAGGCAAGCAAAGGCATAGAAGCAGGAGATGAAGTGGAGGTAGACTTTGATTCCGGCATGATTTACAACCGTACCAAAGGAACGGAATTTAAAGGTCAGGCGTTCCCGGAATTTATGCAGAAAATTATAAAAGCGGAAGGGCTTGTGAATTACATTAATAATAAGTAAGAACAGAAGAATTACGAGTGGGATTGCCGGTTTCGTGAATATCAGCAGGATTTTGAGGCGCAGAAGAAATACCTTGATTTTTTAAGACTATGGCTTAAAGATCAGGATTATGTTGATTTGGCGTATATGACTGGAATTTTGCCTATTAAAAAATATGGTTCTCATTCTGCTTTAAATATGTTTACAGAGTATTCTATGACGAATATGGGGAGTATGGCTGAGTATTTTGGTTTTACAGAGAATGCTCGCGAAAGCTGTTGGAAGATTTATGGAAACATGATGAAAAAGCGGTAGAAGAGGGAGTAAAAATGCAGCCGGAGCGGAATTTGGATATTCTGGAAGAGATATTGTTTCAAGAACTACATAGTGAAAAATAAAAGAGCCTGTACATACAGACTCTTGAAAAATCGGGGCAACAGGATTTGAACCTGCGACCTCACGGCCCCCAGCCGTGCGCGCTACCAAGCTACGCCATACCCCGAAACGAATTTTATTATAACATATATTAAAAAAAAATCAACTATTTTTTGGCGATTTTCAAAATTTACGAAAATGTCTTGACAAAATCACGTTGAAGTACTAAACTGAAAACGTATTAACGAGATATATAAATACAGACAAATGCAAAGAAAAGGAATAGTATATATGGACTGGAGCACAGAGAGCTGTCGGTGCTGAGAGACAGCGGAAGGGAAATGTGGAACTCACCTTGGAGCATCTGACTGAAATCTTTCAAAAGGAGAGTAGGAGCAGACGGGTTCTCCCGTTACAGGGAAAGGATATAAGGACGCATATACGTTCCGTATCCGGTAAGGGTATGATTTTTCATAAAATAAGAGTGGTACCGCGTAAGATGCTAAAGTCTTTCGTCTCTTGCATATATTGCAGAGATGGAGGGCTTTTTTTATGCTATAGGAAATTGCTTTATAATGTTTCATAGCATAAAAAACGCTCCGCGTAGGAACGCACTGCGGCGGAAAAGAAGTATATCGCTAAAGTGACCCGCCGCAGGCGGAATGAGAAATGGAGGAAAAAGAAATGATGAATGCAGAGAAATATAAAAAACAATATTTTATGCCGCCTGTAAAGTGTATGAAATGGGCAGAAAAGGAGTATGTAGACAAAGCGCCAATCTGGTGTTCGGTTGATCTTCGGGATGGGAATCAGGCACTTGTGATTCCTATGAGCTTGGATCAGAAAATCGAATTTTTCAAGCTCCTTGTAGAAATTGGATTTAAGGAAATTGAAGTGGGCTTCCCTGCTGCATCGGAGACGGAATACGTATTTCTCCGCACCCTGATTGAGCAGAACTTAATTCCGGAAGATGTGACGATACAGGTTCTCACTCAGGCGAGGGAGCACATTATACGCAAAACTTTTGAGGCAGTAAAGGGTGCTCCAAAAGCTATTGTACATGTATATAATTCCACCTCTGTTGCACAGAGAGAACAGGTGTTTAAAAAATCAAAAGAAGAAATTTTAAAAATCGCAGTGGAGGGGGCAGCTCTTCTGAAAAAGCTGGCTGCAGAGACAGAAGGAAATTTCCAGTTTGAGTACAGCCCGGAAAGCTTCACAGGAACAGAGCCGGAATATGCACTTGAAGTATGCAACGCAGTTCTTGATGTGTGGCAGCCTACACCGGAAAATAAATGCATTATTAATCTTCCGGTTACAGTACAGCATTCCATGCCGCATGTTTACGCAAGTCAGATAGAATATATGTGCGAAAATATGAAATACAGAGAAAATGTGATCGTATCTCTTCACCCTCATAATGACCGTGGCTGCGGAGTGGCAGATTCTGAGATGGGACTTCTTGCAGGAGCAGATCGTATTGAAGGAACTCTTTTCGGAAATGGGGAGCGTACAGGAAACGTGGATATTGTAACGCTTGGGATGAATATGTATTCTCAGGGGGTAGAACCCAACCTTGATTTTTCCAATATGCCTCACATTTGTGAGGTTTACGAAAACTGTACCGGAATGAAGGTAGACGAGAGAAGTCCCTACAGCGGAGCCCTTGTTTTTGCAGCTTTTTCCGGTTCCCATCAGGATGCCATTGCGAAAGGAATGCACTGGAGAGAAGAAAAAGATATGGCTCACTGGAATGTTCCGTATCTGCCGATTGACCCCACAGATGTGGGAAGAAATTATGACGCGGATGTAATCCGCATCAACAGCCAGTCAGGAAAGGGCGGCGTTGGATATATTCTGGAGACGAAGTTCGGACTGAACCTTCCGGCGAAAATGCGGGAAGCAATGGGATATGCTGCCAAGGCAGTTTCTGACCACAGTCACAAGGAACTCCATCCAGATGAAATCTTCAGCTTATTTAAAAAGACCTTCGAAAATACAAAAGAACCGTATGAAATTCTGGAAGTGCATTTCCAGCAGAAAAACGGAGGCATTACAACACAGGTGACTTCTTCTTTTAACGGCAAAGTGACCGTGACAGAGGCCGAAGGAAACGGCCGTCTTGATGCAGTAAGTAATGCCCTGAAAAAGGCGTATGAACTGAAATACCAGCTGGAGATTTATCAGGAACATGCTCTTGACGAAAGTTCCAGTTCCCGCGCGATTGCATATGTGGGAATCCGCAAGCCAGACGGAACAATGGCATGGGGAGCGGGCATTCACGCAGATATTATCCATGCTTCCATTGACGCTTTGATAGCTTCTATTAATAACCGGTAAAATTTTGCCGGGATTTGCCGGATGTTGTTTTACTGGCAAAAATCCTGTTGTAAGAACACGAACAAATATTCTTGACCTTCCCTGCGGTATCTGCTTATAATAATCAGGTACGCAGGGAATTCCTTTTATTTTTACGAAAAACAGAAAAAAAACTTGACAGAAAGGCATGTATTAAATATAATTTTCTTATACATTACAAAAATGTTACAAAATAAAGAAAATCAGAAAGAAATATATAATAAAAATGCAAGGAATAAGAGGTATGAAAGAAAAGAGAAAAAATGTGAATCTTACAGAAAGAGAAAAGAAGGGAACTTTCCCGGGAGATTCTGTACGCAGTTTCACCATTCTTACAGCTTGGGCGTTTCTGGCAGTTGCTATTATTATCGGCTCAAATGTATTTCCTTTGGATGCCAGAAGCCAGGTGTATGCAGCTTCTGATGCAGAAGAGAAAGAAGTTTCTGCTGAAGAAATGGAAGCAGAATCATATCTGCCTTCCGGAATTGCGGGAGTGGTATCGGGAATAAGGGAGACGCCAGCTCCGGGAAGCACCATAAACAGGATTGGTACATCCTGTGAAGAAGTTATGGTGGGACAGAGAGTAAAGCATATTGAAGAAGGTACTGTGGCGCTGGACGTAAGCGCTTCTATGGAAAATACCATTGATACTTTCAGTTCGAAAGCAAGCAGCTACGCACAGACGCCGAAGATAATGTCCGATGAGGATTATGACACGTTGCTTCGTATTGTGGAAGCAGAGGCCGGTACAGAAGATATTAAGGGAAGAATTTTAATTGCCAATGTGATTATGAATCGCGTAAAACATGAAGGATTTCCTGACAGCGTATCTGAAGTTGTATGGGAATATGTAAATGGAGTTCCTCAGTTTTCTCCTGTATACGATGGCAGAATTAATGAAGTGACGGTGACGGAGGAAACAAAAGAGGCAGTGAAGCAGGCACTGGAAGGTGTGGATTATTCAGAGGGAGCCTTGTTCTTTATCCAGAAATCAGCGGCGGAAAAACACAATATTGCCTGGTTTGAAAAGGATTTGAAGCGTCTTTTTAAATATGGAGTACATGAATTTTACACTTATCCGGAAGAGGGAGAAGAGCCGGCAGGGGAACAGGAGACACGTTCTTCCGTATCTCAGCTGGTGGATATGAAATAATTTAAGGGGAAAAGACAGGAGCGTATTTACGGGATATGCATCCTGTCTTTTGTTTTGCCACAGATTTTTTCTTTGATGTATACTTTTTTACAATTTAGTGTGGTATTTTGTGAAAGAGCATGGTATAATGAGACACATTGAAAAACAGAAAGGAAAGGCGGGAATCATGGTGGAGGTTTTATATAAAAGTACAAGAGGAACAGAAAAAGGAATCACGGCTTCATCTGCAATTTTAAAAGGACTTTCTTCGGACGGAGGGCTGTTTGTGCCGGAAGTGATTCCAAAGCTTGACGTACCGGTAGAAGAGCTTGCAAAAATGTCTTATCAGGAAGTGGCATTTGAAGTAATGAGCCGCTTTTTTACAGATTTTACAGAAGAAGAACTCAAAAAATGTATTGCGAAAGCATACGATTCCAAGTTTGATACAGAAAAAATTGCGCCTGTTCGCAAAGCAGACGGGAAATATTATCTGGAGCTGTTTCACGGAGCGACGATTGCCTTTAAGGATATGGCTCTTTCCATTCTTCCCCATCTTATGACAACGGCGGCAAGAAAAAACCATATAGAAAATGAAATTGTGATTTTAACTGCCACATCAGGAGATACGGGAAAAGCGGCTATGGCAGGTTTTGCAGATGTTCCGGGAACAAAAATCATCGTATTTTATCCAAAGAACGGAGTCAGTCCCGTTCAGGAAAAACAGATGGTGACACAAAAAGGCAAGAATACATATGTCGTAGGGATTACCGGGAATTTTGATGACGCGCAGACGGCTGTCAAAAAAATGTTTAACGATAAAGATATGAAAGAAACGCTTAACAAAGCGGGATTTCAGTTTTCTTCTGCCAATTCCATCAATATCGGAAGACTGGTTCCTCAGATTGTATACTATGTGTATGCGTATGCCTCTCTTGTAGGAGAGGGAAGTCTTCAGAGCGGGGAAAAAGTAAATATCGCAGTTCCCACCGGGAATTTCGGAAATATACTTGCTGCTTTTTATGCTAAGGAAATGGGGCTTCCTGTAAATAAGCTTATCTGTGCTTCTAATGAAAATAAGGTTCTGTATGATTTCTTTTCTACAGGAACGTATGACAGAAGAAGAGAGTTTATCCTTACAAACTCTCCGTCTATGGATATTTTGATTTCCAGCAACCTGGAGCGTTTGATTTATCGGATTGCAGGTGAGGATGCCTCTGTGTGCAGAAAGCTTATGGAGGAGCTGTCGTCAGGCGGTTCTTATACCATAACAGAAAAAATGCGGGAAGCGCTTGCAGATTTTTATGGAAATTACTGTACAGAAGAGGAGACAGCAGAAACGATTCATCATGTGTATAAGGAAAGCGGCTATATCCTGGATACACACACAGCGGTTGCCTCAGGTGTATATGAAAAATATAGAAAGGATTCGGGAGATGATACACCGGTTATCATCGCTTCTACGGCAAGCCCGTATAAATTTGCAAGAAGCGTGATGGGGGCAGTGACAGAACTTTCCGGGGAGGAAGAAGATTTTGCTTTGATCGATCGTCTCTGTGACATTTCAGAGGTTCCTGTTCCGAGAGCGGTGGAGGAAATCCGTACAGCCCCTGTTCTTCATAATTGTGTAGTGGAGGCTTCGGATATGCCTCAAACTGTTCTCTCTATTTTGAAAATAAAATAAAAAAATCTGTATTTTCTGTTGAAAAACAACATACACTAGAGTATAATAAAGGGCAGAAAAGGAAATCCTGGAATGTGCGACACCCCTTTTATTTTTGAACCTACATTGACATCATGGGAATCCAACATCGCATGCCGGATGTCAGGCCTCTCGTCGTGGAAGGCAGAAGGTATGTTGAGGATACCCACCTAGCTTAGGCTAGGCGTCAAAAGAAAGGGAACGGCATTCTGGGACTGCTGAAAAAATAAGAGCCTGCAGGCTCTTTTCTTTTACATAAAACCAACAGAGGAGGAGATAAGAAATGAGCGTTTCAGAAAGAAAGTTTGGAGAACTTTCTACAGGAGAGGAAATTTCCATTTATCGTTTGGAGAATAAATCAGGTGCGTATGCAGAGGTTTCACAGTTTGGTGCGATTCTCGTAAAATTATGTGTGCCGGACAGAGAGGGAAAGCTTACGGATGTTGTGCTCGGATATGACAATGTGGAACAGTACGAAGAAAACGGGTGCTTTTTCGGAGCTACAATCGGACGGAGCGGAAATCGTATTGCAGGAGCAAAATTTTCTATTTTGGGAAAAGAAGTTGTTCTTCCGCAAAACGAAAATGGAAATAATCTGCATAGCGGTCCTGATGGATTTGAGAAAAAAATATGGTCTGTTCTTGCACTTTCCCAGGAGAAAAACAGCATTACATTTTCAAGAATCAGTCCGGATGGAGAGAATGGTTTCCCGGGAGAATTTCGTATTTCTGTGAAATTTGAATTTACAGAGGAAAATGAACTGAAAATTTGTTACAGCGGAATTTGCGATGAGGATACGGTTGCCAATATGACAAATCATTCTTACTTTAATCTTGCAGGAGAAGGAAGCGGTGATGTTTTAAACCAGAAACTCTGTATTCATGCTCATGCGTATAATCCGGTATGTGACAGCCATTCCATTCCTACAGGGGAAAATGCTTCCGTAGAGGGAACGCCTATGGATTTCCTTAAAATGAAGGAAATTGGACAGGACATTGATGCGGACTTTGAACAGCTTCAGTTTACAGGCGGATATGACCATAACTTTGTGACAGATAATTATGCACCGGGAAATGTACGTCATATTGCAGAAGCTTTTTGCCAGGAGACAGGTATTGCTATGAGCGTTTCCACAGATTGTCCGGGCGTACAGTTTTATGCCGGCAATTTTATTGAAAATGAAGCAGGTAAAAACGGACATACATACGAAAAACGGAACGGTTTCTGTCTGGAGACACAGGTGGAGCCTAATGCAGTTAATGAGGAAGCCTTCCATTCTCCGATTCTGGAAGCTGGAGAAATGTACCATTCTGTAACATCATATCGCTTTTACATAAAATAAGCAGACAAAAAGAAGCATATAAGGTCTGATTTCCTTCATACAATATAGTATGAAGAAAATCAGATTTTTTTATGGAAAAAAGAAAATATTTTTAATCCTTCTTCTTTGGCTGCTGCTTCTTGACACGGCGTATGCCATGAATACAGATAAGAAAGAACCACTGATTCGGGTGCTGATTATGGATTCGGAATACCAATCTTACTATCACCCGAGCGTGAGCCTTTCCTGGCAGGGGCAGGAGTATGTTTTTGGCGGGGAAACAGGTGGGGAGGAAGAGTTAAGCTGTACATTTGAAGGAGGAACAGAAGGAATCCGTATTTCTTCTGTGAAAAGAGAGCAAGGTGCTCCGGTTTACAGAGGAACTATAAAAATCACAAAAAAACCGGAAGGCTTTCTTATTGTAAACACCCTTCCTCTGGAAACCTATCTGGAATCGGTTGTACCGAGTGAAATGCCTTCTTCTTATCCTTTGGAAGCATTAAAGGCGCAGGCAGTATGCGCCAGAACCTATGCATGGAAGCAGATAAAAGAGAAAAAACTGGAAGCTTATGGAGCGGATGTAGATGACAGTGTAAATTATCAGGTATATAACAATATCGGTAGGGAGGCAAACGCAACACAGGCAGTAAAAGAAACAAAAGGAAGAATTTTAAGTCAGCGGGGAGAACCGATAGAGGCATATTATTTTTCAACATCCGCAGGCATGACAAGTACAGACGAAATATGGGGTGCAAAAAGCGCGGCCCCGTATTTAAAAAGCGTAGATTGCAGCTTTGATGAGGAAGAACCCTGGAGAAGCTGGGAGACGGAGATTTCCCGAAATATGATAGAACAGCGGGCACAAAATATAGAGGGGTGCAAAGGTAGGCTTACGGGACTTGAGGTGACAGGGAAAAGCGAGAGCGGCGCAGTGACAAGGCTTCGTGTTCATACAGAAGGCGGAGACGGAGAGGTGGCAAACGAATATGAAATTCGTTCGTTTCTTGCTCCGGATCAGGAAATTTTCGCAGGGAAAGAAAAAGAGAAGAAAAATGGAGGCAGCCTTCTCCCAAGTGCATATTTTACTATAGAGGAAACAGAAAAGGGATTTTTGATTCGTGGGGGCGGATACGGGCACGGTGTTGGTATGAGCCAGACTGCGGCGGGCAAGATGGCAGAGGAGGGATATACCTGGGAGGAAATTCTTATGTATTTTTTTCGTGAGATAGAAATCAGCCAGACATGGTAAAACTTGTCAGAAGCGGGGAAGCATGGTATGATACAGACAGAGAGGAGATTTAGGCGCGTAATGCAGGAGTTTGAAAATGAAAGAGAAAAAAGAAAGACATAGTCTTATAAAGAGACTTTTTGGTTTTATAGAAAGAGTGAAGAGGGATCATATTGGGGCGTATGCGGCGCAGTCTGCATACTTCCTTATTATGTCTTTTATTCCCTTTGTACTTTTTCTTACTACGCTGATACGGTATACCCCGCTTACATATAACACAATGCGGGATGCCATTATCGGATTTGTTCCTCAAAATCTTCAAAGCTTTGTGTTGGATATAGTGGCAGATGTTTACAGGCGAAGTTCTGCTATTGTTCCCATCTCGGCAGTGATTGCACTGTGGTCTGCGGGAAAAGGACTTCAGTCCATGACAAATGGACTGAACACCATCTATCATGTGAAGGAGACACGTAACTGGCTGATTACCAGAATATACGCCGTATTTTATACACTTTTATTTGTGATAGCACTGATTGTCAGTTTGATTCTTCTTGTGCTTGGAAATGGCATTCAGTCAATGGCTGCAAAGTACGTGCCTTTTCTGGGACGGATTATTGCAAGGGTTTTGGGGGCAAGAACGTTTCTTGTGTTCAGCGTTTTGTTTCTTGTGTTTCTTGTTCTTTACAAGGTGCTTCCCAACCGAAAAGCTACGTTTAAAAGCCAGGTTCCGGGAGCTTTTATTACAGCTGTTGCCTGGTCTGCTTTTTCCTACTTTTTTTCTCTGTATTTTGAGATTTTTCCCGGTTTCAGTAATACATATGGAAATCTTACCGCTTTGATCCTTGTGATGCTCTGGATGTATGTGTGTATGAATCTGATGCTTTACGGAGCAGAGATAAACGCATATTTTGAAATGGAGTTTCGAAAAGCCCAGGCTTCTGTGAGGGATATGTTAAACAGAGAAAGAGGAAAAGAGGACGAAAAAGGACTTGACACGAAATAATTGTTGTGGCATAGTAAAGAGTGAAAATCAGATAAACAAAGGCTTTGAAAGTGTTACAGAGAATTATTTTCTATCAGAGAGAGGGAGTCACCGGCTGAAAGCTTCCTTGAGTTCAGATAATTCTTGAATTTCCCACTGGAGCTGCATTTCTGAAACAATAGTAGGAAATGACGATACTGTGCGTTAAACAGACAGAGAGCCTGCTTTATAAGCAGGAATCAGGGTGGTACCACGGAATGACGCTTCGTCCCTTTTGGGGCGGAGCTTTTTTATTTACCAGGGACTTTCCTAGTAAACAAAAAACGCTCCGCGCAGGAGCGCACTGCGACGGAAAAGAAATATGTCGCTAAAGTGACCCGCCGCAGGCGGCGAATCCTGCAAGCAGGATTTTTTTTTAATTTCACAAAAAGGAGAAATACAGTCATGGATATGAAAGAAAAACTTCAGGCGCTGGCGGACAGCGCCAGAGAGAGAATTGAAAACTCTCATAATCTGGAAGCTCTTAACGATGTGCGTGTGGCATATCTCGGTAAAAAAGGAGAGCTGACAGCAATTTTAAAAGTAATGAAAGATGTTGCGGCAGAAGATCGTCCAAAGGTAGGGCAGCTTGTCAATGAGACAAGAACAAAGATTGAAGGACTTTTAGAAGCATCCAAAACAAAGTTGGAAGCAGCGCTCCGGGAAGAGAAAATGAAAGCAGAGGTAATTGATGTAACACTTCCTGCTAAAAAAGCAAAAATAGGACATCGTCACCCAAATACCATTGCCCTTGAAGAAGTAGAGCGTATCTTCATTGGTATGGGTTATGAGGTTGTAGAAGGTCCGGAAGTGGAGTATGCGGATTATAACTTTACAAAATTAAACATTCCGGAAGATCATCCGGCGCGTGATGAACAGGATACTTTCTTTATTAATGATTCCATTCTGCTTCGTTCCCAGACTTCTCCTGTGCAGGCACGTACAATGGAAAAAGGCAAGCTTCCTATCCGTATGATTGCACCGGGAAGAGTGTTCCGTTCTGATGAGGTAGATGCAACACATTCTCCATCCTTCCACCAGATAGAAGGCCTTGTAATTGATAAAAATGTAACATTTGCAGATTTAAAGGGTACTCTTCAGGAGTTTGCAAGAGAATTGTTCGGACCGGAGACAAAGACAAAATTCAGGCCACATCACTTCCCGTTTACAGAGCCAAGTGCAGAGGTGGATGTTTCCTGTTTTAAATGCGGCGGAAAAGGCTGCCGTTTCTGTAAAGGCTCCGGCTGGATTGAAATTCTTGGTTGCGGTATGGTTCATCCAAATGTACTTCGTATGTGTGGAATTGACCCGGAAGAGTATACAGGATTTGCCTTTGGTGTAGGTCTTGAGCGTATTGCTCTTCTGAAATATGAAATTGACGATATGAGACTTCTTTACGAAAATGACATTAGATTCTTGAAACAGTTTTAATAATTAACGGAAGGAATTGAGAAAATGAATACTTCATTATCATGGATTAAAAAATACGTTCCGGAGCTTGATGTGACAGCTCAGGAGTATACAGATGCAATGACACTGTCCGGTACAAAAGTAGAAGGATATGTACAGCTTGACGAAGACCTTGAAAAAATTGTGATAGGACAGATTGAAAAAATCGAGCGTCACCCGGATGCGGATAAACTTATTATCTGTCAGGTAAATGTAGGAAATGAAACTGTTCAGATTGTGACAGGCGCTCCTAATGTAAAAGAGGGAGATAAAGTTCCTGTTGTCCTTGACGGAGGCCGTGTGGCAGGAGGTCACGATGGAAAACCGACTCCCGGTGGTGTGAAAATCAAAAAAGGAAAATTAAGAGGAATCGATTCCTACGGCATGATGTGTTCTATTGAAGAGCTGGGAAGTACAAGGGAAATGTACCCGGAGGCTCCGGAATACGGAATTTATATTTTTCCTGAAGATGCAGTTGTGGGAGAGAGCGCAGTGAAGGCTCTTGACCTTGACGACGCAGTGATTGAATACGAAATTACTTCCAATCGTGTAGACTGTTACGGAGTTCTCGGAATCGCAAGAGAGGCAGCCGCTACTTTCAATAAGAAATTCTGCCCTCCGGAAGTAAAGGAAACAGGAAACGATGAAAATGCTTCAGATTATATTAAGGTTACAGTAGAGGATCCGGAACTTTGCACACGTTATTGTGCAAGAGTTGTAAAAAATGTAAAAATCGGACCGTCTCCAAAATGGATGCAGAGATACCTTGCGAAAAACGGAATCCGTCCCATTAATAACTTGGTAGATATTACAAATTATGTTATGGAAGAGTATGGTCAGCCAATGCACGCATATGATCTTGACCATATTGAAGGAAAAGAAATTGTTGTACGCCGCGCTGCAAAGGGTGAGAAATTTGTTACACTTGACGGTCAGGAAAGAGAGATGGACGATTCTGTTCTTATGATTTGTGACGGCAAAAAGCCGGTAGGTATTGCAGGAATCATGGGTGGAGAAAACTCTATGATTACAGATGAGGTACACACCGTTCTTTTCGAGGCAGCCTGCTTTAACGGAACAAATATCCGTCTGTCTTCCAAGAAAATCGGTCTTCGTACAGATGCTTCCGGAAAATTTGAAAAAGGTCTTGATCCAAATAATGCACAGGCAGCCATTGACAGAGCATGCCAGCTTATGGAAGAACTTGGAGCCGGAGAAGTTGTAGGCGGCATGGTAGATGTATGCAGCGAGACGAGAGAGCCGGTGCGCGTTCCATTCGAACCGGAAAGAATCAATGCGCTTTTAGGAACAGAGCTTACAAAAGAAGAGATGCTTGGTTATCTTGCCCGTGTAGAGCTTGCGTATGACGAAAGCACAAATGAAATCGTAGCGCCTACCTTCCGTCAGGATATTCACTGTATGGCAGATGTGGCAGAGGAAGTCGTAAGATTTTACGGATATGACAAGATTCCGACTACCCTTCCGACAGGTGAGGCAACAACAGGTAAACTTCCATTTAAACTTCGTATTGAGCAGATTGCAAGAGATATGGCAGAATATTGTGGCTTTTCTGAGGGAATGACGTATTCCTTTGAAAGTCCGAAGGTGTTTGACAAGCTTTTAATTCCGGAGGGAGATGCTCTCAGAAATGCAATTACCATCAGCAATCCTCTTGGAGAGGATTACAGCATTATGCGTACTACTACCATTAACGGTATGCTGACTTCTCTTGCAACAAACTACAATAGAAGAAATAAAGACGTTCGTCTCTACGAGCTTGGAAATGTATATCTTCCGAAATCTCTTCCTCTTACAGAGCTTCCGGAGGAGAGAATGCACTTTACTTTAGGAATGTACGGAGCAGGCGATTTCTTTGATATGAAGGGCGTATGTGAGGAATTTTTCGAGAAAATCGGAATGAAAGAGCGTGTGACATATGATCCGAAGGCAGGAAAAACATATCTTCATCCGGGAAGACAGGCAAATATGTGCTATGGCGGCAAGGTAATTGGATATCTTGGAGAAGTACACCCTGCTGTTGCGGATAATTACGGAATCGGTGATAAAGCATATATTGCAGTGATTGATATTCTTGCTGTTCTGGAATTTGCAGGCTTTGCTCACAAGTTCACGGGTATTGCAAAATATCCGGCTGTGACACGTGATTTAAGTCTTGTTGTTCCAAGAGAAGTGCTTGCAGGACAGATTGAGGAAGTACTTGAGCAGAGAGGCGGAAAGATTTTGGAAAGCTATGAGCTTTTCGATATTTATGAGGGAAGCCAGATTAAAGAAGGCTATAAATCTATGGCTTACTCCGTTGTCTTCCGTAACCATGATAAGACTCTGGAGGAGAGTGAGATTAATGCAGTGATGAAAAAAATCTTAAACGGTCTTACAGGTCTTGGAATCGAGCTGAGAAGCTAATGCTGCTTTATGTAGTGCGCCACGGAGTGACTGCGTGGAACCGTCTCAGAAAAGTACAGGGAAGGGCGGACATTCCTCTTGCAGAGGAGGGAGTCCGTCTTGCAAAAAAAACAGGGGAAGCCTTACAGAATGTGCCCTTTGACCTCTGTTTTTCCAGTCCTTTAAAAAGAGCAGTGCAGACGGCGGAGTACATTCTGGGAGACAGAAAAATTCCTGTGATAACAGACGAGAGAATTCAGGAAATTGATTTCGGAACTCTGGAGGGCACACAGTTTAAAGATGAGGCAGGAAATATTTCTCATCAGCAGATGGAAATATTCTTCCACCGCCCTCTGGAATACAAACGTCCGGAAAACGGGGAAAATATAGAAGATATTTTAAAACGGACAGAGGCCTTTTGGAAGGATATTACAGGAAGGGAAGAGCTTTCTGATAAAACAGTTCTTATTTCTTCTCATGGCTGTGCAGTGCGGGCACTTTTGCAGAATGTATATTGTGATAAAGAAAATTTTTGGCATGGAAAGGTTCCTCCCAACTGCAGTGTGAACATTGTGGAAGTAAAAGATGGAAAAGGGTGTCTGGTAGAAGAAGATAAGGTTTATTACTGAGATTTCATATGGAGATGGGAAGGGGTATTATGAAGAAAAAAGGATTGTCGTTGTTTCTTGCGCTTTCTTTAATAGCATCTTCTTTTTCGGTGTATGGAGAAGAGCTATCTGATGGTTCTGGAGAGGTTTATGTGGAAACAGAACCGCAGAGCGAAAATGTTTTTCCGGAGGAAGAAAGTTTGTCAAACGATGCAGGTTTTGCAGAGAATGAAGACATATTATCAGATGGAAATATGGAAAGTTCGGAAGAGGTTCTTCCTGTGCTGGAGGATGAAAAAAAGTTGCAGGGTTTGTCTGATGGAGTGAATATTTCTGAGCTCACAGGAGAAAGTACAGATATGGCGGAAGAGAGAGCGGCTGTTTCGTATACTTTTGATGAGGTAACAGGAATACTCACGATATCAGGTCAGGGAAGAATGCCGGATTATAACGGAGATGCTCCGTGGAATTCTTATAAAGACAGAGCTGAAAAAATTGTAGTAAATGAAGGAATTACATATATCGGCACAACTGCATTTTGGGAGTTTGACAGTGCAGATACGGCTGTTCTCCCTTCTACATTAAAAGAAATTGGAACAGCTGCATTTGGCAATTGTTCTTCGCTTGCCGCTTTAAATCTTCCAGAAGGTTTGGAAAAAATTAAGGAATATGCATTTCAGGATACATGGATTCAATCCATAGAACTTCCCTCTACATTAAGAGAGTTGTCTCCTCTTTTTGCCTGGGGCTGTTATGCGCAGACGGTTTCAGTTGCTTCTGGAAATCCGAGATTTGCATCTCGAGACGGTGTTCTTTTTACAAAAGATATGAAGAAACTGCTCTATTATCCAAGAAAAAGACCTGCAGAAAGTTATGTAATTCCGGAGTCTGTACAGACAATCGGAGAAAATGCATTTATAAAAGCGGCAGTTCGTCAGGTTGTCATACCCTATGGTGTTACAAAACTGGAGTCAGGCTGCTTTTCAGGAAGCTGGATAAAATCTCTGGCTATTCCAGATTCTGTGAAAGAAACAGGCGATTATATTTGTGAAGAGTGTATAGAACTTGTGTCTCTTCAGATAGGAAATGGATTAAAAGAACTGGGGAATCGCGCATTTTACGGCTGTATTTCTCTGAAGGATGTAAAACTTGGAAACGGGCTTGTTTCCTTATCACCGCTTTCTTTTGCATATACGTCGATTAAGCAGATTGCAATTCCGGAAGGTGTGAAATATATAGAAAATGGAGCGTTTGGTGAAAGTGCGCTGGAGACTGTCTATTTTCCGACTACTTTAAAAGAAATATGGTATCAGAGCTTTTTGAATTGTTCTAATTTAACATCTGTGACATTTCCTGAGGGCTTGGAAAAAATTAACAGGCTTGCTTTTCATGGTACGGGAATTACGAAAGTGAAGATTCCGGATTCTTTGACATTTTTAGGTGCAGAAGCTTTTTCGGCTGGAACGGAAATCATTTATTCAGGGGATATGGATACAAATGAAGACGGTTCCATGCAGATGTCTTATGAGTTGCCTCTGAAAGTGACATATGATTATGCAAGTGCTTTCAAGGTGTTGGAGCTTACAAATAAGGAGCGTAAGAACGAGGGTCTGGCTCTTCTGACCATGGATAAAGAACTTCTTGATGCTGCTATGAAAAGAGCGGCAGAGACTGCTTTTTATTTTAGTCATACAAGACCAAATGGATCAGATTGCTTTTCTGTAAGCGGAAAAATGAGCGGTGAAAATATCGGTGCAGGCTACAGCAATGCGGAATGGGCGGTAATCGGCTGGATGAATTCTCCGGGACACAGGGGAAATATTTTAAACCTGGATTATACCTCGATTGGAGTGGGGGCTGTTGTTGTAAACGGTGTACGTTATTGGGTGCAGGCATTTGGAAGTGTAAAACCGGAAGCAGTCGGCAGTTCTCAGTATAAAAACCGGACAGAAACTACAACAATTAAATTTTGTCCAAACGAGAATTCTGAAGAAGACAGTTTCTCTTTTACAGCAAAAGGAGACGCTTCTCTTGGTGTGGGAGAAACGAAAAAAGCAGAGTTTTTTATAGATAATACATTTGTATACGTGCCTGTGGACGCTGGGTATGTCACTTTTGAAAGTGACAATCCATCCGTTTGTAAGGTGGCAGGAAATCAATATACAGGAACCGGTGCCGGAAAGACGAAAATAAAGGGCAGCTTAAAATCCTGTCCAAAGGTATCTGCTTCTTTTGAGGTTGCTGTTTCTGCCAGAAAAATACCGGTAAGTGAATTGAAAATTAAATTGTCTCCTTCTGAATTTACTTACAATGGAGGGGAGAGAAAACCGGAAGTGATAATATTCGATAAATCAGGAAATGTAATTTCGAAAAGTAATTTTATAGTAGATTATCCTTCTTCCAGTAAATATCCGGGAACGTATACTTTGAAAATTATTATGAAGGGAAATTATTCCGGAAGTACAACAAAGACATATACGATTAAAAAAGCAAATCAAAAAGTGTTTGTGTTCGATAGAAAAGATGAGAGTACACCACTTTCCTGTGTGACAAAGAGACTGGACAGCAAAACGCTTACTCTGGGAGCGAAAGTTGTGCAGGGAAACAAAACCGGAAAGATTTTATTTCGATGTGACAATCCGGCGGTTGCTACTGTGACGGCATGGGGGAAAATTACATTTCACGGAGTAGGCGTAGCACGGATTACCGCATATATGAAGGGGAATGGGAATTATAACAGCGCGTCTCATACAGTGACACTTACCGTTATCCCGAATCCAACTGCTATCACAAAGCTTCAGAGCCAGAAGCCAAACTGGCTGAATATTCAATACAGGGCAAACAGAAAGGCGGACGGATACCAGATTCAATATGGGACGTCACCGGATATGAAAGGTGCAAAATATGCAGCAGTAAAGAATAGCGCAATCCGCAGCTACACAAGGAAAGATGTAAAAAGCGGAGTGACCTATTATGTTCGTGTGAGAACATTTAAGGTGGTGAACGGAACGCGGTATTATTCCAATTGGAGCGGCATTAAGAGTTATGTAACAAAATAAAATCGGCAGAACCAGGCAAATGCCTGGTTTTGTTTTGGGTGTTTTTACGGATTTTATCTTGTGTGTCCTGGTATGTTGTGATATTATAATAAAAAGTGAGCAATTTTCTATTAATTTCACACAAATCTACAAAAGGGGAGGCATTTTATGGGTAAAAAGATTGTAAATGTAGTTTTATTCCTGACTGTGGTTGCGGCTGCAGTGGGAATGACCATATATACAGGCAAGGGTGCTGCCAGTGTAATGGTATACAACTTTGTGTTTCTAGGAGTGATGGTGCTGATTTATCTTTCCGGCATGATTGGCGGAATGTTTAAAATGAACCGTCTTTCTGAAGCACTCCGTCACGGCACCGAGGAGGTTTCCAGTATTTTCAAGGCTCCCGGGAAAGCAAAAGCAGAAGATTTATCTGTGTTAAATGAGATTTTCGGGAATACATACCTGGACAAAAAGATGGATACCTTTCGTGGGAGTATCGACAAAAGCCAGGAAGGAATCGGTGATGTGGAGGACTTCATTAATGAGGAAGAAATGGATCTTCACATTCACAAACGTCTTCTGGAAATGGTGCCCGACATTCTTACAAGTCTTGGTATTCTCGGAACCTTTGTAGGACTTGTATGGGGTCTTAAAAATTTTAATCCCAATGATTATGCGGCAATGACAAGTTCTGTTGCATCTCTTGTGGACGGAATTAAGGTGGCATTCCTTACTTCTATTTACGGAATTGCCCTGTCTATTGTGTATACATATGGAATGAAGAGTGAGTACAGCTCTCTTACGGAAAATCTTCAGGGATTTCTGGACCGCTTTCACGCATACGTTATGCCTACTGCAGAAAATGAGTCGAGAAATCTCCTTGTATCCAGCCAGAAAATTCAGACAGAAGCCATGAATAAAATGGCAGAACAGTTTTCTGTACAGATGGCAGACAGTTTTGAAAAGGTAATTACGCCTACTTTTCGGAAAATGAATGATTCTCTTGATATGCTGGTGACTTCTGTTACAAGATGTCAGCAGGATGCAGTAAAAGAGATTCTGGATGGATTTATGAAAGAGATGCATAACTCCTTTCAGCTGCAGTTCCGGGATTTTAATGAAGCTTTAAATCAATTGAAAAAAGCGCAAAAAGAAAATGCGGATTATACGGCAACGCTTTATCAGACGATGAGTACCCAGTTGAGTGATAATTATCTACAGCAGGAGCGGGTGATGAAAGATGCAGTGACGGAGCTTGGAAATCTGCAGAACCGTTATCTTACTACGGCTAACCGGATTGTTCAGGATAATCAGAATATTCAGAAAATGCAGCAGCAGGATTATCAGCATGTGACAGAGTATTTAAAAGAAGCGGAGCAGTCTGCTGCAAAATTCTGGGTTGCCTGCAACCAGACGATGAAGCGTTATGTGGAAGCTGCGGCGGCAGGTATGGAAAATGCAGGACAGTCCAGCCAGGCAAGCGCAGAAGTGTTAAAAGCAAATCGCCAGCTCATTCAGGATTTTGATACGAAGATGCAGGAGTTTTCTCAGTATCAGAAGCTTTCCTATCAGACAATGGAACAGGTTCGCCGTCTTCTTACAGATGTTTCACTTTCCGGGAAAGATCTGCAGCTGCAAAGCGGACGCGTAGACAGCGTTTCCCAGAAGGCTTCTGTAGACAAAATCCAGAGACTTCTGGAAGAACAGGGGGAGGCTCAGAAAGAACTTCTGGAAGATATTTCCAAGAATATCCGGGAACTTTCAAAAGCAGCACAGAAAGGAAAGTTCAGCTTATTCAAATAAGAGGAGAATTATATGCGTAAAAGAAGAAAAAACGAAGACGGAGGATTTAATGTCTGGCGTTCTTATTCGGATATGATGGCTGGTGTTCTGCTTCTTTTCGTGTTGATCATGTGCGTCACTCTTTTTCAGGCGCAGAAAAGCTATAACGAAAGTATTAAGGAGCGAGATGAAAAAATAGCGCTTCAGGAGGAATACACAGCAGAGATTCTGGCGCAGCAGTCCGCTCTTGACGAAAAAGAGGGACTTCTTCAGAATCAGGATGAGCAGTTAAAAAGCCAGGATCAGCAGCTTGCAGAACAGAAGCAGCTTCTTGCAGATCTGGCGGCAAAGCTGAAAAATCAGGAAAAGACTCTGGATAAACAGCAGTCCGCTCTCGATGAAAAAACAGCACTTCTTGCAGATCAGCAGCAGAAAATCGATAATATCATCGGTGTAAAAGCAGAAGTTGTAGAATCTTTAAAAAAAGAATTTTCAAAAAATAATGTAAATGTGGATATTGATTCCAAGACAGGGGCGTTGACCCTGGATGCAAATGTTATGTTTGCATATGACGAGGCAGAGCTTACAGAGGAAGGAAAGTCGGCACTTAAAAATATTCTTCCTATTTACTGTAAGGTGCTTCTTGAGAAGGAGCACAAGCCGTATCTTGCGGAGATTATTATTGACGGATATACAGATACAGACGGTGATTATGCCTACAACTTAGAGCTTTCTCAGCAGCGTTCCCTTGCAGTAGCGCAGTATCTGCTTGATATTCAGGGAGAGTTTTTATCAAATCAGGAGGCTCTTGATCTGCAGGACTATCTCACGGTAAACGGTCACTCCATGTCAAACCCTGTTCTGGATTCCGATGGGAATGTAGATAAGGATGCGTCCCGCCGTGTGGAAGTAAAATTCCGTTTAAAGGACGATGAGATGATCGACGAGCTGAATAAGATTATGACAGATTCTCAAAAAAAAGAGGCAACAGAAGAAAAACAGAATGAGTAAAATGGAAAGCGGCTGTCCAGATGGGCAGCCGTTTTTAGAGGAAGTCTTGATTTGGTTTATTTATTTGCGGCAGGTGTTTTATAAAGCCCGGGGTTAGTAGTTGCTGTGCGTATCTGATTCAGGGCTTTGGAAACTGCCGGAATGGAGATGACGATCACAGTAAGAATACCTTCTGCCAGAATGAAGCTGTAATTATAAATGATTGGATAGAGAGCAGTTAAGGATTTCGGGAAATTGGCCGGCATGTAATCCATCCAGTACAGATATCCGCCGAGTGCGTGGAATGCGCCTCTTGCCAGAATGGCAGCCAGATACGCCTTAACCAGTCCGTGTTTTTTTGATTTTGAGAAAAAGCCTGCAATTCCCATAGCGCCAAAAGCAAGAATGTAATCACAGCACACCTGAAACAGGGAAAGTACGTACGGTTCCTGCAGGAACTGGAAGATTCCGTATACCAGTCCTGTGAGAATTCCTATTTTGGGTCCGTACCAGTAGCCGATCAATACGATAAACAGCATACTGAAAAGAGTGACAGAACCGCCGAAAGGCAGTTTGAAAAGTTTAATGTATGAAGTTACATAAGCAAGTGCAAGCGCAACTGCGCAGGTCACAAGCTGCTGTGTTGTCATTTTTCTGGTGGAACTGTTTTTTGAACAGAAAAAGATAACAGCGGCTGCAAGCAGAATCACTGCAAGAGCAGAAACTGCATAGCCGGCTGTGGTAAGACCGCCATCGGCGTTTACAAGTAATTGAAACATAATGAAATTTTCCTCCTTACGTTGGCATTATCCATCGTCAACTATTTGGTAAAGTTCCAGTAGACGTCCACCTGGTCATCATTAACAACGATTTTGTTAATCAAAAGAGATAAGGCTGCGTGCGTCTGTCCGGGATCGTTTTTACTTAATATTTGATCTAAATTTTCTATGATGCCTATAATTTCTTCCTTTGTGGCATTTGATTTTCTCTCTTCGGCTTTTGCTTCTAATTCAGCTTCCAACTTTTTCTTTTCTTCCATCAGAGGGTCTATTTTGGACTTAATAGAGGACAACTCTATTCCGCCAAGAGCATACAAGTCCATGTACCGCTCGATTTTCTTTTCCACCTCTTTAATACGGCTCGATATGGCGTCGTATTGGCTTGCAGAATCGACAGTAGAGCGCAGTATAGACAAATATTCCTTATTTGCTTTCAAGTCCCTTATTTGGCTATATACAAGGTTTTCCAAATCAGCCATCCGGTACGTTTTGTTTTTGCAGTTTGGGTCATTTACTTTTTGATAGCTGCTTTTCGAGCGGCTATAGCAAATATAATAAGCGTACTTATTCGCACCGGCTTTGACCGAGTGATACTTTGCGCCGCAGTTCCCGCAATAGACCAATCCGCCGAGAGCGGTAGTCCTCCTGTGCCCCATGGCGCTGTTTTTCTCCCGGTATTCCGACAAGATGGATTGCGCTTGGTCAAACTCTGGCTCTGTTACGATTGCCTCGTGAGCACCCTCATACCAGCTGTCATTATGCTTGAGCTTGCCGATGTAGGTTCTGTTTTCTACGCAGCGACGCACTTTCCAGTAGCTCCACGGCGTACCTTTTGCCGTATATCCCTTTTGGTTTAGGATTTCGGCAATCTGGATAGGAGAGCGCCGGGAGTTAAATAAGGTAAAAATCTCTTTGACCTGTGCAGCCTCGTAAGTATTTACCTTTAACGCTCCGCTTTTTGAATCGTAGTCGTATCCGATCGGCACGTGACCGCCACCACGGTATTTCCCTTCTTTGGCTCGACCCTCACGACCATCTGACATCCTCTCTTTGATTCGCTCGCGTTCCAACTCGGCAAAGACGGATAAAATGCCAACCATTGCACGTCCAAAAGGTGTAGAGGTGTCAAATGCTTCTGCCCGGCTCACAAAAGAGCAGTTGTGGGTGGAAAATACTTTGTTGATTAAAAAGAGAGTATCGTACTGTGACCGGGAAAGCCTGTCCAGCTTATCAACTAGGACGATGTTTCCATTTCCCCTTTCGATTTCTTTGATCATTTTTTGGAGTGCCGGGCGGTTGATGTTTGCCCCGGAGAATCCTGGGTCAATAAAGATGCCACCGATATTCCAGTTCATGGCATCGCAGTATTTCTTCAGACGCTCCTCTTGCTCGCCGATGGAATACCCCTCCTCCGCTTGCTCTCTGGTGCTTACTCTGATGTAAATTAAAGCTGTATCCATTAAAAAATCATCTCCTTTATTGCAAAAAATCGCCGAAGATGATACAATATTCTTGCAATCGCTTGTACATCTTCGGATGTAGGACCGTCTCTGTTGGCGCAGGGGCGGTTTTTTTATTTTATTTAATTAATGACATCTCTTGCAAGGCCCATACCCCATAGCTTCGGCTTCGGAAATGGTAACCTGTGTTGGGTTTTCCATGTTGCTACAACCGGAATTGCTGTGGTATTTACTTCCTGACGACGGAATCCAGACCATTTCTTCTTGCGGAGCCACAGGTGCGGCTTGGGTAGAAGAAGTATCTTCCTCCGGAGCTTGAATAGGCTCAGGCGTCGGAGTCGGCTCTGGGGTTGCTGTCGGCTCTGGAGTAGGCGAAGGGATAGGGGTTGCGGTGATTTCAGGAGTTGGCGTAGCTGTAATTACTGGAGGCTCCTCCACTGTTTGGTTAGGCTGTTCTGGGCTCACCATACTTTGTATAATGGCATACACAAAAAATGCCGTAACAAGAAACTTAATCGGCTTTTTCCAGTTGGTATATCTCCACATCAGATACAATCCAACAGGGAAGAAAAATATAAGCATAAAAATAACAAAAAAATTAGTTTGATACCATTTCTTTTTTGGTGGCTGTGGCGATTTATCTCCTTGAGGCTCCTGCGCAGGGGGAATTATTGGCTCGGCTCCGAAGTCATCTGCATAACTGCGCTCTGTTTTCTTTCTCGTTGTCTTTGTGTAGCTAATTCCTGTTCCAGGTATGCCAACGCTGGAGGTTCTGTTGCCGTTAGAACTAATAGTGTGATGTGCGCCTTTGACTCCAGCTGTAACGCTAACACTATTTTTGTTTAAGTTAACTTTTACACCTGGGGCGACTTTGATGCTTTTCCTAAATCTCATTCCCATTTCTTTTTTCTCCTTCTTGTATCGCTTTTATTAAAACGCATTGCTGCGGTTTAACCATTATCCTATCCGCATGACAGCCAGACATGGAATAAAATATAAAATATAATTATCCACGGAAGCAAAACGCCCGTATCGTGAGCGGTAGCAATCAATAGCGGATTGCAGATATTCCTCCGTTACATCCAAATGCTCAGCCATCTCGTACAGCGTTCGGCATCCATGCTCATAGGCTCTGATAATCCCAGATAGTCCGATTTTTAAATTATAGCCGTAAAGCCTTGCACGGTATTCCTGTTTTTGATTCGCAACGCTCGACTGGTCAAGGATATTTCCATAAGTGGTAAAATGGTGCCCGAGTTCCTCAGCCAGCACACAGGCTTTTTCTGCTTGCGTCGGTATATCTTTGCGGATAGCAATTTTATTATTAAAAATCCGTCCGTCGCCAGATTGCAGGGGCTTTTCTTTTACGATCAGCCCCATGCTATCAGCTTCTTTCAGTAATTCTTCGTAGGTCAATTAAATCTCACTCCCATTCGGAATCATCATTCATGATGTCATCGTCATGTTTTTTCATTTCTTCGGTCACGTCTATGTCGGTACGATCATGAGCGGCGGCAAGAGTGCTCTCCATGTTTTGCAATGACAGGAGCTGGTCAACATATAAATCAGCTTTTTTTCTATTGATTTCCAATAGCTTTAAATATTTTTTGAAATGTGTTTTTTCAGATAAAGAGAATTCAGGCATATTATCAACTACTATATCTAGTGGAATATCTTTTTCATCTGTAGCAGCTCCCCATCCTGTTAAGTCAGCCGGAGTTGTTTCTAAAACTTTCGCTAATGGCTCCAACACAGTGATTGGAAGGTCTTTTATATCATCTTTTTCATATCTGTAGATGGTGGCGCGGTTTTTTCCGAGCTTATTAGCTACTTCGTCAACGCTCATGTTCAATTCTAGTCGCCTATTTTTAATTCTTTGTCCTATGGTCATCTTTGTTTATCACCGCCTTTCATGATTATATAATAACACAAAAGTCGCAAATATGCAACAAATAATAATAAGAAATAATAAAAAAATCGCATTTTACGCAAAAAAAGTATTGACATATGCGAAACAACAGACTATTATATACTTAGTCGCACGACATGCGACAAACAAAGCAAGATAGGTGGTGAAAAAATGGTAAACGTACCAAAGCTAAAAGCCAAGATGACGGAACTCGAAATCAACGTAGATGAACTGTCAAAAAGAGTCGATATGGACAGAGCTACGTTTTACAGGAAATTATCTGCTGGCGGTCAAACGTTTTTGATTAAAGAAGCAGATGCGATTTGCAGAGAGCTTCATTTAACCAGAGATGAGGTCAACGATATTTTTTTTAGTCAATTTGTCGCATAAAATGCGAAAAGGAGGAACGCATGAACGAATTGGAACAGAAATATATCGACAGCCGAGAAGTGGCTGAGATGGTTGAAAAGGCGCACAATGATTTATTAAAAGACATCAGAAGATATTGTGAACAATTAGGTGAGGGAAATATTCCCCACACCGATTTTTTTACAGAATCGGAGTATACAGACAAGTCAAACAGGAAAAAGCCTTGCTACCTGGTAACAAAGAAAGGCTGCGAATTTATCGCACACAAACTAACTGGTATCAAAGGCACAGAATTTACAGCGAAATACATCAACCGCTTTCATGAAATGGAGGAAGAAATTCAGAATCCATTCCAGAACCTCTCCACCGAAATGAAAGCAATCCTGATGCACGATGAAAAGCTTGTAAAAATCGACCAGAGAGTGACTAGCTTAGAAAACACCATGACCATTGACTACGGACAGCAGAAAGTCCTTGGTGATTGCGTAAACCGTGTAGTATTGGAATTCCTTGGAGGCAAAAACAGCGAAGCCTACCGGGAAATCGGCAAGAAAGTATTTTCGGAGTGCAACAGAGACTTGAAAAATTACTTCCATGTCAATGCACGGAACAATGTCCCAAAGAAACGCTTTGATGAAGCTGTGAAATATATCGGCAATTGGAAACCGTGCACTAATACGATACTACTTATCAGAGCGCATAACTCACAAATGAGCATGGAGATGTAGGAGGTGGAAAAATGTCAAACGTAACCGTAAGAACCTTTTTAAAGGACGGGACGGAAGTGACCGGCAAGCCTACTTTTATACCGGCAGAGGTTTGTGTCAGGCTTGCGAAGGTTATAGAGCCGTTTTTAAAAGAAATAAAAGAAGAAAAGGAGAAAGAGAATGAAGCGTAATGTTGTTATATCTGCAATTATCGGCATATTGGCTACATACCTGCCCTTTTGGGAGTGGAGTAATACCTTTACCCAGATTTCGGGTGCGGTTGTGATCGCGATGTTGGTGTTTTACTTTTTAGTAGGCACAGAAAAAGCCCCAGGAGCGGCAACTCACTAAGGGGCTAAAGAAAAAAATTAACAGTCTTATTGTAAGGCAGAAATGGAGGAAAAGCAAGTGTTTAATGCAGAAATTAGAATGAAAAACCAAGAACTTGCGGAACTGTATGAATTAAAGGGACGTTTTGCAGCAGCGCAGGATTATGTAAAAAGCCATGATTTTGTAACCGTTGAAAGTCTTTGTGCAATTATAGGCATTACAATGCGAAAAGAAGAGCAGGAGGGGCTATTGGGAGATGAGTAATAAGATTCCATATATAAATTCCGTAGAGATTGTACGGCAGATCAATGTTCTCCTTGAGCTTTTGAACGGTAGAAAACACTTTATTGTAGATTATGAGAATCCGGATATGTATTTAAGCCGAGTGGAATACCATCAGGGAGACTATATCGGCAAAGACGGCAGGACAGTCAAAGGCATAGGGGATTGTTCAGACAATTTCTACTGCTTTTTTGAGGAGGTTTGAAGATGAATTTATATCAGAAGATTTTGGAAGTAATGAAAGGTGTATCTTATCTTTCCAAAGACGACACAGTAGCATTTGGAAATACGAAGTATAAAGCAGTGTCGGAGGAAAAGGTAACTTCCACGGTGCGTGAGAAATTAATAGAGCAGGGTCTTGTTATATTTCCGATAGCGCAGTCTCATAAGCGGGAAGGAACACTTTCTACAGTAGATGTGACATACCGTATTTTGAATACAGAAAATCCAGATGAATATGTTGATGTAGTATCGTCCGGAACGGGTGCGGATACGCAGGATAAGGGTGTGGGTAAAGCCATGACCTACGCATATAAGTATATGATGCTGCGGACATTTGCGATTCCCACAGGAGAAGATCCGGACAAGATTTCCAGCGCAGAATTAGACAAAAAGCAGGAAGGCGAAGCAAAGGAAATAGAGAACAGCAAAATCACAGAAACAGATATATCTGCCATGAGAAGATATTTGAAGAATCATGGAATATCAGAAGAAAAGGTTTTGAAAGCTTATAAAGTTGAGACAGCGGAAGAGATTACGTTCGAGCAGTTCAAAACCATTCTTTCAGAAAAATATCGTAATTATTTTAAACAGACTTGTGGGGCGTAAGGCATGGAGTTTAAGGGGAAAATCGCCAATGTATTCCAAGATGTCTTATCTGGAAAATGGAATATCACAATATCCGTTGATAACAGTACAATAGAGGACTGTTATGGCTTTTTTAATAAAGAGATTGATGTAAAGATTAAGCAGCACAGGGAAAAACGTTCTCTGGACGCAAATGCGTACTACTGGTGTTTGCTCACAAAACTCGCCAAGGTACATGGCTGGACAAATGCAGAGACGCATAACAGACTGTTGAGACGCTACGGGCAAATCGAGCGGGTCGATGGAGAACTGATCGCTGTTTATCTTCCAGATACAGATAAGACAGAAACAGAAGTTTTAAGCAAGATAGAGTATCACTTGATGCCGCTTCCTAAGACGATCGTAACAAAAGGGGAAACCAAGAGAGTCTACATAATGCTCAGAGGGAGCAGTACATACAATACGGAAGAAATGGCACGTTTAATTCAAGGGCTGATACAAGATTGTAGAGATTCCGAGATACCGGACAGCGAAATCATGTCGCCTTTTGAGAGGAAGCGCCTATGCGAACAGTATGGCATAGAAGATTTCGCTGAAAGAAACTGTTAATGGTGCTTTCTTTAAGAGGGCATGATTATATATCACAATCCTAACCCTGTGCTTTCTGTCAAAAGCGCGGGGTAGAAAGGAGTGTACATAAATGGCAAATAGTAAACAAAAAGGAAAGCGTGGAGAGCTGGAGGTGGCAAGCCTTTTACGAGGCTACGGGTATTCCGAATGTAGGCGTGGGCAGCAGTATTGCGGCGCAAACGGAGACGCGGATGTGGTAGGTCTTCCAGGTATGCACATAGAAGTAAAACGCCGGGAAAGACTTGACTTATACGATGCTGTAGATCAGGCAAAGAGAGATTCAAAAATGGATGAATTGCCAACAGTGTTTCACCGAAAAAATAATTGTGAATGGCTTGTCACGATGCCTCTGGAAGCATGGATTCAAATATATAGAGAATATGAGGCAGGTGTGGAACTTGGATTACATAAAACTGAGTCGGAAAATTCTTGAATGGGAATGGTATTCCGATATAAATACAAAGACCTTGTTTCTTCACATGCTGCTGAAAGCAAACTGGAAAGATGGAAGATTTCAAGGGATAGAAATACCGAGAGGTTCTTTTGCTTCTTCTTATCAGATGTTGGCTATGGAGACAGGTTTGACAGTAAAAAACGTAAGAACCTCATTAGAGCACTTAAAAAAGACGGGGGAGGTGGCAGTCAGTCGACACCCGAAATTCAGCGTATTTACAATAAAAAATTACATAAAGTATCAGTCAGCGGGCAGTCAACCGGCAGTCGATGGGCAGTCAGCGGGCAGTCAACTGGCAACAATAGAAGAAGGAAAGAAGGAAAGAATAAATATATCTCCTAACGGAGATAGGGCAGAAAACCGCAAAAACAGCATCTATGACACGATTCGTGAATCATACAATTCCGTTTGTGGGTCGTATCCCCGCCTGTCAAAGATGTCAGAAGCGAGAAAGAAAGCGATTAACGCCAGAATGAAGACAGGATACACCCTGGAAGATTTCAAGACATTGTTTGAAAAAGCAGAGTCTTCCGACTTTCTGAAAGGCAAGAACCAAAGAAACTGGTCTGCTACATTTGACTGGCTGATTAAAGACACCAACATGGCAAAGGTTCTTGATGGGAATTACGATAACAGCAAGGGAGGCGCAAAAGATGAGCCAGAAGATAACGTATCCATCCGCTTATGGTGATTGCCAGGTGTGTCAGGGGACTGGCTGGGAATTATATACCGCTACTGTTTTTGATTATGGTCAGCCGGAAGCGATAACGTTTGCGCGGAGATGTACGAAGTGCACCGGAGAAAGAAGAATCGCAGATAACACTGGCGTTCCGGACGAATACCACGATGCGGATTTTGGAAAGTTTGATTTTTCTGCATATCAGGTAGACATGAGCAAGGCGAGAGATTTGTGCTGGAGCATGGTTCAGAATTTTACAGAGTGGGAGAAAGCGGGAAAAGGGTTGTATCTGTGGAGTAAAACCCCAGGGAGCGGAAAGACATTTTTGGCTTGTTGCATCGCGAAATCCCTGATGATGAAATACGACCTGCAGATGCGCTTTGTGACGGCGGTGGATTACATAAACGCAGTAGGCGAAAGCTACAAGAGGGAGCGAGGACAAGAAGATGTAAGCGAAGTATACCGGACATGCAGCATTCTTGTATTTGACGATATTGGTGCTCAGGTTGATAAAGACTGGCAGCGACAGGAATTGTTCCGGCTTGTCAATAAACGCATGGAAAACGGTACTATTACAATTTACACCTCAAATCTTGGAACCCAATCTTTGAATGTAGATGACCGCACAAGAGACAGGATCGTAAAAAGCAGTATTGTTCTTCAAATGCCAGAAGAAAGTATACGGAGAAAAAAAGCGCAGGAAGAGCAGGCAAGGTTTTTACAGTCTGTTATGGGATAAGCCATAAAGAAGCAGGAGAGGAAAATGAATAGAGCAGAAATAAGAAGACAGGAAAAGAAAAATAAGAAACGTATAGATAAAGTGTTATTCGGCAAATTAAACGCTGCCTTTTCCGTTAGATTAAAACAGGTCTT
>Garth_p2__coassemble_1502_pt1 | contig 13930 bp, 12 predicted proteins | sample Garth_p2__metabat2_low_PE_037 | metagenome-assembled genome bin Garth_p2
GTGTTCCCATGACGGAAATTATTACATATATACAGGCGAACTGGACCGTCTGGCTCTCCTTTTTTGATACCGTAAATGAAGGGGAACAGCGGGGAAAATCTGCGAAATACGAAAGGAGGTTTTGAAAATGGAAAAGAAAATACAAAGAAACTTTTAAAACACTATCCGTATGTGTATTGCCCGGATTTGGGAAGCAGATTTACAAAATATGCAAATTCCAAAGTGGACAGGCAGAGTAACTTCCAGTTCTCTGAATGTGCGCCAGTGGGCAGGAACGGAATATCCGAAACTGAAATCCCGCCCGGAGCTTTCCCGTGGAAAGACAGTGGAAGTGTGTGATACGGTAAAAGCGGAGGGCGGAGAAAACTGGTATTATGTGAGGATAGATGGAAGGATTTATGGGTTTGTGTGCGGGAAGTAAATAGAAAGGATTTAGAGCTTTCTTTATAAAGGAAAACGTGGTACTCTGGGAATATAAGAGAATAGTTTTTTATTGGGAGATTTACAGCAGAAAAATGCTTGAAAATAAATGATTTTAGGAGGAGCAAGAAGGAGTTTACTTATGAAAACAGAAAAGAAATAGAAAAACAGTATATACATGACAGTGAGTTTACAGGCTTTGAGTATGATTATGATAAAAGAGAAATCAGGATTTTTTGTGACAATTACTATCCAAATGAAAGAAACCGTCTGTTTTTCAGAAATGTTATATTTTGCGAGATGCAAAGCTGCGAATTTTGGGGTATGGGAAATTCTATTCATGAAATATGGATAGAAGAAAATACAAAACAGATACAAGATTTAATGAAAAAATTTGAAGAAGGCAAACAACCAGATGATATATGTCGTTTGGTAGATGGAACACAATATCTGGAAATAGGACTGCTGCTTAATTCAGGAGATATCATGTTGATCATCTGTGAAGGTTTGTGCTGGGAGAAGGAGAGCCTGGATAAAAAAATTGCGGATAAAAAACATAGAACAGGTTTGCGGCTGAGGTTTGATAAGGAGGTTGACAATGAAGTATCCCTGACATGAGGAGGAAAATCTGAGATGGATAAAAATGTAAAGTACGTAAAAGATGTCTGGAAATGGAAAGAGGAAGATAATACGTGGCAGAACAGAAATATTAAAAGAATAAGCCGGGGGATTTATCTGATTTCCGGAATGATACTTGCAGCGGCGTGCATAAGTGCTTGCAGGATTCGTACAATGCCGGTTTCCGTCTGGCTTTTGGTAATTACAGTTCTGCCGTTATTTCTCTGGGGGTATGTTTTTATTTTTGGACTGGACGTAGTATATTGTGCACGGATTCCGAAAAATGCAGATTCTCAGTGGAGAAAATTTCATATGCGTTTTCCGGCGTTTGCAATGCTTGCGCAGATAGTGGTATTTGGTCTGTACATTTTTCTGGGGAAAAACAGAGCGGTTACGGTAGATGCTTTTAAATTGTTTATCCTTTCTTTTTGTATTCATGCAGTTGTGTTTTTTCTATTTTTTGTGCGGACAGGGAAAAAGATGCGGACATTAGATAACCTGTTTTTTGTATTTCTCTGGACAGGAATTATGATATATCCGTTTGTACATAGTGTTTGTTATGCAGCGGGACAGCCGATGGAAAACTATGAAGCAAGGATTGCAGATACAGAAGCGGCTCGAAATAAAGGAGCAGATGACAGGTACTATTTTACAGTGGAATTTGAAGACGGAAAACAGAAAGAAATAGAAGTGTCCGGATATACTTACTACAGTAATTATATGAATGATGTTTTTTATGTGGACAAGGCGGAATCTTTTGCGGGAATCCGTTTTATTGACTGGCAGGGAAAAGAAACTCCCGTACTTTTTAACGAGTTTTTCATGGCTGCGTTCCTAGGATGTATTGTTTCACTGGTGCAGTGGTCCGGGAACAGAAGAGGAGGAAATACACGTATTGGCTATGAAGTGGAATTGCTTGAGGAGAGAAGAGAAAAATCCAATCCGTTTTTTAACAGAAATAAACTCAGAAAAAAAGAAATACGGCATACTGGATTATCAGATATAAAAGGAATATATTTCTGTCAGATGCAGGGTTTGTTTCAATTGGGCGTACTTGTTCTGTATGGTGCTTTCAGTCTGTTTAACAGAGGGACACGTTATCGAAATATAGAAAAAATTCTGATAGTCTGGATTGTGGCGGGAATCATAATTCGAATGGGTGTAGAGTGTTATTATGGTATTTTTGTAAAAAATCAAATGGTACCGGGGCGTTTTTCCAAGTATCCGTGGAAGCCGTTTACGTATACAGGAGCGCAAAGGCTTGGCGCAATGCCTGTAACGGATATGTACGGTGAAAAAGAGGAAGTGTTTCACCATTTTATGAAGTCCTGCAAAAAACAGGCATATAAATTCTGGAATTTTTATCATCTTCAGGAGGAAGAGGATACTTGTTTTTGGGTAAGAGAAGGAAACGGACTGGATATTTTTTCATGTTTTTATGTACGGGAGCTGGAAGATGAGCATATGGAAAAAATGAATCGGATTTTTCGGAAATTTATGGAGGAATACCTGGGAAATCCGGTAACAAAAATGTCGATATATTTTACCTTTATCATATGTGTGGAGAAAGAAAATTCCTGTTTTCACAGAATGATAAATAAAGCAGTTATTCAGGGAAATGGAAGATACCGGCTGCCTGTAGGAGTCGTTTTGGAGGAAAAAGAAGTCCTGATTAGTCCGCAGATTTCAGGAAAAGGTATCAGGGAGTATAACAAAATGAAAAGAGAGTTTAGAGAAATGATAAAGAGATAGTGGAAGCAGGAGGAATATCTATGTGGAATGACATCAGATATGAAAAAACACTGGAAGAATTTATGGAAAGTATGGATTTTTTTCATGACAGTTGTATGAAAGAAATGAAATATGTAAGCGGTGCATATGTTGAGGAAGATTTGGGGATGTATCCTGTGAATGACAGGAGGATTTTAAACGTTATCATACAGCGTCAGTATGAAGAAAATTCTATGATTGAAATGGAGTTTTCCGGAATGAAATATTTGCATCTAAAACCTGTGGTGGAAGAATGGACAGGGGAAATCAACGATGCCACTATGATTTTAAAAGAAGACCGTGTATATTGGTGTGACTGCTGGGGGTTTACAGAGGAGACAATAAAAGAATATACGGGAACTGTAATCTGTGCAGAAAAAGTCAGATGGCGGTCTGTAGAAGGACATATGAGAAATGAGGAGTTTTTCCGGTCGGTTGTTTCGTGATAAGTAAATCTGATGAAGATTTATCATTTACGCGGCTATTCGACCGAATATTACAAAAAAAACTGCTTGGCTTCCCCGGATCTATATCTAAAAAATGGAACACATTAAGATTATTGACGTGGGGATAATAAAAACACATAATATGATAGATAAATCTATATCAAAAGCCGAAGCAGTTGTTTCCAAAATGGAAACAACTGCGGCAGATGATAAGCGATACAATACAAACGATTATAATCTGGACGCTATTATTGATGTAGGATATCGTGTTCATTCTAAAAAGGCTACGATGTTTCGCATTTGGGCAAATCGGGTATTAAAAGAATGGTTATGTGATGGATGATGCACGTTTGCGAGAACCGGAAAACCTCTTTGGTAAAGACTATTTTGAGGAGCAGTTGGAGCGTATTCGCGACATTCGTTCCAGTGAATGCCGTTTTTATCAAAAATCACGGATATTTACGCTCAGTGCAGTGTTTCGATGTAGTGCTGCCTTTTCTTCAAACAGAGACGATGTTGGAAAAAGCTGCTTTTGATGTAATCCGTCAGGCATCAGAGGAGAATGTGATTTACACAGAAGAAATTAGAAGAAATAATTTTAAAATATAAGTTGCAAAACCCGTCCGTACAAGTGCTATAATGTACGTATAAGTACAGGCTTCAGGCTTGAAAGGAGAAGGGAAATATGCTTGAGAAATTAAAAGAAGAGGTTTACAGGGCGAATATGGAATTGCCGAAATACGGTCTCGTTACATTTACATGGGGAAATGTAAGCGGAATTGACAGAGAAAGCGGACTTTTTGTAATTAAGCCAAGCGGCGTGGATTATGATAAGCTGACGCCGGAAGATATGGTTGTAGTAGATTTGGAGGGAAATCGTGTAGAAGGAAAATATAATCCTTCTTCTGACACTCCTACACATGTAGAGCTTTATAAGGCTTTCCCGGAGATTGGCGGAATTGTACATACCCATTCTTCCTGGGCAACAAGCTGGGCGCAGGCAGGGCGTTCTATTCCATGTTATGGAACGACACATGCAGATTATATTTACGGAGAAGTTCCATGTGTGCGTAATCTCACAAAAGAAGAAATTGACGAGGCATATGAGAAAAACACAGGAGTTCTTATTGCAGAGTATTTTAAAGATAAGGATTATAATGCAGTTCCGGCAGTTCTCTGTAAAAATCATGGACCGTTTACCTGGGGAAAAGACGCGCACGAGGCAGTACATAATGCAGTTGTGCTGGAAGAGGTTGCAAAGATGGCTTCCCGCTGTGAACAGATTAACCCGGAGGTGAAACCTGCACCGCAGGAGCTTCAGGATAAGCATTATTACAGAAAACATGGTGCAAACGCATATTACGGTCAGGTGCTGTAGGGAGGAAAATATATGGAAGAAATCAGACTTGGGACAATTGGTTCCGGCGTAATTGTGCATTCCATATTAGATGGAGTGGCGCAGACAGAAGGAATCCGCTGTGCTGCTGTTTATTCAAGAACAGAGGAAAAAGGAAAAGCTCTGGCAGACGCTTATGGTGTTAAAAAAGTTTATACAGATATGGATGAGTTCCTTCAGGACGAGGAAACAAATTTTATTTATATTGCAACACCAAATCTTCTGCATTATGAACAGGTAAAAAGAGCTTTAACAGCCGGAAAAAATGTAATCTGCGAAAAACCGTTCTGTACAAAAGCTTCTCAGGCAAGGGAGCTTACAGAACTGGCAGAGGAGAAAGGACTGATTCTTGTAGATGCAGTTCCTCCTGCATTTCTTCCAAATATGGAAATTTTAAAAAGAGAGCTTCCCAAAATAGGAAAGATTCGTCTTGTAATGTCTAATTACAGTCAGTATTCCAGCAGATATGACCTCCTGTTAAAAGGAGAAGTTCCAAATATTTTCAATCCGGAATATGGCGGCGGCTGTCTTATGGATATTAATTTTTATAATGTTTATATAAATGTTGCGCTGTTTGGCAAACCGGAAAAATATGTATATTATCCAAATATTTTTAAAAATCTGGCAGACACTTCCGGGATTATGGTAATGCAGTACGATGGATTTGTCAGTGAAGCTGCAGGGGCAAAAGATACCTGGGGAACGAATTATATTCAGATAGAGGGAGAAAAGGGTTATATTTATGTAAAAGGCGGAAGTAATGCCCTCTCTGAAATCAAAGTCGTTACAAAGGAGAAAGAAGAAGTCTTTAATGAGCAGACCAGCGATAATCGTTGGTTAATGGAAATCCAGAATATGACAAAACTTTTGCTTGCAGAAGACAGAAATATATTGAAAGAGAGACTTTCTGTAATGGAAGATGTTATGGAAGTTCTGGAAAATGCAAGAAAGGCAGCAGGTATTTTCTTTCCTGGGGATTGAACAGAAAAAACTGAAATATGAATAAAAGATAAAAGATGGCTGTTGGTTAATGCCGATTTGGGGGCTTTAAATTTTAAATACGAATCTCCTATAGAAATCAGTATTTTTTATACTTGATTTTCTGTGGGAAATTCGTATTTTTTTATGCGATAGGAAACACAAAAGATTCCCCTTGCTATCTTCCCTGAAAAACTTTACAATACAATAATAAAAGAAACTACAGGAAAACGAAAGCCCTGCGGGCAGTTAAGGATAAAACAAGAGGAGAATTACATGATTGAATTAGGAACAAAGCAGAAATTGCTTGTAGTAAAAAAAGTAGAGTTTGGAGTATATCTTGCAGAGGATAAAAATGCAGATGCAAAGGACAGGGTTCTTCTTCCGGGAAGACAGGTTCCGGAGGGAACAAAAGAGGGAGATGAGCTTACTGTCTTTCTTTATAAGGATTCTTCTGACCGTCCTATTGCGACTACAAAAGAGCCGCTTATTATGTTGGGAGAGACAGCTGTTCTTAAAGTAAAACAGGTTACAAAAATCGGGGCTTTTCTTGACTGGAGGCTTGAGAAAGATCTGCTTCTTCCTTACCATGAGCAGACGCTTCGTGTGAGAGAGGGAGAAGATTGTCTAGTTGCTCTTTATCTTGACAAGAGCAGCCGTCTTTGTGCGACGATGAAGGTATATCATTATCTTTCCAAAAGAACTCCTTATGTGGCAGGAGATCAGGTAAAGGGAAGAGTTTATGAAATCAGTCAGAAATTCGGCGTATTTGTTGCGGTAGACGATAAGTATTCTGCGCTGATTCCTGCAAGGGAGGCAGCAGGAAAATATCGTCCGGGAACGATTCTGGATCTTCGTGTCACAGAAGTAAAAGAAGACGGAAAAATGAATGTAAGCGACAGGCAGAAGGCATATCTTCAGATAAACGAAGATGCAGAAATGGTAATGAGCGTTATCGATGAGTTTGCAGGAATCCTTCCGTTTGATGATAAGGCTTCTCCGGAAGTGATAAAGAGAGAATTTGGACTGAGTAAAAATGCTTTTAAACGCGCAATCGGACATCTTCTGAAAGAAAAGAAAATTGAAATCAGAGAGCGCCGTATTTACAGGCTGTAAGAGATAATGGAGGAAAATTAAGTGAATTTTACACACTTACATGTGCATACAGAATACAGCCTTTTGGACGGTTCCAATAAAATAAAGGAATACGTGGCAAGGGTAAAAGAGCTTGGCATGGACAGCGCTGCAATTACAGACCACGGAGTGATGTACGGCGTCATTGATTTTTACCGCGCGGCAAGGGAAGTGGGGATTAATCCCATTCTGGGCTGCGAGGTATATGTGGCTCCGGGCTCCCGGTTTGATAAAGATACAGGAACAGGAGAAGACCGTTATTATCACCTTGTTCTTCTTGCGGAAAACAACAAAGGTTACAGCAACCTTATGAAAATCGTGTCAAAGGGTTTTGTAGAAGGGTTTTATTATAAACCGCGAGTGGATATGGAGCTTCTTCGGGAGTATCATGAAGGTATTATTGCATTAAGTGCCTGTCTTGCAGGAGAAGTATCGCGGTATCTTACAAGAGGAATGTATGAAGATGCAAAAGCGGCGGCATTAAGGTATCAGGATATTTTCGGAAAAGGAAATTTTTTCCTTGAACTTCAGGATCACGGGATTTCAGAGCAGCAGGAGGTAAACCGTCAGCTTCTTCGTATGCATCAGGAAACAGGAATTGACCTTGTGGCGACAAACGACGTTCATTATACAACGGCAGAGGATGCAGAACCCCACGATATTCTCCTTTGTCTCCAGACTGGTAAAAAACTGGCAGACGAGGACAGAATGCGCTATGAAGGCGGACAGTATTATGTAAAGTCGCCGGAAGAAATGGAGCGGCTTTTTCCATATGCACTGGAAGCATTGGAAAATACCCATAAAATTGCAGAGAGATGCCATGTGGAGATTGAATTTGGCGTGACAAAGCTTCCAAAATACGATGTGCCTGAGGGATATACATCATGGGAATACCTAAATAAGCTTTGCTTTGACGGACTTTCCGAAAGATACCATCCTGTAACGCAGGAACTGAAAGACAGGTTGGAGTATGAACTTTCCACTATCAAAAATATGGGATATGTAGATTATTTCCTTATTGTGTGGGATTTTATTAAGTATGCCAGAGATAATGACATTATGGTAGGACCGGGACGAGGTTCTGCTGCGGGAAGTCTTGTAGCATACACCCTTGGAATCACTCAGCTTGACCCTATTCGCTATGATTTGCTTTTCGAGCGTTTCTTAAACCCGGAACGAGTTTCCATGCCTGATATTGATGTGGACTTTTGCTTTGAACGTCGTCAGGAGGTAATCGATTATGTGGTGCGAAAATACGGAAAAGACCGTGTAGTACAGATTGTAACATTCGGAACCCTTGCTGCCCGCGGTGTTATTCGCGATGTGGGGCGTGTCCTTGATATGCCGTACGCACAGGTGGACGTGATTGCCAAAATGATTCCTCAGGAGCTGAATATTACAATAGATAAGGCTCTCGACATGAATCCGGAGCTTAAAAAAGCTTATGAGGAGCAGGAGGAAATTCATTATTTAATCGATATGGCAAAGCGCCTTGAGGGTCTTCCGCGCCATACCTCCATGCACGCTGCCGGTGTTGTCATAAGCCAGAAGGATGTAGATGAATATGTGCCGCTTTCCAAGGCGCAGGATGGTTCTATTACCACACAGTTTACTATGACGACACTGGAGGAGCTGGGACTTCTGAAAATGGATTTCCTTGGGCTTCGTACTTTGACGGTAATTCAGGATGCAGTAAGGCTTGTGGAAAAAGATACAGGAATAAGTCTTGATATGCAGAAGATTGATTATAATGACAAGAAAGTTCTCGATTCTCTTGGCACCGGTCATTCGGAAGGTGTATTCCAGCTGGAAAGCGGCGGAATGAAAAACTTCATGAAGGAGTTAAAGCCTCAGAGCCTTGAGGATGTAATTGCGGGAATTTCTCTTTACCGTCCCGGTCCTATGGATTTTATTCCCCAGTATATCAGAGGAAAGAACCGCCCGGATACGATAAAGTATGACTGCCCGCAGCTTGAATCTATTTTGAAGCCCACCTACGGATGTATCGTATATCAAGGTGCGACTCGTTCCTGGTTTAAATAAACAAAGACCAGGCACATTATAAAAATAATGGAGAACTGCAATTTCGAAGTAAGGAATGATAAGGTAACGCTTTGAAACTTACTCTTTAATACTCCGACTAGCATCATATATGGAAACATTAGGTGTTAGAAGCTCGGTGAAGTCGGCAGAAGCAGACCTAAGTTAAAGAAATCATCAAGTAAGGTTGGTACAAAAGAGACCAGAGTCCACCTGCCAGGAAAGATGAAAATATGAGATATGGTCTGTGATATGTCGGAAGTCTATAAAGTTTCTATGGTGAGTATGTCATAACGACTGACAAACTCGAGAATTTAAAGGATCTAGATACAACTGTGTGGAAACATACAGGGCCGCTCGTAACGGTGTTGGTGTGGTAAAGTAAGAATCTTGGTTATGAAATACCATGATGTGTTACAGGCACATCTAAGCTAACAGGTCTATATTGAGCACCTAAGGAAACTATGTACAGATAGAAATTGTGGAACGAGGAAAGATATCGAGTATCTGAATGAAATAAGTTGGATATAAACTGACGAAGAAAAATAAGCAGTTGAATCGGTGTTGAAAAGTAGTGTTCGAACCAGTGAAGTTCCTGTAATGGGAATAGAGGAATGGGCACAAGTCGCTGTAGTTTTTATAGATTTAAAATAAAGAAAATTTATTCATTCAAATACAATAGGGATTTCGTGTATGACTAAAAAGGCTCACGTTCCAATCGAAAGAAAGGAAGTGAGAACCCTATGCCTAAAGAAAAAGTAAAACGCATTGATAGTTTGAGACATAATGAATATTACGGTATGCAGAATACTTTTGATGAACTTTATAGCGAAAGCATAAAGGGCTCAAAATTTCATAATCTGATGGATATTGTTCTTGAAGAAAATAACATCTTGCTTGCCTATCGCAATATCAAAGCAAATGGAGGAAGTAAAATTCCGGGTACAGATGGTTTGTCTGTCAAAGATATAGCGAAAATGAAGCCGCAGCAGGTGGTAGAAAAGGTAAGATTTATTTTGAGAGGAAGTCGGCATGGATACAGACCAAAAGCTGTAAGAAGAAAGGAAATTTTAAAACCAAACGGCACAATAAGACCACTTGGAATTCCGTGCATCTGGGACAGACTTATACAGCAGTGTATCAAACAGGTCATGGAGCCAATCTGTGAAGCTAAATTCTCTGAAAATAGTTATGGATTTCGCCCAAGTCGTTCTGTGGAAAATGCGATAGCAAGAACCTACAGATTGTTGCAAATGTCCAACCTTCACTATGTTATTGAATTTGACATCAAAGGATTTTTTGATAATGTAGATCATAGCAAGTTGATAAAACAGATATGGTCGTTAGGGATACAGGATAAAGAGCTGATTTATGTAATCAAAAGAATTTTAAAAACTCCTGTTAAGATGCCGGAAGGGTATCTGGTAACTACGGAAAAGGGAACATCGCAGGGCGGGATTCTATCTCCGTTGTTGGCTAATATTGTACTCAATGAGTTAGACCATTGGGTGGAAAGTCAATGGCAGTACAGCAGGGTGACAGATAACTACAGTCAAAAACCACAAAGGAATGGAACGGTAGACAGATGTCATGGATATAGAGCAATGCGAGAATCCACAAAGCTAAAAGAAATGTGGATTGTGAGATATGCAGATGACTTTCGAATTTTCTGTAAAACGAGAGGCGATGCAGAAAAGACAAAAATAGCGATTGAAAAATGGCTGAAAGACCGATTAAGACTTGATGTATCTCAGGAAAAGACTCGAATTGTAAACACCAGACAAAGGAGTATGGAATTTTTAGGATTCAATATCAAAGTTCATAAAAAAAGAAAGGATTCAAAATACGTTGTAGATTCACATATCAGTGAAAAAGCCCTTAAAGCTAAAGGGGAAAAGTTAACAAACCAGGTTAAGGTATTTTGTAAATACAAAGACTCAGATCAAGGTGTAAAAGAATTGGTAATCTATAATGCGATGGTGCTGGGAATCCAGAACTACTACAGAATAGCAACAAATGTAGCAGGCGATTTGAATCACATTCAGCAGCGCGCCTATAGAATTATGTATAATAGATTAAATACGCAGAGTGGAAATGCATTACGGAAGGAAGGCAGAGCACTCACAGGGCTGGAAAAGCAGCGGTTTGGAAAATCAAAATCGCTCAGATATATGGCGGGAACGAAAGAACCAATATATCCAATTTATTGTATCCAGTTTAAAACTCCAATGGCATTAAATCGAAGAATTTGCCCTTATACCGTTGAGGGAAGAGCAGCGATACATGACAAACGGAGAATAAACGGAAATCTTATGCACCAACTTATGAGTCGGAAGATAAATAGTGGCAGTATAGAATATTATGACAATCAAATATCACTGTACAGTGCCCAATGGGGAAAATGTTATATTACAGACAGAGAATTTCAAAGTCTGGAGGAAATACATTGCCACCATAAAATTGCTAAAAGCAAAGGTGGTACAGATGGATATAATAATTTGGTCCTCGTGGACAAAGATGTCCACATACTGATACATGCCATGAATTTAGAAGTTGTCAAATATTACTTGGAAGTACTGAAGATAAAGGCTGTTGAACTTAGAAAAATCAATAGATTAAGACAGATTTTAGAGCTGCCAGTTATTGTGAAAAGGAAAAAGAGCCTTAGTCTTAGTTATCATTACGAATAGAAAAAGAGTTGATTTAGGTTATTTGAATAGAATGAATAAAAGCTGCAACGATGGAACGCCGTGTGCAGGGAAACTTGCATGCACGGTGTGGAGTGGGGGAAAAACTGGGGATAATATCAAAGGTTTACCTATCACTATAGCAAGTTATGCAGATTGTGCGGAATCTTGCCGGATATACTCTGGGAAGAAGCGATCTTGTGCGCCGTGCCATGTCAAAGAAAAAGGCATCTGTCATGGAAAAAGAGCGTCAGAACTTTGTTTACGGAAATGAGGAGGAAGGTGTTCCTGGCTGTATTGCAAACGGAATTCCGGAAAAAACAGCAAATAAGATTTATGATGATATGATTGATTTTGCGAAATATGCCTTTAATAAGTCTCATGCGGCAGCATATGCAGTTGTTTCTTATCAGACTGCGTACTTGAAATATTATTATCCGGTAGAATTTATGGCTGCTCTTATGACTTCCGTGATTGAAATGCCTGCGAAGGTGGCAGAATATATCTATGTGTGCCGTCAGATGGGAATTACAATCCTGCCGCCTGATATTAATCGTGGAATGTACGGATTTTCTGTTGATAACGGCGCTATCCGATACGGTCTTTCCGCAATTAAAAGCGTAGGGCGTCCTGTAATCGAGAGCATTGTAAAAGAGCGGGAAGAAAACGGAGATTATACAAATCTTCAGAATTTCATAGAGAGAAACCTGGAGCAGGTCAATAAACGTGCAATTGAAAACTTTATAAAAGCAGGAGCGCTTGACTGCCTGGAAGGAAACCGCCGTCAGAAAATGATGACATTTGCCCGGATTGTAGACGGAATCAACCAGGATAAGAAAAACACAATGGCAGGCCAGCTTAGCTTCTTTGACATTGTAAGTGAGGAAGAGAAAAAAGAATTTGAAATCCGTATGCCGGATTTGGAGGAATTTGATAAAGAAACGATACTTGCTTTTGAAAAAGAAGTTCTTGGTATTTATTTAAGCGGACATCCTCTTGAGGGATACCGTGATATTATGGAGAAAATGGCAACTGCCAGAACTGCCGATTTCCAGCAGGACGAGGAGACTGGGTTTCCAAAGGTTATAGACGGTCAAAAGGCAATTCTGGGAGGAATGATTACCGATAAAACTATTAAATACACAAAAAACAATAAGGTAATGGCATTTTTTACTCTGGAAGACCTTGTGGGAACCGTGGAGGTTGTTGTTTTTCCAAGAGATTATGAGAAGTGCCAGGTTCTCTTAAACGACGAAGAAAAAGTCTTTATACAGGGGCGTGTTTCTGCGGAAGATGACAGACCCAGTAAGCTGATTCTGGAAAAAATCCGTTCTTTTGAGGATATTCCGAGGGAATTATGGATACAATTCCCAGACAGAGAGGCTTACGGGGAAAAAGAGCAGGAACTTCTTGCAGATCTTAAGCAGTCGCCGGGAAAAGACAGCGTTGTGATTTTTCTTAGGGATGTAAAAGCGATGAAAAAGCTTTCTGCTGCATATCACGTAGAGATAACAGATTCATGGCTGGAATCCATGTGCAAAAAATATGGAGTTTCCAATGTTAAAGTTCTGCAAAGAGTGTTGAAGAATCTATAAAAATATGTAATATATGCGGGTTTTATGGAATTACTATTGAGTATTGATACGAAAATGATACCAAGAATAATTTTGTTCCTGAAAATAAGGTTGACTTTTATAGAAGAACAGCATATGATAATAGTAGCTAAGAAATGAGATAATTAAGCATGAACAAAAAACGAAAACCCCGGAAGTGTGCGAGACTTTCGGGGTTTTCTATTCCGTTTATGTAAGGCGGCTTAGACCTTTAGGCTGTTACTGCCAGTTGTTTTTGTCCAGCCATTTGCAAATATAGTAGCTAGCTATACCCGCTGTGACAGAAACAAGAAATGAGATAATTATTTCAAGCATGAACGACACCTCCTTTCTGCTGGAGGTTCGGCAGCAATAGAATTATATCATGCCAGGAAAGAAAAGGCGAGCAGGTTGTTATCAACCCACTTGTGGACGTGCAAAAGAAGTACGCCGAGGAAATGCGGCGTTTTGGGGCATTGTGCGGTCTGACATTCGATTCCAGATTAAAAGCCGGAGCAATGAAAGTTGAAAAACAGCAAGATGAAATTTATGAGAAATTTGGAATATAAGAATATAAGAGAAAGTAAAATGATTAATTTGAAGGAAAAGAGGAGAAAATAAGGGATTGACAAAGTAGCAGTTTACAGGTAAGGTGCTGTTGAAAGATATGCTATTTTGATACTGAAGTGATATGAAAAAATTATGCACTCCATGGAAAGAATGGAGAAATAGGATATTTTACCTGGAAATAGCATGAACTGGAGAATAAAAACAGTATAAAAAAAGTAAATCTTGTTCTGCAAAGAGTATTGAAAAACTTGTAAAAATGCTATACACTATAACCGAATA
>Garth_p2__coassemble_1761_pt1 | contig 11377 bp, 10 predicted proteins | sample Garth_p2__metabat2_low_PE_037 | metagenome-assembled genome bin Garth_p2
CACCGTATGTTGCACCAGTGATAGAGTAATTCCCGTTACCGTCTGTAATGCTGGTATTACTGGAAGTCTTTTGAAGTTTCGCATTTCCGACATTCAGTTTCGCCCAGAATTGTCCCAATTCCTGCCCCTCGCCAGAGTAGATATAACCGCCACATTCATAGCGTCCTTTATTTTCTTTGACAAAGGCTCTTGCACCAGAGAAAACTTCGTCCTGCGTTGCCTTTGGAATTTCATCATAAGAAGCTCGCACGTTATCACATTGCCAGCCAAGATGTACGCTCAATCTCTGCCAGACAACACATTGTTCCAACAGATAGACTTGTTTATAGTTCAATTCCTTGTGAGCTTCGCCATACTGTTTGACATACTCTAAGGATAACGCCACATCTGAAATCTGGTCGGCACTCATGCGTGAGCTTGCGTCAGCTCTGGTCTTGTAGCCGTTCTTAAAATCTGTATTGATGTCAATACAATAGGCAGTTTCGCCCTCGACTTTCATATAACCCTCATTGAATGTCGAACCGATAGAACCGTCATTCATTACTTTTTCAATGATACCGACACGCTCTGCACTTTCCGTCCAGTATTGCTTGCTTTCTGCATGAACGGGTGTAGTCGGTAAAGCAGTAACGACAGTTGCAAGAGCTAAGAAGCCCGTACACAATCGTTTCAATGTCTTTTTCATAAATCTAATGCTCCTTTCATTTTGGGTATAAAAATAGACGCTCATTTCTGAACGTCTAGCCTTAAAATTCATTAGAACTATGCAGGATAGTTCATTTTATCTTCAATTTTCTGTATTTTTGTTTTTATGCAATCGTAGCTAGAAAAAGCCTGTCCTACAAAAAATAGCGTGTTTTCAAGGTTTTCTAGCCTTGTTGTCTTTATGAGGTCGCACCCTCTGCTGCAAGGTCTTCGTGAAGATCTGTAATGGGGTCACCCTTGCTCTGGAATTCACAGGCATTAAAAGGAATACCACCTGCTGCCTGAGGCCAGATTCCGATTGTGTGGTCGATATAATAAGGACCGAAACCGGAATTTTTAATTTCTTCCATAGAAAGGTTTCGAGTAAGCTGATGAACAATGGTGGAAACCATCTCCAGGTGCGCAAGTTCTTCTGTTGCAATATCGTTCAGTACTGCAGTTGCCATACGGTTCGGCATGGAGAACCTCTGAGACAGGTAGCGCATAGATGCCCCTATTTCTCCGTCAGGTCCGCCGCATGGCATAAGGACATAAGAATGTGTAAAATGGAAAGCGTCAGGAGATAAATATATCAAAATAAAGTGTATTGGAGGCTTTATCAAACAGGATTTCATCAATGAAGGACTGGAGAAAAAGTCTCTTTTTTTCATTGGAAAATTGAGGATTTTGAAAAAGCTCATCAAAGGAAGCAAGAGAAGATGGGAGAGACGGGGGTCGAGAAGCTGGAATGGTTAAGTGGTGAAGTTTGTTTTCCAGCTCATGTTTTTGTTCCTGAATCCGCAGTTTATTCTCGCGGTATTCGCTAAGTGTGTCGATTCCGTTTTCATAAGCATCTTTTATCCTACGTTCCCGAAGAGCTAGATTTTCAAGTTGTTGTTTGAGTGATTTTTCTTCCTGGAATTTGAAACAGGAAGTGTTTGTGAGAGGACAAGATTCATAAAATGAGAAAGGCTCGATTATTTCAGAAACCCATTGAAAATAAGAAAAGACAGAGGATTCTGCTTTTTTCAGGGAAATATTTACAGGTGTGGTGTGAAGACCTTTTGCATATTTCCAGCAGGTAAAGATGCGGCAGTTTTTAGAACCGCCAAAGGCCAGGGCAGCGTGGCAGAGAGAACATTTTAAAATGCCGGACAGACAGTGCTTTTCGCCGGAAGCGGGAGTGGGATAATATGATATTTTTCCGGACTGTAAAATTTTCATTCTGTTTTCATATTGTTCTTTTGACAGGCGTGTTTCATGGCTGCCTTCAAAAGAGATACCATTCCACGTGACAGTCCCGGCATAAAAGGGATTTTCCAGAATTCGCATAACGGATCTTCTGTCAAATGGATTCCCACGTTTGGTGCGGTAGGAGAGGTTGTTACAGAGTTGGGCAATGTGTGCAGGGGAAAGGTGACAGGTATCAAATTGCTCCATAATAAAAGATACCGCCTCAAATTCTTTTTCATTGATAACAAACGGTTTTCCTTTTCCGACTGCATTATACCCCAGGCAGGGGCAGGTCTGGTATCCCTGGCGAAGAGCTTTTTCTTTCATTCCGCGTTTTACTTCACCGGAAAGGCGGATAGAATAATATTCGTCCATCCATTCAATGATTCGTTCAATCAGGGTGCCAAAAGGTCCGTCTGACAGGGGTTCGGAAACACTGATAACTTCCACTTTATCTTTTTTCAGCATACTTTTGTATACAATAGATTCTTCCTGATTTCTGGCAAAACGGCTGAATTTCCACACAAGAATAACTGAAAAAGGATGTGAGGAAGATTTTGCAAGGGCAATCATTTTTTGAAATTCCGGGCGTTTTTGGGCGCTTCTTCCGGAAATGCTTTCTGTGAAGATAAAATCCTCCGGTATGTGAATGTGATTTGTCCTGGCATATTCCAGACAGAGCCGCTTTTGTGCATCAGGGGAAAGTTCATCCTGGCTATGTGTGGAGACGCGGATATATAAGGCGCCCACAGAGTGTTCGCATTGCAGTTCCATAATCTCACCTCCGAATAGAATATGAGAAAAAGAGAAAAAAAGAACAGAGACAAACACTTTTTCATATGATGAAAAAAAAGAGCGGTGATGTTTATGAAACCACAGGTGATTCCAAGATTTTGTATTAATGGCAAATATTACAGGCAGGATGAGATTTCAGAGAAACAGCTCAGACAAATTTTAGAAAAACGTCTGGAAAAAGCAATGGAGGCTATTTACTATAAAAGAAAATCATGAGTGACTTTCTGTGTGTCTGTATTTTCCGGGTGTTGTTCCAAAATGCTTTTTAAAAAGCCGATTAAAGTGTTCAGGATTTTCAAAGCCTGCCATATGGCTGATTTCTGCCACACTGATGTCCGTTGTCGTAAGAAGGGTGCGGGCTTTTTGAAAACGAAGGCTCTGAATAATTTGGGTAAAGGATTTTCCGGTGTATGCTTTGATCAGCCTTGAACAGTGTCCCTGGGAAAAATGAAAAGTTTCAGCCAGCTCCTGAAGGGTGACGGAATTAAAATGTTCTTCCATATACTGGATAAGCTTCATACATACCAGATTTCCCTTCCGGGTCATAAGAGGATATTGGATGCGCTCTTCATAATTTTGAAGAATTTTTGCAAAAAGAATCATAAGCTGACTGTTCAGTATATTTTCGTAATAATTCTTTTTCTCTGTGTATTCCAGAAACATGGTAAGAACATGTTCCCGAAGATTTTTATCCTTGTCTGTATCAAGAATGAGATAAGAGTTTCCGGTATTGGAAAATAAGGACTGGTTAAAAAACAGGGAAATTTTATTTCCGTCATAAAGCATATTGTAAAAGAGATTTTCAAAAGTTCCCCGGCGAATCAAAATATTTAAGACAAGGCTGGAATCAAATACGCTGATGGAGTGGGAAACATGAGGGGCAAGGAGACAGAACTGCCCCTCAGTCAGGGTGATTTCATCCTGATTGATTTTCTGTGTACAGGAGCCGCAAAGCACATAGGCAAGCTCAAAAAATACATGTTTGTGGCGAAAAGCGGGGGTATAGCGGTTATGTTTACTTAAAATAATGCTGTTTTTATTGTCTGGGGAAAAGTATGTTTCATCAGACATGGAAGAGGGCATATATCCCGTATCTACTTCTGTGATGATCAGACGGCGGTTGAGGATTTCCTGATAATCCAGATTTTTTAAAAATTCTTCCAGTTTCCATCTTTTCCGGCTCGCATCATAGTAGCTTTCATAAAATTTTTCATCTTCATTAAATTGAAGAAGAGAAAGGTACAATTCTTCTGTCGTCATGAAATAATTTACCTCCGTTTAGAATATTTTTGGTAATCATACCAGAAATATCATAAAACATCAATAAATAAGGTGATTAAATGCAATGGCGAACTTTGTCGTTTTTTCATACAATGTAGGAAGAAAGGGAAACGGAGGTTATATCATGGAAAAACAGCAAATGACCGGAAAGGTCAGAAGAGAAATCTGGAGACAGAGAATCGGATATGGTTCCGCAGATTTTGCGTGTAATCTTATCTGGCAGATGATTTCACTATATCTGTTATATTTTTATACAGATGTAATGGACTTAAATGAGGTATCTATTGCCCTTATGTTTGTGGTGTGCAGGGTGATTGATGCAGGTACAGATTTATTAATCGGGTATTGTATTGACAAGACGCATACAAAGTGGGGAAAATCACGCCCGTATTTTCTTTTTGGAGCAGCGCCTTTTGCGATTTTTGCAGTTCTGGCATTTTCCGTGCCGGATATTTCGCCTACAGGAAAACTTGTATATGCTTATGTGACGTATATTGGACTTTCTTTTATGTACACAGTTGTAAATATTCCGATGGCATCTATTCTTCCAAGCCTTACAGCAAGCACAGAGGAGAGAACGGCGCTTTCCACATCAAGAAAGTTTTTTGGATTTTTGGGAGCGTCTGTTGTAAGCGCAACGGCATTAAAGCTTGTTGATACATTCGGCGGCGGAAATGAGGCTTTGGGATTCCGTATTGTTATGATTGTATTCGGCATTGCAGGATGTGCGATTTTCTTTTTTACCTTTGCATCTGTAAGAGAGCGCGTGACAACGGTTTCCACGCAGGCAACGCTTTTGGAAAGTCTGAAATCGCTGGCAAAAAATAAGCCCTGGATTATTTTCGCTCTCAATGTTCTTGTTATGTGGGGCGGATTTTTTATTCAGACAAGCGCCATTGTATACTATTATAAAGCAGTAATCGGAAGTGTGTCACTTTCTGTTACGGTAGCTACGATCATGTCTGTAGTTCCTATGGCGGCAAACTTTTTTGTTCCTGTTTTTGCAAAAAGACTGGGAAAACGAAATCTTTATGTCTGTGCAGCGGCAGTACAGCTTGCAGGACTTCTGATTATCTGGATGGCAGGAATGAATCATACTGTGATTCTGGCAGGGGCGGTTGTAACAGCTTTTGGATACGGCGTAAAAGAAAGCATTTATTTCTCTATGCAGGCAGATCCTGTCGATTATGGAGAATGGAAAACAGGCATCAATACAGCAGGTTCCTTATCAGCTATTAACGGTTTTCTTGGAAAAGTTGCGCAGGCAGCTGCCGGAGGAATTGGAGGACTTCTTCTTGCATGGGGAGGATATGAAGGAAGCGCAGCCGTACAGAGTGCGAACGCAGTGACAGCAATCCGCGCCATGTACCTTTACATTCCAATGATCCTTCTTGTGTGCTCCATTGTGATTATGATGTTCTATAATCTGGATAAGATTTATCCGCAGATAAAGAAAGAGCTGGAGCAGCGTCATCAGAATAAGGGGTGAGTAAAGAATGTTAAAAAAAGATGTGTTTTTTCGAACGATGAGTGACATACAGAATTTTAATAAAATTGCATTTCGATGCGATTATGATGTGGATCTACAGCAGGGAAAATATCTCGTAGATGCAAAATCTATTATGGGTATTTTCAGTATGGATGTAGGAAAACCACTGGTTCTTGTCCTTCACACAGAAGAGGAAGAAGAGCTGTTGAAATTTCAGGATTATTTTAAAGAGGAAATCGAGGGATAGAAGATGGCATTTACCTTTCAGATTAACAGAGATGTAAAATTTAATCATAATGAAGGTCTTTTAGAAAAATCAGAAAAAAACCGTCCGGAGATTTTTAAGACAAAAGTAGTTCCAAAAAGAATTGTAGAGCTGGTCAAAGACGAGAAAAAGTTAAACGGCTGGGGTGTAAAAGAGGCAGATCTTTCTCCTGTAGATTTATCTTCTTTTGGAATGCGTCGAGACGATTCGCTTATCTTGGATTTTGGCGAACATTGTGTGGGAAGATTTTCTGTAAACATTTCCTCTGTTGGCTCTCCTATGGACGCGCCTTTATATATACGTGTCCGATTTGGGGAAATTCCGGCAGAGCTTGCAGGAGATTCTGCTTCTTACGAAGGATGGCTCAGCAAATCCTGGATTCAGGAAGAGTATATTCATCTTGATGAGCTTCCAGCAAAATTATCACTGCCAAGAAGATACAGCTTTCGATATGTAGAACTGAAAGTTCTGGATACTTCTCCGAAATGGCAGGCGGTTTTTGAAAAACCGGAAGTAATAAAAGAAACTTCAGCAGATTACAAAAACTTAAAAGAAATTTCTTTGGAAGAAGAGCTGAAAAAAATTTATGATGTCAGTGTAAAAACTCTGGCGGAATGTATGCAGGATGTGTTTGAAGACGGACCTAAAAGAGACAGACGTCTTTGGATTGGAGATCTGCGTCTTCAGGCACTTGCAAATTATGTCACTTTTGACAATGCAGAGCTTGTAAAAAGATGTCTTTATCTGTTTGCCGCAATGAATACAACAGAAGGAAAAATTCCGGCAAATGTGTTTGTAAAGCCTTCCTGTCTTCCTGATGATACTTTCCTTTTTGATTACAGCCTTTTCTTTATTTCTGTTCTTTATGATTATGAAATGGCACATGAGGATATGAAGTTTTTAAAAGATCTGTTTCCGGTGGCAAAGGCGCAGATGGACTTCTCGCTTTCTATGGTAGATGAAGAAGGAAGACTTGTATGCAGGGAAGAATATCCTGTTTTTATAGACTGGTCAAATGAATTTAACAAGGATACAGCAGGACAGGGAGTCATGATTTATGTGCTGAAACAGTTTATTGCCCTTTCGAAGATTATGGGTGAGAAAACAGACGTATATGAAACTGTTCTTGAAAAAATGGTTTCTTACGCAAAAAAAATCCTGTTTTCTCCAGAGAGAGGAATGTTTCTCTCGGGAGAAGAACAAGAATGTAATATTGCAAGCCAGGTGTGGATGGTTCTTGCTCAAGTGATGAATGAAGAAGAAAACAGGGCAATTATGACAAGAGCTGTAAAAGAGCTGTTCCCTGTAAAAGGTATTGCAACACCTTATATGTATCATCACGTGACAGAGGCTCTTTTTGAAGCCGGGCTTAAAGAGGAGGGAATCCGTCTTTTAAAATCATACTGGGGAGAAATGCTTCGTCTTGGAGCGGATACATTCTGGGAGGCGTTTGAACCGGAAAATCCAAATTATTCTCCTTACGGAAACCCTATAGTGAGTAGTTATTGCCATGCATGGAGCTGTACACCTGTTTATTTAATTCATAAATATCTGCTGTGATGCAGGAGAAATTGTCCGACATCTTATAACAGAAATAATAACAGAATCAGAAGCATTTGCTGCAGGGAGCATATCCCCGGGAAATGGCTTCTGATTCTGTTATTTGAGAAGCTTTATCGGGATTCATGCGTCCGCAGTCGGGAATACTGTGGTATTTGTCTCCTGTTGCAGGAATCCAGACCACAGAACCGGAGGAACTATGCGGCTGCTCTGGTGAACCAGAGGAATATTCAGAAGACGGTACAGATATTTCAGAGGAGGAATCTCCTGAGGAATAATCATTGCACGGCTCCTGATCCCATGAAATATTTTTTCCGTCAGAGAGGGCAACAACTGTACCCTGCTTATCTGTGCGAAAAACCGGAATGTTCATGGAAGAAAGACGTTCCATAGTATTGGCAGAAGGATGCCCGTACTTGTTTTCTGCTCCGCAGCTTATTACTGCCCAGGAAGGGGTGGAAGCCTCGAGAAAATCCCAGGTTGTGGAACTGGAAGAGCCGTGGTGACCAAGGGAGAGAACATCGCAGTCAAGGCTTACACCGGTACTTATCATGTCCTGTTCGCTTGTCTCTTCCGCGTCTCCTGTAAAAAGAAAGCTGTTGTTTCCGTTTATAAGACGGATTACTACAGAATTTTCATTGCTGTCGTTCGGGTCAATTCCGGAAGGTGCAAGGACAGTAAAGCTTCCTGTTCCAAAGGAAAAAGTATCTCCAGGTTTTGGGTACTGAATGGAAATGGCGTTTGCAGTTGCTGCATTTACAAAATCCATATATAAATCAGTACCCTGGTAGTAGTCTGCCCCTAGAATGTTTTCTACAGAAAAGTTCTGAAGGCATTTTAAAAGTCCTCCCAGATGGTCTGCATCATAGTGGGAAGAAATCATATAGTCAATGTTTTCTACATTTTGGTTGTGAAGATATTCTACTACCTCATTACTGTGGCTGGTATCGCCTCCGTCATAGAGAAGGTTTTCTCCACCGGACTGAACAAGAATGGATAGTCCCTGCCCAACATCCAAAAAGTGAACCGCCATATCCTGCGTGCCGCTCTCTGCCTGGACAGGAAGGGTTCTTGCAGGGGACAAAAGAGTGAGAGCAAGAAGAAGTGGAAGAAAAAGTGAAAGACGTTTCTTTTTGTGCTTCATGATAAAATTCTCCTTTTTGTAAACATAAAAAAGCTTCAGGAATGTAACATTCCCAAAGCTTTTAGTGGACCTGGCGGGAATCGAACCCGCGTCCGAAAGCCTATCCCCTCAGGCATCTCCCATCACAGTCGCTGTTTTAACATTCCCTTAGTAGCACGCCCACCGACAGGCTTACTGCTTCAGTAGCTTCATAATACATCTACCGGGGCAAAGCTTACCCGGCAAGGTTTCTCACATAGTTGACGCCAGATTCCTAAAGTGTGAGTGCTTCAGGGCTGACGAGCAGCAATTAGGCTGCTAACGCGTACTGTTCGTCTGCGTTTATATTTAGGTTCCCGGTTGGTGCGCAGTCCAGGAGTCTGCGGATGGCTTCCCAAGCTTCAAAACCCCCGTCGAAACCAGTACAAGCCCGAAGACTTCACAGAAAATTCTGTGCTGGAAAACAGACGAAAGGGCAGAAATCTGCCTGTTATTTTATTATAGGCACATATGTTTGAGTTGTCAAGGATGATTTTTTGAGAAATTCTTACAATCGTTCACAGAAGGAACATATTTCTCTGTTATAGTACAAATACAGAAGAGACGAATGAATAAATGGAGGGACAGAGAATGGACGCATTAAAAATCCTTGTAGTAGATGATGAAAGTCGTATGAGAAAGCTGGTAAAAGATTTCCTTACCAGAAAAAATTTTCAAGTTCTGGAAGCAGGAAACGGAGAAGAGGCAATGGATATTTTTTATCGGGAAAAAGATATTAACTTGATTATTCTTGATGTAATGATGCCTAAAATGGACGGTTGGGAAGTGTGTCGGGAAATACGGAAGACATCAAAAGTCCCGATTATTATGCTGACAGCGAGAAGTGACGAGAGAGATGAGCTCTTAGGCTTTGAACTTGGAGTAGACGAATATATCTCCAAGCCGTTCAGCCCCAAAATCCTTGTAGCGAGGGTAGAGGCAATTCTTCGAAGAACAGGACAGAGTAATCCGGAAGATGTGATTTCCAGTGGAGGAATTGTCATTGATAAAGCCGCGCATATTGCTTCTGTAGATGGAGTGCCAATGGAATTGAGTTTTAAGGAATTTGAACTTCTCACATATTTCCTTGAAAATGAAGGTATCGCTCTTTCCAGAGAAAAAATCTTAAATTCTGTGTGGAATTATGATTACTTCGGAGATGCAAGAACCATCGATACTCATGTAAAGAAACTGAGAAGTAAAATGGGAAATAAAGGTGAATATATTAAAACCGTATGGGGAATGGGCTATAAGTTTGAGGTGGAAGAATGACAAGTCCGGAGAAAAAGGAGGCAGGAAAGAAAGGAAAGAAATTTCATACCCTGCGCCATCAGATTTCTATGATTTTTACGGCAGTTCTTCTATTTTCCATCGTAACAATTACGGTTATCAACGGATTTTTTCTGGAAAAATATTATATTTCTCAGAAAGTAGAGATGCTTCTTCAGGCAGAGGCAACTTTGAGTAAGCTGGATATAGAGGCAATTCTTGAAAAGGGAGATGTTTCTGTTGCAGATGAAATCGGCAGGGACAGTGCCAGAAACAATTTTTCCTGGGTTATTACAGACGAAGCAAACAGCTTTGAATACGGCTGGGGAGAAAGCAAAGATATGCTCCGTGTCCGTCTGTTTGGATATATTTACGATTTGGAGCAGGATAAACCGAAAGGGAAAATATTACGGAAAGCAGATAATTGTACAATTCAGCAGATTCATGACAGATTTGCGGGAATGGATTATGTGGAGTGTTGGGGCCAATTTGACAACGGATACTATTATCTTATCCGTACTCCGCTTGAAAGTATCCGGGAAAGTGCAGGAATTTCCAATAAGTTTTATTTCTTTGTTGGAATTGTGATCGTGCTGTTCAGCGGAATGATTATTATGATATTTACAAATAAGATTACAAATCCAATCAGTGAGCTCACAAAGCTTTCCAGAAGAATGTCGGATTTGGATTTTGATGCCAGATATGAAAGCAGTGTGGGAAACGAAATTGATCTTCTGGGAGAAAGCTTTAACAGAATGTCAGAGCAGTTGGAAAATACCATATCCGAATTAAAATCTGCAAATATCAAGCTTCAGAAGGATATCGAGGATAAGGTAAAAATTGATAAAATGCGAAAGGAATTTCTGGATAATGTTTCCCATGAGCTGAAGACTCCGATTGCTCTTATTCAGGGATATGCAGAAGGTCTAAAAGAAAATATTTCTGATGATCCGGAGAGCAGAGAATTCTATTGTGATGTTATTATGGATGAGTCTGCAAAAATGAATAAGCTGGTTAAAAATCTGCTTGTTTTAAATCAACTGGAATCCGGCAAGGATGAAACAGTAATGGAGAGGTTTGATATTGTATCGCTTATCCAGGGAGTCCTCCAGACAATGGATATTATGATTCAGCAAAAGGAAGCTGCTGTAATCTTCCAGGAGCAGGCACCTGTCTATGTATGGGCGGATGAATTTAAGGTAGAAGAGGTTGTGACAAATTATGTGAGCAATGCTTTAAATCACCTGGAAGGAGAACGGCAGATTGAGTTGAAGCTTCAAATGGAAGGGGAAAAAGTGAAAGTATCTGTTTTTAATACAGGAAATCCCATTCCGGAGGAAGATATTCCGAATCTCTGGAGTAAATTTTATAAGGTGGATAAGGCAAGGACAAGAGAGTATGGAGGAAGTGGAATCGGTCTTTCTATTGTAAAGGCAATCATGGAGGGAATGAATCAGGAATTCGGAGTGCAGAATTATGAAAACGGAGTGGAATTCTGGTTCACTCTTGACAGGAAATAGAATTTTATGGTAAGAAAAGCAGGCAGAAGTGAAGAAAGTTCTTTGCAACTGTCTGTTTTTGCGTTATACTCCCATCTTTGACAGTTGGAAAGATAAAAAATGGCTACAAACCCAGTAAA
>Garth_p2__coassemble_1934_pt1 | contig 10257 bp, 7 predicted proteins | sample Garth_p2__metabat2_low_PE_037 | metagenome-assembled genome bin Garth_p2
GGTTTTATAAGGCCTGCAAGATATTTTTCTAATATTCAACTGTCAAACTCCCGTTATGAAAACGGAGTGGAATTCTGGTTCACTCTTGACAGGAAATAGAATTTTATGGTAAGAAAAGCAGGCAGAAGTGAAGAAAGTTCTTTGCAACTGTCTGTTTTTGCGTTATACTGTAACAATGGAATTATGAAAATGGCGAAATATGCGCCGGACAAAGAGGTGAATTACATGGCTCCCATTTCAGGAGACTGGCTGGAGGCTCTGAAAGATGAGTTTCATAAGCCATATTATGCAAAATTATATAAAACGGTAAATGAAGAGTACAGAACAGGAAAAGTTTTTCCGCCGCCGGATGAGATGTTTAATGCTTTTCATTTTACTCCGCTTCATGAGGTAAAGGTAGTGATTCTGGGACAGGATCCTTATCATAATGATGGACAGGCACATGGTCTTTGTTTTTCTGTGAAAAAAGGAGTGGAAACGCCGCCTTCTCTTGTTAATATTTATCAGGAACTCCATGATGACTGCGGTTGTTATATTCCCAATAACGGGTATCTGGAAAAATGGGCGCATCAGGGAGTTCTGCTTTTGAATACAGTACTTACTGTTCGGGCGCATCAGGCAAATTCCCACAGAGGCATTGGTTGGGAGCAGTTTACAGATGCTGCGATTCGGGTTTTGAATGAACAGGACAGACCTATTGTGTTTCTTTTGTGGGGACGACCTGCACAGACGAAGCATATGATGCTGAATAATCCAAATCATCTTGTTCTGGAAGCGCCTCACCCAAGTCCACTTTCTGCTTACAGAGGATTTTTTGGCTGCAGACATTTCAGCCAGACAAACGCTTTTTTGAAAGAGCATGGCATTGCACCAATTGACTGGCAGATTGAAAACATTTAAAAGAGGAAAACGGATTGTAATGAGTAAAAAAAATGACAACACACTTGTAAAAAACGCATCGTTTCTGATGATTGCGGCGCTGATTTCCAAGATTATCGGAATGCTTTATAAAAGCCCCCTTTCTACTACTCTTGGAAGTCAGAGTTTTGCGCTTTTCCAGTATGCTCAGAATGCGTATTTCATTCTTCTTATGATTGCGTCATTCAGCATTCCCCAGGCAGTATCGAAAATCATGGCGGAAAAGATTGCGTTTAAGAGGTACAGAGATGCTCAGAAGGTATTTTACTGTGCCCTTCTTTATGCGGTAATCGCTGGTGGCATTGTAGCTCTCTTCTGTCTTTTTGGAGCTTCCGTTATGGTTCCGGACAAAATGGCGGGTGCAAGGCTTGCGCTTCAGATGCTCGCGCCGACGATTTTTCTTTCAGGAATACTGGGAGTGTTCCGCGGATATTTTCAGGCATACAGAAATATGATGCCGACTTCCCTTTCGCAGATTATAGAGCAGATTTTTGTGGCTGTCTTTGCCCTTCTCATGTCTTCTCTTATGATTTCTTCCCACAGCGGAAAAGGAGAGAAAGTAATCGAGAGCTGGGGAGCAGCGGGAGCTACTATGGGAACGGGAGTCGGAGTTCTGGCAGCTCTTCTGTTTATGATTTTTGTGTACTGCATTAACAGAAAGGTCATTCGAAAAAAGATAAGAAGAGACCGGGTATCTGTAAATGAAAGTACCTCACAGGTAATGAAAACCATTATCCTGATTGTAATGCCGATTATTTTCAGTGCATTTATTTATAATGTAAACGGATATATCAACAGCTATATGTATACGGATATTCTGGGAAAAAGAGGAATGGATGAAACAGTTCTTCAGACCCTTTATGCAGAGTATGGTTATTTCATGACGCTAATTAATATTCCTCTGACACTTGCAAGTACAGCTCCGACATCCATGATACCGGAGGTTTCAGCCCATTATGCAATGCACGACAGAAAAGGTGCAAATGAAAAAATTGACAGGGCAACCTGGATTAGCATGATCATCTCCATTCCGGCAGCAGTAGGCCTTGCCGTTCTTTCAGGGCCTGTTACAAGACTGATATTCGGAGAGACAAACGGAGTGGCAGCGAAGCTTTTAATTATTGGAGGAATCACAATTATTTTAAACGGAAACTCCAATATTTCAAACGGTGTTTTACAGGGGATCGGAAAGCCGAATATTCCTATGATTCATGCGGCTATTGCCCTTGGGGCAGACGTAATCGTTATGGCACTTCTCCTGCTTCTTACAGATCTTGGAGTATATGCCATTGTACTTTCAATGGTTGTATATGCAGTTGTAATGTGTCTTTTAAATGAGAGGGCAATGAAGAAGTATATGCGTCATAAAAATCCTTGGAAAAAAGCGTATCTCTATCCGCTGATTGCATCTATTCCAATGGGACTTGTGGCGGGCGGCGTATATTACGGACTTTATTTACTTGTTCCGTCCAACTTTCTCTGTCTCTGCGTATCTGTAGTGTTGGCGGTGATTGTATATTTTGGAGTATACCTTTTTGTGAGCAGGCCTTCCAAAGAAGAACTGTTTATGCTGCCGGGAGGACGGATTCTTTATCGAGTGGCAGGAAAAATGAATTTAATATAGAAATAAATAAAAACACAGTCTGAAAAGCAGGAAATGCTCACAGACTGTGTTTTTTTGAGTGCGATTTAAACAATACATTAAGAAGTTTTACATTCCCCTGTGGAGCCCCTTTCAATAAGCTGGGCGTGAAGAAGAATCGTTCCGATAGACACGTTATTTAAAAGGCTGTTTATGGCATAATACCCACACTTTCCAAGTTCTGTTCTGTCCTGACGGACAGTAGTAAGCGGCGGAGAAGTATAAGCGCACATGGGCAGATCATCGAAACCGATAATACTTAAATCTTTGGGAATGTGGTATCCGAGCTGTTGGCACTGAATCATGGCTGCGTTGGCAATCAGATCATGACTGCAGATAACGGCAGTCATTCCCATTTTTAAAAATCTGGATAAATGTTTTTCCACACATTGGGTAATATAATAAGAAGCGCCTGCCCAATCTGCTTCCGCGCGCAATCCATTTTGTTTCATGGCGTGAAAAAAGGCTTTGTGGCGTACCTGCATAACATGTGAGCCGAGAGCACTGCTTAAGTATCCGATTTTTTTATGCCCCTGTTTTTTCAGGCAGGAGACGGCAAGTTCCATTCCTTCGTTATTGTCAATTCCGATAGAAGAAATAAAAGGATTGGCAGGAATGTAATTATCGTACAGAACAGCGGGAGTGTGGCTTGTCTCAAAATCCTTCATCCAAGGATCGGCTAAAGAAAAGCCGAGGACAAGGGCACCTACATAATTGTTTTGAAGCATAAAAACGTCGTAAGGCGTTTTTTTCTGGAATGGAATCGTCATAGGAACGACTTCCACTGCAAAACCTGCAGGTTCTGCCATCTGGCGGAAACCGATAATAAAGTCGTATCCAAACTGATGAGACTCCTCATATTCCATATTTTCTATAAGAACACAGAGCTTCGGGGCGGTATCTTTTTTTCTTCGAAGTTTTGTGTATCCCATTTCTACTGCAGTATCTAGAATTGTTTTTCGTAATGTTTCGCTAATGTCAGGGGCATTATTAATCGCCTTTGAGACGGTTCCTTTAGAAACCCCAAGTTTATCAGCAATATCCTGTATTGTTGCCATAGCATATGCCTTTCTTTCATTTTGAAGAATCAAGATGGATTTTATTTATTATATCAAATCAAAAGAAAAAAATCAATTCTTTTCACTTGTTTAGTTTCGGTAAATAAGAAAAATCAAAGTGAATATGTAAAAAGTGCACAAAAATAATGAATAAAAACTGTAGAAAACGGAGAAAGTAATCTGAGATATTGACGTTTTTTGTGAAGTGAGGTATATTACAAATAACGAAACAAAACGAAACAAATTGGAGGAAAAAAGATGAGAAAGCGTGCAGCAGCATTGTGTATGACAGCGGTGCTTGCAGTGACAGGGTTCGCAGGATGCAGCAGAGGAAGTGCTGAAGATAGGGAGCAAGTTCGTCTGATGGTCTGGTCTCCATCAGAAGACCAGTCAAAGGACAGCGGAGAATGGCTTCAGAATACGTGTGAGGATTTTGCGGATCTTCACCCGGAATGGGATATTACTTTTGTGTACGGAGTTGCGGACGAGGCGACGGCTGCCACACAGGTAGCGCAGGACCCGGAGGCAAGTGCGGACGTATTTATGTATGCAAACGATACTCTGACGGTTATGACGGATGCAAATGCACTTGCGAAATTTGGCGGAAAATACAGAGAAGAAATTGCAGCTACAAACTCGGAGGAGGTACTTTCTTCTCTGATTAAAGAAGACAATCTGTATGGGGTTCCGTTTACCACAAATACCTGGTTCATGTATTACGATAAGAGCGTTTTTTCAGAGGAAGATATTAAAAATCTGGACATTATGCTGGAAAAGGGAACGGTTGCGTTTCCGTTTATAAACTCCTGGTATCTTCCGGCATTTTATATTGGAAACGGCTGTACACTTTTCGGAGATGGGACACAGGAAGATAAAGGTGTAGACTTTGGAGGGGAAAATGCAGTGGAGGTTACCGATTATCTTGTTGATCTTGCAGCAAATCCGAACTTTAAAATAGATGCAGACGGTTCCGGACTTGCAGGTCTTCGCGACGGAAGCATTTCAGCCATTTTCTCAGGCTCATGGGACGCAAACGCAGTAAGGGAAGCTTTAGGGGAGGATATGGGCGTGGCTGCTCTTCCAATGTATACTTTAAAAGGAGAAGAAAAACAGATGATGTCCTATGCAGGTTCAAAGGCAATCGGTGTGAATCCTTACAGCAAAAATATGGTGCCTGCCGTGGAGCTTGCCGTATATCTCGGTTCTGCAGAAGCGCAGCTTTCCCATTATAATCTAAGAAATGTGATTCCATGCAATACAGAGCTTTTAAAAGATACGGAGGTTTCAGAAGACCCGCTGATTATGGCGCAAAACAATACCTTTAATTATACATCTATTTTGCAGCCTTTCGTGGCAAAAATGAACAACTGCTGGGTTCCGGTGGAAAATATGGGAAAAGGAATCCGCAATAAGAGTGTGACACATGAAAATGCAAAAGAGCAGACAGAAGCGATGAACGAAGCAATGAACAGTGATGGAATCTGATGAGGTGAAAGAAGATGAAAGAGAAAGAAACCTGTATTGCCGCCATAAAAAACGGCGGAATTGAGACAAAGCTTTCCATGTTTTTAATGGGCTTTGGAAATATTGTGCATAAGCAGAAAGTAAAAGGCCTTTTGTTTATGGCTGCAGAAATCGCATATATTGTATTTATGCTTGTAAACGGCATTCATTTTATCAGTATGCTTGGCTCTCTTGGAAGTGTGCCGCAGAAAGAAGTGTGGGACGAGGCGCAGCAGGTATACCTTTATACGAAGGGAGATCAGTCGGTGCTGATTCTTCTTTACGGCGTGGCAACGGTACTTTTGTCTCTCCTTATGGTATGGGGATGGAGAGGCGCTTTAAAAAGTGCGTATAAAGCAGAATATCTTGATAAAAAAGGATGCCATGTAAATACTTTTGCGGAGGATATAAAATCTCTTTTTAATGAGAATCTTCACAGACTTCTTATGACACCGCCTATGATTTTTATTCTTGCGCTTACCATTCTGCCTCTTGTTTTTATGATTTGTATGGCATTTACAAATTACAGTAAGATTGGCAATCATTTGATGCTTTTTGACTGGGTAGGTCTTGAAAACTTTAAGGCGCTGTTTGATTCTAACAGTATTTTGGGAAGTACCTTCTGGTCAGTTCTTGGATGGACTCTTGTGTGGGCATTTTTTGCAACCTTTACAAACTATATTTTCGGTATGATTCTCTCGCTTGTAATTAACAGAAAGGAAACACGGGCAAAGGGATTCTGGAGATTCTGTTTCGTTCTTTCCTGTGCAGTACCCATGTTCGTTTCCCTTCTTATTATGAGAACCATGCTTCAGCCAAATGGTGCAGTGAATGTACTCCTTCGAAACCTAGGTATCATTGCTAAGGACGCAAGCCTTCCATTTTTTACAGACCCTACATGGGCGCGAGTGACAGTGATTATTATTAATATCTGGGTTGGCGTTCCTTATACCCTTCTTCAGCTTACCGGAGTGCTTCAGAATATCCCGGCAGAGCTTTATGAAGCTGCAAAAGTGGACGGTGCAAATGCTGTTCAGAGATTCTTTAAAATTACGCTTCCATATATGCTGTATGTGACAACACCGTACCTTATTGTAACTTTCACAGGAAATGTAAATAACTTTAATATTATTTATCTTTTGTCAGGAGGAGATCCTGTTACAGATTTATCCTCCGCAGCAGGAAAAACAGATTTACTTGTAACGTGGCTGTATAAGCTTACCATAGATAAGCAGTATTATAATATTGGTGCTGTTATCGGTATTCTTACCTTTATTATCTTGGCAGCAGGCGCGCTGCTGACCTACAGAAACAGTAAATCTTATAAGGAAGGAGAGTTTTAAACATGGGAATCAAATCGGCAAAAAAGAAACGTTTTATCACAAATACAGCAGTTCATATTTCCCTTGGCATTTTAGCGGCTGTATGGGTGTTCCCCATTTTATGGGTCATCCTTACAAGCTTCCGTGCAGAAAAAGGTTCTTATGTGTCTACCTTTTTTCCTCAGGGATACACACTCGATAACTATATCCGGCTTTTTACAGATACTTCTATTTTAAACTTCCCGAAGATGTTTGCGAATACGCTGATTATTGCAGTTTGTTCCTGTGTTCTGGCAACCTTTTATACGCTGGCTGTATCCTACTGTCTGTCAAGACTGAAATTCCGTCTTCGGAAACCTTATATGAATATGGCAATGATTTTGGGATTGTTTCCAAGCTTTATGTCCATAATTGCTGTTTACTTTATTTTAAAGGCTTTAGGTCTTACAGAGGGGAATCTGATTCGTGTTGCCTTGATCTTGTGTTATTCGGGCGGTGCAGGTCTTGGTTTCCAGATAGCAAAAGGATTTTTTGATACCATTCCCGTTGCGGTGGATGAGGCTGCAATTTTGGACGGCTGTACAAGATGGCAGATTTTTACAAAAATTACGCTGCCATTAAGTAAACCGATTATTGTATATACAGTACTGACTGCATTTATGGCGCCGTGGCTTGATTTTATTTTTGCAAAGGTTATCTGCCGTGCAAACTCAGACCAGTATACGATTGCAATCGGTCTCTGGAAGATGCTGGAAAAAGAATATATTGACAGTTGGTATACAAGCTTTGCGGCTGGCGCAGTTCTGATTTCCATACCGATTGCTATTCTCTTCCTCTATATGCAGAGATATTACGTGGACGGCGTGTCAGGAGCAGTAAAAGGCTGATAAAAGGAAGGGAGCAGTTATGTTAAAGAGGCAGGAATTAAAAAGACTGTATAACACTTCAGAATTTAAAGAGAAATATATAGATACAGAAAGAAAACAGGGGGCTGTATGTACGGAGGAAGGGACTTCCTTTCTCCTTTGGAGTCCTCTTTCTGAAAAAGCAGAGCTTCGTTTTTATAAGGAAGGAGAGGGTGGAGTCTCATTTTTTCAGACAGAGATGAAAAAAGAAGAAAAGGGAATGTGGTCTTATGAAACAGCAGAAAATCTTCACGGAGTTTACTATGATTTCCGTACTATGACAGAGGGTGAGGAAACTGTTTTCGGGGACCCGTATGCAAAAGCCTGCGGGATGAATGGAAAAAGAAGTATGGCTGTAGATTTAAAAGAGACAGACCCCGAAGGCTGGATGGAAGACAGACGCCCTGAAAAACAGGAAGAGACAGTAATTTATGAGCTTCATATAAAAGAATTTTCCTGGGACGAGGCAGGTGGATTTTCGAAGGAAAACAGAGGAAAGTACCTGGCATTTACAGAAGAACATACAACCCTTAATAAAGATGGAGTGCATTTGACAGGCCTTGATTATCTGAAAAAACTTGGGATTACCCATGTGCAGATTATGCCGGCTTATGATTATGGTTCTGTAGATGAGAAAAATGAGGAAGAGTTTAACTGGGGATACGATCCGGTAAATTATAATGTGCCGGAAGGCTCTTATTCTTCTGACCCGAAACATGGAGAAGTGCGTATCCGTGAATTTAAGGAAATGGTGCAGGCTCTTCATAGAAATGGTTTCCGGGTCATTATGGACGTGGTATATAACCATATGTATGACCTGGATTCTAATTTAAACAAGGCAGTTCCCTGGTATTATTTCCGTACTTACGAAAACGGGGGAATTTCCAATGGCTCTGCTTGCGGAAACGATATGGCAAGCGAGAGGGAAATGTGCGCTCAATATATTCTGGATTCTGTTCTTTACTGGGTGGAGGAGTATCATATTGACGGTTTCCGTTTTGACTTGATGGGGCTTCTTGATACAAAACTGATGAACCGTATCCGAAAAGCGCTTGATGAAAAATACGGAAGGGGAGAGATTCTTCTTTTCGGAGAACCCTGGGCTGCAGATGATACTGCGTCTGAGGGAGAGGCTGTGATGGCTCTTAAAAAGAATGCGGCTCATCTTGATAAATATGTGGGTATGTTCTGCGATGATACAAGAGATGCTGTTAAGGGTCATGTGTTTGAGGGAGAAATCCCGGGCTTTGTAAATGGGGCGGAAAATATGGAAGAAAAAATCCTGAACAGCGTAAAAGCGTGGTGTACGAAAGAGACAGGAATTAAAGCGCCCTCTCAGGTAATCACGTACGTTTCTGCTCATGATAACTGGACGCTATGGGATAAGCTAGAGATCACAACACCGGACGAAAAGCGGAGAATGATGGAAAATAAGCTGGCAGCAGCCATTTACATGACATGTCAGGGACATCTTTTTATGCTTTCCGGAGAGGAGTTTGCAAGAACAAAGGACGGACAGGAAAATACTTATAACAGTTCCATTTCTTTAAACCGTCTGGACTGGAAGAGAGCGTATGAATATAAAGAACTCCGTATCTATTATGAAGGACTGATCGCTCTCAGAAAGCAGCTTCCCGGACTTTGCGACAAGTCGGAGACAGCAGGAAAGAGAGTTTTCGGTCGTTGGAAGAAAACGGGCGCTGTAGGCTTTTTTGTGGAAAATAAAAAAGAAGGAGAACATACTTTGTGGGACACTCTGTATATTATTTATAATGCCACAGAGGAAGAAGTACAAACTGCCCTTCCGAAAGGCGAGTGGGAAGTTCTTCTTAATAAAGAAGACAGTTTTGCATGGAAAAAACAGAAAAAAGCAGAGAAAGCGACAGCTGCATCATTGAGCGCGCTTGTGCTTGGACGAAGAGGAAGCATATGAGATGGATTTACGGAAAGCAGGACTGGAATACTTTAAAACGCGGTCTTGAAAATAATTATCTTTTGACAAATGGTCTTGGAGGGTTTTCTGCGCTTACGATAACAGGAGCGGCTTCAAGAAACGATCACAGCGTTTTTATGGCATGTATAAAAGCGCCGAATCACCGATACAATATCGTACATCGCCTTTCGGAGCGGCTGCTTCTTGACGGAGCGGAAAAAATTCTTTCTGCCCAGGAATTTTCAGACGGCCATACAGAGGACGGGTATCGTTATCTTTCTTCTTTTATATATGACGATACGCCTCTGTGGCGTTATCATGTAAATGGTATTTCTCTCTCAAAAGAAATTGCCATGAAGTACGGAGAAAATACAGTGGCAATTTGTTATACCATAGAAAACAGAGGGAAATGTAAGGCTTCATTTGAGATGACACCGTTTTTCCAGTTTGCAAAAAAGGGAGAGGATATGAAACCATCTCAGACCTTGGTGAAAAAGGGAAATCAGATTTCGTCTGAGGGAATGACGCTGTTTTTTGAGACGAACGGGAAGGTCACAGATATAGAAGAAAAAGAAGAGGTTTATTTTTATTCTTATGATGTGTGTGACGGAAGAAGAGAGACAGGTCATGCAAAAGCAAATCATGTAATTTCTATTTCCGCACCTCCGGGGGAAAAAGTAAAATTAAAACTTGTATACTCTATGGAAAAGAAGTATTTTGAAAAAGAGAAATGTCAGGAAGCGGAAGAAATTATAGAAGAATATAAGGAGAGACGCCAGTCTCTTTTGCAAACAGCGGGTCTTTCTATGCCGATGGCGCAGGAACTTGTAAAAAGTGCAGATCAGTTCATTTCCAGAAGGGAGTCCACAAACGGAAGTACGATTCTTGCTGGATATCCGTTTTTTGAGGACTGGGGAAGAGATACCATGATTGCCCTTCCGGGTATCTGCATTTCTACAGGACAATATGATACGGC
>Garth_p2__coassemble_2175_pt1 | contig 8958 bp, 5 predicted proteins | sample Garth_p2__metabat2_low_PE_037 | metagenome-assembled genome bin Garth_p2
TTACAATGCCTCAATCTGGATTTTATATATTTTTTATATGTTACACAAATTGATTTCTTTGTCTTATAGCACAATTATACAGCAAAGAAGAAGGATTTGTCATCTGTTTCTACGCTCTTTTAAATTTTTTCTGAACATGAATCGGTAAACGTCGAAAAAGGCATCGCCCCATCGTCTGCCAGACGATAGGGCAACACCCGCTTTTTATAATTATTTACCTCTTACTACAATATACTTATGGTTAATCCCCCTTACAGCCAGTAAGGAATTACCCATCTTATTGCTTAATCTGTTAGAATGATAAGAGCAATCGGTATAGCGGATACTTCCTTGGGCTTTGCGCCCGTAAAGTAATCTGCTAACCAGCTATTTTCTTCATACAATGATTATAAATCCGTATATAGGTATAATTTGAGTAATGGATTCCATCATACTGGGTTCCATCATAGTAGATTCCGTCATCTGCCTTACCGGATACTATCATAGAAAACCAGCCATTTCCCAATAACAGCTCATTATAAGCATCAATATAGGTAAAATATTTGTTACTTCCAGAACATAATCCGTCATAAATCTTTTTATTAAAATTCACAACATTTTGTTCTGTAACTTTATTATTCGGCGAAACCGTGTCTTTGAGCGCCTGACTACATAACGGATTTACTGACATATAATAAAACTTAATTTTATCTCCGTAAAGTTCTTTTAATGGTTTATATACACTGTCACGCATATATTCCACATAATAATCCGCATTGTCGTAAATCTCATATCCGCCTACACCGGCTGCATCATTTACTCCAAGGCTCATAATTACTACGTGATTTTTTCCTTTATTAACAGCTAACGCTTCTTTTAATTTTGTAAGACCTTCCCAATGAAGCCAACCAAGACCCTGTCCACTCTTAGCAACTATATTTACCCTATCTGGAGCGATTACTGGTTTATCAGTTGGAAGCCACTCCTCTTCATTATGCTGCCCTACTGTTAACCCCATATGTTCTGTTCTTGAGTCTCCGACAAAATATACTGCTGTATTTTCAGCCGGTTCCTCCAGTTCAGTTGGGCGATTCACTACAGCAAGATCATCTGTCTGTGTATATACCGCCATATAGTATTTTCCTGCCTCCGGAATCTTATCGCCGGCAACATATTCCGGTTTTTTATATGCATCTTCAGTTGAATCCGCCTTGGACCAGCCAACGCACACTCCGCCTGCCACTTCCAGATTGACAGAAGGGAAGGTCGCTTTTCCTGCAGCAATGTCCGGCTCTATTCCGAACAGTCTCTCGCCGCCTCTGTAGTACAGCATTGCCGCTTTTTCTGTTGTACCGGATAATAAAGAGCTGTTTCCGTAAATATAGGAAGTGTTTCCATTCTTCCTTACATTGTCCACTGTTACCAGCGCTTTATTTCCAAAGCTCCAATACTTCCCATTTGCCTTACAGGTGCTTAAACGGTTGTTTGATTTATCAAAGGAACAGATGATATAAAAATCAAGTACCAGATCTTTTGTGGCGTATAATGATTCTGCTTCTTTTTTTGCTGTAATCGTCAGTCTTGTACCAATATTTGTTTTTGGCTTGTCCACCTTAAAGTAGTTGACATAGTCTACCACTTTGTCGCTTGACTGGATACTGACTCCGTCCACTTTAAGGAGCGGGTCCAGATAATCGTCAAGTTTAAAGCTTTTTGTTCCTTTCGGCACTTTCTGACGGACACAGAACCAGATTGGCGCGTCCAGCGTATCAAACTTGAGCGGACGTTTGTCTTCACTTGCACTGATGGAAGGAGAATCATGCTTATTCATCTCTGCAAATTTCTGCGGAGAATATCCCACTCTCATTTCTGGAGTGCTGATGCTTGCTGCAGCAGCAGACTCCACACCTAATTCCTGCATTACTTCTTTTCTTCTTAAATTTTCCATAATCTTTTACCTGGCTGCTTATATTTTGTGATTGCAGCCTTTTCCTTTCTTTTTGATTTTTTCTTTTTATTTTTTCCTTCAGGAGCTCCTTGCACGATTATAATAGCAAACATTTATTCTATTTAGAATATCGTCCACTTTAAATTTCAAATTTATTTTTTTGTTTTTTTTCAAAAAAATACGGTTTTTCAAGATTTCCATCTTAAAAAACCGTATATATTTTTCTATTTTTTTGTTTTCCAAACTCTATGTAAACATTTTAAACTGCTATCTGCTGTTAAAAAAACATTTCATTCATATAAAATTCATTAAATTCTTTATCTGCAGACAGATTCACCTCTTCTGAAATGCTTACCAGCTTTTCTATGGTTTTGTCTCCGTTTTCATCTTTTAGGTATTTACATGCGCCTGAAAGCGAACTGTTTCCCACTGCCACAATCCGGTCCGCCCATTCCTCCGGAATCATGCCGATGGCGATCGCCTTTTCTGTATCAAGCTTATAGCCGAAACCTCCCGCAAGATATACTTTTGAAACCTCTTCTTTTTTTATTCCATAGCGGAGAAGAAGCGTTTCCACACCTGCGCGAACAGCCGCTTTTGCAAGCTGGATTTCCCTTACGTCCTTCTGGGTAAATACAATTTCTTTTCCGTCGGGAGTTTTTGCTAATGGAAATCCGTCGTCAAAATAGTCTTCGTCAAGGGCTCCTGTTTCGTCCACGATTTCCTCACGCACGAGCTCTGCCGCCGTCTCCACTACTCCTGTTCCGCAGATTCCCTGCGGCGCTTCGTCCCGAATTGTTTTTACCTCTGCCTCTGTGCCCTCAAGCTTTACAGAGCAGATTGCGCCGGGCACGCTTCCCATGCCCCAGGTAATGTTTCCGCCCTCAAACGCGGGTCCTGCTGCTGTGGAAGTCACAAGGATTTTCTCTTTATTTCCAATTCCCATTTCCCCGTTTGTTCCAAGGTCAATGAACATACATACGTCTTCTTTTTCAGTAAAATCATAAGCGTACATTCCTGATACAATATCCCCGCCTACATACGTAGAAATCCCCGGAAGAAGAATCACTTCTTTTTTGCCGAATCTATCTGTGCCAAGAATCCCTTCCGTTCCTTTGATAAAATCAATATTTACAGGTGTAAAAGGATATACGCCAAGGGTATCGCAGTCGTATCCCATTAAAAGATGCCCCATTGTTGTATTTCCGCCTATCACGATTTTCCCCACGTCCTCGCCGGAAACTCCCGTCTCTTTTAAAAGCTTATCCATACTGTCCTGAAGGTCTTTCTGTATGGAATTTTTAAGTACCTCTTTTTTTCCGTCAACAGAAGCCTGTATTCTGGAAATCACATCTGCACCGTAAGCTCTCTGGCTGTTTACGGAAGTGACAGTGCGAAAAACTTTGCCGCTTTCCCCGCCAGTTAAAGACATGGCAATGGTCGTTGTCCCTATGTCTACAGCAACATGATAAAACGATTCTTCTGTACCGCTTTCTTCTGTATTTTCTGTTTCCCCTACTGCCTCAAATAAGGACTCGTCACTCTGGGAAACGGAAACTTCCAGTTCCTCCGTGGGATAGAGACAGCAGGAAAGACGCCAGCCTGCATCCAGCTCTTCCTCTGAATATATTTTTTTATCTTCGTCAGAAATCCATGTATTTCCATTTAAAACCTGAATACCGCATTTTCCGCATCTGCCCTTTCCTCCGCATGGAGCACTGATATAAATTTCCTGACGAATAAAAGCGTCGAGGAGACTTTCCCCTTCTTTTACAAGAATCGTTTTCGTCTCCGCTCCTCTGTGCACCACAACTTCTGTGTCCGGAATATTTCGAAGACGGCAGTGGATATTCGGGCATTTCCGGCAGTCGTGCTGCGCCTTAAAACTGTCTGCATCCTCTGTTAAAATGAACACCTGACAGGAGGTTTTTACAGGGTCAAACATGAAGCCTGTACTTATATCAATTCCGAATCTGCGCTTCAATTCCAGATGCTCCCACGCCGCTTTCTGTGATTCCATGGGAATATCATGGGGCGCTTCCAGACGGGCAAGAACACCTACATTATGCTCTCTGCATACCTCCTTTAATCTGGCAAGAACCTGCTCCTCCATAGAAAAAAGAGCGTCGTCCGCCATTGCGTCTGTGAGCATTCCCTTTACATAATCGCCTTCCTGAAAGGCTTTTGTACTCTCTTCCTTGATTCCGTTTCCAATACTCATTACCATATATACAACAGGTGTTCCTGCTTTATACTTTTCTGTTGCAACAGATTCCGGAAGCGTACCAAAACCAAGGATACCTACCGGCTCTACAAGGGACAGCATATCCTCGTAAATTTCTTCGTATGTATCCACAACTTCCTCATATACAGGGCTGTCTTCGTAACAGTCCATTGCTTTTAAAACAGATTCTTTCTGTATTTTAAACTTCAGATTATGAAGCTCGTAAAAATTCTCCATGTCTGCCTCCTTAAAAAAAGAGGACACGCACAGGTTTCCTCACGCAATGCCCTCTCCCACACGATACTTTCGTGGATTTATGCTGATTTTCTCTTCAGAACTGCCTCTTTTGCAACCTCTGCTGCAGATGGTGCGTCTGCTGTGTAGTAGTCAGCGCCAATCTGCTGTGCAAATGTGTCATTTACAGGCGCTCCGCCTACCATAACAATGTATTTTTCTCTTAATCCTTTTTCATTTAACTCGTCAATTACATCTTTCATATTCGGCATGGTTGTTGTAAGAAGTGCAGACATACCGATTACATCTGCGCCAACCTCTTCTGCCTTTGCAATAAATGTATCTGCATCAACGTCTGTTCCCAGGTCGTAAATCTCAAAACCTGCGCCTTTTAACATCATAACAACAAGGTTTTTACCGATGTCGTGAAGGTCGCCCTTTACCGTACCGACTACAGCTTTTCCAATCGGCTCATTTCCAACCTCCACAAGCTTTGGCTCAAGAATGGAAATTCCGGCTGACATTGCTCTTGCTGCTACAAGAACTTCCGGTACGAAAACTTCATTTCTTTTAAACTTTCCGCCTACAATCATCATACCTGCAAGAAGTCCGTCGTTTAAAATTTCTTTTGGGTCAAGTCCCTGCTCAAGTGCTTCTTCAACAAGTTTTTTAACGTTTTTTGCGCGGCCTTTCTGTAAAAATTCTGAAATCTCATTAATAATTTCTGCTGGCATTTTTAAATCCTCCTCGTTTATCCCTCTTTTTATATCAGAGCTTCCGCAAACTCTGTACAGCTCTTTCTGCTGTTTTCTTTATGATGCTATTATATAGGTTTTTACCAAAAAATTTATGTATTTATTTTAGAAAACCTGTATATTTTTTTTGTTTTTTCGTGTATTATAAGAGAAGGAATAAACATTTTGGTATTTTTTTAAGATTTAAGGAGAGAATTTTATGCAGCCTATCCTATATTCTATTATTGAAAAACGAAAACTTCGTGAACTCCTTGAAACATTTTATCAGTGTATCAATCTCCCGATTCAGGTTCTCGACGAGACAGGGGAAGTTCTGGATGCTTTTGGCGATTGTCATAATTACTGTAAAATCTTCAAGCATTTTCTTCCAAAAGGAGAATCCTGCACCAAACTTCACTCAAACGCCAGCAAGCTTGCTATGAGCCTTGGGGAAACTTATATTTTTTCCTGCCATTCTAATTTAAACCATATTGTATTCCCTCTTACAAACAACAATGTACTTCTGGGCTCTATCCTTGCAGGTCCTTTTCTTATGGATGAACCGGATTCCCTGCTCTTATCCGACATCGGGGAAAAATATTCTATTCCTACAGCTCCTCTGTTGGAAATGTATGAAGAAGCAGGAAGCCTCCCTGTTTTCGAGCCTGCAAAGGTCACTTACATAAGCCGGCTGCTTTACTATATGTGCTCCGGTCTTGTAACAGACAGCCGTGCGCAGTTTAACTTAAATCACAATAAGCTTTATCAGCAGTCAAAGATTAACGAATCCATTCAAATGTATAAGGCTTCTCCTCAGATAAACAGCCGCGTTTATCCCTATGAAAAAGAAAAAGCCCTGATCACAAAGCTGAAAACAGGGGATACAGAACAGGCAAAGGCTCTTTTAAACGACCTTCTGGGATATGTTTTTTTTGCTGAGGGAAATAATTTTGAAGTTGTAAAATCACGTGCGCTTGAGCTTTCTTCTCTTCTTTCCCGGGCTGCTATTGAGGGCGGAGCCACAAGCGACAGTGTTCTGAAAGTAAATAACCAGTTTCTCATGTCTCTGCAGAGTATTACAGATCTTGACGACCTTTGCTATAAACTTCAGGAAACGATTGATGTTTTCACAGACTGTATGTTTAACTATATTCCATCGAAGGGAAATGAAATCACCAAAAAAGCAATCCGCTATATTTCCCAGAACTTTTCCAGAAATCTTACTCTGGACGAGGTGGCAGACCATGTTCACTTAAATCCCGCCTACTTTTCTACTCTGTTTAAGCAGTCTACAGGCTCTTCTTTTAAGGAATATTTAAACATGGTGCGCATTGAGGAAAGCAAACGCCTTCTTTCCAATACAGATTACTCTATTATTGATATTTCCCTTGCAACAGGATTTGAAGACCAGAGCTATTTCTCAAAAGTATTCAAAAAATATACCGGTCTGACTCCAAAGCAGTACCGGTAAAAAAGCTGCTATACTAAGAACTTACGCTCTTAATATAGCAGCTTTCCTTTTATTTCTCGTAAAATTCTTTTACAGTATCAAAGAATGCCTGAATATTTTCAAGAGGACTCATTGGCGGAATGTCGCAGCCGCTTGCAATTACAAAGTTCGGATATTTGCAGCAGCGCTCCATAAGTTCAAGTGTTTCTTTACGGATCTGCTCCGGTGTGCCCTGACGGATTGTTCCTGCCGGGTCAATATTTCCAATGATCATTCTGTCTGACGGGAACGCTTTTAATGTTGTCTCAATATCAATAGCGTTTCCAAAGCTGTATGCAAGTGCGTCTATCTCTTTTACATTGTTCATAAGAGGCTCGATATTTCCGCAATTGTGATACATAACTACAAAGTTTTCATCTTCTACTGCCTCACGGATTTTATTTACATAAGGTGTGGAGAACTCGTCAATCAGGTTTGGAGAAAGAAGCCCTGCTGCCGGCTCTGCCATAGCAATGCCGTTCGCACCTACTGCCTTAAATGCCTTTGCGTATTCAATAAGGAATTCTGTTGCCTTCTCAAGAACTGTCTCTACCATTTCCGGTTCTTCATAACAGAGAATCATGATTTCTGTCATATCAAGAAGTCTTCCTGCAAGGGAGTATGGTCCAATAATACCTGCAAGTACAGGACGGTCTGTAATCTGCTGACAGGCAAGCTCAATTCCTTTTACACATTCTCCTGTTCTTCCGTCGCCAACCTTTGGAACTTTCAGCGCTTCTGCCTCGTCCTCATCGTGTACAAGAGCTGCGTGAACAGTAGGAACATCGTCCTCGCTGTAATGAACCGGACTTCCAAAAGCCTCTGCCTCAACAGAAAGATCCATAAGACTAAATGCCACTCCTGTATCAAAACGGTCTGCAATGGCTTTCATACACTGTGCCTGAAGCTCGCCGCTTTTTACAAGCTCATCTACTGTATGTCCGATAATCTGTACACCCGGAAAGGAGAGGATCGGCATTGCCTTTTTAACCGGATTATTAATACATTCTGCTACCCATTCTTTCATATTGCGTTTCATAAGATATACACTCCTTTTTATAAGTTTTCTAAAATTGTACCCCGTTTCTTCTATTCTCTATTACTGCATTATCCTTGCTGTAAATAGCGGAAACCCTTATCTTTTATCTGTCTACATTATAGAAAATTACAGATAGAGATTGCTATATTTTTCTATCTATTATTTGTAATTTTTTTGTGTTTTTATATGGCATAATATACGAAATAAAGATAAATCCCCTTTCATCTAAACTTCTTACATATATTTTTATAATTTTTTTCAGACAATCCGGTAATTATTTTAGATTCCTATGCTGCCTCTTGCAGTAATCTGCCATATATTCCCAAGAAACAGCTCTCCTGATTCGATTCTGCTTTTTTCATGATGTATAGAAATCTCTGTTTTTATATCCCCTTTTGCTCCTCGCCGGCGTGCTTCTTTTTCTGCCGCAGCTTTTCCATGTTCCCGGAGATACTGCTCCGCCTCTTCGTATTCTTTAAATTCCGCCTGATTTTCCCCCCACAAAAACCTGATACTTATCAATTCCCGCCGTAGTATATACAGGATGAATTTCCCCCTCCAGAGCAACCGCCACGTTTCCTACTACAGCACCAATCGCATTTGCAACCTCCCCGTACTTTGGAATTACAGCCCTTGTTCCCATCATCTTTGCAACTGACTTTAAAAATACTCCTGTGGGTGCTCCCACTCCTATCAGCGCAAAATCTGTGTGAAAACTTATATTCATTGGGCTTTTTTCTTTTCCCGATGCCTGTCTGTACGCCGCTTCTATCAAGGTTTCCAGTTGGCTGTTCAGCTTCTTTCCTTTCAGCTCTTTTCTGGTGTTTTGAAGAAAAATCCGTACCAGATTACAATAAAGGCGTTTTTCTACAAGGTCGTATACTCTTTGGGGAATCTCCACCGCATCTGTCCGGACCGACGCCCCAAGATACTTTGCGGAAAGAGCTGCTGCTCTTGTATCAATTCCTGAATAATCCCCTTTTAGTATCATAGCGTCTGTTGGAGTAAATCCTGCCCTGATTAAAATGCCCTCTTTTTCCAGACGCTCTGTGTGGAAATTATATAAATCTTTTCCCACTGCATCTGCAGCCTCCCCAAGCATAAGCGGTCCGTTTTTCAGAGCCTGACAGAGATTTCTCTCCTGAGCTGTATAACGATCCTCCCATACCGGCTCTTTTACCAATATAAGAAATTCGTTCAGATAAAAAATATCTGTTTTTTCCTCCTGTAAAAGCCCTTCCAGCTTATCAACAGCCTCAGGATAATGCTGTGCAAAATTGGAAACAGGAACAATTCTGTAATTTTCCAGAT